>JAABUT010003345.1_pt1 | contig 13891 bp, 12 predicted proteins | sample 5559281 | NCBI WGS metagenome assembly JAABUT01 (sample SAMN10711880, study PRJNA513359) | rock metagenome | isolation source: Antarctica rocks | place: Antarctica: Victoria Land, Ricker Hills nord | collected 2016-01-04
ACTGCTGCAACAGATCCGGACGAATGAAGATCGAATACTCAGCCACGACAACACCCAACCAGTAGGTGTTGCGATCACCGCGCGAACCCGAGGATCCCCTACCGGGCGGAGAAGTGGGTTGCCTTTGGTGATCTTTATACCGAAGGCTGGGTGGGGAATTGGCGGTTCCATGGGGGCGTTGAGTAGCTTGTCCTTGGGCTGTGCGGGCGGCCGGCATGTGGGTTGCGATCTTCTGCAGACAGCGCTCCGACAAGGCGGTACGGTCACAGCTGAGTAGCTGGCGACGCTGGAGGCACGCATGCCCACATTCGTGATGCTGAGCAACCTGGACACTGCGGGCGGCCAGACGCTGCATACCCATCCCGATCGGCTCACCGGAGTCGATGAGGAGATCGCGGTCATGGGCTGCAAGGTCATCGCGCAGTACGCGCTTCTGGGCCAATACGACTTCCTGACGATCATCGACGCGCCTGACGCCGAGACCGCTGCCCACTTGTCCGTGGATCTGGCATCACGCGGAACCGTGCACATCCAAACACTGCCTGCTATTCCCTTGGATACCTTCATCGCCAAGCTGAAGTCACATGAGCAGCTAGGCCGCGGTGAGGTGGAAAGCAGCTAGCGGGATTGACCGCGCACAAACGGTCACCTGCACGAGAGCAGCGATCGTCGGACCGCGCGTATAGCGGCGGGTCGAAGGCAGTGGGTGTCACGTGGTCGGCGATCATGCCGACCTCAGGGTTATGCCGATCTTGTGCTCGATCGCCTGGGGGTCAGGGGGATCTGCGTGATCTGGTCGGCATAACTAGAGCTGGTCGAGGAAGGCCAGCAGTGTGTCCGGTGGTTGGTAGCGGCCTGGTGTGGTTCCAGGTGGAGTCACTCTGGCGATGGCGCGCTCCTTCTGGGTCATGTCGGCGTGCAGGTAGATCTGCGCGGTGGCGAGCTGCTCGTGACCGAGCCAGAGCGCGATGACGGTGACGTCGATTCCGGCGTGCAGTAGTCGCATGGCGGCGGTGTGTCGCAGGGTGTGCATGGTGATGTTCTTGTTGCGCAGCGACGGACAGGTCGCACGAGCTGTGTCGATGTGGTGGGCGAGGCGGTGCTCGACGGCGTCGCGGCTGAGCCGCGCGCCGGTCCGGGTCGGGAACAGCGGATCACTCGCGACGCCGGCGCGTTCGGCCAGCCAGCCGCGCAGCACTTGAGCGGTGAGTTTGGTGAGCGGGGTGGCGCGTTCCTTGCGGCCCTTGCCCAGGCACTGCACGTGCGCGCCGATGCCGAGGGAGACGTCGGCGCGGGTGAGCCCGATCAGTTCCGAAATCCGCAGCCCGGTCTGGGCGGCGAGAAGGAGCAGGGCGTGATCACGTCGACCGGCCCAGGTGCCGCGGTCGGGCGCGGCGAGCAGTGCGTCGAGTTCGTCATCGGTGAGCCAGGTGAGCAGCCTGCGCTCGTAGCGTTTGGCCGGGATGGCCAGCACTCGCTGGATGGAGGCGGCGTGTTCGGGGTGGTGCAGCGCGGCGTAGCTGAACAGCGAGTGGATCGCGGCGAGCCGGTTGTTGCGGGTGCGCACGGTGTTGTGTCGATCGTGTTCGAGGTGGTCGAGGAACGCGATGATCAGCGGCGCGTCCAGGTCGGCGATGTCCAGCGTGGACGGCTGCTTGCGTGTCGTCGTGCTGACGAAGCCGAGCCATCCGGAACGTGCCGCGGTAGCTGGCGATGGTGTGGCTGGAGGCGCGGCGCTGAGCAATGAGCCGGTCGGTGAAGAACGCCTGCAGCAGCGGCGCGAGCGCGCTCATGACTGGCCTGCTGTGTGTTGCTCGAGGCGGGTGGCGGCCTGTTGCATCAGCTCGGGCACCGCCGACAGGTACCAGTAGGTGTTGGCTGGTTCGACGTGCCCGAGGTAGGTCGAGAGCACCGGCAGCAGGGCCGCGACATCTATCCCTTCGCGGTGCCAGTCGATGAGGCTGGCCACGGCGAAGCTGTGGCGCAGGTCGTGGATGCGCGGCCGAGTGGTGGTGGTGCATAGCCCGATCCGGACGGTGATCGCGCGGAAGATGCATTCCACCTCCTCACGCCTGAGCACGTATCCGCGGGTGGAGAGGAAGAACCGGTCGGCCGACGGTGTCGGGCAGAGCCGGTCTCGGGTGGCGCTGTAGTCGCGCAGCGCCGCGGTTACGCTCGGGTGCAGCGGCACCAGTCGCTGCCGGTCGAATTTCGTGTGGCGGATCGTGAGCAGTCCCTTGGACAGGTCGACATCGTCGCGGGTCAGGGCCAGCGCCTCCCCGACCCGCATGCCGCCCGCGGCGAGTAAGCCGATCAAGGTCTCCAAGGTGGCTGCCCGCAGTGGTGGGCGCAGCAGCCGGGTCTCCTCCAGCAGCAGGACGATCTCCTCCCGCGAATATATGTAAGGCGCGGGCCGCCGGCGGGGAACCCAGAGCAGCCCGGTTGGGGCGATCTGGTGGGCCGGGTCGATGGCGTGCAGGTAGCGGGCGAAGCCGCGCGCCACGCTGAGCCGATAGCTGACGGTGATCGGTTTGATTCTCTCCGGCAGCTGGGCCCAGCCCACCGTCAGCTCGACGGTGATCGTGCCCGCGCCGACGCCCTCGAGGTAGGCGACGAAGCTGGGGAGGACCTGGCCGTGCAAACCGAGCTCGAAGCCCAGCGCTCGGCGCATCCGCAGATAGTCATCCAGGTGCTCGGCCAGCGCGGTCATGACGCCGCCCCGCCCGATCCTGCTCCGCTCGGCCAGGGCCGCGCGATCGTGCGCAGCCGTTCGACATCGACGCGGGCGTAGGCAGCCGTGCTGCCCCCGGAGCGGTGCCGAAGAACCTGGCCGATCTCTGCCAACGGAGCCCCGGCGCGCAGCATGTCGCTGGCGGCAGTGTGCCGCAGCCGGTGCGCGCCGAACGGTGTCAGCCCGGCGTGGGCGCTGGCGTGCCGGACGATGGTCGAGACTCCGGCGGGTCAGCCCGACAGGCGGTGGCGCCACACGTAGGAACACTTCCCGGACCTCGACACGGGGGCGGCCGTGGCGCAGATAGCCGGTGATCGCCTCCCCGACGTCGACCGGGAGCGGCAGCTCATCGACACGTCCGCCCTTGCCGTGCACTTTGATCTGTCCGGCACGCCAGTCGAGGTCGTCGAGCCGCAGCGTCGCGACCTCGGCCGCACGCAGCCCGAGCCGAAGAAGTAGCACGATCACCGCGTAGTCCCGCCGTCCCACCGCCCGCCGGCGATCGCAGGCAGCCTCATTGATACCGCACGGCAGCAGCGAGCGTCGTCGACCTGACACCGGCAGCACGGCGGCCGAGAGGTCGGTCTCGACCAGCCCGGCCATCTGGCAATAGCGCAGGAACGACCGCAGCGCGCACGCGTATCGCCGCACCGATGCCGGCGACCGATCGGCCATCTCGCCGAGCACTGCCTCCGAAACCTCGGAGGCGGTCAGCTCGAGCAGCCTGCCATCGGAACGACGGGCCAGAAAGCGATCAACATCCGCAACGTAGGCCGAGATCGTCAGCGGGGACACGCCCCGCTGCTCACGCAGATAGTCGACGAACCCGTCCAACGGCCCGATCACCCCGGCCGCACCCAGAACCGCGACCTCGTTCTTCTCCCCAAACATCTGATCCTCCTTCACCGGAAACGATGAAGGGGAGCATCACCCCGAGCCGTGCGTTATGCCGACCAGATCAACAAAGGGGCTCCCTGACCCACCGGCGATCGAGCACCAGATCGGCATAACCCTGAGGTCGGCATGATCGGCGTTCGCGCGCGGCCCAGATGGCGCCGCAAGCCGAACGGCTTGCGGCGACGATTCCGACTCCTCGACCGAGGTGATCTTGTGTCATTTGTCGATCGTGCTGCGGGACGGTGAGCGCCCTCGTGCTGCACGTCTTCGGCAGCTGAGAGTGGCGTGCGAGCGGTTGCCTATCGAGGAAGTTGACCTTCCGGGGAGCGAGTGTCGGCGCGAGTCCCGGGGCGGGCGTGGCATCCTGCGGGCGTGAGTAGCGCGTTCGGCTCCGGCTCGATCGGGTCCGCGCTGCGGTCGGCGCGATCCCGCAAGCCGTTCGTCTTGCGGGCTCGCGGACCGGGCTGTCCGCGATGGATGGCCGTGCGCGGCGACTGGCTTGAGTCACTTGGTTGGTGCGGTGGGCCAGAGTCCCATGGTGGTGCTGTGGGTGATCAGTAGCGACTGGGGTGGGACGAGGTCGAGGCCGTCGGGGTTGTTCAGGTAGCCGGGTCGGCTGCCGGCCACGCCGGTGGTGCCGTATTGCCAGACGATGGTGTTGGTGTGGGGGTTGATTACGATGACGCGGTGGTTGTAGTCGTCGTTGAGGACGATGTCGCCGTTGGGTAGTGGCAGGGCGAGCGAGGGATGGTTCAGGGTGTTGCTGCCCGTTCCGCGGTAGCTCCAGATCTGGTGGCCGGTGTGGTCGAAGATCACGACCCGACCGGGGTTGGCGTAGTCGACGGTGAGGAAACGGTCCGGGCCGATCTGGTTGCTGTCCGAGGGGTAGGACACACCGGGTGGGTGCGTGGTCCAGTAGATCGTGCCGTCCAGGCCGATGCTGTCGACCCAGTCGCCGTTGATTTCGGTGACGAGGTAGTGGCCGTTGGGCATCGGGAATATGCCGTTCGGGCTTCCCCATCGCCGCGGTGGGTCGTGCAGGCATGCGGTGGTGGTGCGGCCGATGATGTGGGCTGGGGTGTGGGCTCGGGGGGCGATGAGTACGAGCCGGCAGTTCTTGATGTCGGCGCTGAGGATGTAGCCGTCGGGCAGCACGATCGCGTCGTCGGGGTTGCTCAGGTGGTTCGCGGTCATTCCGGGGTGGCCCGGGACGCCGTAGCGGTAGACGATCCGGTGTTTCGCGATGTCGATGAGGGTGATCACCGCCTGGTCTTCCTGGGTCGCGATGAGGTAGCGGGCGTCGGGGGTGAAGAACGCGTCGTCGGGTATCCGGAACGTCTGACCGGGGGCCAGGTCGCCGGCCTGCGGGAACTGCCATCGGATGCGTCCCTGGGGATCGACGACGATCAACCGGTTGTTGAACTTGTCCACGATGAGCAGCGAGGACGGCAGGACGCTCGGCTTCGATCCGGGCCGTAGGTGCCCGACAACTTGGCGGCCGACCGGGCTGAGCCACGGCTGACTCGCCGCCGGTATCGCCGATGCCGAGTGCGAGTTCCCGGGACCCGCAGTGGAGGCTGAGGACGTGGCGCCCGAGCGAGGGGGGGTGGTCGTGCGGTGATCGGTCGCTTGGCTGAGCGTGATCGCGCTGACGATCGCCAGCCCCAGCACGGCGACGGCCGCGAGGACCGGCAGGCGATGCCTGCCGCCCGCTCGGATGCCTCGAGGCCTGCCGGTCATGGTGTACGTCCCGTGGGTGGAGTCAGTTGGAGTTTGACGATCGCGGACGTCGTGCTCGGGGTTTCGCCACCGAGCAGGTAGCCGGTGTTGTCGAGCACCGCGGCTGCCGCGTTGGACAACGGCGTGGGCAGGTGCCCCACCAGGCTGGTGCGACCGGCCACGGGATCAACACGTCGGATCGCGTCGCTGATACCGGCCGGTGTGGTCCCGCCGCACAGGAAAATCTGTCCGTGCAGCAGCACGGCGGACGCGCCGGACAGTGCCGATGGGAGCCGGGCGACAATGCGGGAGTGCCCGGTGCGGACATCGATGCGTTGGATCACGTCGCTGGGGCCGGAGGCGTTCTGACCACCGAAGACCCAGATCGTGTCCCCCAGGGCGGCGATCGCCGGATACCGCACCGGCACCGGCATCGACGCGACCGAAGTGAAAGTGGTTCCGTCGGTAGACATGAGCACCGAGGACGACAGTGCGGCACCGTCGTACCCGCCGACCAGATAGACGGCACCCCCGATGCCGACAGCGGCAAGGTCCGACCGCGGCCGTGGAAGCAATGCCGCCCGGACGGCTACCTCGTTGCTGCGAAGACGTTGCACCATAGCTGTGCTGCCCGTATCGCCACCGCCAAACAGGTAGCCGCGCCCGCGCAGAACGGCGCCCGCGGCGTCGTGCGCTGCGACAGCGAGCCGGCCCGCGGCTCGGGTTGTGCCGGTGCGGGGGTCCAGCAACTCGATCGCGGTAGTGGACGCGCCGGCCGAGGTCAGACCGCCGACCATCTCGAGATCGCTACCGCGTATCAGCACGACCTCCCGCGACACCGGCGTCGCAAGGCGCCAGCGCGGCGTACTCGCACGCAGCGTGCCGCTGCCCGACGCAGTCGGAGACTGCCCGGCACCGCTCGCCGTAGCAGCAGGAGCCCCTGCCGACTGGCCGAGCTCACTGGACGCCGTGACCGAAGCAGCGCCTGGTTGCGGGCGCGGGCCGGGCGTGCACGCGCTGAGCAGCGTGCACGAGGTCGCGGCCAGAACGAACCTGACGGTCAACGCCCTTGCAGAGCGTGACCGGTATATCGGTGCACCGAATTCTCGACGATGCTGCTGGTGTTGCGCCGGTGGTGGAATATCGCAGTCGGTCTGAGCGGGGTTCACCGGACCGTTTCCGCAGAGCCTGCGGCTGGTGATCACAGCGTCGAACCTTCGGCGTGTTGGCCGCTCGAGCCAGGCAGGCGGACGGTGAATGTTGTACGGCCGGGTTGGCTGGTGACCGCGATCGTTCCGCGGTGGGCGTGGACGATCGCTTCGGTGATGGGTAGTCCGAGGCCGGTGTTGCCGGTGGTGTGCGAGCGGGCGGTGTCGGCGCGCATGAACCGTTCGAAGATGTGCGGCACCGCGTGGGGCGCGATGCCGGGGCCGTCGTCCTCTACCCGAATCTCGACCTCGCTAGCGGGGAGGTGCTGGATGATCTGCGCGGCTACGGTGGTGCCGGCCGGGGTGTGGGTGCGGGCGTTGCTGAGCAGGTTGGCGAGTGCCTGATGCAGCCGGTGGGGGTGGGAGAGGCTGGCCAGTATCCGGACCTCGGCGCGCTGACGGATCGCTTCATCCGGCATGGCCGGGTCGCGACGAAAGATCTTGACGGCAACCGGGCGGCCCAGGACCTCGTCGCGGGCCCGGTAGACCTCGGCCATGCCGCCTCGTCCGAGCAGCGCACCGAGGCGATATCTGCCCGCCAGGATTGTCTCGCGTGACCCGTGGGTCGACGGGGCAGGCGTGGGGTCGGGCGTCATCGTCGAACTCCAATGGCGAGGTTGTGCTGTATCAGCCCTGACCCGGTTTTTCGAGTATCGGAAACCTGCCCGGTCGGGCGCGCCAGATAACGGCGGGCCAACAAGAATCAACCGCGACCGGAATCGCTGCGGGCTGCGGGATCAGGGCGCTGCGGGCTGGCTCGATGTCGATGTCGTCGGGGACGGTGCAGGGGTGCTGGCTGAGGTCGTTGTCACCGGGGACGTCGACGTCGGGGCCGCGGACTTGGTCGGTGCAGCTTTCGTGCTCGGCGCGGCCTTGGTCGCCGTGGGAGTACGTGCGCTGAGCGTCGGCACACCTGTACGGGCCGCTGCAGTGCTACGAGGTGAGTGCGCCGCAGCAGGACTCGGGGCGATCACCGCAGCAGGACTCGGGGCGGTCGCCGCAGCAGGACTCGGGGCGGTCGCGGACCCCTCCACCGCGGCGGCTGCGGTGCTTGCGCGCTTCCCGCTTGTGGTGGGTGCGGGCTTCGGAACGGCACTTGAGCGAACGGGCGGGGAGTGATCGGCACTCGGCGACGCCGGCTGCAGGAGCAGGATGCCGGCGATGCCGGCAGCGATGATGGCCGCGGCCGCCGCGGCCAGCCAGCCCATGACATGACGGCGTTTCCCGCGCTCGGCGGCGGCGGGCTCCTGCGTGAACGCGGCTGCCGGAATGGTCGCGGTGCCGGCGTCGGCCAGGGATTCGACGACCGACGCCGCTGCGACCGACTCGGCCGCGACTGACGCGGCGACGATCGGCGGTGTCACCCCTTCGTGTGGCTGTCCCTCAGTATTCGGCTCACCTGTGCTGCCGTCGGTCGCGCAGCGGGGTCGCGGGCGCACATCGAGGCCAGCAATGCGGGCCACGGCGGCGGGAGGTCGGTCGGAATTTCCGGATCGCGCGCCAGCCGCGCCATCGCGGCTTCCAGCGGTGCTCCGTCGAACGACCGGACTCCGGTGAGGGCCTCGATCATCACCAAACCGAGCGAATACACATCGGCCGTCGGGCCCACGTCCGAACCGCGGGCTTGCTCGGGCGCCAGGTAGGACGCGGTGCCGAGCGTGAAGTCGACGCTGGTGAGTCGTTCACTTCCGAGCAGGCGCACGATTCCGAAATCCGAGAGCCGTGCGTGCATGGTGACGGTGTCGTCCGTGACCTCGCTACCGAGCAGGATGTTCGCCGGCTTGACATCGCGGTGCACCATTCCTTCGCCGTGCACGTAGGCGAGAGCGTCCGCGATCTGGATGCCCAGTTCGCGGACCGCCGACTCGGTCATTTCAGAGTCGGCTATGCGGGCGCACAGAGTGGGGCCCTCGATCAGTTCCATGACCAGGTAGGCAGGACCTTCACCCTCGGTTATCGAGCCGTCGAAGAGGGTGATCAGGTTGCGGTGGTTGAGCCGGGCGAGCGCGTGCAGTTCAATCCGCTGTCGCTCGACCCCGGCCGCGGTGTCGGGCGTGACCGGCATCGCGCGGAAGACCTTGAGGGCGACGTCGCGGGCCAGCAGTTCGTCGTGGGCGCGGAAGACGTCGGCCATTCCGCCGGTGCCGAGCCGGTCGACCACCCGGTATCGGCCGCCGACCAGCAAGCCCGGGTCGGACACGAGCGCACCCGTCGCCCCGAGGTCCCCCGTGGCCCCTGGGTCAGCTTGCCCAGGGCCCCCTGCAGTCGGATCCATAGGATCCGTCTTTCCCGTCTAGCTGTCTGTCCAACCGAAATTGAGCCGCCGAATCGGACGGTTCAGCTGACCGGAAGCGCGTAGAGGAAAACGTGTCTGATACTCCCCGGTGTCCGGGTCGAACGGGCCCGCCGCAGGAGACCAAGCAGCAGCCGGCCCGACGGCGAGCCCGCAGGCCCGTAGACATCCATCTCGTTGTAGAGCGCCGACGTAGCTGCGGGTCGCCGGCGAGCTGATCCTTGTTGTACTCGCGGCCCGCCACGATGCGGTAGACGAGACGGCGACCCGTCCGCCAATCGGAGGGTCACACGTGCACCGACGGACGATCTCGCGTAAACGGCAAGGTCGGACAACGCATCGAGCACCAAGCGGCCGTTGATCACGTAGTTGATGTGGCCGGTGATGATGGCCGTGCCCGAGCACTGCCCGGAGCCGCGTCCTGCTTGGCCTAGCTGACGACTGTCGGATCGGCAGGCACCCCCAGCGCGCCGGTGGGGCTGAGCAGATTCGATTCGACCTGAGCTTGGACGCCGTGCGGGTGGTTCGGGCTCTCACGGCAATGTCGATCGCGACCGGCACCCCGGGTCGAGTCACCGCGGCGTGCGAGCTGGGGGCCCGCGTGCTAGTCGCGCTCGGGACCGGCTGCGAGGACACACCTGTCGTCGGCGCGTCACCCGCCGAGGTCCCGGCCACCGCTGCGGGCAGCGGCCGGGAGCGCCCAGCGAAGGTCCGAACTGCTGGCCGGGCTCGCTCCCGAGCGAGGAACGAACCCACGACCACCAGCGAGATCGAGCCGATGATCAGGATCGATCGACGTGCGCGTCCTGGATCAGTGAGCACGACGGCGCGTAGGCCACATTCCGAGGACGAGTCCGGCGGCTCCGCCGAACAGGATCAGCACGGTGCCCCACGCCTTGAGCCCGGATGTCGAAACGGGGGTGTGCAGACCCGCGTCCACGGCCGCCGGAATGGGACCCGTGCCACCGTTCTGCCCACCTTGGTTGTCGATAATGGTGGTCTCGGTCGCCGTGGCCGTGTCGGTCGCCGTCTTCGTGGCAGTAGCGGTCTCGGTCGCCGTTTCGGTCTCAGTCGCCGTCTCAGTAGCGGTCGCCGTCTCAGTAGCCGTCGCCGTTTCGGTCGCCGTTTCGGTCTCGGTAGCCGTTTCGGTTGGCGTAGCAGTCTCGGTCGGACCAGCCACCTTGCAGCCGCTGTCGAGGATCTCTTGGCCACCAGACCCCAGGTTCAGCCCGGAGTAGGCCCGGGACTCCTGAACGTGTCGCCAGCCGCAAACTGGGATGATCTTCAGACGGGAAAGCTGCCGATGGCTTGGTCGTAGCTGGCTTGGGCGTCGGTGAGGGCGAGTCGGCTGTAGATCTCGAGTGATTGGCGGCTGGCGTGGCCGCTGTAGGGCTGGATTAGGGCGTCGTCGATGCCTTGGGTCTTGAGCCAGGTGAACAGGAAGTGCCGCAGCCGGTGGGGCGGCATGTTGTGCGGCACCCCGGCGGCTGGGTGGCGAACCGAAACTCGTCAAGGGCATCCTCGGCAGCCGGTGAGGCATCGACACGATGCGCGATCGCCCACACCGTCGGGGTAACGGTGTGGGCGATCGGCGATGACTGTTCCGGAGCTGTCCGCCTGGGCCGCGATGGAAACGCGACGCCGTCGGGCTCAGGCGGTGGACGACGTCACAGGATGATGCGTTGGCCGGGATAGATCCGGTTGGGGTCGTGGATGATCGCCCGGTTGAGATAAGCCAAGCTGCGCCAACCGCCGGCAATGTGGTGGCTGGCGGCAATCTGGCTGAGGGTGTCTCCAGAGCGAATCACGTACGTGCCGACCCCATGGTGACTGACGACGTGCACGGGCGCGCGGTGATGGACCGTCGACCGGCGGGGCGTGACCGGGGGATGCGAGACGGCCGCCGCCTGCAAGTACTGGCCGCACACCGGCCATGCGCCGACCCCTTGGCCGACAAGGACCTTTTCCGCGATCGCGATCTGCTGCGACGGCGTGGCCAGGTCCGCGCGCGAGGCGTAGGCACCCCCGCCGTAGCCCTGCCAGGTCGAACTGCTGAACTGCAGTCCGCCGTAATAGCCGTTACCGGTGTTGATGTGCCAGTTGCCGCTGGATTCGCACTGGGCGACGCCGTCCCAGTTGTGTGCGGTCGAGGCGTCGGCGGGGCCGGCCAACACGCCCAGCGAGGCGACCGCGGCGGTTGCCGCTACCGCCGCTGGGCGGGCGACCCGGCTGCTCACGCTGGTGTGGGCCACGCGGTGCCGGCCCAAATAGGAGTTTCGGGGCATGCGGATCCTCCGATCCTCCGCCGGCGAAGTTAGCTGTCGGGTTCGGGCGATCGGTGCCCGGCCGCGCTGAGCGCGGCTTCACCCCAGTGGACGCACGTGCGCGGCCTGTGGGTTCCCCGTCCCCGTCCGATGTCTCGGTAGGGCGCCGGCGGACGGGGTTAGGCGGGCCGGCACCCGCGTCAGGGATTGTGCCCACGACGCCCCGGAAACATAACGGCAACGACGGCCGACGGCAAACGCGCGAGGACGGTTTCGCCTACGCCGGGCATCGTGAGCAGACCGATGTCGGCCCATCCACAGCAGAGCGCTCAGCGAGCTCGCCGGGCTCCTCGAACCTCACCCGGCGCCGCTGCTGGCCAGGCCGGCCACCAGGTTGATCGTAGTGGCCAGGATGAACGCTCCGAACAAGTAGGACAGCAGAGCATGTCGCAGTGCGGTCGCCCGAATGGCATGTCGTCTGCAGATCTGTGTCGGACACTTGGAAGGCCATACCCAGGTGACCGCGAGGTAGGCGAAGTCGCTGTAGCGGGGCGGCGTGTGCTGATGCCGCTCGAGGCAGCCGCGGCCTGGCCAACCCGAATCATCTCGGCGTCAGCGTCTACTGCCAGAACCTCATCGAAGGACGACGCGAGAACCAGCGACAACGACCCCGGGGCCGCACCCAAGGTCGAGCAACCGACCTCTTCCATCCAGGTTCAGGTGGTCGCGAAACACGTCCGCCAGCCGCTCCGGATAGGGCAACCGACCCTTCACGTAGAACTCTGCGCTGCCCGCGTACAACGAGTCGTCCCACAGCCGCGCCATGGTACGGACGATAACGCTGGCCACTCGCCGCATGCCTTGTCGTCCGTAGAGCGAACCCCGAGCGGATTCCCGAGCTCGACGTCCGCGCTTGCGGGTCGGCGGGGCGCATTGGTGTCCCATATGACCTGCCCGGTGATTGTGTCGCGGACAGGGGCGTCATACGGGGCAGCATGACCATCCAAACCTGACGGGGTTCGCGGCGCTCGCGACCTGGTTGGTCCCGGTCGCTGGTTCGGCGTTCACGCTCGTGAGCCGACGCTCGCCGCGCGCTGAGCTGCACACCCGAGCCACCACATCGCGTCATCACCCCAATATCTCCGTCATGACCCTCTATTCCATGCCCGACTTCGCCTATCAATAAGTATCAACGCTAACTCGCATTCTCCAACTCTTTACTCTTTATCGGCACGAATGCTACCAATATTGGTAGGGATGTCACCCCGCGGGGTGACACGGAAAACCATTGTTGGTTGTTATTGGGTGGTGTTGTTTAATGCACGGCGGGATGAAGGCCTATCGAGGTTCGCCCGCTGCTGCGCGCCACTATGTCGAGGCCGATCGGGGCCGGGCGGATGACTACTACCTGGCTGAAGGCACCGGGGTTGCGGAGCGGTGCACCGCCTCACCTTACGCCGGTGTGCGTCGTCTGGAGCCGTTGACCGGAGACAGGTATGAGGCGTGGGTGGCCGGTGTCGACCCCGACACCGGGCAGCCGAAGGGCCGGTTGCGTAATGACGACCAGGCGGTCCGGTTCGTCGAAGTGACAGTCAATGGACCGAAGTCGTGGTCTCTGGCGGCGGAACTGCATCCCGATATTTCGGCGGCGTATGACGCGGCGCAGGACCGGGCGGCGACACAAATCATCGGCTGGTTGGCGCAGCATTCGACCACGCGAGTGGGTCCGCGGGGCGGACAAGTGCAGGTTCCGGTGCAGCAAATTGAGGCGGTGACGGTGCGGCATTACACCTCGCGGGTCGGTGATCCGCACCGTCATCTGCATCTGCAGATCAACGCCAGGGTGTTCGCCGAAGGCCAGTGGCGGGGTCTGCATACGGTCGGCGTGCGCGACTCGCTGGATGCGATCAACGGCATCGGGCATGCCGCGGTGATGACCGACCCGCAGTTTCGTGAGGCGCTCGCGGCGCGTGGTTTCACCCTCAGCTCGTCCGGTGAGGTGGAGCAGTTGGCGCCGTTCACGGGTGCGTTCAGTGCGCGGGCGGCGCAGATCGGGCGCAACATCGAGCGGTACGAAGCTGAGTGGCGCACCGCGAACCCGGGCCGCGAACCCGGGCCGGCTACGTGGCGGGCGTGGGATGCGCGGGCGTGGGCGGACGCTCGTCCGGACAAGGTCGTGCCGCGCGACGGGGCGGAATTGACGCAGCGGTGGGTCGTCGAGCTGTACGAGCTCGGCTACCGCGAGCAGGTGAACTCGGTCGGTGTCGACGCGCACCCGGTCGGGCGGGTGGACCGTGGCAAGGCGGTGGGGGAGGTGTTGTCGCGGCTTGCGGCGCGCCGGTCAGGGTGGAACGCGGCGGACGTGCGGGGCGAGGTGGAGCAGCTCATTGCGCGTCGCAACGTCGTCACCGGCGCTGCTGTTCGCGGTGAACTTGCCGAGGACGTGACTGCTCGAACGCTCACCGAGTGCATGCCGTTGACCGACCGTGCCGGGGTGCCGGAACACATTCGCGCGCTCACCTCTCGCCATGTCATGGACGTGGAAGCTGACATCGCCGGGCGTCTGGCCGCGCGCGCGAACGTCCGCGCCGGCGCGCCCCAACGACGGGACATTGGCACAGGTGTCGGTCTGGATAACGCGCAGCGCGAGGTCGTCACCGCCCTCGGCAGCGACGTCCAGTTGCTGGTCGTCGAGGGTGCGGCCGGCGCAGGCAAGACCACAACTTTGGCTGCCGCGCGCGCCGTGATCGAGCGGCACGGTGCGCGGTTGCGGGTGGTG
>JAABUT010003348.1_pt1 | contig 13885 bp, 11 predicted proteins | sample 5559281 | NCBI WGS metagenome assembly JAABUT01 (sample SAMN10711880, study PRJNA513359) | rock metagenome | isolation source: Antarctica rocks | place: Antarctica: Victoria Land, Ricker Hills nord | collected 2016-01-04
AAATGACTTTTCGAAGTAGTTCTCTTCGATAGATGAAATTTCGTCGATTAGATTGCACAAAGAAATGATCTCTATCTCTTCGATGACTCTGAAAGAGATGACTAGTTTTTTGAATCAGACTCTGAATCGAAGTTCGAAAAACGATCAAACTCGTCATTTAATGCGTTAATTCTGAAAGGTCTATTCGAGCACTCTTTAGAAGTATGATCAGACTTATGACAAAGAAAGCAGTTTTCGATTAGTAAGTCATTTTCTTTGACGTTAGTCAAAACAGCGTCGCGTGATTTTGACTGATCAGTCATCTTCATTTCTATGATTCTACGAATAGCTTTGACTGATTCTTCAGCGAAGATAATCTGTTTAGTTGTTCAAGCTTTGATCATTGCTTTTTTATTCTTGATCTCTCGAATAGCTCGTTGATCGTTATTCAATCGAATGAGATAGAAACGAATTTCTTTCAGAGTACTGAATTGAATCAATTGAGTTACTCAAGCGAATCGAAGTCGAAAATTTATTTTATTCTTTAGATCGACAATCAGCTGTTTTTCTTGATAGTCTAGATAGAAGAATAGTCGTTGAAATTGAGTATAAAACTCGCTGAATTTCTTCTGTTCTTGAATCAAGTTGTAGTAGTTTCTACGAAAGTTGACTTCTTTATCTGAGTCATCGAACAACTGAGCTAGCTCTTTCAAAAGCTCATCGACGATCTTGTATGAGTTGAAACAGTCACGTTCGCGTCTTGACTGAGTGATCTCAGCTGCATCATCGAATAATCTGAAATGTACGTAGCTCAGCTTGACTCGTTCACTTGAAAAGAGATCGACATTGATTTTCAGCTTGTTCTGAACTTTTTCATATCAGTTCTCTCAGATAGAATTCTTTTCATCAGTGAACAACGAAGAATCGAGTATTTTCTGAAATCTAGAACGCTCAGAGTAGATTGACGATGACGAGATAATCTCTCTAGCTTGTAGTCTAGCTTTCAGCTCTTCGCATCGTTTCTTCAAAGCTTTCATGATCATAGAAGATGTTATGATTTCAGCGAATGAGTCGTTATCTTCGACAATGAAGAATGAAGCTTCGAAACGCTCTTTGAAGAGACAAGGTATGAGAAAGAAGAGATTGAATTGAACGAGTGTTTTTAAAAGAAAGAAATCGAGCGAAGAACAATGCTTGACAATAGAAGATAAAGTCATTTTTGTTGTTTGATTTGAGAATTGATTGATTCTCTTGATTGATTTGATTCTCTAGCAATCAACGAAGATTCTTTATCGCTGATTCTATTAATCGAGATGAACGATGCGTACTTAATGAGCTGTAAGTCGTCTAGCAATTCAATCAGGCTTGCTGTTGATTCTATAGATTTTCTAGTGTTGTTCTGTCTTTCGATTGCGTCGATCATCAGATAAACGAATTTCTTTAGACTCGATCTGTCTGAATGAGTATATTGAACGAATAATGAGTATCTGTATCGTATGATAAACGAAATTCTTAATGTAATGTTGAAATCATGTCTAGATCATTCAATCAAAGAAGCTCAGAGCTGATATGTATGTATTGTTCTTTAGAGATAACTATAACAAGACATTAAGAATACAGAAGAGAAAAAGTGCAAGCTCTTTTATAAATAATGACTTGAGACTGCGCTAGACTCGATACAGATGTGATGTAATATGTCAGATGTGTTTGTCTAAAAGAATGATGAAAGAGATGAATGAAGAAAGTGCTGAACAACGAGAAGAAGTGCTGAGAATGACTCGAAGAAGTGCGCTAGATTCAAACTAGGCATAGCATCATGACTTGCTTTAATCAAATTGATTAGAATTTAGATCTGAACTCTGATTGATTCAGACATGTTCGTAACAATTGATATCTGAACAGCGATGACAAGACATAGTAATGAACTTCATTATCAATCTATCTGATTCAAGCGAGTACAACGTTATTCTGATGATCATCTGCAGATTGTTAAAAGAAAGACATTATATTTCTTGCATCATTGATGATGAAGATATCACTGTCAAAAAGACAGCTGAAATGCTGATTCAATGAGTATATCAAACTCATAAACTATCAAGCTTCATAGTATCTGATCGAGATTCATCATTCATCTCTATACTATGAAAGTTTCTTTGCAAACAACTGAGCATTTTTCTTCAATTGTTCATCATTTATCATTCTCAGATCAACGATTAAAGCGAACGAATCAATCAGAACATCAAGCAATATCTTTGATTCTTCTGTTTGTATATGCAGAACGACTGATCTAAGTGACTATTCATGATCGAGTTTGTTGACAATAACGTCTTGTTCTCAGTCATTTTCTTGACTTTCTTCTTCATAAACAAGAACTTTCATTCTCGTATGAGCTTCGACTCTGACATCATTGAATATGAAAGCACTCGCGAATGCTTGCAAATTGATTGAGTCAAGAATATATCTGAGCAAATGAACAAGACATTGATCTTCACTCGTGAAGCTCTGATCAAAACACGAAAACAAATGATGAATCAAGCTAACAAGCATAGAAAGAAGATTAATTACAAGATTGAATCAAAAATGTTTCTGAATGAAAGAAACATTGTTACAGTGAGATCTTTCAAGAAGTTAGATGACAAAATGCTTGATTCTTTTATTAATCTAAATTTCATCGACTCTTCATATAAACTGAAATTATCAGAGTCTATGCATGTTCATGATGTATTTCATTCTGATCTGCTTCGCTCTGTCATCAACGACTTTTTGTCTGATCAAAAGAATGAATTCTCAGATTCAATAGTGATAAACAATGAAGATGAGTGAAAAATCAATGATATATTGAATTTTCGTTGATATTGAAGACGACTTCAGTATAGAGTCAAATGAAATGACTATGACAATGATTTCAATTGATACAACGCTGATGACGACGAATTTATGAATGCTCAGAAGATCATTGATGATTTTCATATTCAATACTTGAACAAATCGCGCTAATCAACAATTCAATCAATCACGATTTAACAGATCTGAGTCTGTGAAATCATGATTGAGCAATCAATCGAGTCGAGCAGAAAATACATTCATGTGAACATGAATCATCAAAGAAAGAAAGTAATGTCACGATTCTAGTCTTGTCAGACTCAGTTTTCTAGTCTTGTCAGATTTATTCTCGCTTCGTCATCTTGACTAGTCTCTATTGAGTCTAGCGTCAACTGAGAAATACACATATGTAGTCAGCTTCTTTTCTGTAGCTATCTTTCTTTCTTAGCATTTATCTACTAGTTAAATGACACTCATATGACTCGCTCTATGCTGATTTCTAACAGCACAGATGTATATATGTGCAAAAGCTAAATCATGCTTTTGTAATAACTATGTGAATGTTGTATATTAGTTGCAGCACATGTGCAAAGACCTTGCTGTCGTTCTGTGTATATGAGCAAAGACTGTGTCATGTCTTTGCAGTGTATGTGATTGCAATGTGTATAAATTGATCAGAAAATCGAAATCAATTGATTTACTGCGTTGCACAGATGTGTATATATGCAAAAACTGAGTCATGTCTTTGCAATGACTGTGTGAATGTTGTATATTAGTTGCAGCATATGCACAAAGACGTGCTGTTGTTCTGTGTATATGAGCAAAAACTGTGTCATGTCTTCGCAATGTATGTATTTGCAACGCATGTAAATCGCTCAGAAAATCGAAAAATTGATTGATTTACTGCATTGCATTGATGTGTATATGTGCAAAAGCTGAGTCGTGTCTTCATAATGACTGTGTGAATTGTTACAAGCGTATCAAGATTGAACAAGACTGAAGCTTTAATCAATTTGCAATGCACGTTAGCAAGTACTTTGCGTAATAATTAAAGCTAGTTAACGATTTAGTTGAAATCTGATCTAGATTTAACTCAGATTTAACTCAGATGTAATTCAGCATCTTCTAATCAGTTTCTATTGTCTTTTAGACAAACACACTTCTTTGTGTTACGAGTGATCAACAGATTTCTATGACAAACACATTTCTTTGTGTCACAAACATCTTTCAAATCAATATCTTTCTTGTGTTTCAACACGTCTTCTTTAAAACTAACGTTAATCTGAATAACTACTATATAGAGCATGTTCTTCTTATCTTTTATATCTTCTTTCTTCTATATTTTTAAAGTCTTAGTTATAACTATCTCTATCAATTAAACATTCTAGTCACGCACGCACTCTGATTAGTTTCTAGACATGATCTCAACATTACTTTAAGAATTCATTAATCACATGATACTGATTTCATTACTCATTCAAATTCACTCAACTGACAATGAGACAAGTATAAAGAAATTTGTGTATCTAATGATCAATGACATCGAAAGACAGAACAACATCAAGAAATCAATGAAATCAATGAAAACATATAATCATGTGATTGCTAAAAAATTTATCGCTCAGTCAGTAGCATAAGTTCAAATCAATTAATAGAATCAATGATAAAGAATCTTTATTGATTGCTTGAGAATCACAAAAAACTCTTTCAAATCAGCAACATTCTTCTTTGAATATTAAACACTTTAACAAATGATTTCACTATCTACTGTTAAGCATCATCATTCGCTTGATCATCAAAATCTTCATCATGATTCAATCATCTGTAAATACCCAACTCAATTTCTTCAAGAGTAATCAAAGCTTCAATTCAATCATTTATCTCAAGTTATCTTCTCATCTATCAAAATTTCTTAGAACTGACTTTATACAAAAACATCATCAATTCTTATCTCATTCTCAAACACTCAATAAATCTCTGAAAGTCTCTACTTTCTGAGATATCAAAAATGTAAAGCAGCTACAACACTAAGTCAAACAAGACTCAGAAGTTTTTCTAGAAGATTTAAACAATCTTTGAACTCAATGAGATCTAAATGTAGAAGTTTGTGAGCTATTTGATAGAATATTCAGCGAACAGATATGAAAGACTCATTTCAAAGAAATTAATCAAGCAAAAGAATAATTGAATCTAAATTTTAAAAAGTTTCAAGATCACATGATGAAACTACAACATCAACTGCAATTGACTAAAGAAGATACTTCTACTTCTTTCATCATGTTCAATTCATTCAAGCAATTTCAAAAGCTTTCAAATTCATCTTTATTTACTGATGAAACAGAATCTTTCTGAAATGATTGACAAGAAAAGATTCGTGACAAGCTAAAGATCAATGTCAATCATTTTGATATTGATAAAGTCATACTGATTTATATTCACTTCAGAATCAATGAAAATGCAGTCAAAGCTACTTTAACTTAATGTTAACATGATTCATTGAATTTCTATAGAAAGATTGAAGTCATTACACTTGTTGATCATTCAAAGTTGCATGATGTGATTTTAACTAACGTCAAAAACATCAATCTACAAGCTGAAATTTATTTCATCTGTTACAAATTAAATCATACTTCTAGAGAGTGCTTTGATCGATTGAGAGTTAATGCATTAAAAGATGATGAGTTTAATTGATTTACATTGAACTTTGAGTTCAATTCTGATTCAAAAAACTAACTATTTCTTTCAGAGTCATTGAAAAGATAGAGATCATATCTTTGTGCAGTCAAATCAAAGTTTTATTGAAAGAAAATTATTTTAAAAAGTCATTTCTGATTAATGCTTCTTTTATCTCTCAGAGCAATTCTTTCAGCCTTCGCTCTTTGATAAATAGTGATTTCGTTGTCTATATGCTGATACATGACAAGCTAGTCAATAAAGTATGTCAGAAACTTGAAATACAATCTATATTACTAGCAAAAAAGAAGTTAATATAAGACTATGATGAAAAGTTAGTTAGAAAGACTATTACTCATAAGATTCTATTCAATCTTACGATTGAAAGTTATAAGAAATTGACTATGTCAATGCTGATAGTTGATATTGAGCATCATGAAGCTATATTGAGCAAATTCTGAATGAACAAAAATGAGATATTATTGAACATGAAACATGATACTATCATATTTTCTGATCAATTAAATATTTCGATTTCGATTTTTTCAATTTCGTTAAATACAAAGCACTTAAGTTGATCATGATCAACTTTGATCTCTTTAGCAGCTCACAGCAAGATCTTTAAAATGCTTAAGCACTCAGTTTCATTCTTTCAGAAAAAGTCATTCTTGATTCAAAACATAAACATCATCTTTTTTCAAGCACTAGTAAAATGAAAGAAGAAGAATCAGACAGAGATTTTTGCTATGTCAATTGAAGACATTGATAGAAAAATCATTTACAATACTCAATGCAAACTAAATGTCATAGACGTCTTTTCAGTCAATGAAATGACTCAGAATCTAGAAGATATTAAAGTCAAGCTATCATCAAAATATCAGAATTTTCTAGATGTTTTTGATCGAGTTCAAGCAGACAAGTTATCATCTCATCGTTCATATGATCATAAGATAGAGCTTACTAGTAATGTAACATCATCTCGCTGCTGAGCATATTAAATGTCTCTTTACAAGCTTCAGAAAGTAAAGAAATATCTGAACGAGAATCTTTTCAAAGAATTTATAATTTCTAGCAAAGCTTCGTATTTCTCACTCGTTTTATTCATCTTAAAAGCAAATAAAGATTTACAATTTTGCGTTAACTATTGAAAGCTCAATGCTATTATCAAAAGAAATTGCTATTCTTTATTGCTCATAAATGAAGTAATTAACAAAATAGTTGATTGCAAACATCTGACTTGATTGAATATCATTTCAACGTTCAACAAACTATGAATGCATTCTGATAGTGAGAACTACACTATCTTTATTATCGCGTTAGAAGCATATAAATCAAAAGTGTTATTCTTTGAACTTATTAATGATTCTGCCTTGTTTCAGCAATATATGAATGATATTTTATGAGACTTTCTAAATGACTTTTGTCAAGTCTATCTAGATGACATTCTGATCTACAGCAAAACTCAATAAGAACATAAACAACATGTCAAAATGATATTGAGTCATTTATGAGAAGCTGACTTATAGATGAATATTCAAAAGTGCAAATTCAATGTAGAAGAAACAGTCTTCTTAAAAGTTATAGTGTCAGAACAAAGTCTTTGCATGAATTTTATCAAAGTGAAAGTCATAGTCAACTGAGCTACGTCAATCAATTTAAAAGAAGTTCAAAGCTTCATAAGATTCATTAACTTCTATCGTTGTTTCATTAAGAACTTCTTGAAGCTAGTCAAATCATTCACTCAGCTGACTAAAAAAAACACATCTTTTGTTTGAAATGAAGTCTGTGTTCAAGCTTTTGATGATTTAAAGAAACAAGTCAACTCAATCTCAGTCTTACAACATTTCAATTCAAAATGACAAACTATTCTGAAAGTCAATGTCTCTGACTACGTCAAAGGTGAAATACTATCACAGTATGATGATGAAAGTGTTCTTCACTCAGTAGCATTCTACAGCAAAAGCATGATTCTCGCTGAATGCAATTATCACATCTATGACAAGAAATTGCTAGTCATTATTCAATGTTTTGAACACTGAAGATTCAAGCTAAAATGCACAAAGCTGCTCATTCAGATGTTCATTGATTATCAGACTTTGAAGATCTTTATGAAAAACAAACAGTTAACTCAACGTCAAGTCAATTATCTAGACATTTTATTCAAGTTTAACTTTCAGATTATTTTTTGATCAGACAGAATGAATATTAAAGTTGATGCTTTAATCAGAATGTTTCTGATCAACGTTTCTGAATCAACTCAGCGTATTAAAGATTGCTATCAGATCATTTTGACACTTGATAGAATAAATATTCTAGCTATTGAATCTGAAGTTGATCTCTATCAGCGAGTAAAAGATGTCAACAAGACAAATGAGCTTTGCAATGAGTATAAACAAGCTATAAGCGAAAATCAGCTCAAGTTACATAGCATTGAATTGAAGCACTGCAAGATCGTTGACGACGTTCTGTTTAAAAAAGATTTACTGTGAATTTCTAAGAATATGCATACGAAATTACTAAAGAAAATTCATGATCAGTCTTTCATCTTTTATTCTGACAATCAAAAAACTACTGATTTAGTTCAACGTTTCTACTATTGATCAGATCATCAAGCAACAATTAGACGTTACATTTGAAACTGTCATGTTTATCAACGAAGCAAGACATTTAGAAATAACATCAATGAACTTTTTCATTCTTTATCAATTTCACAGAAACGCTGAAAAGATATAATTATAAACTTCATTACTGAGCTATTTCTATCAAAAGATTATAACATCATTTGCATAATCATATGTCATCTCATCAAGAAACGTCACTATGTTTTTTATCATTGAGAAGATGATGACATTTCAGTCGAAGAAATGATTTAAATCATGCTATGAAACATTTATTGACTTCATGATTTATTTAGTTCTATTGTTTCAAACAGAGACTCTCAATTCATATCAATTATGTGACACAGTCTTTGCAAGTGACTAAAAATCACGACTAGTCTATTAACAGTTTATCATTCTGAAATCAATGATTAATTGAAATAAGTTAATTAAGATGTTGAACGCGAATTAAGAACTTACTGTAACTACATGCAGAACAACTGAGCAAAATGATTATCAATGATGAAATTCAGCGAGAATTTCAATATCTTCTCAATCATCTCAATGATTTCGTTCTACTTCAATAAGAGTTTTCACTTACGAATGAGTTTCGATTCAGATACGACTGACTACAAAACTACTCATGAGCGTCTTGAAGCTAGAAAAGCAGATGATATTATCATTCAAATGAAAAAGCTTGTTATCTTTGATTATCAGCAATTGAAAAAGACAAAGCAGATCATTAAAGCTCAGATCAATAAACATAGATGAAACGTCATTTATAAAGTAGACAACTGAGTTTGATTATTCTTCAGAAACATAAAAACAATAAGATCATGAAAAGATTTGAAAGACAAACAACTAGAACTTTATCAAATCACTGTCAAAGTTGAGATCATCTATCATCTTCATTTATCAATAAGCATGAAGAAACTGCATTTAATGTTCAGCTTGAAGTTACTGCAATCATGTTCAGAAGACTCTTTATCAGAACAGCATTCAAAATCACTCAGATTAATCACTATCAAAAACGATGAACATTGAAAGATAAATAATATATTGAACTTCAGACACTATCAAGGTTGAATACAGTATAAAGTCAAATGAACAAATCTAGATAGAAACGACGAATGATACTATGTCGATAAAGAGAAATTCGATGACTCAGAGAAAGTTTTGAATGAATTTCATAAACTATATTCAAACAAATCGCGCTAAATATCAAAATAACTATCAACAGAAGCGAGCAAATGAACTACATTCATGCAAACATAAATTTTCAAAGAGAAAAGTAATGTTACAAGCGTATCAAGACTGAACAAGGCTGAAGCTTTAATCAATTCGCAATGCACGCTAGCAAGTACTTTGTGTAATAATTAGAGCTAGTCAACAATTTAGTCAAGATCTGATCTAGATCTGACTCAGATTTGACTCAGATGTGACTCAGCATCTTCTAATCAGCTTTTATTGTCTTCTAAATAAACACACTTCTTTGTGTTACAAGTGATTAACAGATTTCTATGATAAACATATTTCTTTATGTCACAAACATCTTTTAAACCAACATCTTTCTTGTGTTTCAACACGTCTTCTTTGAGACTAGCGTCGATCTGAATAACTACTATATAAAGCGTGTTCTTCTGTTGAAATCGTGCTTAGATCATTCAATCAAAGAGACTCAGAACTGATATGTATGTATTGTTCTTTAAAGATAGCTATAACAAGACATTAAGAATACAGAAGAGAAAGAGTGCAAGCTCTTTTATAAATAATGACTTGAGACTGCGCTAGACTCGATACAGATGTGATGTAATAGATCAGATGTGTTTGTCTAAAAGAATGATGAAAGAGATGAATGAAGAAAGTGCTGAACAACGAGAAGACATGCTGAAGATGACTCAAAAAAGTGCGCTAGATTCAAACTAGGCATAGCATCATGACTTGTTCTAATCAAATTGATTAGAATTAGATCTGAACTCTGATTGATTCAGACATGTTCATAACATTATCTCTTTCTTCGAACATTCATGTTTGCATGAATAGAAAAGAAATAAAAGCAAAAAATTCATCGTGTTTTCAATTTAGTGCGACTTATTCGAATATAGCTTGTGAAATTCATTCAGAACTTTCTTCGAGTCATCGAATTTTTCTTTATCAACATAGTATCATTCGTCGTCATGATCTATCTCGATTCATTTGACCTTGTATTGTAGTCTTTCTCTATATCGCCTGAAGTTCAATATATCATCTACTTTTCAGTGCTTTTCATTCTCTTCAATGATCATCAATTTAGAAGACTCAGAGTGTTGTTCTGATAAAGAGTCGTTTGATGAAGTTTGTAGATACTTCGAGCTGAACATTGAATGTATATGCTTCATGCTTTTAGATAGCTGAAGACGATAGAAGATTTCAACTTTGACTGTGATTGAATAGAAGTTGAGCTGCTTGTCTTTCAAATCTTTGCATGATCTAGTGATTTTGATGTTTTTGAAGACTAATCAAACTTGATCATCTACTTCATAGATGATGTCTCGTCTATGCTTGTTCATCTGAACTTCAGTGATCTGCTTGATCTTTTTCAATTGTTGATGATCAAAGATAAGAAGTTCGCTCATTTGAATGATAATGTCATCGATCTTTCTAGTCTCAATACGTTGATGAATTGTTTCGTAATCAGTCGTATCTGAATTGAAATTCATTCAAGAATGAAAGTCTTTATTGAAGTAGAAAAAGATCATTGAGATAGTCGAGAATGTATTGAAATTGTCACTGAATTTCATCATTGAAAGTCATTTAGCTCAGTCATTCTGCATGTAATTGCAGTAGATTCGAAGTTCACGTTCAACATCTTGATTAGCTCGTTTCAACTGATCATCAATCTCTGAATGATAAACTGTTGATAGATTGACTTTGATCTTCAGTCGTTTACAAAGACTTTGTCACATGATCGATATGAACTGAAAGTCTCTATTCGAAACGATAGAACTGAGTAGATCATGAAGTCGATAGACGTTTCATAGCATGATTCATACTGTTTCTTCGATTGAGATGTCATCGTCTCTTCAACGACAGAGAACATAGTGATGTTCTTTGAAGAGATGACATATGATCGTGCAAATGACGTTATAGTTTTTCAATAAAGATAGCTCAGTGATGAAGTTCATAGCTATATCTTGTCAACGCTGCTGAGAAATCAATAGAGACTGAAGCAAATCATTTGTATCATTTCAAGATGCTTTGCTTCGCTGACAGACATGACAGTTTCGAATGTATTGTTGAATAGTTGCTTGATGATCTGATCAATAGTAGAAGTGTTGAACTAGATCAATCATTCGTTTAATGTCAGAATGCAAGATTGATGATTGATCGTGAATCTTTCGAAGCAATTTCGTATGCATTTGTTTCAACATTCATAGTAGATTCTTTTTGAATAGAACGTTGTCAATGATTTGACAGTTCTTTAGCTTCATGTCATGAAGCTTCAGTTCATCTTTGTTCATAACTTGTCAATACTCATTGCATAGTTCATTCTTCTGATTGACTAGATGTACGCATTGATAGAAATTAGTCTTGTATTCAGATTTGATTTCGAACTCAATTGATAGAATGTCTATTCGATTCGAGATCAGTATAGTCTGAAAACGATCATCTATGTCTTTAGCTGATTCAGAACTATCGATCATCGACATTCTAGTTAAAGCATTGACTTTGAAGTTTGTTTTGCCTGATCGAAAGATAATCTGAAAGTTAAACTTCAATAGAATATTCAGATAGTTCGCTTGTTGTCAAGTCAGCTGTTTGATTTTCATAAAGATCTTCAAAGTCTGATGATCAGTAAACATCTGAATAGATAACTCAGTATCTTCTAGTTCAAATCGTCAGTGTTCGAAGCATTGAATGATAGCTAGCAATTTCTTGTCATAGATGTGATAATTGCATTCAGCTGAAATCATGCTCTTGCTATAGAAGACTATCGAGTGAAGCACATTCTCGTCATCGTACTGAGATAGTATGTCATCTTTTACATAGTTGAATGCATCGATTTTCAAAATAGCTTGACGTTTGACATCGAAATGACGTAGAACTGAAGTCGAGCTGATCTGCTTCTTTAGATTGTCAAAGACTTCGACGCAGACTTCGTTTCAAACAAAAGACGTGTCTTTTCAAGTCAGCTGAGTGAATGACTTGACTAGTTTTGAAAGTTCTTGATGAAGCGTCGATAGAAATTGACGAAGTCAACGAAGTCTTGTATCTCTTTTAGATTAATAGATGTAGCTCAATTGACTATAGCTTTCACTTTGATAGAATTCATGCAAAGATCTTGTTCTGATACTATGATTTCTAAGAAGACTGTTTCTTCTACGTTGAATTCGCACTTTCGAATATCTATCTGCAGATCAGCGTCTCGTAGATGATTTAGTATCATCTTGACATGTTGTTTATGCTTCTTTTGAGTCTTGCTGTATATGAGAATGTCGTCTAAATAAGCTTGACAAAAGTCATTTAGAAAGTTTCATAGAACATTGTTCATATATTGCTGAAACGAGATCGAATCGTTTGTTAATTCGAATGATAGAATCTTTGATTTGTACGCTTCTAGAGCGATAATGAAGATCGTATAGTTCTCACTATCGAGATGCATACGAAGTTTGTTGAAAGCGAAAATTATATTCAGTCGAGTCAGATGCTTGCAGTCAACAATTTTATCAATCATCTCATCTATGAGCAATAAAGAGTAGCGATTTCTTTTGATAATGACATTGAGCTTTTGATAGTCAATGCAGAAGCAAAGATCATCATTGATCTTCAGAGTGAATAGAACGAGTGAGAAATATGAGATCTTGCTAGAAGTAATAAAATTCTTTGACAGATTTTCGTTCAGATATTCTTTGATCTTCTGAAGCTTGTAGAATGACATTCAATAAGCTCAACATTTAGAAGAAGTGACATCATTAGTGAGCTTTATCTTATGATCATATGAACGATGAGATGATAGCTTATTGACTTGAGCTCGATCAAACACGTCGAGAAAATTCTGATATTTCAAAGATAGCTTGACTTTGATGTCTTCTAGATTTTGAGCTGATGCATCAATGAAAGCGACGTTTAAAACGTTCAGTTCGCATTGAGTGTTGTAGACTATTTCTCTATCAATATCTTCAATCGACATAGCAAAAATCTCGATGCGATTCTTCTTTGATCATTTAATCAGTGCATGAAAAGATGCAGTTTTCACACTGAACATAGAAAAGTTCTTTTTCAAAGCAGTAGAAGTGAGTCGTTGAAGCATTTTGAAAGCTGAACTGATAGAAGAATTTGATGATCGTGATCATTTTAAGTGTGAAGCTCTGACTGACATTGAAAAAAGAGAAATGAAAGCTTCTAATTGATTCAAAAAAAACGATGACATTGTTTTGCATATCTAGTAGTATTTCATTTTTGTTCATTCAGAACTTTTCTAATATGACGTCATGATGATTTATATCAGCTATTAACATTGAAACAGTCAATTTCTTATGACTTTCGACTGTGAGATTGAGTAGAATTTTATGAGTAATGATCTTCTTCGTCAGCTTTTCGTCATATTCTCTTATTAACTTCTCTTTAGCTAGTCGTATGAGTTGAATTTCAAGCTTCTGACATATTTGATCGACTAGCTTTGTATGAATCAAGATGTAGATCATCAAGTCACTATCTATCAGAGATCGTAGCTTGAAGAATTCGCCTTGCGAGAATAGAGTGACATCGACTAGAAATGACTTTTCGAAGTAGTTCTCTTCGATAGATGAAATTTCGTCGATTAGATTGCACAA
>JAABUT010003349.1_pt1 | contig 13884 bp, 10 predicted proteins | sample 5559281 | NCBI WGS metagenome assembly JAABUT01 (sample SAMN10711880, study PRJNA513359) | rock metagenome | isolation source: Antarctica rocks | place: Antarctica: Victoria Land, Ricker Hills nord | collected 2016-01-04
TATTCCGTTTCCTTTTTTGCTTAATTGCCCTAAGCCGGGTGATGCTCCATAATTAATTTTTAAATCTTTAAATCTTGAGTTATGGAAAGCAAAATGAATCAAACAGAATGGAACAAAGTTGCAGAAGTAGAGCTTATTTATAAGTCTAAAGTAAAAGCATCGGAACGTCCAAAAATTACTACTTCTAAAGATGCTTATAAGATTTTAATAGAATTGTGGGATGAAAACAAAATTGAATTTGTAGAACAATTTAAAGTATTGTTTTTAAACAAAGCCAATAAAGTACTTGGAGTTTATGAGGTTTCAACTGGTGGAATATCAGGAACTGTTGCAGATCCAAGAGTGATATTTGTAGCTGCCTTAAAAGCTAATGCCTGTGCAATCGTGATCAGTCACAACCATCCGTCAGGAAATTTAAGGCCAAGCAGGCAGGATGAAGAACTTACCCAAAAAATAAAAAATGCAGGTCAATTTCTTGAGATAAGACTTTTAGATCATTTGATAGTAAGTAATGAGGGATATTTCTCACTTGCAGATGAGGGGCTGGTGTAAGCCCCTTTTTTATGCTATAATTATAATGTTCCTATTCCAACCCCTTTTCAATTTCTTCAATCGTGGGTAAACTTCCTTTCAGCTTTTCAGGTATCACTTGTGTAAGTTCATATTCCGCGATACCAATAGGCTTATTAATACCACGCAAAGCATATTCTGCTACCACCTTATTTCTTTCTTTACAAATAAGAATGCCTATTGAAGCGCTATCAGCAGGATGCTTTAATAAATCATCAACTGCATTTAGATAGAAGTTTAACTTACCAGCATCAGAAAATGCTTTTCTTAGATCAAGGGAAAGCCTGTCGATAACTTTAGCGCCCCAACCCTGACTTTCCTGCTGTTCGAGGATAATTTTACCAACACGCCAGTATAAACCAGCATTTGTCTATTAACGGTAAAAGCAGCATTTAATCTTGCAGCTTCCACTTCTTTCTTAAGCCTGTTAATTATCTCTGAATAATTACTTACGTCTTGCATAGCACCTCTGTTTAGAATGTAAGTTGTGTATTACTTGCATGGCACAAATATTAATAGGAAAATTGTTGGTTTATTTATCAATTAATATCGAATGTTTTTTTTCATTTGCCACTAAAAGGATATTCAAACCTCTTTTCTTATTAATCCCAAATAAATAGTTATTTTCCCTGCTGAATAAATATCGGAATGCCCTTAAGCTGGAACGAAATAAAAGCAAAGCAATAACTTTTAGTAAAAAATGGGAAGACACTACACTTGAAGAAGCAGACGCTAAAGAATTTCTGGTAGAGTTCTTAAACATTTTTGGAGTAGAACGCAAGAAAGTAGCCACGTTTGAACATAAGGTAAAAAAGCTTAGCGAAGCTTCAGGATATATTGATTTGCTTTGGCCCGGATATGTTGCTGGTTGAAATGAAAAGCCGCGACGAAAATGCAGACTCTTGATAAAGCTGTTGATTTATATTATCGTTCACAGCCTTTTTTGAATGAGACAAAGCGGATTGAGTTTTTGTTTGAGTTGTACGATAAGTATACGAGCGGAATGTTTGCGGAGGGGAAAAAAGTTTAAAAGATTAAAAATTGATTTTTATTGTTCACAGCATGTGCATAAAGTGGTTTTATAATAATAAATAGCAATGCTAATTTCGTTAGCAAAAATATTATTATGGCAAACTCTAAAAAGACGACAAGTCCTAAAGCAGCAAAAGCCGCTTCAAAAGTTTTAAATGATGGCCGCACAGGAAAAGATAGCAAAACAGCAGCAGGAAGTGCATTAAGCCAGAAAGTCGGTAAAAAGAAAAAGTAGAATTGCTTTCTGTATTGCACTAATTTTATTTCAAACCTTTCTATTACTATAAAAAGGTTTGAAACTTTATCTTCATTATTACCAGATTATAAGATAAAATTGTCGGCTTCTGCTACTATTACAAACCGGTGTAACTCACCCTTTTTTGATTGTTTTGTTTAACTTGTATAATAAGTATACAAGAGTGAAATCTTCGAATGATAAAAAGAAAAGAATAAACTAAAGAAATTATAATAAGGTCTGGCAATGATATATTTATTAATCGACAGTTGTAGCCTACTTCAATTAATACAACAAGAAGGGTATAATAATTACTTATCCGAATTATTAACACATATAAACAACAATAAAATTGCTTTTATCACGCATGAATTAGTAATTCAAGAATGGGAAAAGCATAAAGAAAAACACAAAAGAGATAAAGAAAGAAAACTCCTTTTTTACAATAAGCAAAACAACAATATTGAGAATAATTCAAGCACCTTGTTACCGAGTAAAATTTTAGTAAATACTAATCATTTAGAATTACAAATAACCCTCATTGACAAATTACTTTCAAAAGCAAAGGAAATTCTTAGAACACCTGAAATCATTAAAAATGATTTTGCAGAAAGGTACCGTAAAAATCTTGCCCCATTTCACATTAAAAAAGACAGCCAAAATGATTGGGAGATAATAGGAACAACTTGTAATTATTGTGAAGTTAGAGGCATTAGAGACATTTACTTTTTGTCTTATAATCATACAGACTTTGCCGATGAAAATGAAATAAACAGAACAATACATCCTACACTACAAAGCAGATTTCTTAAAGTAAAAATTAACTACTTTAAAAATTATTCAGACTTCTTTAAAGAACTTGAAACGTACTATAATTTTCCAAGCCAATTAATTTCTTACCAATTACCTCAAAATGAAAAATATACATACAAAGCGACTTTAAAAAAGACTGATTTAGAAAGCCTTTATTATTTATTTAATGATTTATATGAAGAAATAAATTTCATTCCAATTCATATTTTAAAAAAGTACTACCCTTTCGAAAATTCTGATGAGTCCAGTACTTATTACAGCATCTTTACCTTAAGTTATGTGCCGGAAAATTTAATTAACTTTTTTGAAAATGTTAAAGTAGGAGAAGATAAAGAACTAAAATTCATAGACGAAACATTAGTAAATAGTGTAAATAATTTTAAAGAAAAAACAGAATATGTTTTAAGGCATTTAACACATAACCTAATTTTTAATTTAAGTGGTGAAAAAAGCAGGAAGACAATAAGTACTTTCTATGATAATCCAATATTTTGTAATTGTATTAAATGTACTTTAAATCGATTTGAATTTCATAAGACGTTTAAAGATTTGAAGTCAGAAACTACTGGAGTAAAAGAAAAATTAAAACAAGCATACATTCATTATCAAATCGGTAATTTTAAATCAGCATCTAAGCTTTACCAAGAAATTGTTAATGAGGCACTGGATGAAAAAAAGTACATTTCTTATTTCATTGCAAAATATAATTTAAAACACTTATCTGCTTTTTTAAGCAACCCTTTTTATAATAAAGAAGTAGATACTCAATTAGTAGAAGAATTATACAAAATTGACCCGATTGAAGAAGCAGTGAAATTAAAAACTCACAGTGATTATAATTTGTTATTATTTATAGCACAAGAAGACTTTTTTACAGAACCATTTCAAAACATTAGAGAGAAAGTAAATTCTATTTTAGATCACTATTATTCACAACTAAATGGCGGTTGGAGTTCTAATAACTATGTTTGGAGTCTGATAGAAGAATTTGCAAAGTTGGAAACATTTCTAAATTCTAACTACATATTATTTGATAAATATTCAAATTTTCTAAAGTTATTTGAAGCAGTAATAGAGGGAGTTTTTGCTTCACATGCTATTGCTGAAAATCAAGAAGATAGATTTAAATTATTTGATGATTACTGGGTTCATAAGTTTATACTATATGGAAATGAGAAAGTTATAAAAAAATACTTCAACCGTTTTAATTTAAAATCTCTTAAATATAATTTAAGTAGCATCGAAAAGGATTCTTTTATTGAATTAACTGAACACTTATTTAAAAATGAAAAATTAATAATCGAAGGGTGTCAGCAATACGCAGACAAACAGAATGGATATTTTATAGATAAATATAATAAAATATTTGAGAATTCAATTACTATGGGTTCTTTGTTAGAATTAGATAGCAATACACTTAACAAGTTTGCGGGATTAGTAATTAATCTATTAAAAACAGAAACATCACTGTATCGGTCAAGTTTAAAGAATATAAAATTCTTTATAAGTCAAAAAGGAAACAAATTAGATAAAACAATATTAAAAGAGTATTTCGAACATTTTCTAAATAATGATAAGGAACATGATAACGATACTTTAGCGGTGATCATAGATAGCTTTGAGGATGGCGAATTGGATGCTATCTTAGAAAAGGACTTTGATGAGATTTTGCATCAAACAATAGTTGTTTGTGAAAAGTGTGGCTCAATACATTCACCAGAAATATTATTAAGCATTTATGACAAAGTAGGAAACTTAAGAAAAGAAGTTATTTCAAAAAAAATACAAGAAAAACTAAATAGCAAATTTGAATTTAATCTGTTTTATTTATCATCCATTCAAGATGTTATAGCTTTTGATGAGGAGAAAATATTTTCATTAGTAAATGAATTAAATATAGATAAGAAACAACGCTCGGCTCGTTCTATGTTTACAGGTAGTATTGATTATCAAAACCATTATTTAGATGAAATATTAAATCTATGCTTTAAATTTAATATTGATACCACTACAAATCAATTTCAAAAATTCAGAGAAATTGGCCCTTATTACGAATGGCTTATCAATATGGACGCCTTTAACTATGATAAATTTAACTATGAATGGGTATTAAATTATAAGACAGTTTATTATTTTAAAGCAATGTCAAAATCAAAAAGTTTAACGAGTGCTTTAGTTGAGTTTTTAAAAAGCAATTTTCATGAAGGGGTAGAACATGTATTAATTAGAATGACCTTTTTTGCCAAATGATTTAATTTAGTATGTTGTTAGTCTTTGCCGTTCAGTTTTGCAGAGGGCATTTTTTGCCTGCAAATAAGCTGACCAAAGAGCTATCAGAGAAGAAAGTCCAACCAATCGAAATAAGTACAATATAAGTAATAAAAATGTCGCCAAAACTTTCAACACCTTTCTCATAGTAAGGGGACGTTTTGACGACAAATTAAACTGCTAAACCCTTTCACACTTTCCTCATACGAAAGGGACGGGCAGGGCAGCATTTGTAAAGATAAAAGTATAATTGCTAAGAAATCGAAAACGAAATACTTTCCCTGCCAAATATCTCTTTAACACATTACTATTATCCGTTTAACAGATGCAGCCACCTATTGAGTGGCTGCAAGTAAGAGTTAATAGAAGAACCAGCAATTTAATTATTTTCCTGCACTTAATGAAAGTAGTTTTTCACTAAGTTCTGTCAATCCGGCTTTCATTAAAAAGTCATTAGCTAACGCACTCAATTCTTTTAAAGTTTCTTCAGGTATACTTCCCAATAAGCTATTCGCTTTTTCATCTTCCTTTGTATTTAAGCCACGTTTAATAACACTGTTCAGCAGGAGTACGTTTTTGCGTGAAATCTTAAAATCTATCTTCACGGTTTCGTTCATGCCAGGGATACTTAAAATAGTATCATACACTTTGGCTACATCATTTGTTTGTAAGCATAATTTTTAGTTTTAATTATTCATTTTTTCAATTCACAAATCTATTTGTAACTACTTATACGATCCTCATTAAAATATGATGAGGATAGGTTGAACCAATGACGCTCGTTTAACTTTGCACCTGTCTTTATTAGAATTGTGAAATTGAAAATGTGAGGTTATGAATTCTGAAAATAAATGGCTTTCTTTTGAAGAAGCCAGGCAGACAGACATGATAGATTATCTGTCAAAATTAGGGTATGAACCTGTTAAAGTGAGAAACTCCGACTATTGGTATTTATCTCCGTTGCGGGAAGAAAAAACAGCATCTTTTAAAGTAAATAAGAAACTAAACAGGTGGTACGATCACGGACTTGGCAAAGGCGGTAATATTATAGATTTCGGCCTGGAGTATCACCATTGTACAATAGGCGAATTACTTCAACAATTAGCCTCTGATTTTTCTTTTCACAAGCCCATCTTACGCCAGTCTCCGAAACAACTAAAGGAAAACGATGAGAGCAAAATAAAGATTATTAAAGAAGAGGGTCTTTCATCCTTTGCCCTGGTTCACTATCTGCAGGAAAGGAGGATACCGATAGACATTGCGGAACGCTTTTGTAAGGAAGTCAAATACGAACTAAATGGTAAAGAATATTTTGGTATCGGGTTTAAAAATGACTCGGGTGGTTATGAAATCCGTAACCCTTATTTTAAGGCAAGCAGCTCTCCAAAAGATGTTACTACGTTCAACAATAATGCTAAAGAAGCTGTCGTATTTGAAGGCTTTACAGACTTTCTTTCCTTCATAACTATTCAAAAAAATCAGCAGCATAATACTTCTGATTTTGTGATACTAAATTCTGTTTCCTTTTTTGAAAAAGCCCGTCCGTTTATGGAACAACATGACGTAATCAAACTGTATTTAGACCAGGATACGACCGGACAAAATTACAGCCGGTATGCTCTTTCTCTCAGCAGCAAGTACAAAGATGAAAGTCGCTTATATCAGCATCACAAAGACCTCAATGACTGGTTAGTAAATGCTGCAAAAGCACAAAAGAAAAAATTAGGACAAAGGCTTTATTGAAATCTTATTTATAGGACGTGATCAAAATATATTTAAGGATCAAATCACAAAAACGTTTAAAACAACAAAAACAAATATGAAAAGCTTAAAGGACATACGAAAGGCTGTGAGATTGCCTCCTTATCGCAATCGGCCAGATGTCCGGTTGTATCACAACCGAATCTGGCCGCCCTTACTCCGAAGTCGTGGACGGTGCTGGTGAAAAGAAAAAAACATTTGTAAACAGTGAAAATGATAAAGTGATGAGTGAACAAAACAACAACCGTACAAAGTGGCTGCACCTGCGTTTAAAGCCTGATGAATATGAAAAAATCAACCGTCAATTCAGCAAAACTACCTGCCGGAAATTAAGCGATTATGCCAGAAAGATTTTGCTTGGAAAACCAATGATTGCTACCACACGAGACCAGTCTTTGGATGACTTAATGGCAGAAGCAATTAAGCTTAGAAATGAATTAAATGCTCTCGGAAATAACTTCAATCAGGCAGTCAAAAAGCTGCATACACTTCACCAAATAACCGAGTTCAGGCATTGGTTATTCACCTATGAAATAGAGAAAAATATTCTCTTTAATAAGATAGATGAAATAAAAAATCACATTAAAAAATTAGCGGAAAAATGGTTGCAGTAATTAAGACGGGGCACTCTCTTCACCGTATTGTTAACTACAATGAAAACAAGTTGAAAGAGGGAAAGGCAGAGTGTATTTCAGCTGGTAATTATCCGGTTGATGTTGAAAATTTATCTTTTACAAATAAGCTTAACATGCTGCTCAATCAAGCTGCTTTAAACGAAAATGTAAGCCGCAACAGTGTTCATATTTCGCTCAATTTTGATCCTTCCGAAACACTTTCCAATTCCCTTTTACAACAAATAGCGGATGACTATATGCAGAGAATTGGCTTCGGAAATCAACCTTATTTAGTATACCGGCATTTCGATGCTGGTCATCCTCATATCCACATCGTTTCTATTAAAATCCGTCCAGATGGAACCCGGATAGATACGCAAAATATTGGTCGCAACCAGTCCGAAACAGCACGTAAAGAAATGGAGATTTATTACAATCTACAGAAAGCCGAAGACAGCAAACACAGGCAAATAAATAAGCTAAAACCAGTTAGTGTTCAAAAGGTGCAATTTGGTAAGACCGAGACAAAAAGAGCTATTACAAATGTGCTGGACACAGTCATAAACAACTACAGATACACCTCTCTTGCTGAACTCAATGCAGTCCTGAAACAATATAATGTAGTGGCAGACAGGGGAAGTGAAAATTCAAGGGTATATCAGGCAGGTGGACTCACTTACAGGACTATTGATGAGCATGGAAACAAAGCCGGTGTTCCAATTAAAGCCAGTGACTTCTATAATAAGCCTACACTTACCTTTTTAGAAGCGAAATTCAGGCTTAATGAAATAGCACGTATCCCTTATAAAGTAAGGGTGAAGAATGCTGTTGACCTTTCCTTAATAAGACTGCCGGAAGTAAGTCTGGAAAATGTAATTAAGGCGCTGGAAAAGCAAGGTATAGATATGGTTCTAAGGCAAAATGCAGAGGGCATTACCTATGGCATTACTTACATAGATCACCAAACCAAATGTGTTTTCAATGGAAGTGATTTGGGCAAAAATTACAGTGCTAAGGCGATAGTCGAAAGATGCAAAGAACCAGTACAGGAGCAAGTTTCAAAACATCCATCTATCAAACACAAAGAAACGTTTTTACGACAGGAGTATGACGTAAATCAACCACCGGAAAAAGAGAAAAACGAAAGCCTGTTGGAGGTTCTGTTAAAGCCGGAATACTCCTCCGCTTATGTTCCCTATCAGCTTACTAAAAACGGTAAAAAGAAAAAGAAAAAAAACATTTCAAAGCGACTATAACTTTTAAAAAACAATTTTATGCAAACAGGAGAAAATGAACAGGCGTTAAGGAAAATATTGGATATGACCAGGCTGATAAGCATTACATTTTTAGTGCTTCATTTTTATTATTACTGCTATGCCGCTTTTGAGCAGTGGCATCTTACGCTAACGCTTACAGACAGGCTGATAAGTAATATTCGTAACACAGGATTATTTCACAATTTTCTTGCTTCTAAACTTTTTGCTTTAGGATTCTTATTCATTTCTCTTATCGGAGCAAGAGGCAAAAAAGATGAGAAATTAAGGTTTAAAAAAGCTTTTACCTGCATCATAATTGGATTGTGTTTATACTTTTTAAGTTATGTGTTCCTGCTGTCAAAGTTAACCTTAACTGCAACTGCTATCCTTTATATCAGTATAACAGCTATTGGTTTTATGCAAGTGCTTTCAGGAGGCATTTTATTGTCTCGTGTGATCCAAATAAAGTTGAACAGCAAGGATATTTTTAATAAGGAAAATGAAACCTTTCCTCAGGAAGAAAGGCTGCTGGAAAATGAATATTCTGTTAACTTGCCAGCGCGGTATAATTTGAAAGGTAAGTGGCGCAGAAGTTTTATCAATGTTCCTAATCCATTTAGAGGTTTATTAGTTTTAGGATCACCTGGAAGCGGTAAAACATACTTTGTAATAAGACATGTAATCACTCAGCATATCAGAAAGAAGTTTACGATGTTTATATATGATTTTAAGTTTGATGACCTAACCAAAATCGCATACAATACGTGGCTGAAGTATAAGAGTAAGTATCCTGTTGAGCCGGAGTTCTGTGTCATTAATTTTGATGATCTTACCCGCAGTCATCGATGCAATCCTCTTGACCATGATACTATGAGCGATATTACGGATGCAGCAGAATCGGCCCGTACAATTTTAATGGGTTTGAACAGGGAATGGATCAAGCGGCAAGGTGACTTTTTTGTTGAATCGCCTGTCAATTTTTTAACAGCTATCATCTGGTATTTGCGCAAGTATAATGATGGTGAATTTTGCACATTGCCGCATGTAATAGAGTTGATGCAGGTAGATTACAAAGACCTTTTTACAATCCTTAGAACAGAAAAAGAGATTGATGTATTAATCAATCCCTTTGTCAACGCTTTTTTAAATGGAGTGATGGAACAATTGGAAGGACAAATAGCATCTGCTAAGGTGGCAATGGCGAGGCTTTCTTCGCCCCAATTATATTATGTATTATCTGGTAATGACTTTATGTTGGACATTAATAATCCTGATAAACCGAAGATTGTTTGCATGGGCAATAACCCGCAGAAGATACAGATTTACGGTGCCGTTTTATCTCTGTATGTAAACCGTTTAGTTAAGCTGGTGAACAAAAAAGGAAAACAGAAAAGCAGTCTCGTTTTTGATGAATTTCCAACCATTTATCTTAATAATATGGATAGCCTTATCGCTACGGCACGAAGCAATAAAGTAGCTACCTGTTTAGGTATTCAGGACTTTAGCCAGCTTAGAAAAGATTATGGCAAAGAACAGGCAGATGTTATAATAAATATTACGGGTAATATTATCAGCGGACAGGTTACGGGTGATACCGCAAAACAACTAAGTGAACGTTTCGGAAAGATTATGCAGGATCGGCAAAGCCTTTCCATCAACAGTTCAGATACTTCCATCAGCCATTCCAAACAACTTGAATCTGCTATACCGCCATCTAAAATCTCAGCACTTTCTTCAGGTGAATTTGTTGGTATGGTAGCCGATGATCCTGACAATAAAATTGATCTTAAAACTTTTCATTGTGAAATTATAAATGACCATGAAGCGCTGAAAAAGGAACAGGATAATTACAAAGAAATCCCTGTTCTCCGTAAGCTTGATAATAGTATGATACAACGAAATTATTTACAGATTAAGCAGGATATTCAGGATATTGTCCAGTCAGAAATGGAAAGGGTACTGAGTGATCCTGGGTTAGAGCATTTGGTAATAAAAAAAATTAGTTGAATGTGCTTATTGGCTAACTAAATTTAGCCTGGTTCTTTGCCTTGGTTTTAGAAATCTGCCGTTGTACTAAACCTTCGGTAGTTTGTAAGCCTCATCAAGATTAAACAGGCTTTGTATATTCTGGTTTTTTTTAAAACCATTTTTATGCAAACAACAAAACAAACTACCGCGCTACGTACTGCGGCCTCAGATTAGGTGACTTTAGTACAGCAAGCCATTAACAAAGTAACGGGTTTTGACCAGCTTTACAAAGAAACGACAGGGTCATTAATGTTTCGGGTAAAAGCAGAAGCACACTTACTAATTATTCCCGCCATCTTGCTCACCTTGCACTTCATTACAACCAGCTTCCTACAGAGCTTGACTGGGAACAGGTACTTGATTACTGCATCTTGTAAAACCTAAAAATTCTTCCTCTGCTACCTTTTTTAAGTTTACCGTCTATGGTATGCGATATGCCTGTAAGCTTAGAGGTCTGCCTTACCAGCAGTTTAGCCTTCCTGCTACCAGAGTCCAATGATAAGTTACCTGTTGTGCTTAATGCCTCTGAAGTAAAAGCTTTATTAAAGGCCTGGTGACCTGCTCAAGCATTGTTTACTGAATGGTTTATGTTATGGCTGCGGACTAAGATGTGCAGAAGTCAGAAGCCTTACCCTTGCAGATGTTAAGACCCAAAGAGGTATGCTGCATGTGAGACAAGACAAAGGTGGCAAAGACCACCAGTGAATAACATTTTAGTAAATACCTACTGGCAAATAGGAAAACATATTGTTGAATTTGAACAGGGTGGAAAAGAAAAAGCTACATACGGAGCCTGCGCTACTGGAGCATTTATCTAAAGACCTGACACTAACATACGGCAAGGGTTTTAGTCGTTCTAATCTTTTCGAGATCCGGCAGTTTTATCTCAAATTTCAAAAAATCCAGATACTGTCTGGACAATTATCATAGAGCCATTATGCAGAAATCTTGAAAGCTGGTAATGAACTGGAAATAAGCTTTTACACCGGCAGTGCGAAAAAGAAAACTGGAGTGTGCGGGAATTGAAACGCCAGATGAAAAGTATGCTTTTTCATCGTTTGGCTTTGAGCAAGGATAAAGCAGGTGTTCTGAAAATAGCTGAAAAAGGCATAGAGATGCAGGAACCAGAAGACAGCAGTATTGTCCGGCAAATTTGCCTACTTCAGGCGGCATTGTTGTTCCAAATGTCTCTCGAACGTCCTGTAGCAGCGTAACTATTTTGCCATCGAACTTTCTCGTAAACTTACATTGTGTAATGTTCAGATCACTATACTCTTTTGCCTTGATTTCATAGCGTTTATTTCCATACTGGTACAGCAAATGACATTTGTTAATGCCAAGTCTTCTAAACTCTTGCTGAGTCAGATGTACGTTTAAAGGTTCACTACAATGTACCTTTTTGTTACATCAACCGCAACTCCTAAACCTCCTCCAGGCATTTCAACCACCCTTAGATCAAAGCCATTGAAGATTGAAACTTTCCCAGCCAAAGGCGTACGGCTGAAGAAAGCGTCACCCGCCCCTGGCTGCCAAAGGCGACTATCCCTGTTTAGCACGGTTGAAATATCAAACTGCAGGAAACGTAAAATAATTCCTTTAGTCTCCTCCGTGTAGTTTTCAAAATCCAAATTCAGTGGCTGTCCCCAACTTTTGAAATAAACAATGCTGCCCCGCCTTACCGGATATTCTGGCGGAAGCTTGGCGAGCACTTGTTCTTCATTACGAATGACTAAAAATGGTTTTTCCCCCTTAGAAACAATGGTTACGGGTTGCTTTAGTGAATAGGAAAGGCTTTTGATAATGTATTGCACATTGGTGTCATACTCCTCATCCATCTCTTTCAAACCTACGATTTCGAACAGTACATAGCTGGACATTTACTTGAATTTTTTCACTTTGTGAATGTTCGACTTTTTGGAGCTTATTTTCAATAGCACGTATTCGTGTGAAAAGCAGCATTAGTATAATTGCATTTGTTAAAGGTTTTCCACTCCACTAAGCGCCTCAGAATATCATCTGGAAGACAAATAGAGAGGGATTCGAACCCTGGCTCTATCCTATTGTACTGTAATAACTTATACTATACAACCGACAACTGCGACTCACAATTTTACGCACTGAACTTTTTAACACTTACTGAACATGATACAAACTTATACAATTTTACGGCTAAGGCAGCTCTGACACTGCTACCTAACTTCCAATATAGCATTGTTGTTGATCTTCATTGTCTGTAAAAAATATAATCGATATAGTGGCAAACCTAAATTCGTTTATGTGAAAAAAAAGTCACTACAGAATGCAATAGTGGAAACCCACTAAAAAAGGCGGCAGCAGCAAGTTTTAAAACGTTCAATCACTTAGGCAGCAACACCTTGCGCCAGCTTCTGGCCAGCGGTGTGAGCACTATACCCCTGTTACATTCACATTTGGGATCGTGACGACTAACTATCAGAAACAAAAAGAGGGACTGGTTGCTAACAGACTGCTGCATTTTGTAATCAGCGGCCTCTGTAGTGTAGTAGAATAAAACGAAGTAGATTTGAATCTGAATTTTATAGAACGCGAAAAATTAACTAATTGCCATATGACGTATGAAAAAAATCTAATGACTATCCGGTATTTAGCAATTTTTAGTATCTTTGCTAAATAAATTGGTTTTTATGCAATTAGATAAGTTTTTCAATCTGTATGCGGAGGAAGAAAAATGTAAACAATTCTTCAAAGAACAACGGGAATTGCAAGGCATTAAGTGTAAAAAGTGCGACTCGTCCTCGCATTTCTGGATAGAAAGTCAGAGCAAATGGCAATGTAAGAAATGTAAATATCGTACAGGTTTGAAATGTGGGACGGTTATGGAGAACTCAAATCTGGGATACCGTGTATGGCTTTGGGCATTATATTTAATGAGTGCAACAAAAAAAGGTTTTTCTGCTTTGGAAATGCAACGACTGATAGGCCATAGGCGTTATGAACCGATATGGCTTTTGATGCATAAAATCAGAGTTAGCATGGGCAATCGGGACAATAAATATAAGTTGGATGGCTTTACACAAATGGATGAAGGGTTTTTTGAGGGGCATCGTAAAAAAGAAGATCAACAGGCACAAGCAGAACAGGTTAAGGAATTAGACAGACAGGTAAAAGCAGTCGTAGCTGTTTCTACAACGCCTATACCGGTAGAGAAGCAACAAGAAAACCGACCTGCTACTTATCCGGGATATGTAAAAATGAGTGTAGTAAGCAGCTTAAATAAAATAGAAGTTACTTACGATGCAGCGCAAATGGTACAAAAATCAGCTACGGT
>JAABUT010003351.1_pt1 | contig 13877 bp, 11 predicted proteins | sample 5559281 | NCBI WGS metagenome assembly JAABUT01 (sample SAMN10711880, study PRJNA513359) | rock metagenome | isolation source: Antarctica rocks | place: Antarctica: Victoria Land, Ricker Hills nord | collected 2016-01-04
AAGTATCTAATTCAGAATCGATAACTAATGCAGTTGTTTCTCTGTCTAAAGTATAGACATACCTATACATATAATCTTAATACTTGCAACATCTTTTTATTTTCGCACTGTTTTAAGGGGCCCCAACTTTTCGTTGGTCATCAGCCCAAACCCTGAGCATTTAAGCATCGTTACAGCCCCCCTTTCCCCATGATTGTCCCATATCCTTTTCATTCCACTTACTCTACACTTGCAAACCGTTTCCAAGTCTCATCCTCTCTGAAAGCTTCATCGCCGTTTCCTCCAGCGTCAATGAAACCTCCCAGTCCCCATATCTCAACGGGAGGGAAACAATGGCAATGCCATTCATATACCCACCATTTGGAAACCTCGCAATCGCCAAATCTGTCCCCCCATTTCAGCACCGCATAGTCAAACTTCGTCCATGACGTCAGGAACAGTCCCGTCGTCTTGATGTTCTCCAGACAGTCGATGAGCACCTGCCCAACATCCGGCACCTGCTGTAGGAGCGCGATGAAATTTTTCAGGTACGTGTCGTCTACCCTTTTGACGCCCGCGTGGATCTGGAAAGCCGCTGCCCCGAGGCGTTCGGGTGCAACGAGATTTTGAACAGACTCGCCAATCTTGAAGCAGACGGCCAAATTACCTAGGAAGTCGGCGGGTAGTGGCGGAGAAAGCTGCGTGCGGCCATCGATCGGCATGCCGAAAGTCGTGGTGTCGGATGGTGCGATAGCACCAACCTCCAAGCGGGCGGCCATGACGGTCCGCCAGATGAGGGCGCAGTCGGCATCGTGGGTTGAGATGTAGGGTTCGGTGGTGGACATGGAGGGTTTTTGGCTGGTGGCGAGGGCTTTGAGGTCCGCGACCGCAGATTTGCGGATTAAGAAGGTGGCACTTGGCAGGGGTTTGCCGTCGGGCATAGCCCCTCAAGGGTTCAGGGAGGGTTCGGGGAGGACACTGTAGGAGGAGAGAGTGGCCATATCGGCCCTGGGGATGCCGTGGAAGAGGCGGGAACGGTCGAATTGCTGAGGGGAAAAGGAGAGTTTGAGGTTCGAGGAGGTGGTGGGGGGCGTGGTCTTGCGTTGACCGATCGTCCGGCACTGGTTTGCCAGCATTCCGGTAATGTGGAACTGGCCCACGCCGTCGCCGATGCTGTGGTAGATGCAGATGACGAGGAGGAGCCCGGATTTGATGAAGTATGCCTGCACACTGAAGGTTTCTAGTGGACGCATGGCTGGGTGGTTCCAGGCCGGCGTGGGGCAGAGATCTCCCGGCAGCAACTTCTCCTGGCTGGACTGGCTCTTTCGCAGTTCCTCAATGTCACACGTTGCCGAAAGGAAATTTGGGGAAATCTACATCCGCAGAACGACGAGTTCGAATAGCCGGGTAACTTTCGTCCCGCCAATCAAAGAAGCCGACTGTCGATTTAGAAATATGGTTCCTGCAGCGGATTGTGCCGCACCGCTACGACAGTACATTCTCTCTTTTGACAGGCAGCCTGCCACGGTCGAAAAATTTGAAGACAGCACTTGCATAACCATTGGCTGTTAGTGAGCCATCAGTGCTCGACACAAGAACAAGTCGTTATGTAAGGTAGCTACCTTAGGCATCTTAGGTACCCCGTGGAAAAGACATGGATTTCTACTGGCCGCTGGCGCAATACATACAGTAGCAAGAACATGCTCGAGAGTACTCTGCCTTCGGTAAGTAAGGTATCATCAAGGTATCACGCTAACTTTATTCCTCATCTATCGTGACGTGACGTACTGTACCTTACCTTAGGCCGTTCCCGTGCCTCCCCCTCCCGTGCCCTAATGTACCTTACTCTCTGCATCCACAAAGTATGACCTACATACTACATACACAATACAATATGTACCTACGCAATTTACACAACCTGCAGGCTTTTGCTTGAGGCTGAAAGTACCTCCCTGCCTTAGGCTGCAGCATGTCTGCAGATTCGCAATTGTTATTATTTCCAGCCTTGGGATTCCCAGCTGAGAGGTAGTACGGAATACAGTACATCCATACCGTCCGTACCGTAGGCGACCAAGCAAAGGAACTGGAAACGTCATCCCATAATCCCGTACGATTATTAAAGCCTCCGTCCGTCGCTCCAGTTCATGCCATATCATGCTTGTCGGTGATGGAACTTTCCCCTTGCGACAGTAACTGTAACATCCTCCCCTTTCATCTTTTCTTCTCTCGATTAGCTCCCACCCTACCTAGGACATGCTAGAGGTAATGCATTAATGTGGTTGATTCAGCTGCTCGTGGTAATTAATAGTCTTGGTAGGTGAAGATGATACACCAATACAAAATGACAAAATGACACAATGACACAATGACACAATGACAAAATGACAAAATGACAAACAAACGTAGCTTTGAGCGTCGCACAAGGTAACTGTGGTACTTTCCTCGTACTTTCGAGATCGTCAGGATCTGCGTCGTCTAAAAAGTTTCACTAATTTGTATGATATGCTCTAAATCGTCAGTCAGACCTTAATCTTGCATTAGCAGCAGCATGACATGCATGTTCCGATCTCTCTAAAACACCATCTCTGCCCAGTGTCGTTCTATTTGTCCTTCTTTTTCCTTTCTTATCCTTTTCCTTCTGTGCATATCCGATAATCATTTTCCAGCCTAGCGTGGTGGAGATTCAACTGCAGAAGAAGAAGAAAAAGCCGGTTGGGGCGCCAAGCGATAAGCTTCCACCGGGTGCATACGATACACATCCCAGTCACGATATTCGCCACGATGGCGGTTCGATTACGATTTTATACCAAAAGACTCGCCAAGTCGTATGTATGGTGGGATGATTAGTTGATTGTGGTTGCTTTGGTAAGAAGAACCACCGGACGGACTGCGGTCGAATAGAATAAATACAAAGTATCATGTTTCTGACATTGGGGGGGGGGATCATATATTATGCCCTTGCAGCAACAGATCTTGCTTCTACAGCGCATTGGGGACTCGGGCGCCATGTCGCGGAAGTGGCATCTCAAAGCATAGGTTGATCGACAAGGGAGAGATAGAGAGAGAAATAAATTTTGAGGGTGATGCTTTAGGCATTTCGAAATTGATGCAGGTACTCTCAAGCCAGTATTTAGTTGTCGGCCCGCAATAGCGGTGCTCACGAAAATCTCAAGGGGACTTCGCTTGTTGCTGGCTGGAAATTCCATACCGACTCAAAAATAATAGGCGATTCGAGTTGTGAGGCGGTTTGGATTATGGAACCTTTCCCCAAACACAAAATCCCCCTCCGCCATAAACATTACCCAGATAGTGAGTATTCAAAATGTGTGGTTATATATAGGGTATCCTATCCCAGTCAAACACCCGGGTAGAAAACCCTCGATGAGATTGCTCAAGTTCAGATAGATATGGTTCGACTACTTCGACTACTCAAGAGAATGTTTGAGAAAATTGTGGGAGGCTTTCTTCCCGTCAGTGTGAGCAGGATGGTTGAAGGAGAATGGCAAACGAGTCCGAGGTCAAGGCGGCTCGTCCAAAGTATCAGTTAACCCCGATGCTTACAAGTTCCTGTGTACTTCGATTCGTTTAATATAACCTAAAGCAATCGCTCTGAGGTCGATGGGTGACAAGAAACGACGCTGGCAAAGATTCGTCGAATATTTCTGCTGGAATTGACAGAGCCCAGAGCAGCGAGGTTGTGATATTGTTGGCGTTGCGCAGCTGCTTGTGAGCTTTTGGAGAAATATTTGGAGTTTGGACTTTCTAATGACTTATTTATCGGTCATTTGGTCCCGTGTCCAGGTTTGCAAGGCTGGATGCTTCGTCTCTCAGATTCAGGTCGAGTCTGTTTGGGATTGTGAGTCCACTGTAAATCGAACGCTGTAAGGAGTAATATCTCGATATTTCAAACACGTCCCGCACGAGATTAGAATTTCGAGGCAGGATATCAATCGTCGACTCGCCAAAACCGAAACTGCTTGTTTTATTTTCTATTCGTCCATTGAAGTTGTTATGAATGTATTCGATATGATGAGGCCTCACGGATCAAAACCCAGTATCGACCTCGTCGATATTGACCAGAGCGCAGTGACACCATTGGCTTCAAAGCCAATGGTTATGCAAGTGCTGTCTTCAAATTTTTCGACCGTGGCAGGCTGCCTGTCAAAAGAGAGAATGTACTGTCGTAGCGGTGCGGCACAATCCGCTGCAGGAACCATATTTCTAAATCGACAGTCGGCTTCTTTGATTGGCGGGACGAAAGTTACCCGGCTATTCGAACTCGTCGTTCTGCGGATGTAGATTTCCCCAAATTTCCTAGTCGTGTTATCAGTCCGGCTGATAGTAGGCGAGGAAGCGCAGCAGGCAAACAGTGCGTTAATATGATCGTGTAGGATATTTCAGGGATCCGAGCAAATAAGAACCATTTCAACTGACAACAACCATACTCAACCGCTCTGCGCTACCTAAAAAAGAAAATCTTGCGATATGGGTATTCAAGCACGTTGACCCTACGCCTCTGTTTACTTCGTAAGCAGGAAGCTTTTGAGATTGCCCAAGTAGGCCGAAAGTGATTGAACGCAGATGATCATGTGATTTTCTCATATTCATCTTTCACTGGGCACTGAACGAGCTGATTTTCTTGCGCTGATTGACTCTAACACAAGAGCAACACGATGATTCAGCCATGTGTAGTGCTGACCTTCACTCAAGCTGAGTTGACGATTCGGCGACTGGATGATGGGGCGCTTGAAATCTGTGGCTGGCTGAAATCATATTCAAGCGCATTATCCCTTGCGCTCGATGTACTCGAAGATGGTGGCCCCTTGCGTCTGGGTCATCAAATGGTTGATTACTCATACTCCAATACGAAATAGATACTCAGCCACGTACGGATGTACTGAAGCTGAAGCAGGGAGCGCTGGAGGTCAAAGGCGGAGGTTTTTTCACCGTACTGTCATACGGTGAACGACTACTTGTATTAAATTCCGATACGAGATCACTAGTTACATTCTTCCTGTAACCTTACCAACCTTTCCTTTCTTGAACCGTGGACTCCACTTGCCAAGCTCTTTAGCAAATACGCTGCCCATACATTTTACGAGGACGTCTTGTAATGCGAAGAGCCATCTCTACATTTGTTCTGTCCTTTCAACCTCCTTGAATCATCCTCGATGGATGAAGAATTGGTCGTCTAATGAAGCAATCTTTGCCCTCGCATTCCTGCCGTTTCGGACCATTCCAGTCCAACCCATAAATACTGGGGTAAGGGTTGGGTGCTAAAGTTGTGCGATTGAGCCGCCATGAAGCCAACTGGGCCTCGAGATATTAGATGGGTTGAGGTATTCTTCGCTGGCGCAGTGTATCATTGAGCGTTGCTAAAGTGTAGTAGGGGCTCAGGGGCATCAGCGCGGCGACCATCGTCACAAGCCATCTTTTCCCCTCCTTCAACCCCATGCTACGCGCAGCTTCCATGACTGATGACACACCTCCAATCTTCCTGCAGCTACCGGTTGTCCGCCTCATCTTCTCCGGTCGAGCGAGCCTCTCGTTCTTCTTCCTTCTCACCGGCTTCGTTAATTCCCTTGGCTTTCTCAAACAAGTACGAGCTGGAAACCAAAACACCGCCTTACAACGTCTGGCAAAGAGTGCATATCGGAGAATCGGAAGGCTCGTTCTCCCAGCGACAGTAGCAACAACAGTGAGCTGGGTGCTCTGCCAATTGGGAGCGTATCGGCTGGCAAGAGAGGGCGACGTCAACTGGTTCCGGGACATCAGCCCGAGGCAAAGTCCGGATCTCGCGTCTGGTCTCTGGGATTTGTTCAAGAATTTGTTCAAAACATGGAGTGAAGCAAGTAACGACTACGACAAGGTGCAATGGAATTTGTTTTTCTTACTGAAAGCGTCTATGGTGGTATACATGCTATTGCTCATGACCACATATCTCACACCGAGATCTCGAAAGATATGCATTTTGATATATTACATGTATGGCTGGACCAGCGGTGACTGTAAGTGCATCTGGAACCCTTTCGGCACAGCCGATATGCTGATACTCATAAGCATTAATCACGATGAATGTCAGTGCTGGAATGTTTCTGGCAGAAATGCTTTTCGATCAAGCAGAATCCGAAGAGAGAGAGTCTGAGCCTCCGAGTTCATGGAAGCTGTGGCCAACTCTACTGCTTGCCGCGGGCCTTGTGATAGCTGGGTATCCAGAGGACCACACCGACTGGACAGCGTGGTCATTCTTTCTCCAGAACTTAGGGGAGACGTTATTTCGGGATGTTCCCGAGTTGTCGAGAAAGTGGGGCTCCGTTGGGGGATCGTTCATCATCCTAGGAGTCATGTATCTGCCAGCCGTACAACGTGCACTGTCACATCGCTTCCTTGTCTGGATGGGAAAGGTCAGCTTTTCCGTCTTTCTAATTCACTCCTTTCTGATAAGGAGCATTCTTTGCTGGATGTTGTTCTGGAACTCGGAGGCTCCAGAGTGGGAAGAGGAAGACGGAACCATAATGGTCGGCCGTCTTCCTCATGTTCGCGGCTTCAGCTGCGCGGTAATTATTGGCATCTTCTTTGTCATCGTGTACTATTTCGCGCATCTCTGGACTCTGTATGTGGAGTCGTGCTGCGCACAAGTGGTTCAATGGATCGAGGATCGGATGTCTACCGAGGATCCTCAATTTAGGGGGGTTACAAACCCCGTTTAAGGATGTATATATGGGTCGGCGTTCAGAGGTGTTTCACACCAAAACATCACCGGGAGGTTAAAACTCCAAGTGATTTATAGGGTCAAGGCATTTAAAGGCAGTGATGTACCAAAATTACAATTCATCGAGGATCAGTCTCCTTTTCATCAACACTTGTCACAGAAGTCTACAGCATCCTCGTTGACCCGGGGTGGCCTGGCTACATCCTCATTAACCACATACAACGGATCAATGACCAATAAGTCGGAGAGAACATCACTTTCGGTGGAGCTGGTGTACAGATCTGATTGTAAGTGACCTTCCAAACATCACGGAAGGTATTCAAGCCATCTAATTCCCAAATGGAAACCCCAATCCTCCACCAACTTCCAAAAACCTGAATTTACCAAGCCAAATTTACATACTGGAGATGTCAAAACCCACCAAAAAACCGCCTGAGTATTCTTCTCTATAAGAATTGCAATCCCAAGCCAAGCCAGCTCGCGCTCATTGCCTCGCCTCTGGCGACCACGGTTGTCTTACCACTTACAGTCTGGTGTACGCTGCAGATGGAACAGCACACTTGCGCCTTCACCGCAGCCGTGACTTTGATATAAATCACTGAACTATGCTACTACTTCGATCTCGCTGAGGCTGGATAACCACACCTGTTGCGCTCTTCCCAGACTTCTGCAAGAAGTTTTCTATGACATAGCTGTCCGCGCGCTGAACTAGTCAGAAAATTACGCGTTATTGGTGTTTGTCAATGAAGGTGACTGAATCTACTTGCAATGTTTGGAGATTCTGGGACTATTTCTGCGCTCTAATACGCTTTAGGGCTTTGGGAATGTACGTAACTTGGCTGATCTAGGGTGTTTTTAAGTATAGCTTAAAGCTTACTGTTGTGATCAGCTTCCATTTCGCAGCGGATTTCATGTTCTTAGTGCTCGTACCAGCTCGATTGGGAACCATTAGCAAGCCACAGTTAAGGATCCAGGAGCAAGCAGATAAGCAAGGAGAGCTTAATCAGCAATCTCGTCCCTACCTGTTCCTATATATTATTCCTCCAGATCTGGATCGAAGAGCTTGATGGCTTGCGTGCTCCCAACGCCCTCATTTCACGAATTCTGTGTCTGGACCGCAAGCACGCGGAGCCTCCTTTCTTTTCTCAACCGTCAAGTGCCATTTTTATTAAATACCAGGCGTATGTAACCTTCCTCATCGCCCCCCCCCCTGAGCCTTCTCATGGGCTATAGAACCACACACAATTTCCAAGCGAAAAGCTGCATCACCATCCAAAGGGTTATCATCCGCCTCATAAAGCACCTTGTTATTAAAAGCATGCTAGAGTAATGTAGGCGCGATGAAATTTCTCAATGATTGACTCGGGAAAGATGGTGGTTTTTGAGGTGTTTGTGTTCGTTTCAGTAAAGCTAGGAAGTGATTTTGGGTACGAGGGAGGAAGTTGGGGGTAGTGGAGGTGGAGGTGGAGGTGGTATGGATGTTGGTTGGGATGGGGTTCTTGATCTTGTTCTTCTTCTCCTTCTCCTTTGTCTTCTCTCCTCTTTCTCCACCTTCCTCTTCTCCAAGACCTCAAGAAACAAATGCTTCGTATTGCACGCAATACACACCACTCCTCGAGATTGCTCCAGACCAACCCAATCCCACCGCTGAAATACTCCTGACGCGGTAAACGATGTCGTTTTCCAATCTATCATTCGGGGCAGTAGGTGACGGAGTGGTTTGGGCGTTGAGGGATTATCCTTCGATGGTGTGATTTGGAGACTTTTTGCTACAGTTTGAGTTTGGCGTGTTATTGCTACGATGCCATGGGGTGTTGATCAGTGAGAGTTATGAGGGAGGGGGGGATCGAATAGAAGTTCAGTCTCCATAAGGAAATGGCTTCATGGCTTCTCTGAGCTTCTGCAATTCTCACTAAGAACTTTTAATTTTGGAAACTGCGTAATCGTGCTCGGAAAACGCATCAAGCCGCCCATCCGCCCCCCTCCCAACCTAATCACCCCTCCCTCACAGCAAAAACAACCCCCCCCCCCCCCCCTCATAAACCCTCACACCCCCCAACCCCGCCTTCCCCAGCAGCACCCGCCACTGCATCTGCGTACGCTCCATACCCGCGCACAACACCAACACCTGCATATCCATGAGAGCCGGAAAGAGCGCGCACCCCGTCTCCGGCAGCACGATCTCGGAAACGACAAGGTGCGAGTAGCCGGGCGTCATGGCGGCGGCGAGGTGGGCGAGGAATGCGCAGGCTGGAGGCGTCGGCGAAGTCGTGGAGGATGGCGTGGGGGTGGTAGAGGCGGGCGCCTGGGGATTGGGGGGTGAGTAGGGGGAAGTAAGGGAAGGGGGTGAGTTGCAGGTGAACTGGGGGAACGGGGGGTGCGAGGGAGTTTACCTTTGATGGGCTGGGGGGTGAAGAAATCGTGGGGCATCATCTCGAAAGGGGTGGTGGTTCCGCGCCTTCGGTTTTCGGCAATTGTCCGTGGGAGGTCTTGTAGGATCGCTCGACCGGGGGGGTTGGGATGGGTTGCTAGAAGTCGGGTGAGGTCGAGGCCGCGACCACGCCGACGTCGTCGATGAATGCGGCGGAGGGGTCTGGGCTCGCTCCGCTGATTAGGGTGTGGGAGGGAGGGAGGAGGTCTATCCAGCTTGTCAATCCGACGCGGCGGGCGGGCGGCCATGTAGGCGTTGCAATGATCTAGGTAGGTTGGGTTGGCTTCTAGCCATTCGAACGTTGGTTTGCCAAAGGTGTGCTCGAATGGGGAACGGAAGGCGTTGTTTTCTTTGCTGCCGTAGATGGTGCGGGAGTCGTCCGGGCTGTTGAATCCGATGGTTTGCAGATATGGGACTAGGTTGGCCAGAATGGGAAGGTGAGTGTCGAATCTGAGGGTTGTCAGTTTCTGCGGGGTTTTCATCAGGCCTGGGAGGTAGCTATAGCAGACCCGAATTTGATCCCGCTCTTCATTCCGGGCAAAGCTAATGCGACGGTCTTTGTGTTTGCCAAATAGCCGTTGGCGTCCTCGTTGCATAAACCCATAGCGACGATTACTCTCATAATACGGGCTTAGAGGAGATGTCAGCCCTCTTAGGGTTCCTAAAGCTATAGCATCTACGAATGACTTACTGATCATTGCCTCAGGTAAGGTAGGATCACCGTGCCTTTCCATGAGCTGTCGTGCGGTGATCGGTTCAGTGCCTGGCTTTCCGTTGTCCAAGAGATAGTCAAAGAGCTCGTGCTCGACAGCGACTCTGAGCGCTGCATTTTGCATTGGCTAGGGGATTCTTGGTCAATACTAGACGAGTTGCTTGGTTCGAGAAACAAATACCTGGAGATAGATTCTTAGAAAAGTTTCCAGAGGAGTTTCGACTGCATCTCTCAACTTGTATAGTTTGGTCACCAAGTTTGCACGAGCTTTAAGTATTGTGATACATGTCTGCTTCCACCACGCCCTTGATCTCCGTAATGAGAGCAAGGAGCTCAGACTGTGGGTACGAAAGTGCCATAACTTAACAGGGACTGGAGAATAGAATGAGAATTTGTAGGCTAGTAATTCCAGTTTAGTCCTCGAAATATGGAGAACGAGAATTGAGATCATTTATTGCCTATGCTTACTGCGGCACTTGGAGAAATTCATTCACTCTGCCCCCTTTGCTCAGGATGAATGATAGAGCCATATAAAAGTCATCCGACCGTGCTGTAAGCCGTTTAGCTTAGTCCGCATACATTTACACCTCGTATCTGTGCTTCTCCAGTCTTGCGAGGGGCAAAAGGACAAAGGTGGATCCCGTGAAAGTGGATGGAAATGAGCTCCGAAGACAGAACAAGGAATTGGATCTTCCGGCACGATGAGTAACTTCCTCTGGTCATCGCAGTTATGTCACCCAAAGCGAAGAAAAGAGTCCGTAGTGAATGAGAGAAACGAGAAGATTAAAAATACTAGTATTCGTGAATTGTGATGCCCGCCCGTTCTGAATAGGCTCCTGGCCTTGATAAATAGAAACTGGGTGAGGTATAGCTTTCACTACAGAATACGAACAGCTTACTTGTCTACTTCTCACAGTTCTTAGATTGTTGTGGCTTGAGAGATTCTGGTATCGTAGTCCAATGTTTGCTGTTTTTTGCTTATTTACATTGTAGCCTAAAAGTCCGATGACCACACACAAGGCGATTTGGAAATGGTAGGTTCTGTAGTAATCTGAGATCTCCAATTATCGACAAACCCAAGACGCGGTTCTTAGACACTGCTATCCTTCGTGCGATGCTAACGACCTAGAATTTTCCAAAGATCTATATTAACGTGTCATTCTTCAAGCTCTGGCTGGTGCCTTGGTCCATGTCGGAATTACGGATTTTCTTCATCCTCTAATTTTAATGCTTAAGAAGCTTCAGCTGCCAATGCCGACGATTGGCAAGTCGCTTCATGCACAATTGTCTTTGTAAATGATTCGAATATGGGAGTATTGAAGCAAAATCATAACGGCCGTTCTTCAAAAACTTGGGTTGGATCTTTGAGGGCCGTATCTAAGTGAAGATATCAAGATGATAAGCCATTTTCCGCATATATCTTTTGGGACATGTACATCTCTTTGTTCTGTATTCATGTTCTTCTCGCAATAGCATTTCGTACTTCAGCGATCCTTATATTAGCCTTCTGCTCTCGATTGAGGTCGTCCGCTGATTCGATGAGATATCGACGCTGATCCGGACGGTTACAAGGATCCCTTTGCACGTTTGTTGTTACTTGAAAACAACGGTAGTGTTATTGGGATCCTAGATATCACCACGGACAGCAAAGACAAAGCCGGGTCGACAAAGCAGCTAGACCATCTGATTGAGCATATGCCCTACCTATCAAGTACTTGTTCACAGCCCTCGGAACAGCCGGGAAGCAGGAGCGGAAGGGAACATTGAGGCTGTTACATACAGACAAGACCTGCCGGCTGTGCAACCGAGGCTTCAAGACCAAATGCAGGTCTGAACTGCTTCGAAGTGCAGTGTAGCGGTGGAATAGTCAGCGGTGTCCCTAGAGGACAGGGGCCCAGTTGTCAGCCAAAGGACGGGGAAGTCAAACATACACAGCAGTGCGACCTATCAGGATACATTGGCGAGAAATCACAGAAAAGTCAGCATGCGATGTCCACGATACGCGTCTGCTTAAGTCGAAGGTTAAGACCTTTATGGGGTTGATACCTCTCTACTTGGTAGCCGCAGCATTTGTTCGAAAACTGTCATCAATACGGACGGAGTAAGGCGCCGGCAATAATGCACCAAAATCCGCGGTAGACCACTCTAGCCACAAATGGTATAAACGAAGCTTGGTATGTACTAGCGCACAGCAAGCGAGTCTAGCGCTGACCAATATAATATATATAATATAGCGTGGTGCATCACGGAGTTTGACGAGTAGCTCACACAGCATGATTCCTCATCAACAACCAATCTAGCGGTATATTTGGTTTTTCAAGTACTACACTGATTCCTCATCCTGTTGCTAATATTGCTTTGCCCTTTCTTTCCCAATCGTTGTTGTACTACGAGCGCGTTGTTTTCCCTGTATAGCCATTGGCTTTTCAGCTGGTTCGCCACAGCGTTTTGTGATTAAAACAAGACATTCTCTCTTTAGATCGATATAGTGTGTTGGATAGTTGCTCCATATCTAGTTGTTCCATTCATTCAATATCATGTCAGAGCTTGAACCTTCACCTTCTACTGGCACGCCCGCGCCAGGTTCTGCCTCTCCGGCTCAAGGAAAGCCGAAGAGGGAAGGCAATATTTCATTGTGGAAGCGCGCTAGACAGACTCTGGGCACGAATTCCTTGACTTTTTTGCAACCCCAAAGCAGACCAACCCAAGGTAAACGAGCCTGATCCGTCATCCCAACCACACGAACTTGCCCACCACATTTTCCTATCATAGGGCTCGTGGTGTCGGTGTCCAAGGCGACCGTATATTGTTCCTTGGCCGCTATCACCGAGAGAGGGTTCACATTTCGCAGATTCTGATGGATGGGATTATGCTAACATGGTATCCTCGGCGAAGAATCTCGCACAGATGATGCCCCTACATCTGGAGGCCCAACAGCACCCTCTAAGCGCCGAGAGCAAGTCCGGCATGCGCAACGGTATGTCTATTATTTCGTCATGAGTATTCCATATCAGTTGATCACACCAATTCTACTGTTGAAAATTTCAGTCTTAGCGTTACGAGATGCGGCAACTGATTGCGGACTTATAGCACACACCGCCAACGCACACAAAATTACATCAAGACCTTGGAATCAGAGGTAGTACGTCTTCGCGGCTCCGAAGTAAACCTAATGACAGAGAGAGATAAACTCCAAGGTCAAGTCAACATCCTCAGAACCACCCTCACCCTTTCCAACGTGCCTCTGCCTGCCGGTTTTAAAGATTCTGCTACCGCAGCAAACCAAACTCTAGCATCCACAGATCAACTCTTTAGCTCGACAGATCTACCAACAGCAGCAGATATGCCCGCAACTGTTTCGTACCGTACGGATGACTTGAGTCATAACAGATTGCATGTGAATTGGCCCATGTTCCAAGGACAAGACATCGGTTTCAACGAAACACATCAACAGGCTTTTCGTGACTCCAGTGCCGGAAAGCCTCTGCCAATTGTACCTACAAACCTCCCAGACGGTATTCTTGCCTCCATCACATGAGCCGGCTAGCAACTAACCTTACGAGACTTTTCCCTCCAGACGCTGAACTTCAACTCCGCGCCACTCGACTTCAACTCTGATTTCACGAATTCTCCCCACCAAACTCAAGGCCTGGTAAAACCCCTAGACACCGCTGAAATCGCCATCGACTTCGTCCTCGCCCTCGAACATCCCTGCATGGCCCACCTGGCCCACCCCTCCCAAACCTCCTCGTCCGACCCAACCGGTCACGTGCTTCTGGCCTCCACCCCCCTTATCTGTTGCTCTAACTCTCCGCCAAACCCGAATGATACGTGGCCATGGACGGCGAATGGAAGTGTGATCAAGGAGTTGTTGCATTTGAGCGCGAGTATCAATCTTGAGGGGGAGATTACGCCGGTGGAGGCGTGGCATCGATTCAGAAGTCATCCAGGGTTTGGGAGACTGGATCGGTGGGGAATTGATAGATTCAAGGGGGACTTGAGTAAGGTTGTCGATTGCCAGGGGTAAGTGGTTATTTCTTTTT
>JAABUT010003352.1_pt1 | contig 13876 bp, 10 predicted proteins | sample 5559281 | NCBI WGS metagenome assembly JAABUT01 (sample SAMN10711880, study PRJNA513359) | rock metagenome | isolation source: Antarctica rocks | place: Antarctica: Victoria Land, Ricker Hills nord | collected 2016-01-04
ACGATGTGAACCGGCTCGTCGGCGCCGTGAACGGCCGCTTCGGCGAAGCCGCCTGGACGCCGATCCGCTACGTCAACCGGTCCTATCCCCGGGCGGCCCTGGCGGGCATGTTCCGCATCTCGGCCGCGGCCCTGGTGACGCCGCTTCGCGACGGCATGAATCTCGTGGCGAAGGAATATGTGGCGTCCCAGGACCCGGAAGACCCGGGCGTGCTGCTGCTGTCCCAATTCGCCGGCGCCGCCGCCGAACTCGACGCCGCCCTCATCGTCAACCCGCATGAGACCGAGGGCATGGCTCAGGCCATGCGGACGGCGCTCGAGATGCCGCTCGACGAGCGCAAGGCGCGCTTCTCGGCGATGTTCGAGCGCATCTCCCGCAACGATATCGACCGTTGGGCCGAGACCTTCCTGGCCAAACTGTCGGAAACCCGTCGGTCGTTCCTGATCGGCCAGTTGCGGTCGCTGTTCACGTGACCGGTCCGAGCGGGCCTGGCCGAGGTCTCACGCGTCCGTCTTGAGCGGTCCCTGTCCGAGCCGGCCGATGTCGAAAGCATCCACGTCCTGCAGCAGTTCGACGAAGGCCGTGGCGCCGTAGTCGGCCGAGGCCTCGCCCTTCTCGGGCGCCGCGGCCGCGGCATTGCCCATGGCGCCGGCCGCGGACACGTCCTGTGCCATCCAGCCGAAGCCGATCGGCTGCGTGACGCGGAGCCAGGTGAAATCCCGCTCGATGCCGACCGAGTTCGGGACGAAGTCGCGGATCTCCTGCGTCCGCACGAGGTCGGGACGGAAGGCCATCATGAGCGAGGTCTCGGCCTCGCCCCCGTGGATCCCATGCACGCGCTCGCCCGGCCCGTAGAGTCCGTCCGGGTAGCCGAACCGGCTCCAGGACACCACCACGGCCAGCATCCCGAGCCGCACCCGCAGCTCGCGCGCCACGATGTCGAGCGGCGGGATGTTGCCGCCATGAGAATTGACGATCACGAGCTTGCGCACGCCCGCCCGGTGCACGCTCTCGCCGATCTCGATCCAGGCCCGGATCACGGTGTCGGCCGACAGCGTCAGGGTGCCGGGGAATTCGACGTGCTCGTTGGATTTGGCGACCGCCTGCACGGGCAGGAACAGGACCGGCAGTTCCGCCGGCACCCTGTCGGCGGCGCGGCGCAGGTAGCCCTCCATGATGAAGGTGTCGACCCCCACCGGCAGGTGGGGCCCGTGCTGCTCGATGGCGGCGACCGGCATGACCGCGATGATGCGGTCCGCGGCGGCATCGCGGAAATCCGTCCACGCCATCTCGGCCCAGAACTTGGTCGGGAGCCCCATGCCCTTGCCTCCCGTTCAGGCCGTCACGGCTTGGAAACCCTGGCCGCGACCGCCTCGATCTCGATCACGAACTCGGGCCGGGCGAAGCCCGACACGATCACCAGGGTCGAGGCCGGTGGCGGCGAGGTCACGAACCTGTCCCGCACCGCCATATAGCCCCTGAGGTGCTCTCGACCCGTCACATAGGCATTGAGCCGTACGAGGTCGCCGAGCGCCATGCCGGCGCCGGCCAGGATGGCCGCGATGGACTGAAAGCAGAGTGCGGCCTGCCCCTCGACGTCGGGCGGGACCGCGGCGTCGGGCGCGATGCCGAGCTGGCCCGAGCAGAACAGCGTATCGGCGCCGGCCGGGACCACGACGCCATGAGCGTAGAGCGCGAAGGGCGGGTGGATCGAGGGCGGGTTGATGAGGCGAAGCGACATGGGAAGAAGCTAGGACACGGAACCTCGGCCGCGCAAGCGTCCAATCGCGCGGGCTGGCCGGACAGGCGGCGATGCGCGTGGCCAGCACGCTATTCTCTCGAGCGGACCTGCGCCATCAGCCGGGCATCAGCCCGGGCCGCGGCGACGTAAAGCTCCCGCAGCTCCGCGGAGCGCGGACCCGGCCGGCCGGTCCCGATCGGCCGGCGGTCGATCGATACTACCGGCACGACGAAGTTGGATGCGCTGGTGAAGAAGACTTCCGCGGCCGCGCAGGCTTCGTCGACCGTGAAGGCGCGCTCCTGCAGCGCCAGGCCATGCTGCTCGGCGAGGCCCATCACGGCGAGGCGCGTGATCCCCGGCAGCAGCGCTCGCGACAGCGGCCGGGTGACGATGACGTCGTCCCGCGTGACAAGGAAGACCGACGAGGAAGCGCCCTCGGTGATGGTGCCGTCCTCGACCATGAAGGCTTCCGCCGCACCGGCTTCCGCCGCGCCCCGCTTGGCCATGACCTGGGCCAACAGACCGATCGACTTGATGTCCCGCCGTCCCCAGCGGATGTCGGGCAGCGTCACCACGGCCGCGCCGTTGCGGGCCAGCGGAGAGTCGAGGAGGTTCCTCGCCTGCGTGAACATGAGCACCGTCGGCGGTAGATCCGGCGGATAGGCGAAGTCGCGCTCGGCGACGCCGCGCGTCACCTGGATGTAGACCACGCCCTGGTCGAGGCCGTTGCGCCGCACCAGCCCGCACTGGTGATGCCGCCATTCAGGGGCCGAATAGGGGTTGGCCACGGCGATTTCGGCGAGCGACCGGTCGAGGCGCGCAAGATGGGCCGCATTGTCGACGAGGCCGCCGTCGAGCACCGCACCGACCTCATAGACGCCGTCGGCAAACAGGAAGCCCCGGTCCATGATCGGGATGCGCGCCTCCGCGAAAGGCACGACCTCACCATTGAGGAACACGCTGCGTTCCATGTCGTCGCCCTGGTGTGTCGCGCATACCGGCGCAGAGTCGCGGATTGCCGTGTTACAGGCGAGGACGGATACCGTCGAGATCCGGCACGGCCCGCGCCAACGCGGAACGCGGTCCCGCGCCTGCCGTCGGCCAGGAGCGACAGCCGACCGCGATGATCAAAACGGTCTGTAGCGCGTCCGCAATTCGACCTCGGCGAGGACACGGGTCCAGCTTCCGCTGCGATGACTCTCCCCGGCAGCCCGAACTGCATGGCGAGCCATCTCGAGCGCGCCGCTCGCATGATTGAGGATCAGCCGATCCGCGCTTTGCGCCGTCTGACGATCGAACAGAAGCAATCTGATACGGTGAAGCACTGGTGTTCCCCACCGAACCCGATCTCGCCGGGCGGTATCGGTCCCGCGAAGTCGTAAAGCTATCCTATGATAATAATATCAGACAGATTGCCGCATATTGCGAAGAGTAGATCTGCGGGCTCGCCCGGAAAGTATCGCGCCTGAATCCATCCTTTGCTCCGTACACCCGGTGTCGGCGATCCGGAGGGCTCGGGCGCCCAGGGCAGAGTCAGGTCTGCGATCCGCCGAGAGGCCCGAAATGAGGGACCGGAACACGTCGCCGGCAAGACCGGTCTCGGGTTTGCCGATGCGTGACAGGCGGCAGGCCTCCCGCATTGCTTGACGCACGACATCGGTTGCGGTTCGCGGAAACAAGTCGCGGCCGATCCGCTTGAGGCACTCATCGACGACGGGTGAAACACGTCCCGCGATATCGTCGATCGAGAGCATGTGGTGAAACAGCAAGACGACGTGATCGGAAACGTTCCTGGCGTCGCTCGCCAGGGACAGCAGGAGAGCACTCTCCTCGAGTTCTTCGGCGGTGGGCAATCGATTGCTGAAGCGACGTCTCACGTCGGCGCTACGACGTCGCAGGATATGAGCCAACCAGACACGGAAATCCTGAACGTCCACGACCGAGCCTCATATACAGATCTCTGTATCGGATGTGGAGAGCCCCCCATTTGGATGCCATGTTGGTCGGGCTGCCCGCCCTATAGCGTTCGTGTGGGTGGTTTCGACATCACCGACGCTGTTGAACCCGCGCGCCACCCAAGTTGGACTCGGAATCGGGCAGAATGCCTGACTTGAAAAGCTCCAACGAGACGGAAGAAAAACGCTAGTACACGCCCTGACGACACCACATTATTGGAACACGCAGCAAGCGCCACGTCGGCACTGGTGCTCTATTGCTGAATGTATGCTTCACACTCGACCTCGACAGCGGCACCCCGGGCGAGGCCAATGACACCAACTGCCATCCGAACCGGTAGGCGGTCTGGCTTGAAGTACTTCACGTACACGGCGTTGAACGAAGGCACGTTCTTCATATCTGACAAAGAGACATTGCACCTGTAAACGTCGCTCATGGAGGCGCCCGCGAGCTTGAGGTGATCAGCTACCGCTTGCATCGCGTTTGTCGCCTGTACCGTGAAATCACTCGGCAATGTACCGTCCGGTGCCACGCCAAGCACGCCTGACGTGTAGACCGAGTTTCCGATCCGCACGGCCGCAGAGAACGGCTTTCCATTCTCTGCAGGAAAAAACTGAGTGCTCGGCGAAGCTATTACCGGCGTGGCAAGCGCAGAGGACATTATGAAAGCAATTACTAGCGTTAACTTGGACATTTAGATCTCCGGGAAAGCTAAACGGCCGCGCAGCTCTGTCAGGCGACCGCAGGTGTTTGGTTTGCACGGCCGAAACGCGAAGCTATGTAGTTCCAGGGCGTGGGTCCGGTCGCGGGTTCGTGCTGCCGCTACCCTGCCTGGTCAGCGCGAACGGACGGGTGCTGCCCTGAAGGAGGCTGGGAGCCGGGGAGGGTTGGATCGAGTGCTTGGCTGACCGGAGGCGTGCCGAGATGGTCAGCGATCTGCGACCCGCTAAAACCTTCAGTAAAGCTGTGTTCCACCTCGGGCAGCATCGTCGCGTTCCATTCATTCCATGCGGCCGTCAGCTCCTGAGAGGATGAGCGGGAGGTTGATTGAGAGAACCATTGCGTCCGGCCTTCGATGATGCTGCAAGCTACACCGGTGAGCGCCGATTTACACCCCATTATGGCCGTCGAACCAAGCGGCTCTTGCCAAGACCGTACGACGGAGGCCTTGCCCGGCGCGGTTCATTTGAACCCTAGACGAGGTCGATTTCGACGTGACCGAGATGGCCGAATGCCGCGCTGACCTGGGGCTACCTGTGACAAGCCCGTGCAGCTTCCAGTGGCGACGATGTCGCCGGCCTGCAGGGAGCGCTACGATCTCCTGAGCAGCATCCGCGCACGTGCCTCAGACATGCCACGGGTTTTTTATGAAGAGAGGCATGGCCTCGTCTCGATCCTTGATGGGAAAACAGGCATGTTATGTGGGCCGCCATAGCAAGGTCGCGAAGACGCAACATCCACGTTGGCCCAAATGCAAGTCGACACTGCGATTAAGACTTCGGTAAACGAAGAACAGGTTGCCTTCCTGGTCGGACAGGACCTCGAAGGGCACTGGCTGGCGGTCGAAACACATGGCCTCGGAGGCGGCATCTTTCGCAGCCGGGACACGGCATTCCACTACGCTCGCGACGAGTGTCATCGCCGGCCCGGCACGGTCCAGTTCGTCGACCAGCCGATCGCGCTCCTGATGTCGTAGCGGCGGGATCATCACCATGTTTCTGCGGGGGTCTTTCACGGCGCTGGCGACACCGTTCACGCCTCACGGCCTCGACGAAAAAGCGTTTGCGAGCTTCGTCGAGTGGCAGATCGGTGCGGGAACGCAAGGCCTCGTGCCTTGCGGCACCACCGGCGAAGGTCCGACGTTGACGGCGGCGGAGCGCGACCGCCTCATCCGCATCTGCGTCGAACGTGCCGCCGGATGCGTGCCCGTGATGGCCGGCACCGGAACGAATTGTACGGCGACGACGATCGAACAGACGCGAGCCGCCCAGTCGGCCGGCGCGGATGCCGCCCTCGTCGTCACGCCCTACTACAACAGACCGACCCAGGAAGGCCTGTACCGCCACTACGCCGCGGTCGCAAGCGCGGTCGATCTGCCCATCGTCCTCTACAACGTACCGGCGCGGACGGGCGTCGACCTCGACGTCGGCACGATCGAACAACTCACGGCCATCCCCTCGATCATCGGCATCAAGGACGCGAGCGGGGATCCCGGGCGTCCGAGCGCGACGGCACTGGTGGCGGGCCACCGTTTCATCCAGTTCTGCGGCGACGATGCGGGTGCGGTCGCCTTCGATTTCGCCGGTGGCCGAGGCTGCATCTCGGTGGTGGCCAATGTCGCGCCCGCGCTGTGCCGGGCTCTGCAACAGGCCTGCCGGGTCAAGGATTGGGCGAAGGCCCGTTCCATCCAGAACAGCCTCGACCCGCTGATCGCTGCGCTCGCGCGCGAGCCCAACCCGGGCCCCATCAAACAGGCATTGTCGCTTCTCCGACCCGAGTTCTCCCGAGAGCCGCGTCTCCCTCTGGTGGGCGTCGCCCCGGGCACGGCCTCGGCGATCGAGCATGCACTGAGGGGCCTCGATCCCGGCATGCGGCCGGCAGGCCAGAGAGCGGCCTGAACCGGTCGCCGAGGCCGCTGCCGGATCAGGACGAAGCGTCGGGATCGGAAGCTTGCCGGTCCGTCCCGGCGGTCAGGATCCCATGAAGGCTTTCCGCATCCCCCGCCTTGCGAAGGGCGTCCGTGACCTTTTCGGTCCTGAGCCGACGTGCCACGCAGGCGAGCGCATTCAGGTGGTCGCCCTGCGCCTGGGCCGGCAGGAGTAGCAGGAACACCAGGTCGACCCGTCGGTCGTCGATGGCTTCGAAATCCACCGGCGGCCGGAGACGGGCGAAAAGCCCGATGGGTCGGACCAGAGGCGACAGGCGGGCATGCGGGATCGCGATGCCGGCTCCCAGGCCGGTCGTGCCGAGCTGTTCGCGCGTCCTCAGGGCCTCGGAGATCATCGTCGGGTCGATCCGGGTCGACCCCGCGACGCGGCGCGCCAATTCGTCGAGCAGGCGCCGCTTGTCCGGAGCGCGAAGGTCGAGGATCACGCGGTCCGGCGTCAGCAGGTCACCGATGTTCATGTCGAGCCTCGGTCGGGCACGAAACCCGGTTCGCGCGATGTCGGTCCCATCATGATCGTCTCTCCCCCGCTAATCCGGAGCCCGAAGACGATAGCCGACCCCCGTCTCGGTGAGGATGTAGCGGGGTCGCTCGGGATCCGGTTCGATCTTCTGCCGGAGCTGCCGGACGTAGACGCGCAGATATTGCGAGTCGGTCGAGGCGCCCCAGACCTCGCGCAGGATGTGGGCATGGGTGAGCACCTTGCCGGCGTGCAGGACCATCAGGCGCAGGACCTCGTATTCCTTCGGCGAGAGCTTGACGTCGTGATCGGCCCTCTTGACGATCCTGCGGACGAGATCGACCGAGAGTTCGTCGACCCTGAAGATGGGACGTTCGCCCTGGACCGCGAGTTGGTGGCGCAGCGCGGTACGCAGGCGGGCCAGCAGTTCGTTCATGCCGAACGGCTTCGTCACGTAATCGTCGGCGCCGAGATCGAAGGCCTCGACCTTGCCGGCCTCGTCGCCGCGGCTCGACAGAACCACGACCGGAATATTCTCGTCGCGCTCGCGGATGACGCGCAGCAGTTCGTGCCCCTTCATGTCGGGGAGGCCGAGATCGAGGATCACGAGATCGAGCTTCTCTCGTCCGAGAAGATCGAGCGCCGCCCGTCCGTCGGGAGCCTCCAGGATGTGGTAACCTTGCGAGGACAGTCCCATGCGGAGCAGCTTGCGGATGGGAGGCTCGTCGTCGATCACCAGGATGCGGATGGGGGACATGCTCAGGGCATCCCCGGGAGCGGCGGCTTCATCGTCGCACCTGCCTTTGCCGGAAGTCGCATGGGTGATGCAGTCATGTCGAGACCCTCATGCGGGCGCTGCTCTGACGGCGGCTCGCTATCGGCACCGGGAAGGTGAGGGTGAAGGCGGCCCCTTTCCGGTCGGTGCGGTTGGTGGCCGTGATGGTCCCCCCCATGGCCTCGACGAAGCCGCGGGATATCGCCAGCCCGAGTCCAGTCCCGGCCCGCACCCGATCCCCCTTCCGGGCACGATAGAACTTGTCGAAGATGCGCTCGACGTCGTCGGACGGGATGCCGTCCCCCTCATCCAGGATCTGGAGGTGGATCTGCCCGCGATCCTGCCAGCTCTGGATGCGGATCGTCGTGTCCTCGACCGCGTATTTCGCGGCATTGTCCAGGAGGTTGAACAGGGCCTGCTCGAACAGGACCGCGTCGAGATCGAGCGTCGGCAGGTCGGGCGCGATCTCGACCTCGACTTTGTGGACGCTGAGGATCTTCCCGGCGCGCCTGAGAGCGGTGCCCACGATCTCGCCGATGTCGTGCCCGGCAAGGTTCGGCGCGACCGCACCCGCCTCGAGCCGCGTCATGTCGAGCAGGTTGGCGATGAACCGGTTCAAGCGTTCCGCTTCGTCGATCACGGTGGCGAGGAGATCGACCTTGGTGGCTTTGTCGAGCGCACCGTCGAGGTCCCTCAACGTGCTGGCGGCGCCGAGCACGGAAGCGAGCGGCGTCCTGAGGTCGTGCGAGATCGAGGTGAGCAGCGCCTGCCGAAGCCGGTCCGTCTCGGTCAGAAGCTTGGCACGGTCGAGGTCCTCGACGAGCTTCACGCGCTCGACCGCGAGCCCACTCTGGTCGATGAGGGCGTCGAGGAGGCGTCGCCGCTCCGGCGTCAGGATCGGGCCGGGCGCATCGCTGTCGATGCCGATGACCCCGATGGCCCCCCGACCCGTGTGCATCGGCAGGAACAGGCGCTTGGCTCCAGGCAGGGTGTCGGCGCTGCGACCGGCGGCGCGGTCGTTGTCGAAGCACCATTTGGCGGCCCCGATGTCGGCCTCGTCGAGCTGGTCCTCCGGCGGGTAGCCGGCCTTGACCACGATGCGCCCGGCTTCCGGCAGCAGCATCACGACCCGGACCTTCAGCATCGAGGCGATCTGGAAGACCGTCGCCCACAGGACATCGTCGAGGTTGCCGCAGCCGGCGAGCTTGCGGCTGAAGCCGTAGAGCGCTTCCGTCGCACGGGCCCGTCCGCGGGCGATCACGGCTTCCGACCGTGTCCGCGACGCGAGATTCGACACGAGGACCGCCACGACCGTGAAGAAGAACAGGGCCGCGATATTGCTCGGGTCGGCGATCGTGAACGTATAGATCGGCGGCAGGAAGAAGAAGTTATAGCAGAGCGATCCGCCGATCACGGCGGCCAACGAGGGGAAAAGCCCGAAGCGCACCGCCACCACGACGACGGCCGTGAGGAACACGACTTCCACGCTCTGCACGGCGAAGAACCGCTGCACGATCTCGGAGACGCCGAGCGCCACGGCGACCGCCAGGGCCGCCGCGAGGTAGGGCTTGGCATCGACGGAAGATCCCTCCGGCGCGGCCCGGACGGTCTTCTTCGGGACCGGCTCGGCGCCCTCGATCGCGTCGCCCGAGATGACGTGGACGCTGATGTTGCCGGACCGGCGGACGAGATCGTGCACCACCGAGCCGTTCATCAGCTCGAACAGCGTCGAGCGCTCGGACTTTCCGGTCACGATATGGGTGACGTTGTTCTCCCTGGCATAGGCGATGACATCGTCGGCGACGCGCCGGCCGGCACTCGGCACCGTGACGGCCTCGCCGCCGAGCCGGTCGGCCAGGCGCAGCGTATCGGCCACGCGGTCGCGCTCGACCTGGGAAAGCTGCAGGCTGCGGCGGCATTCGATCGAGAGCGCGATCCAGGGCGCGCGCAGGCGGTCGGCGAGCCGCCTGGCATAGCGCACGAGGCCGGCACAGCGCGGATCCTCACTGACGCACACGATGACCCGGTCGCCCGCTGCCCAAGGGCCCGCGATGGCATGGGCCTGCATGTGGGTCAGGAGTTGGTCGTCGACGCGCTGCGCCGTGCGGCGTAGCGCGAGTTCCCGCAGCGCCGTGAGGTTGCCGGGCGAGAAGAAATGCTTCAGCGCCCGCTCGGCCTGACGGGGCAGGTAGACCTTGCCCTCCCTCAACCGCTGCAGCAGGTCCTCGGGCGCGATATCGATGACTTCGATGTCGTCGGCCCCGTCGAGCACCGAATCGGGCACCGTCTCGCGAACGCGGACCCGGGTGATCTGCGCCACGACGTCGTTCAGGCTCTCGACGTGCTGGATGTTGAGCGTGGTGAAGACGTCGATGCCGGCAGCGAGCAGTTCCTCGACGTCCTGATACCGCTTGGGATGGCGGCTGCCGGGAGCATTGGTGTGGGCGAGTTCGTCCACGAGCGCGATCTGCGGATGACGCGCGATCAGGGCATCGAGGTCCATCTCGTCCAGCGTGCCGCCCTTGTACTCGACCTTGCGGCGGCCCAGCATGTCCAACCCCTCGACCAGGGCTTCCGTCTCGGCTCGGTTATGCGTTTCGACCACGCCGGCGACGACGTCGAGTCCCTCGCGTTTCCTGGCGCGTGCGGTCGTGAGCATCTCGTAGGTCTTGCCCACGCCGGGCGCCGCCCCGAGGAAGATCTTGAGCCGGCCGCGACCGCCGCCATCGCGTCGCGCCTCGGCCATCAGGGCATCGGGCGAGGGGCGCTTGTCGCGATCATGTCGGTCCGCCATCGTCACTCTTATAGCCCCGAACTTGACCTGCGTAAGACGCGGCATGTGCAGCGCCTGGATGCTTGGCGAACATCGCCGGACAATTCTGCCCGACGACTTGACAACCGGGCTTTTTTGCCCGATACTCTCTACCCTCAGCGGAATGGCCCGCTGCTGAAATCTCGGCTGACGAGGGGCCTTGTCGAATTCATCAAGGAAAGGTCATGAATAGAGGGCAGTTGCTTAGAAAATTGAAGAAGCATTGTAGAAATGCTGCCATCCGATATGACTGGAACTCTGGCGAAGGAAAGGGCAGCCACGGAACCGTTTACATCGGCGATTTGAAAACTGTATATAAAGAATGGTGAACTTACAAATGATTATATTGATGCGGTTCTTAAGCAACTAGGGATGAAGAAAGGCATCGTTTGACAATCTGGCTCGGGAGAGCGGTGCTCTCCCGAGCCACCATAATAGAGAGTCGTTATGCCCAGCTATAATTATCCTGCAATCATCGAGTGTGGATCGGAGGGGTCGTATATCGTACGATTCCCAGATCTTCCCGAAGCCCTGACGTTCGGAACGACAGTAGCTGATGCGGCCCACGCGGCCGTCGATTGCTTGCGCGAAGCGTTGCGCGGGCGAATTCGGGATATGGAGCCTATTCCCGCTCCGTCCCAAGATGTTCCCGATGCCCATATCATCGCTCCCCCGGCCGAGATGGCGGCTAAGGCCGCCGTCTATGATGCATTTCGGCGAGGCAACGTCACCCGCGTCGCTCTTGCCGGAAAACTGAAGGTCGACGAAAGCGAGATCCGCCGAATTCTGGATCCCGCGCACAGGACAAAGCTTGATCGCTTGGAACAGGCCGCCAAAGCGCTTGGCGGTCGCTTGGAGGTCAGCTTCGTTCCGTTCGCGTGAGCCTGCCGTTCATCGTCGAACTGGGTACGATTATTTCGGAGCGAGCGCCTCGAGTGCCACGTTCAGCGCCAGGACGTTCACGCGCGGCTCGCCGAACAGCCCGAACGTGCGACCCTCGACATGGTCCTGAACCAGCGCTTGAACGCGATCCGCGGGGATCTTACGCGCCTTGGCGATTCGCGGCACCTGGAACAGCGCAGCTTCGGGCGAGATATGCGGGTCGAGTCCCGAGGCCGACGTGGTGACGAGGTCCATCGGCACCGGGACTCCGGGGTTTTCGGCCTTGAGCTTGTCCAGATCACCCTGGACCCGATCGATGAGCGCCTTGTTGGTGGGACCATAGTTCGACGCGCCCGAACTGTCCGCCGCATAAGGCGTCGGCACCGTCTTGGTCGGGTCCTTGGGGTCCGGCTCCGTCGTGGCCGAGGGGCGCCCATGGAAGAAGCGGTCGCTGGCGAAGGCCTGACCGATCAGGTCCGAGCCGATGGTGTGCCCGTCCTTGTCGACGAGGAGGCTACCCTGCGCCTGGTAGGGAAACAGGATTCCGGCCAGCGCCGTCATGGCGAGCGGATAGGCGAGGCCGGTGATCAGGGTCAGGGCGACCAGGAACACGAGGGCGGGGCGGATTTGTCTGAGCATGGGACGAGTCCGACTGATGCGATGACTTCGGGGTATAAGCAGGCTTGCGATGCTCTGCTCAGGCGAGGTGGAGGGAGGAGACCAGGAGGTCGATGGCCTTGATGCCGATGAACGGCACCACGATGCCGCCGAGGCCGTAGATCAACAGGTTGCGCGACAGCAGCGCCCCCGCGCCGATGGCCCGGAACTTGACGCCTTTCAGAGCCAGGGGAATGAGCGCGATGATGATGAGCGCGTTGAAGATGATGGCCGACAGGATGGCGCTCTGCGGCGAGGACAGCCGCATGACGTTGAGGGCCGCGAGTTGCGGGTAGAAGGCCAGGAACATCGCCGGGATGATGGCGAAATATTTGGCGACGTCGTTGGCGATGGAGAAGGTGGTGAGTGCTCCCCGGGTCATCAGCAGCTGCTTGCCGATTTCGACGATCTCGATGAGCTTCGTCGGATCGGAATCGAGGTCGACCATATTGCCGGCCTCGCGGGCCGCGACCGTGCCGGTGTTCATGGCCACGCCCACGTCGGCCTGGGCGAGCGCGGGCGCGTCGTTGGTGCCGTCGCCGCACATGGCGACCAGCTTGCCCTTGGCCTGCTCGGTGCGGATCAGCGCCAGCTTGTCCTCCGGCGTGGCCTGGGCCAGGAAGTCGTCGACCCCGGCCTCGGCCGCGATCGCGGCCGCGGTCATCGGATTGTCGCCCGTGATCATGACGGTGCGGATGCCCATGCGGCGCAGTTCCGTGAAGCGCTCCCGGATGCCGCCTTTCACGATGTCCTTGAGGTAGATGACGCCGAGCAGCCGCCCGTCGCGCGCCACTGCGAGCGGCGTGCCGCCGGCTTTTGCGATCTCGTCGGCGATGCTCTGGATCTCCCGCACGGCGTCCGCGGCCACCGCGGGCTTCAGCGCCAGTGCGGCGCCCCCCCGGGCCGCCGGAGCCGGGATCGCCTGGACCTGGCCCAGGATGGAGTCGACGGCGCCCTTGCGGATCGAGGAGCCACCGATGTCGACCCCGCTCATGCGCGACTGCGCCGTGAAGGGCACGAAGGCCGCATTGATGCTGCCCATGTCGCGGGCCCGGATGTTGTATTGTTCCTTGGCCAGCACGACGATCGAGCGCCCTTCCGGCGTCTCGTCGGCCAGCGACGCCATCTGGGCCGCGTCGGCGAGCTCCGCCTCGGTGACGCCGCGCACGGGACGGAACTCGGTCGCCTGGCGGTTGCCGAGCGTGATGGTCCCGGTCTTGTCGAGGAGAAGCGTGTCGACGTCGCCCGCCGCCTCGACGGCACGGCCCGACATGGCCAGCACGTTGAAGCGCACGAGGCGGTCCATGCCGGCGATGCCGATGGCCGACAGCAGTGCCCCGATGGTGGTGGGGATCAGCGTCACGAACAGCGCCACCAGCACGATCATCGGGATCGAGCCGCCCGCATAGGCCGCGAAGGACGGGATGGACGCGACCGCGAAGACGAAGATGATGGTCAGCCCGGCCAGCAGGATGTTGAGCGCGATCTCGTTCGGCGTCTTCTGACGCTCGGCGCCCTCGACGAGCGCAATCATCCGGTCGATGAAGGTGGAGCCGGCGGCCGCCGTAATGCGGACCCTGATCCAGTCGGACAGCACCTGGGTGCCACCCGTCACGGCGGAGCGGTCGCCGCCCGACTCGCGGATCACCGGCGCGCTTTCGCCCGTGATGGCGGCCTCGTTGACCGAGGCGACGCCCTCGATCACCTCGCCGTCGGACGGGATGATGTCGCCGGCCTCGACCAGCACGACGTCTCCCACCTTGAGGCCGGCGCCGGCCATGATCTTGTAGCCGGTCCGCGGGCCGCCGACCGCCGCGGCTGCACCGCCCAGCAGCTTGGCCTGGGTCTCGGTGCGGGTGCGGCGCAGGCTCTCGGCCTGGGCCTTGCCGCGTCCCTCGGCCGTGGCTTCGGCGAAGTTGGCGAACAGC
>JAABUT010003355.1_pt1 | contig 13871 bp, 12 predicted proteins | sample 5559281 | NCBI WGS metagenome assembly JAABUT01 (sample SAMN10711880, study PRJNA513359) | rock metagenome | isolation source: Antarctica rocks | place: Antarctica: Victoria Land, Ricker Hills nord | collected 2016-01-04
GATTTGTTGAGGGACGCAGGCTGAAGCCGACGCCACCAAGTCTATGATACGAGTGGGGGCATTGGTTGCGCCTCGGCGGTGCGGAAAGTCGCGCCGCTCGCCTTCTGAAGATCGCCGAGCCGCGCGGAGAGTTGCGTCAGCAGCGCGGGATTGGCCGTCTTCGCGATGTTCTGGAGTTCGTACGGGTCTTTCGCGAGGTCGTAGAGTTCGCGCTCTTTCGTCGCGTACTCGATGTAGACGTAGTCTTTCGCGCGCAGCCCGTGGAACTCCGGGATGCCGCGCCCGACGGCCGCCGCTTCCTCGTCGGTTTCGGGGACGCCGCTCGCGGTCGTCGATGCGGCCGCAGAACCGCCCGGCGTCGGTTGGCGGCGCGGGGGCACGCCCGTCGCGGCGGGAAGATTGCTGCGGCGGCTCTCCGTCGTGTAGTGCGCGATCAGGAACGTTTGCCGCCACGCATCTGCGGCACCGCCGGAAAGCAACGGCGTGAACGAGCGGCCATCCACGAAATCGGGCACGGTCGCCCCCGCCCACTGCGCGAATGTCGGCGCGAAGTCCACATTGCCGACGAGCGGCTCGACGCTCTTGGCCGCCGCCACGCCGGGGCCGCGTACGATCAGCGGCAGGCGAATGTCCTCCTCGTACGGCGCTTGCTTGCCGGACGTCTCCCGGTGCTCGCCGAGGTGGAAGCCGTTGTCCGACGTGAAGATGATGTAGGTGTTGTCCAGCTTGCCGACACCCTTCAGCGTGTTGATGACGTTCTCGATCAGGTCGTCCACCGATTGCAGCGACTGGATGCGCTTGCGATAGAGTTCGTCGATCGTCGTTTGCTGCTTCGCGGAGAGGGACGGCATAGTCTGCACCCACTGCGGCTTGTCGGCCACGTCCTGCTCATTGTAGGCGGGGGAGCGCGGCGCTTTGGCGTCGGGGAAGGCATTCTCATACTTCGGGCCGGGCGTCGCGGGGCCGTGCGGCGCGTACGTCGGCAGGTAGAGGAAGAAGGGCGCAGGGTCGCTCGCGGATCGCTTGATGAAATCCGTCGCCTTGTTGGCGATGACATCCGTCAAGTAATCTTCCGGCTTCTTCCCGTACGCAACGACCTTGCCGTTCTCGTTCAGTTTGTAGTTGTACTCGCTGTAGGCATTCCCGGCGACGGGGCTGTACCACTCCGTCCAACCCGGCGGGACGAAGGTGTCCGCGACGCTGGCGGGATAGCCGTTCAGGTACTTGCCCATCAGCGCGGTGCGATACCCCGCCGCTTGCAGCCACGTCGCGATGGTCGAGTTCTCGATGCCGAGCGCGTGGACGTGCGCGTACCCGCCGTTCGGGTTCTGGTTCGTCAGCACCTCGTTGTTGTGCGCGTACTGGCCGCGCAGGAGCGCGCTGCGCGACGGGCAGCAGAGCGAGACGTTGACGAAGTAGTTGGGGAACGTCGTCCCCTGGTCGGTCATCAGGGCCTTCAGTTTCGGCATCACCGGCAGGGATTTCGTGTCCAGATCATCGGTGTTAATCAGGATGATGTTGGGCCGGTTGCCGCCCGCCGTATTGGCAACGGTCGCCGGTCGCGTGCCGGTCGTCACGCTGGATGCGGCGGCGGTCGTCGCGGGCCGTCCGCTCGCGACCACGCTCCCGGTGCCGCTCGTCGCGGCGGCGGATGGGGCCACAGTCGTCGCGACACCGGTGGATGCCGTGGTCGGTGACACCGCAGGGCCGCTCGTTGGCGACGCGCCCACCGTGCCCGTCGGGGACGCGGACGACCCGCTACTGCACGCTTCGAGCGACGCGAGCGCGACCAACGCGCCGAGTTTCAACGCACACCGGCGGCCAAATCGTTTCGTCGGTACTGTGCACATTCCGAGCCTCCAAACTCTTCGCATTCGCGCGTTCGATCCTGGGACGTTCCTGGTTCCTACCTGGTTGTTCACATCATGCGGTCAGGCTGTCCTGCCGCATTGCCCATACCGGGAACACGGCGCGCGTCTCTCTCTGGTTTCATTTGTAACGTTTGTGTGAAATATCGCTCCACTGAGCAGTATGGGCGGTGGAGGTGAGGTTCTACTGGTAACGCCAGGCGTAATACTGCCGCCCGATGTTGCCGAACTCGGTCTTGAACGGGTCGGGGTTCGATGCGGTGTAGGTCAGCACCCGCCGCTCGAAGACCTGCACGGCGACGGTGCGCGGCACGCCCCCGACGGTGAAGGTGGCGAGGAACGGCTCGCAGACCGCGTAGCCGATGGCGGCAAGCCCGACGCGGCTGCGAAAATCCGCGAACGGCGCGAGGAGGTTGTGCTGCGTCGGAGCGTCGTACCCGCGCGACGTGACGCCCGCGCCACCCGGCTTGGTGGCGCCAGCCACGAGTCGGCCATCATCGCTGAAGGCCGCCGTGATCGGCACGCCGGCCAGCGGGAACGTGGGTGCAAACAAGGGCGCCCCGGTGGTGCGGAGCGTCGCGTACGTCGGGCCAGCGCCCGCCGGGTCGCCCGCGATCGGGGTGGCGGGCGGGTCGCGATGGCTCAGGGTCGCGTCGCCGATCTGCGTATCCCCCGTGACGAGTTCCTTCGCCAGCAGGCCATTCGTCACCGCCCCCGTCGCCGGGTTCGTCAGTTCCATCCGGCCCTTGTCGAAGTACTGCACGAGGCGCTGGCTACCGGGCGCGTCCCCGTACGCCTCCAGAATCGCCTCCGTCGCGGAAGGCCCCCAGAAGTTCGGCGTGATTCCCTCACCTTGCAGCCACTGGATGCGGAAGAGGGGCGTGGCAAAATCGACCGCCCCGGCGGGCGATGCGCCGCAGAGCAGCGCGGGGAGGACAAAGAGGAGGAGCCACCTGCCGCGTCGTGCCATCCCTGCCGCTCTCCTGCGAAGGCGCGACATCGCGCGTCCCGTAACCGCTTTCTCACCGGTCGCATCATAGCAATTGGCGAGCGGGATGTACACGCTATCACCGGGTAATCCTAACCCCCGGCCCCTTCCCGGGGCGGGAAGGAGGAAACAGCAGTTACCTAACTCCACAGAAATATTTCTGCGAAACTCACACGCATTTCTCTCGTATTGGCATGGGACTTGCAGCCACCGTCTACGACCTGACCCGCATGGAACGGGTAGGGCGCGTGGGGGAAGGCGCGTGACATTCTTTCGTCCGCAACGCAGACACGACAGGGCGCGTTCGCGCACGCTCTCCGTGAATATCCATTGGGCATGGCCGCTTGGCTTTGCCCTCGTCCTGCTCACCAGTTGCACGACGGGCGGCGGGAATGCCCCCTCGCTGCTCGACCCGCGCGGCCCCGCCGCGAGCCGGGTTGCGGGCTTGATCTGGCTATTGTTCGCCATCGCCGGCGTGATCTGCCTGCTGGTGCTACTCGCCCTCCTCTGGGCGCTCTTCCGGCGGCACGGGCAGGGCGAGAACGCGGCACGCCCGTTCAACGAGAACCGCGTCATCGTGATCTTCGGCGTCGCGATCCCCGCGCTCATCCTCTTCGTCGTCTACGGCTTTTCGCTCGCCACGACCGCCTACCTCGCTGCGCCACCATCGAACCCACGCCTCACCGTCAATGTCGTGGCGCACCAGTGGTGGTGGGAGGTGCAGTACCCCGAGCAGCAGTTCGCCACCGCGAACGAAATTCACATCCCCGTCGGTCAGTCCATCCAGGTGAAGGTCACGTCGGACGACGTGATCCACGATTTCTGGGTGCCGCAACTGAACGACAAGATCGACATGTTCCCCGGTCGCACGAATACGACATGGCTCCAGGCGAGCGAGCCGGGCACGTATCGGGGCGTGTGCGCCGAATACTGCGGCGCGGAGCACGCGCTGATGAACTTCGTCGTCGTCGCGGAGCCGTCCGCGCAGTTCGAGACGTGGCTGACGGCACAGAGCCAGCCCGCGCTCCAGCCCGCCGCGCAGGGTGGCGACATCCTCCGGGGCTATCAGGCCTTCATCGGGTCGTCGTGCAGCTACTGCCACGCGGTCAAGGGGACGGACGCGGCGGGTAAGTACGGGCCGGACCTGACGCACTTCGCGGGCCGTGAGACGATCGCGGCGGGCACGCTGCCGAACACGCGCGGCAACCTCGCGGGGTGGATCACGAACACGCAGGGGATCAAGCCGGGGAACCGGATGCCGGCCTTCCCGCTCGACGCGCGGAGTTTGCAGGACCTGCTCGCCTACCTCCAGAGCCTGACGTAACGAGGGGAACGGGGGGATTATCACCGATGTCAACGACGACGATGGGGCGGCTGACGCGCATCTGGGAGACCCCACAGAATCTCGTGCAGTGGACGACGACGGTCGATCACAAGCGCATCGGCATCCGCTATCTCGTCACTGCGTTCTTCGTCTTCCTCATCGCGGGGAGCGAGGCGGAGATCCTCCGCACGCAGCTCGCCCGCCCGCAGAACAACGTCGTCAGCCCGGAGAAGTATAACCAGATCTTCACGATGCACGGCACGGCGATGATCTTCCTCTTCGTCACACCGCTGCTATTCGGGTTCGGCAATTTCATCATCCCACTCCAGATCGGCGCGCGGGATATGGCCTTCCCCCGCCTGAACGCCTTCGGCTACTGGGTCTACGCCCTCGCGGTGGCGTTCATCTACTCCAGCGTCTTCTTCGGCCTCGCGCCGCACGCCGGCTGGTTCAACTACGTTCCCTACGCGGACGCGAATTATTCGCCGGGGTACAACATCGACTTCTACGGGCTGGGGCTGACCTTCCTCAGCATCGCGACGACAGCGGGCGCGATCAACTTCATCGTCACCATCTTCAAGTTGCGCGCCCCCGGCATGTCGATCAACCGGATGCCGCTCTTCGTCTGGGGCATCCTCGTCACCTCATTCATGGTGATCTTCGCCCTGCCCGCGCTGACGGTCGCGAACATCCTGCTCGAACTGGACCGGAAAGTCGGTACGCACTTCTACGATCCGGCGGGCGGTGGCAAGCCGCTCTTGTGGCAGCACCTCTTCTGGTTCTTCGGCCACCCGGACGTCTACATCCTCTTCCTCCCGGCCGTCGGCATTGTCTCCACGGTGATCCCGGTCTTCTGCCGCAGGCCGCTCGCGGGGTACCTCTACGCCGCGCTCTCGACGGTGAGCATCGGCATCGTCAGTTTCGGCGTCTGGGTGCATCACATGTTCGCGACCGGGCTGCCCGCCATCTCCAACAGTTTCTTCAGCGCGGCGAGCGTCATCATCACGATCCCTAGCGGCGTGCAGATCGTCCTCTGGATCACGACGATCTGGCGCGCGAGGAAGATCGTCTGGAGCACGGCGTTCCTCTTCGCGATCGGTTTCCTGCTGCTCTTCACCATCGGCGGCGTGACGGGCGTGATGTTCGCCCTCGTCCCCTTCGATCAGGCGACAACGGACAGTCACTTCGTCGTCGCGCACTTCCACTATGTGCTCTTCGGGGGCGTCGTCTTCCCGATCTTCGCGGGCATCTACTACTGGATGCCGAAGATCACGGGCAAACTGATGAACGAGCGGCTCGGGCGGTGGAACTTCTGGACGCTCTTCGTCGGCATGAATCTGACCTTCTTCCCGATGCACTTCTCCGGCGTGCTGGGGATGCCGCGCCGCGTCTGGACGTACGCCGCCGGTCGCGGCCTCGAAACGCCGAACCTGCTCTCCACGCTCGGCGCGTACCTGATGGCGCTCAGCATCATCCTCTTCCTCGTCAACTTCTTCGTCAGTTTCGCGCGCGGCGAACTCGCGGGGGACAACCCGTGGGGCGCGAACACACTGGAATGGGCGACCGAGTCGCCGCCGCCCGCCTACAACTTTCGGGAGATCCCGACCGTCGGCAGCCCCAACCCGCTCTGGGACAACGGCGCCCCGGACGAAGGCCCCGAGGCGCGGGAGTTGGATCGCGTGCGCGACAACTACCGCGAGACCTTCGGCACGACGCTGCTGGACGCCGACCCAGAGGCGATCATTCGGATGCCGGCGGAGTCCGTCTGGCCACTCTTCCTCGCCGGGTCGCTCGCTGTCTTCTTCATCGGCGCGCTCTTCAGCCAGATCGTCGTGCTCATCATCGGCTTCGTGCTCGGGTTGATCTCGGTCGCGGGGTGGCTCTGGCCGGAAGTCCAGCCGGTGAGCGAGGGGGAGGCGCGCGCATGAACGTCCGCTCCGCCGCCCTCCGCCCCCGGCGAGAGCCGCCCGCGCCGCTCCCCTCCGTCGTCGCGGGTACGCGGTCGCCTGCGTGGTGGGGGATGGTCTGCTTTATCGCGACGGAGGCGACGCTCTTCGCCGCGCTCATCTCGGCATACCTCTACATCGCGTCGAGCGCACCCGTCTGGCCGCCGGACAACATCAAGCCGCCCGAGTTGGTGCTGCCGATCATCGGGACGGTGCTGCTACTGAGCAGCAGCGCGCCGATCATCGGCGGCGAGCGGAACATCAAGCGCGACGACCGGCGCGGCCTGATCGTCGGCTGGCTAATCGGGTTCGTGCTCGCCGTCGTCTTCGTCGGGCTGCAACTGCACGAGTACACGCAGCAGGTCTTCTCGATGCGGACGAACAGTTACGGGTCGCTCTTCTTCACGATCACCGGGCTGCACGTCCTCCACGTCTGCGTCGCGCTGCTGATGAACCTCTTCGTGCTGCTCCATGCATGGCGCGGGCAATACCACGCGAAGCGCCACCTCGCGGTCGAGGCGGTTGGCATCTACTGGCACTTCGTCGGCGTCGTCTGGATCGTCGTCTTCACCTCGCTCTACGTCATCCCGCATTTCCTGTAGTGACAGGCAACGAACGACTCGGAGGTCATCGGTGGCGAGCGAACGACGACAGGGAAGCGGGCAGGGCGTCCTCTGGGCGGTCGTGCTCGCCGGGCCGATCCTCTGGATCATCGACCTGATGGTCGGGTATGCCATCGCCTCGGTCGGCTGCGCGACGGATTTCGGCCCCGCCCGCCTGCTGCTGCACCTCTTAACGGTTCTGTGCATCGTTGGCACGATGGCCGCCGGTGCCGTCGCGTGGCGGCGGTGGAAGGGGTCCCACGCGAGCGAGATGACAGTCGCGTGGGGCGGCGGTGGCAGCGGGGCGTTCATGGCACTCGCCGGCATTCTCATCAGCATCTTCTTCCTGCTGCTGCTCATTTTCGAGGATGTGGCGCTCTTCGTCCTCCAACCGTGCGGGTCGGTCACGTGAGCGCGCGCGCGCCCCTGACGTGGGTCGCCGATCCGGTAGTGATCGCGGGGATTGCCCTCGCTGCGTGCGCGTACGCGCGCGGGCTGGGGCGGCTCTGGGCGCGCGCGGGCGTCGGGCACGGTGTGCGGCGCGGGCAGGCGGCCTCCTTCGCAGGTGGCCTTGCGATCATCGCGGTCGCGCTCGTCTCACCGCTCGATGCGCTCGACACCGCGCTCTTCTCCGCGCACATGGTGCAGCATCTGCTCCTGATGCTCGCCGCTGCGCTGCTGCTCGTCCGGGGCGCGCCGCTCGTCCCCATGCTCTGGGCGCTGCCGCCATCGTGGCGGCGGTGGCTGGGGCATGGGTGGCGACACGCGCGCCCGCTGCGCGCCGCCTGGGAGCGCCTGACGCACCCCGTTGCCGTCTGGTGCCTGAACGTCGTCGCGCTCTGGGTGTGGCACCTCCCCGCCCCGTACGAGGCCGCGCTCCGGCACGCGCCGGTGCACGCGCTGGAGCACGCCTGCTTGCTCGGTACGTCGCTACTCTTCTGGGAGACGCTGGTGGCGACGCACCGGCGGCTCGCGCGCGGTCTGGACATCCTCTACGTCGTGACGACGGGCGTGCAGATGAGCATCCTCGGCGCGCTCCTCACCTTCGCGAGCGCGCCGTGGTACCCGGCGCAGGAGATCAGGGTGGCGGCGTGGCATCTCACGCCGCTGGAGGATCAACAACTCGCGGGCCTCATCATGTGGGTGCCGTCCGGCGTCGTCTACCTCCTCGTCGCCGCCGCCTGCTTCGTCGCCTGGCTCCGCGCGGAAGAAGCAGCGATGCAGCGGCGGGAGTCGCCGGGGGAAAGAAGCCAGAAGCCAGAAGCCAGAAACCAGAAGCCAGAAACCAGAAGCCGGACACTTCGCCCCTCAGTACTCAGTACTCAGTACTCAGTACTCGATACTGAACAGGCGGCGCCCCTTGAATAAGTACACCGCGATGAAGATCGTCGTCGTTCTCGCCCTTTTCACGGGCGCCACCGGCCTCGCGACCGACTATTTCCGGTTGCGGACGGCACCGGTGACAACGGTCGTGAACGGCGACGCCGGGCGCGGCAAACAGGCAATCTCGCGGTACGGCTGCGGCTCCTGCCACGTCATCCCCGGCGTCAGTGGCGCGCACAACTACGTCGGCCCGCCGCTGACGGAGTGGAACAAGCGCGCCTACATCGCCGGGAAGCTGCCGAACGACCCCGATAACCTCATCTACTGGATTCAGCAACCGCAGAGCGTCTGGCCCGGCAACGCGATGCCGAACCTCGGCGTCACCAATCAGGACGCGCGCGACATCGCCGCGTACCTCTACACTATCCGATGAGGAGGGAACGAACGGGCTGACGCACCGCGATTTCTTGCGCGGGCTCGCGTACCACAACGGCGATGACCGCGCGACCTACCGCAACGGCCCCTTCGCTCACGTCTACAACGGCGACACGCCGCGCGCGTAGCAGCAACGAGCGAATAGTAAGCAGGGGGCAGCAGCACGTTGTACTGGCACCTGGGCGCTATCGGGCCTCGCGCCCTTCACTCGTTGCTCATTGCTCGTTGCTCATTGCTTCCCCTGACCGCCACACCATCAACTCCTCGTCCACGTAGCGGTCGCCGATCTTCAGGGCGTGGGGTTCCGTGCCGTACGCGGTGAAGCCGAGCGAGCGGTAGAGGGCGACCGCCGCCGTGTTCGTCGCAGTGACCGTGAGGATAACCTGTTCAAGTCCGGGGAGGGCCGCCGCGCGGGTGAGGGCTTCCGCCATCAGCGCGCGCCCGATGCCCCGCCCGCGCGCCTCCGGGGCAACATAGACGCTCTGGATCACCGCCTTGTGCCGCGTCTTCACCCGCTCCTCACGGCTGAGACGGACCATGCCGACAAGATCCGGTGTCCACGCGCCGAGAGTGAACGCATCCTCCGTCGGCAGAAACCGCCGCGCGATCTCCGCCAGCGGTGTCCGCGCGAACTCGTCGGCGGAGGAGCCGAAGGCGTCCGGCTCCTCCGTCAGGGCGCGGAGTCGGAGCGCGCGGAACGCCTCGGCGTCGGTTTCGGTGAGTGGGCGGATGTGCATGGGGGTTTCCTGTCCGGGGTTCGAGGTTCGAGGTTCGGGGTTCGAGGAAAACCCGCTCCGAACCTCGAACCTCGAACCCCGAACCGCTCCCATCAGACCGTCGCAACCAGCCCCTCGTAGATGAGGTCGCGGGTCGCCTGCTCGACGCGCTGGGCATCGACGGTGATGCGCGCCATGCCCGTCTCCATCGCGACGCGGGCAACCGCCGCCGCGACCTTGGAGGGGACGCGGAGATCGAGGCTCCTGGGGAGGATATAGTCTGCCCGCAACTCGCTCTCGGTGACGAGGGCGGCAATTGCCTCCGCCGCCGCGATCTTCATCGCGTCGTTGATGCCCCGCGCGCGGACATCGAGCGCCCCCCGGAAGATGCCGGGGAAGGCGACGGAGTTGTTCACCTGATTCGGGAAGTCGCTCCGACCCGTCGCCACGACCGCCGCGCCCGCCGCGTGCGCCGCGTCCGGGGCGATCTCCGGCACGGGGTTCGCCATCGCGAAGACGATCGCGCCCGCCGCCATCGACTGCACCATCTCCGGCGTGACGCAGCCCGGCGCGGAGACGCCGATGAAGACGTCCGCACCGGCCATCACCTCGGCGAGCGTGCCGCGCAGGCCGGAGAGGTTCGTGCGCGCCGCGACATCCTCCTTGAAGGAGTTCATCCCCTCCGGGCGACCGGGATACAAGGCACCCTTCGTGTCGCAGAGCACGATATCCTTCGCGCCCGCCAGCATGAGCAGACCGGTCACGGCGATGCCCGCCGCGCCCGCGCCGTTCATCACGATGCGGACGTTCTCGATCTTCTTGTTCACGAGGCGGAGGGCATTGATGAGCGCGGCGAGTGTGACGACCGCCGTGCCGTGCTGATCGTCGTGGAAGACGGGGATGTCCAGTTCGGCCTTCAGCCGCTCCTCGATGGCGAAGCAGCGCGGCGCGGCGATGTCCTCCAGGTTGATGCCGCCGAAGGTCGGGGCAATCGCCTTGACGATGTTGACGATCTCGTCCACCTCGCGGGCGGCGAGGCAGATCGGGAACGCCTCAACGCCCGCGAGGGTCTGGAACAGCACCGCCTTGCCCTCCATCACGGGGAGGGCGGCGCGCGGCCCGATGTCGCCGAGGCCGAGCACGGCGGAGCCGTCTGTCACGATGGCGACGAGGTTGCCGCGCGCCGTGAGGTCGTAGACGCTCATCGGGTTCGCCATGATCTCCTCGGACGGGGCGAGGGCGGCAGGCGGCACGTAGAGCATGTTCAGCATGTGCTGGTCGCGGATCGGGATCTTCGAGCGCACCGCGAGCACGCCGCCGTACCGCTCTCGCAGGTCAATCGCCTCCTCGCGGAAGGTCATCTCGCGGTGGTGCGGGCGATGGTTCTCCATCAGCCGCCCCTCGTAGCAGTAGCGTAGCGTGCGCTCCGCCACCTCATCCGGGTCGGCGCGGAGGCGGGCCTCCATCGCCTCATTCGTCGCCCGCGCGACGGCGGACGCGACGGCGGGGGCGACGCGGAAGTCGAAGATGGCAGGGACGATGTGATCCGCGTGCAGTTCGTCGGGCGCGACGATGTTGGCGAGCGCCTCGGCGGCGTAGCGGAGGGTGCGCAGGCGGATGTTCCGCGCGCGGCAGTCGAGCAGACCGCGGAAGAAGCCGGGGAAGACGAGCGCGACATCCAATTGGTTCGCGTAGTCGCTGCGGCCCGTGGCGACGATGCGCGCGCCCGCCTCCCGCGCCACGATCGGGTCGATCTCCGGCTGGGGGATGGCGAGCGCGAAGACGATCGCGTCCTTCGCCATCGACGCGACCATGTCCCCGGTCAGGACATTGCCGGTGGAGAGGCCAATGAAAACGTCCGCCCCCACAATGACATCCGCCAGCGTGCCGGTGCGGTTCTCCGGGTTCGTCTCCTTGGCGAGGTACGCCTTCGCCCAGTTCATCCGCTCCTCGCGGTAGGAGTAGATCGCCCCCGCACGGTCGCAGACGACGAGGTCGTGTGCACCCATCCGCCGCAGCAAGCGCCCGACGCCGATCCCCGCGACGCCCGCGCCGTTGATGACGATGCGGCACCGCTCCAGCGACTTGCCGACGATCTTCAGGGCGTTGAGGAGCGCGGCATAGACGAGCACGCCCGTGCCGTGGTGCCCATTCGCGAAGACGGGGACGGTCGCGGCCTTTTCGAGGTGATCGGCGACGGAAAAGGAGTGCGGCGCGGCCATCGTGTCGAGGCAGATCGCGCCGAAGGTCGGCGTCATCGCGTTGACGGTCTGGACGACGCGGCTGATGTCGCTCGTGTCGAGCGCGATGGGGAAGGCGTCGATGCCGGCGAAGGTCTTGAAGAGGACGGACTTCGCCTCCATCAGCGGCAGGGCCGCCGCCGGCTGCGGCGTCGATTCGCCCGTCAGCCCCGTGCCGTCCGTGATGATGGCGACGGTGTTGCCGCGCATCGTCAGGTCGAAGGAGCGCTCGGCGTCGCGCACGATCTCCAGGCACGGCTCGGCCACACCGGGCGTGTAGATGAGGGAGAGCACCGAGGCATCGCGCACCGGTATCTTGCTCTCGACCCCGATCACCCCCCGATACTTCCGCCGGTAATCCAGCGCCTGCTGCCCCATCCGCCGCTCGCTCATGATCCCCTGTCCCCCTCGAAAATGATGCGCACCCACCACCAATCAGCAAACAAGGGAGGATTGTAGCACAACCCTCCCGTCATCACTGGGCACTTTTTCGGGGATCAGGTCATTGATCCTGATTCTGTACCGGCTCATCACCGGCAGGAATCCGGCATAAGGAGGTGAACGGATATGGCAGACAACAAACAGAGTGCGGCAGGCTCGCTGAATAGCCGGGACGTCGACCAATGGCTCAATAACACCAAGGTCTTTCTCGCACCGCTCGTGTTTACCTATTTCGGGGCGGTCGCGCTCATCATTCAGCAACCGGGACACCGGTTCGCGCTGACAGACTTCGTGCCGACCAATAACACCATCGGGATCATGGTGCTCTACGTTGTGAACGTGGCTTTCAATCTCGCACGAAAAATTGTCGCGGGCAACGCATGAGGGTAATATCGAGTATTCCAGAGCGTGGTATTCTATTCAACATGTCCTGTGAGATGAAGGAGAAGGATCGGGCAGGCATATGGACGAACAACGCACATCACCGCTCGAAATCGAATTTCTCGAAGATGGCCATGTGCGCATCGGAGAGTCGGTGCTCGGCGCGGAGGATAGTCAGAAGTTTTCCGCTCAACTCGTCGAGGGCGATTACATCTCTGTCCTCGATCGTGCTGTTATCTTACGGCAGTATTGGACAGTGGGACCGCCGTTCGTAGACGCGTCCGGAAGGGTCTATCGCGGTCCGTTCATTTTTGTTCCAGTGTCCGTCGCATCACTACCAACTGGTATTGCGGGTCCAAAACCTGATCCGCTTGCGCAATTGATTGGGCAATACATTGAGCCCGATAGCGACCCTCGGCGTGTGGAAGAGGCGCGACTACGCGACCATGGCTATGCGGTATGGGCACTTCTTGGTGATCTCCTGCTGCCCGGTCGAACCGCTGATCTGATCGCACGTGAGTATCGCGTCCCGGTCGAGGCGGTTGATGCGGTTTGGGCATATTATCTGCGGAATCGTGTTGCGCTGGATCGGCGGCTTGCCGAAAATAGAGCCGCCTGATGCCAACCCTCTTCCTTGACGAGAATGTGAAGATCGAACTCGCTGACGCGCTGAGAGAAGAAGGGGTCACCGTGTACACGACCCGTGACCAGGGGCGTCTTGGCGCGAACGACGCCGACCAACTCCTCCATTGCGCGGCATACGGTTGGGCGCTCGTGACTCAGAATCGCCGCGACTTCCTCGCGCTACATGAGGGATGGGTGACCTGGACGGCGGCGTGGCGCCAGCGCAGCGAGCACGGCGGTATCTTGGTCCTCGATTAGGGGCCGCTCATCTCCGAGTTGGTCGCGGCGATTGTCCCATTCCTGGCATCCGGAGAGCCGCTCGTCAATCGTCTGTGGAACTGGTATGACAATCCCTCCGAGTGGCAGCAATTCATCGTCGGCGGCTCACGCAAGCGCCAACCTCCTTAGTGATACAACCTCCCAAATCGTATAAAATGCTCGTTGACAGGTAAATGTCATCTGTCGTGTAATAATTTTGTCCATGAGAAGCCGAACATATAAGCAACAGCGCGTCATCATCGATGGTGATACTGCTCGTCTGTATGATAATCAGGGTATTGAAATCCTCCTCGACGCCGCCGATGTTCCTCTCCTCGCCGTGACCTGCACCCCGCAATGTGGCCAGGAATAATCGGAAGCCGCCGCGCTTCTATGTGCTTGATGCTCGCTATCGCGGAAACGTTGGGATACCACATCCAGACGACTCCGCATCGCCAGACGCGGCAGGATGAAGTGGCGCGCGATGGAGCATACCTCGCCAGAGGAGGGGCTACACATTCCGGTCATAGTTTTGACGGTTTTGTGCTCAGGGAAAGAGCCGTGCTTGCTCTTCGATCCCATCGTAGTGCCGACGTGCCTCGTACGGCGGTAGCGGCATGACGGCGTGCCATTCCAGATCATCGAGTGTCCAGAGATAGGGCTGGGGCGACGGGAAGCGCGGCGGATAGATGCGTTCCTCCGTCAGTGCCGCGATCCGTCCCGAT
>JAABUT010003356.1_pt1 | contig 13869 bp, 16 predicted proteins | sample 5559281 | NCBI WGS metagenome assembly JAABUT01 (sample SAMN10711880, study PRJNA513359) | rock metagenome | isolation source: Antarctica rocks | place: Antarctica: Victoria Land, Ricker Hills nord | collected 2016-01-04
CCACCTGACGCCATCTGCACCCGGAGAGCGCCACGCCGACGTGCAGGTCGGCGTCCGGATACGCCGGATCATGAGCGCCAGGTGATCTGCTAGGTCATCGACCGGACCGGTGCCGAGCGCCTGCCCGCTAGCGTCGGCTACCCACATGGCTGTTATGCCTGTCGGAGTCGATCAGCTGTTCCCTTGCGCTGGGCGGAGGGACTGGACGGCGACGCCCACCGAGCCGCCCCCGCTCTTCCAGCTCTACTATGCAACTACGTAGACGCGGATGGGAGTCGGCACGATGAGATCGCTGCTACACAACGTCGCTGTGACGTTGTCACGGCCTGTCCCAGGTTGCCTCGATGGCCGCCGGTAGGACGTGGCCAGGCGCAGTGCATGTTGGGCGGGCAACCCTGCGCAGCGCCTGTGCGTCCAGCGTGTCGCTGGAAGCGACGGACCGATGGGCGACGTGGACTCGGTTGGCGCTCGCAGGTGTCGCAGTGGCGCTCATTATGGCGTTGATCGGGTTGCCTCCGGTCGATCTCCACGGGCCGCTGCACCAGCTGGGGATCATGGATCCGCTCTGCGGTGGGACCCGGTCGGTCCGGTTGGCGGCCATGGGTGACTGGTCTGAATCCTGGCGATACAACCCGTTGGGCGTACCGCTTGTCGTCGGCGGAGTGGGCCTTGTCCTTCGGGCCGTAGTGGGTTCGCTGACGGGACGTTGGGTCGAGATCCATGTCAGGTTGACCACGGTCTGGCGTCGAGCACGGTGGCTCGTGATGGCGGGCCTGATCGTTGCCCTGGAGGTCGATCAGCAACTCCATGCAACGCTGCTTCTCAGCAGACATTGAGCGCGATGAGGTTACGACATTCGACGGCCCGTTGACTCGGTCATCGCGGCGAGTTAGGTGAAATGAGACGCTTCATGACAGCACGGATTCCACCGTCCGGATTAGCAACACGGCCACCCCGATCCAGCCGACAGCGAACACCAGTATCGTGGTTGGCTCGCCGTCTACGGACCGGCTCATCGAACACCGCGGGCAGCGTCACCGCGACCAAAGCCGACGTTGCACCGCTGGCTTCCTCCGCGGGGTGGTCGCGTTGACCCTCGCGTCAATCCCCAGCCCATCCGCCGGGGTCTGGCATCTCGGCCCAATTCCGGTCCGCGCTTACGCGCTATGCATCGTCGCGGGGGCGATCGTTGGGATTTGGGTGGCCAACCGTCGCTGGATCGCCCGCGGTGGAATCTCCGGCCAGGTCGCCGACATCGCGGTGTGGGCCGTGCCGTTCGGCCTGGTGGGAGCGCGGCTCTACCACGTCATCACCGACTATCAGAACTACTTCGGCGAAGGTAAGCACCCCGTCGACGCGTTGAAGGTCTGGCACGGCGGCCTCGGCATCTGGGGCGCGGTGGCATTCGGCGCCCTCGGCGCGTGGATCGGCTGTCGACGCGACGGCATCAAGATGCCGGCAATGGCCGACTCTCTGGCGCCCGGTGTCGTCCTCGCCCAAGCCATGGGCCGCTGGGGCAACTGGTTCAACCAAGAGCTGTTCGGCCGCCCAACCTCGCTGCCATGGGGCCTGGAAATCGACATCGCCCACCGACCCGCTGGCTACCTTGACCAGGCCACCTATCACCCCACGTTCCTCTACGAATCACTCTGGTGCATCGGCGTGGCGATCCTGTGCATCTGGGCCGACCGACGCTTCACCCTCGGACACGGGCGAGTATTCGCGCTCTACGTCTTCGCCTACACCCTCGGCCGGACCTGGATCGAGAATCTTCGGATCGACCCGGCACACCAGATCGGTCCATTCCGCCTGAACGTTTACGTCTCGATCATCATCAGTATCGGAGCGGCGATCGCGTTCATAATCTCCGCCCGACGCCACCCCGGCCGTGAAACAACGGTCTACACACGTCCCCCCGAGCCTGTGCAGAACGGCCCAGCCCGGACAGCCAGCAACACCACCGATATCGATGTACAGGACGAGAGGATCTAGTCGTGACCTCGACGCAGATCATGTTGGGCGGATTGTCCGACAACGCGATCCGATGGGCCACCGTCCTCGCGGCGCTGTCGCTGCTGGCCTACGCCGCGCAGTGGGCGTACAGCCGCGAACGCGCCACCTCCGACGTCGACACGAAAGCCGAGAAGCGTTCGCTGGTGGGCGCCGGCGCGCCGGTCGACACCGTCGACCAGCGGTTCGAGCCGCCCGCCGCCGTGACCACCGGCACGGATGGGCCGGGTGCCGGCGAACCGGGTGCGATGGCGCTGCGTCGACGTGCCGACCTGTTCGGCCGGCTGGGCTTCAACTTCCTGGCCATCACCGGTGTCGTCCTGCTCGCCGGTGTGGTGCTCCGCGGTGCCGCGGCCGGGCGGGTGCCGTGGAGCAACATGTACGAGTTCGCGACCGCCGGGTCGGCCGGGATCATGTGCCTGTACCTGGTGGTCCGTAAGCGGTTGAAGCTGGCCTGGCTCGGCTTCCCGCTGATCTGCTTCATCCTCGTCGTGTTGATGCTCGCCGACCTGCTGCTCTACACACCGGTGTCCGGGCTCATCCCCGCGTTGAAGTCCTACTGGCTGGCCATCCATGTCACCGCCGCCGTCACGGCGACCGCGATCTTCAGCCTCGGGGGTGTCATCACCGTTGCCCAGCTGGTCAAAGCGCGCGCCGAGAAGCGCGGCTCGGCTGCACTCTCGAAGCTGCCGAGCTCGGTCCGGATGGAGGCCGTCGCCTACCGGCTGCACGCCTTCGCGTTCCCGATCTGGACGTTCGCGATGATCGCCGGCGCGGTGTGGGCGCAGCATGCGTGGGGCCGCTTCTGGGGCTGGGACCCGAAGGAGACCTGGATGTTCATCACCTGGGTCGCCTATGCCGCTTACCTGCACGCCCGCTCGACACCGGGCTGGCGTGGTCGGATCCCGTGGATCGCGCTGATCGCCTACGGCTGCCTGTTGTTCAACCTGGTCGGCGTCAACATCTTCATCACCGGCCTGCACTCCTACGCCGGCGTCTGACCAACTGCCCTGGTCATCGCCACCAACTGTGCCGGGCAGCTTCCGGCCTGGCCCGCCGCCGCACCCGTGGCCCTGAGCGGTCGTCTACGGCGAGCCTTTCCGTGCCAATGGTGCGGAGGGGTGCAAGCCGGGCGCATCGCCTGCCTGCGGCACCTATGGGCTGGTCCCCAGCCGGCCGTACAGTCGCTCCGAGGTGCTAGACGGCCGGGTCAATTGACGGGCGCGAAGACCATGCTGAGTTCGGGTTACCCACATCCGGAACCGGGGACCACTAGCAGTTCTGGGGTGAATCGTCGTCAGGGCCGGTCATCGGCTGAGGCGAGGTAGGGCGACTTCCGGCCCGAATCCGTCAGCTCACCTGGTAAGCGTCGAGGAACCGACCGTTCGTGGAGACCGGCCGGAGGCGCGTGACGCGTGCCCTCATCGAGCTCACGGCCATCAAGCAGCGCGTCGCCGCGCTGCAGAGTGATGTGACCCACCAGCAGGCGGACGTCGCCGCGTTGCGTAGCCGGGTCGGTGAGTTTGCCTCTGCGCAGTACCGCTCCGACGGAATGGACACCACCGTGCAGCTGCTGCTCGCCTCGCAGCCCGACGACTTCCTGGCGCGGATGAGCACCGTCGCGTCGTTGACCGAGCGGCAGAGTGCTCCCGCACCGCGCTCGGGTCGCAGCAAAAGGTGCTTACCGAGAAGCAGGCCGCCGGCGCAGCGGAGCAGGCCCGGCTAATCGAGGCAGCGAACCGCGTGAACGTTCAGCGGGGTGGCTGACCACAAGCTCGCCGACTCCCGCGCGCTGTTTGGCCAGGCTTACCGCGGCCGAACGGGCCGCCTTGCGGCAAGCCAACTGGCCACGCAACAGCGGATCGCCGCCGAGGTTGCCCGTGTCAGTCGCGGCGCCACCCGCACTGCCCTCCTCGCGGCGAAGAAATCCCCTCCGCCGACCACGTCAATGATCACGACCGGCAAGCCCGCGTCGACACCGAGCGGCTCGAGCAAATCCAGGCCGACCGGGAAAACGCACCACCGGCGAAAAACCGCCTCCGGTCAGCTCCTCCAGCGTCCGGCCGGGTGGCTGCCGTGCTGGCGTTCGCGAAAGCCCAACTCGGGGAGCCGTACGTGTTCGGCGCGGCCGGTCCGCTCGTGGGACTGCTCGGGCCTGACGATGGTGGCCTGGCGCGCAGCCGGGCGTGTTCCTGCCGCACTCCGAGCGCGTATGGTACATCGTCGGGCACAGGGTCTCCCAGGCCGATCTGAAGCCGGGAGATCCCGTGTTGTTCTACGGCGGACATGCACCATGTCGGCCTCTACGCCGGTGGCGGCCTCGTCATCCACGTGCCCAGCCAGGCACAGCCGTGCAGTACCTGCCGATGAAGTACATGCCGTTCGCCGGAGCCGTCCGGCCAGGCTAACCACGCAAAACTGAAGGTGCTGCCGAGGCAGCAGCTTCGGTTGTACGGGGCCGGCACGGCGGGAGAGTCTCACTGGCGCCTCGACGGTCCCGTACTAGACCCCGCCGCTGGATGCGAGTCGGCGAGCAGGTTTGACGGTCCTGGGTAGGAGCCAGGCGAAGAGACACCACCAACGCGCGGAGCACCTCGGTATCGCGGATCTCGGATGGGTATCGACAATGGGTCGAGATTGGTCCGAGATCTGGCAGGTCACCACACGGGTGAAGGCCAGGTGTGCGAAGGGGAAACCTTTGCGCCCAGACCGGCTGATTGATGACAGCGCTGGGGCACCGTTGTCGCTCGGCTCGCAACCACTTAGTCCGTGAGCCAATCAGGTCGCACAATGAGTAGCGCGGAGGAGTGTCGGCAGCACTCTGACAGTCGGTTGGGAAATGGACAGTGTCATCGGCCCGTGAGTGCCTGCCCCAGCTGTCCGACGGTCGGTGCGCCAACCGGTCTACGATTCGTGCGGTATAGGCGGCAGAACAGCCCTACCGCAGCTCCCGGCTCCCGACGACCGTGAGGGCCTCCCGCAGCCGCGCATCCGTCTCCAGCCAGTTCGGACACCCGACGAAGTACAACAGCTCAACTTTCATACCACCATCCTGTGGAACTGCTTCGTTGTCGGCCGCGCCCTGTGACTTCTTAGTGACTTCGCAGCGAACGCTCACGGTTTCGACCTCTGCGACGAGACTTTCAGGTCCGGTACATGCGCGATCAGTACCTCCCGAACTGGGGCTACATCTCATCCGGTCCCGCCGACCGGAGTGGTTCGTCGTGGGCGATGCAGGGTGGGCATCGGACGCCCCACCCTCGGGCCGGCCGTTGTGCTCGGCGTTGGTTATGGCGGTTCGCAGGGCTGTCAGCTCTGCCCGGGCTGCCTGCAGGTCTTCACGCGGGTTGGCCGTGGTGGGTTGGCTGGGCGGGACGGTCGTGTCGGTCGGTGCGTTCTTGGCGCAGTACCGGCCCTGGCGCATGGGGCGCACGCAGAAAACGTACGTCGCCCCAACGGCGGCCAGGAAGGTGATGGCGGCCAGGGCCTGCTGCATCATCGATCCAGCTTGGAGTCCTGCACCACTGGTTTAGCCTCGCGCTGGGCGGTCTCGAGCTGATCGATCTCGGCGCGCAGACGGACGAGGTCGGCGGTGCTGGGATCGGCGGTGCTGGCGTCGCCGGTGGTGGTGGGTGCGGTGGGCGGGGACTGCTTGTTCCCGCGCATCATGAACCACATCATCAGGCCCATCCCGACCGGGCAGGCCACCACTGCGAGGCTGAAAAAGATCTGCGTCATTGCGTACTCCCGAAGTGTTGTTGGGTGGGTGACGATCCTGCCGCGGCACTACTAAGAAACATAGTAGCGACTTTGAGGCGACCAGGCAGGACGGTCGCGGACGAGTCGGCACTCCAACTACTGAAGATAGTGCTATCCATTCCCTATTACTACTATCTAAACTAGTAGTCGAGGCGAGAGGAACGGATTTTAATACGTTCGACGGTGAAGATTGCTCTGGCTGGTGCGGGTCGCCCCAGCCACTGACGTCGCGCCGTCCGCACGCGGCACCTCTGCGGCCATGAACTAGGCAATTGGCTCCTTCGTGCCGCGTTGCGCAACGGCGGGCCGGTGGCTAGCGGCAGCGGTCGGGCCCCACATCAGCCGGGCGCCACTCAGGAGCTGGATCGCGACGTGGTGCGGGTCTCGGGCAGGGCCGCCACGCCGGTGCGCACTCCGACATGGCCGAGCAGCATCAGTGCCGCGCCGGTCGGCGCGGCCGTCCGGACGATGAGGTGGTCGCGCCGATCCTGGCTGGGATCGGTGATCGGCCTCAGTCAGGATGCGCCGATGTGGCGCGGCTTAGGTGGCGGCGGAGCTTCTTGTCCGAGTGCCGCCCGTAGCTGAACGGCTGGCCGGCCACCAGCACTCCGGGGCCGAACAGCACTCCGTGCCGCACGGCCAGGGCACGGCCTTCGGGCCCCGCGAGGTCGACTTCGGTGACCGCGACGAGCCGCTCGTCGGCAAGGCGGCCCAGGATGGTCTTGGCCCGATCACACAGTGCGCAGTCGGGTTGGGTGAGCAGCGTGATCTCCGCTGGGACCTCAGCCGGGAGCTGTGGGGTTTGTGGCTGGCTGGTCATGCGGGGCGTCGGCCGGCCTTGAGGTCGGCCAGCAGCCGGTCGGCCGGAACGAACATGGTGTATCGGGGGGCGCCGCCGTAGTCGGCGCGCCACTGGATGCGCCCGTCTGGGCCAACTAGGATGAAGCTGTGCCCGTCCCGGGTGGTGCCCATCATCCCGAACTTGTTGGCGTTGTAGGTCATGGACACGGACAGGTCGGTGTCGGCCAGCGCGGTCGCGGTGAGCTTGTCATCGGCCATCTTCTGCGCGATTAGGTCGACCGGCCCTGAGGTGATGCTCAGCAGCTCGTCGATCCCCGCGGCGCGCAGCTTGGCCTTGGAACTACGCAGGTCCCGGATCTGGTCCCAGCAGGGCTGGCAGCCCAGTCCTTCATGGAAGTAGAGCAGGACGGTCTTGCCCCGGAAGGAGCTCAGGCTAACCGGCGTACCGGTGGTGGAGGGCAGGGTGAAGCCCGGGGCGGCGGCTCCGACACCAGGGTCGCCGACCTGGTAGTCGGTCGCCTTCCCTGCCGACGGGCTGCTGCCGGTACGAGACGTCAGGTACAGCCCGCCGAGGGCCAGGATCACCACGGCGATCACGGCGGCGACCAGCCAGGGACGCCGCTTCGGTGGTGTTGCGCCGTTGATCCTGTCGCGCCGGGCGTTCACCGAGCCCGAGGATGTCGCGCATGGGTTGGCGGTCGGGCGTCCCTTCGCCGGTCGGGTGGATGTCATCGGTGGCTCTCCTTGGAGGGGGTGCCAGTGGTATGCCAGTCCTCTGTTGAGGCGGGTTCGTCGTGGTCCTCGTTCTCCTCGGTGGGCACCGCCGGTTCGGTGGTGAGGGCGGACGACCGGCGACCGCGGGCCGCCCGGATGACCAGATAGGCCAGGGCGCCGACTACGAGTGCGGACAGAGCCCAACCCGGCACCCAGGCGAGATTGTCGCGAACGACGCTCGCAGCGTGGGTCAGGGTGGCGGAGACTCGCACCTGCCAGCCGTCGGTGGCCATCGACTGCCGGCGGAACGCCAGGATGACGGTGAGGACGCCCATGGCCAGGAGTAGACCGCCGGAGGTGACCGCGGACAAGGGGACCGGCCGCGCATGGCCTCGCAGCCGCCAGGTCACGGTGCGGCCGGTCAGCAGGCGAGACCGCCCCCAGTCGCGGCGGTCCCAGACCACGGCCAGGGCGCTCGTAGGCGCGACCATGCCGAAGACGTACGTGACCCCGATGGCCAGTGCCGCGGGGAAAGAGGCGGCGGCGCCGGAGATCGCGGCGATTCCGACCAGGACCGGTGCGCAGCAGGCACTTGCCGCCCTGGAGAAAACGCCCAGCCCATACACCGACACCAACCCGTGTCCGGTGCCGCCGCGCCGGGCGGGCATGGGCAGCATGATCTTGACGCCGATGCCCATGGCTACACCAAGGGCGATCATGGCCAGGCCGCCGAGGGTAAATACAAGCGTGTGGTGCCCGGACATCAGGCTGGACAGCGCGGAGGCACCCAGCGCGATGGGCAGGATGATCGTGGCGACCCCAGCAGCGAAGACCAGGGTCATCCCGACGATTTGGGTGCGCCGGTGGAAGGTGGAGGCAAAGTAGGCCGGCAGCATCACCGAGACGCAGCAGGGCGCGAGCAGTGCGACCACCCCGCCCAGAAAGGACGCGAAGAGCGTGGTGCCACGCAGTAGGTCCATCGGGGTCAGCTCCTGGCGCGGGCCACGGGTCCCTTCGTAAGGACGGTCATGAGTACTATTGCGGATAGTACTAGACGTTTAGTGGTCGCTCGAAACTGCCAGCGCAAGCCCAGAACGCCCCCTTCATACCCGACCAGCCGCAGGCCCAGAGGAAGTCATCCATCGAGCCAAGCAGCCCTGACGGGGATCTCGCATACGGCGCACCCCTGCGGCGGCTGGCGGGCGGCTTCGCCGGCGGAAGCCGGTTCAGGAGGGTCAGGACGGCCGGTCGCCCTCAGTGGCAGTGCGACGGAGGGCGGCCCCAGGCCGCGGCCGATCGTGACAAGTCCGCCTCGATCCGCGCCACCCTCGATCCCCGCTGCCGGCGGCGAAGCCGAGGGCAGCTGTCATCGGTCACACTGAGGTGTCGGCGGCGAAACGAGCGTGGTTCACCTGTCGGCCTCTTGGTGTGCGCCGTGCCGCGCGGAGCTGCCGGGGCTGCCTGGGTCCGCTGCCGCCTCGGCGCGGGCGCGGGTTCCTCGGCGTGGATATCAAGGAAACCCAGGTGCCCGCCTGGGCACTTCCGGCCGAGTTCGGCGTTGCCTACCCAACGCGGCCGACCGGGAGGCCAGGTGCTGGCCGATTGCCCGTGCCAGGAGGGGCCAGCCACATTCGTGCTGGGCTCTCCCGGGATCCATCGTGTTCCGCCACATCGGTGAGCTGCACGAGTCGAACATCGCCGAGACGGAGACGGAGACGGCCGCCAAGACTGCCCGCTCAGCCGGAAACCGGCTGGCCGACAAACGGGCGGCCGACAACGCGCGGCTGGTTTAGTGCCCACTAATGAAGGACAGCCGCCGCATGTACTCGTCTTCGTCGATCTCGCCCTCGGCAAACCGGCGACGCAAGACCTCCAACGCCTCGTCCCCAGTCGGGCTCACGGAGCTGCCGCTACGTCGGCCCTCGAGGATGCCAGTGATAACGGCGCCGGCGAGGACCGCCAGCAGCCCCAGCACCAGCAGCGCCCAGATGAAGCCGCCCCACATCATGGTCCCCATCATCGCCAGTCCCTCCGTGCGTACTGAAGTCACCATCCCGCTCATTACTATTAGAGATAGTAGAACAGGCTTGTCCCGATCCGGGTGGGTCACGTCGATGGAAGGTTCTCGATGGGTCCGTCTTCCTCCAGTCCGATCCCGACCGAGACCCTGGACAACCCCCGACGCTGGCCCCGGTGCGTGGCCGAGTCCAGGTTGACCCGATGGCCCGCCCCGTGACCCCGGCCCCATCCGTTCGGCGGTGGCTAGGTCGTTGGTCTATTGCGCTGTTGGCGATGCTGACGCTGGGCATGACCTCGGCTGGGCCGGCCGGCGCGCACGCCACCCTGTTGTTCGCCGACCCCACGATCAACGGCGCCGTGGCCGCCACGCCGGCGGTGATCACCCTGGTCTTCGATGAGCCGGTCACCCCGGGGGCGGCGCCCGTCCGCCTCACCGACGGCCAGGGTCGGTCGCTGACCCTGGGACCGGCACAAGCCAGGCAGGGCGGGCGAGTCGTCACGGTTCCGGTGATCGCTCGGCTCGCCCGCGGTCTCTTCACCGTTGCATGGCAGGTGATCGCCGCCGACGGTGACCCCGTGGGCGGGGCATACCGGTTCGTCGTTGGACCGGCCACCACCCTCGACGGCGACGCATCCGCTGGGAGCGGCAGTCAGGGCGAGTCTCCCGGGCTGATCGCGACCAGCGTGCTGCGCGCGATGATGTTCGCCGCACTGGCCGTGGCGCTGGGGGGTCTGGTCGGTACCAGGCTGGCGCGCCGGCAGACCAGCAGCCGGCTGCAGATTCCCTCCGCGTGGACTGGGCGGTCCGCACTGGCCGGACTGGTGGCCGCGGTAGGACTGTCCCTGCTGATCGCGGGGAACGGGAACCTGTCGCGCGGCGTTACAGCCCCGTCGCTGTCTGCGCTGACTAACAGCCGCCCGGGCCACCTAGCCCTGCTGGAGATGGCCGCGTTCGCGGTGACCGCGCTCCTGGTGGGAGTACGAAGCAGGCGCTGGGCGTGGATACCGCTGGTGGCGGTGGTGGTTGCGGAAGGACTGCGCGCACACTCGGCCACCGCGCTGCCCGGCTGGGGTGCCGTCCTGACTGGCATCCACCTTCTGGCGGCGGCGCTCTGGGCCGGCGCGCTGATCCAGGTGGTGCGGACAGCGTTGGCCTGGCGCGGCTCGCCAAGGAGCGCCTGGGCCGCGGTGGCCGCGGTGGCCGCCTATGGTCGCCTCGCCGCCTGGCTGTTCGCCGCCGTGGTCGTCACCGGAACCTTGTCTGCTTTGCTGCTGGTGCCGCTGAGCGCGTGGACCGGCACTGTTTACGGCCGTACCCTGCTAGTCAAGCTCGTCCTGGTCGCGGCGGTGAGCGCGCTGGCACTAAGTGCGCGGCTGCGCCTACGCGCCCAGCTGAGCGCGTCCGTCCCCAAACCGGCTCCGGGAAGGGCCACCTTGGTGGAGCGCGCGCTGCTTGTCGCCGTACTGGCGGTATCCGCGGTGCTGGTGTCCCTGGCACCCCCGAAGGCACTGGGAACAAGAGCTGACCTTCCACTGCCGCCGCCGCCGGCTGGGCTGGTCGTGCCGTTGGGTGCCCGGGCCGGCCAAGTAGGGGTCAGCGCGTCGGCAAGCGCCGGCCAGCTGGTGATTCACCTGAGCGCCCCCACGCTCCGGAACCGGGCGCAAATTCAGGACGACCCAACCGCCTACCGGCTCAAAGGCACGATCGCTGCCGCTGGCCAAAACGATCAGAAGCTGGTGTGGCGGGGCTGTGGACCTGGCTGCTTCGTGACGCCCACCCGATGGGTGACAGGCGAGAATCAGGTCAGCCTGAGCGTCGGCGCCGACGGGTGGCCTGGCGGCGGCGTGGCCCTGATCGTGCCGTGGCCGGCGCGCCCGGGCGACGCGCAGCTGCAACGCGTCGTGGCAGCGATGACCAAGGTGAACTCGTTCACCCTGTACGAGCGGGTCACCAGCGACAGCAGGACCGGCCCAGGACAGGTGCGGCCCCTGGTCATGTCAGGCAAGGACTTCCTCGCCAGCGAACCGTACGGGGCCGGGATCGCGCCGCAAGCGGCCCTACTGGTAGGCCGAGGCGGCCAGCCGACGCTAACGGTCGGCTTCCCCGGCGACCTGACCCAAGCGGAGCTGGTCATCGACAGGCAGGGCCGCGTCGTCCGTGAGACCCTCACCGCCCCCTACCACTGGATCACCCGCACGTTCGACTACCCGCACCACTAATCCAGACCGGGGGGTGTCCGAAGCTGGGCCGTTGCTGCTCAGACGACGACCGAGGTCGATGCCGAGATGGGGCAGTACCCCATCTGGGCGGCAAGCACGGCCGGTGCCGACGCGATGGCCAGTGGCGCCATCGCGGTGACCCCCAGCATCACGCTGATCAGGACTCGGCGACCAACCCCGATGCGAGAAGCCGGAACGAGCATGCGCTCAACCCGAGCAACGGCCGCGACGTCGGCAGCTCCCAGACCCGCCGACGGGACGGTGGCGCCGGCGAGAGTGAGCAGAGCCCGGGCGACGCTGAGCCGGGCACCACCGGCCGCGGCCTCGTCGTCGGCGATCATCTCCAGCAGGCGTGACTGCTCGGCTCGAGCCCACTGCAGCCCAGGAACGAACGGCAGGGAGCGAGCGAGCGCTGATGCCGCCGCCGCCACCAAGTGATGACGGCCCCGCAGGTGGGAGCGCTCATGGGCCAACACGGCCACCAGCTCCCGATCGCTCAGAGCCGCGACTGCCGCACTGGTCAGGACAATGGTGGCGGCCCGGCCCGGCAGGCAATACGCCGCCGCGGCGGGATGATCGACAACGAGCGCGTCCAGGCCGGGGTTGCGATGCGCGACCAGCTGCAGGCCCCGCAAGTGGTCGCCCCCGGCCCGGCGCGCGTCACGCAAACCCTTGACCAGCAGATAGGCGATCCGGGTGCCCAAGGTGAGGGTGGCGGCGACACCGGTAGCGTGCAACACCGCACCGCCCGGGGTGGCGTATTGGGCCCGCAACGCCATCACACAGGCGTTCAAGATCTCGGCCAGGCTGGTGCTCATAACGCCGCTCGGCACCACGAGCACCACGCCGGCCAAGAGCAGGGCAACCAGGATCGAGCCCGACAACGTCTGCCACGCGGCGACACCCAGTCGTGGCGCCTGCTCGGGCCAGTGGGCGCGCCGCAACGCGGCGGCACCCACCGTGCCCGCCACGATCGCGTAGACCAGCAGACCGAGCGACTCAGTCACGGCCCGACCTACCCGAGTCTTTCTCTGGCTTCGCGCGCTGCCCGAGATCGTCCAGGGAGGCTCGCAGCCGGGCCAGCTCGTCAGGGTTCAGCCGCTCGGCGAAGCGGAGCAGCGGTGCGGTGCGGTCATCGCTTTTCGCCAGGACCGACGCGATCAGCTCCGCGGTGTGCTCTGACTTGCTCTGCACGGTGGAGTACCGGTACGCGCGCCGGTCCAGCTCGCGGGTCAGCAGACCTTTGCCGTGAAGGTTGTCCATCACGGTCATGACCGTGGTGTAGGCCAGCTTGCGGTCACCATTGAGATCCTCAAACACCTGACGAACCGTTGACGGACGCTGCCACGCCCACAAGCGGTCCATCACTGCGGCCTCGAGATCTCCAAACTGTCGCAAAGCTGTCCCGCCTTTCGCTGACCAGTCATCAACTACCGGCCATCGTAGTCGCATTAAGGCCCACGGCATGAAACAACCCATTGCGACCGAACCCCATCCCCCGGTCTCAACTATGGTGGTTCGTAGCTCTGACTGGTCAACGGAGGCTGGGATGTGTCGTGTCGACATGAAGTCTGTCGCCGCGAGTGAGAGCGGCAACGCCGCGGACGTGACGATGAGTGTCGGTCTCGCAATCATCGACGGCAGAACCAACGGCGCGAACAGACCATCCATGCGGCCAAGCAGGCGTTGACCGACGAGTCCGGAACCGAGCACTAGGCCATTTGCTCGCCGTTGCAGTCAGCGCCGCGCTCGCTCAGGGCCGTTCGTCGCCATCGCTGGTGAGCCAGTCAGGTTGCTGGACTGGAAGTGCCGGTGGGTTTTGGTGCTGGTCGAGGCTGCATTCGGTGAAGGGGCCGTCGGGTGCGGTCAACGCCTGCATGGTGGGGTCGGTGTGGTCGCGCCACCAGGTGGCGGGGCCGAGGGTGGGGTCGTGGCGGAGGTGTTCGAAGGCTTTCCAGAGTGCTTCGAGGCGGCTGACGGCTTCGGGGTGGAGGTACCACTGGGGGCACCAGCGGAAGCGGGTGTTTTGTCGGCTGACGCGGCGGGCGTAGATGTGGATCAGGAATTCGTGGACGAATTCGTAGACGTCGGCGTAGTGCGTCCCACCATCGCCGGCGGCGTCTTCGGCTCCGTCCGAGCCGTCGGTCTCGGGTGGGTCGAAGTCGTCGACGTCGTCGCCTTTCATCCGGGTCATGTCGCGCTCCCCCGGCTGGATGTCGTGCCGCTGATCTGGGGGCCGTCGAGGGCAACCGGGGTGTGGGCGTCGATGGAGGCCTGGACAACGGCTGCTGTGGTCGGATTCGCATACCAGGGTTGGGGTTCGACCATGGCGGCTGGGGTGCCGGA
>JAABUT010003357.1_pt1 | contig 13869 bp, 13 predicted proteins | sample 5559281 | NCBI WGS metagenome assembly JAABUT01 (sample SAMN10711880, study PRJNA513359) | rock metagenome | isolation source: Antarctica rocks | place: Antarctica: Victoria Land, Ricker Hills nord | collected 2016-01-04
CAGGGTAGTACGGCCACCGCCTACGCTTTGCGCGTGAACCTCCGACCGGTGCTGCAGGCGACCGCCGCCGCGTGCCTGGTGGTGTTGGCAGCCTTCGTCGGCAGCGCCCTGCACGGTGACGACGCTCCTCCCGAGCCCCTGCCGACACGCGGCGCGAGCACCGACGTGCTGATCGTCATCGGCACCGGTGGGATCGGACCCACGGACCTCGACCCGACGCATACCCCGGCCCTCTGGGGCCTCCTGCGTGACGGGTCGTCCGCAGCCCTGAACGTCACCTCGGTTCACCGCACCACCTGTCCTCTCGACGGGTGGCTCACCCTCTCGGCCGGGGACCGCGCCGGACAGCCTGATGACGGAACGCGCTCGCCGCCGTGCCGGCCGCTTCCTGACGTCGTGGGCGGACACGTCGCCGGGTGGGACGTGCTGGCGACAGCGGCCGCGAACCGCCCGCTGGGCTCCCGGCCGGGCGCCCTGGCGCAGGCTCTGGCGAGCCGGGGGCAGTGCATCTCGGCGCTGGGGCCCGGTGCAGCGGTCGGGGCGGCACTGCCGCCGGACGGGGCGGTTGCGCGCTACCGGGCATTTGACGTGGGGGCCCTGGCGGCCTGGCTCGCCGGCTGTCGGACCTCGTTCGTCGACGTCGGCTCCGTGCGGGACACTGGGCCTCTCGGCCGCACCGACCCGCTGGGCCAGGCGTCGTCGCACGCCGAGCAGGCCGCCGCGGTCGACGGCCGCATCGCCCAGGTCATCGAGGCGGCCCCTACCGGCGCCGACGTCGTCGTCGTCAGCTTGGCGGACGGCGGCGACCAGCCGGCCCTGCGCCTCGTCCTGGCTGCCGGGCCTCGCTTCGGGCCCGGGACCCTCTACTCGCCGTCGACGCACCAGACGGGCCTCGTCCAGCTGCAGGACGTCACGGCGACGATTCTCAGCCTCACCGGGGTGGCCCTTCCCGACACCGTCACCGGCTCGGCGCTGCAGCGGTCACCGGCCCCGGACAACTCCGAGGGGCTGGCCGCACGTCGACACGGCGACCTCGTCGACGACGACCTCTCGTCCCGCTCGGTGCGCCCGATCGTGTACCCGTTCTTCGTCAGCTGGGGGCTGCTCATCATCGCCTCCCTTGCCGTCCTGGCCCTCATGTGGTGGCGCGGCCTCGGCAGCCCCCGGCTGCGCGAGTCGGCCCGGACCTGGGTGCGCAAGGGGCTCGTCGTGAGCGCCGCGGTCCCGGCGTCGACGTTCCTCGCCAATCTCCTCCCGTGGTGGCGCTCCGCCTGGCCGGCGCTCGCGCTGGTCGCGGTCGTGGCGGTCTGGGCGTCGGTCATCGGGGCCATCGCCCTTGGTGGAGCCTGGCGAGCCTCACCCATGGGTCCGACCGTCGCGGTCGCGGGCATGACCTTCGTCGTCCTGGCCGTCGACGTCATGAACGGCTCGCGCCTGCAGCTCTCGTCGCTGCTCGGCCTCAACCCGATCGTCGGTGGCCGATTCTTCGGGATGGGCAACGTCGCCTTCGCGCTGTTCATGACAGCGGCCTTCCTCGTCGCGATCGCCGCCTCGAGCCGCCTGGTGCGCGCCGGCCATCCCCCGGTCGCCGCGCTCGCGGTCGGGCTGATCGGTCTGGTCGCCGTCGTCGTGGACGCCGCTCCCATGTGGGGCAGCGACGTCGGGGGGCCACCAGCCCTGGTCCCCGGCCTGGCCATCCTCATCCTGTCGATCGCCCAGGTGAGGGTCACCTGGCCCCGGGCGCTCCTCATCGTCGGCGGCACCGTCGCGCTCGTGGTGCTGCTCGCGCTGGCGGACTGGCTCCGGCCCACGGCATCCCGCTCGCACCTCGGCCGGTTCGTCCAGTCGTTGCTGGACGGCGGCGCAGGGGCCGTCCTCACCCGGAAGCTGAACCAGAACCTCGAGACGCTGGTCGGCACGACGGTCCTCGCCTACCTCGTGCCCGTGGCCCTCGCCCTCATCGTCTACGTCCTGGCCCGACCTCGGTCGAGGCTCGCCGCGCCCTTGCAGCCGCTGTTCGACGAGGTGGCGACCATGCGTGCCGGGCTCGCCGCACTGACGGTCAGCCTCGTCATCGGCCTGCTCGTCAACGACACAGGTGTCGCCATCCCCCCGAACGCCTTCTCCCTCGCGGTGCCGCTCCTCATCTCGGCCGGGATCCGCCTCTGGGAGCTGGGTGCTGGTCAGGACCGGTCTCTGGACCGAGTGGAGCGTGGGCACTCCTGAGGCTCAGGTCGGCTCAGGTTCCTCGCTGGAGCCGAGACCCGCGTCGACCATGCTGAGCAGCCGGTGGGAAGTCGTCTCGAGGACCTCCGGAGAGAGCGCGCGGAGGGGGCCGTTGACGGCGAGGACGGCCAGGCCGTGGACCGCCGACCAGGCCAGCAGCTCGGCTCCGGGGCGCTGTCCGGCCGAGATCACGCCCGCGTCGACGAGCTCGTCGAGGGCGTCCGAGAGCAGCTCGAAGGGTGTCCGCCCCGTGGCGCCCCGGCCATCGGGGCTCGTCGCGCGGCTCAGGTCCGATGGCACGAGGAAGGTCGTCCGGAACAGGCCCGGCTCGGCCGTCGCGAACCGCAGGTATCCCGTGCCGACCGCCCTCAGCCTGGCCCGGGCCCGCGTCTGCGGGTCGCCGCCCCGGACCGCTGCCAGCTCGGCCTCCATCGTCCGCGCCATCTCGGCCAGACCGGCCGTGACGACGGCCTCGAGCAGCGCGTCCCGGTCGGCGAAGTGCCGGTAGGCCGCGTTCGCGGAGACGCCCACCTGCCGGGTCGCCTCGCGCAGCACCACCGCGTCGGGGCCGCCGTCGCGGGCCAGTCGGGTGCCGGCCTCCACGAGCGCGCGGTGGAGGTCTCCGTGGTGGTAACGGCCCTTGGGCTTGCCGTCCGTGGTCGACATGAGGCTCCGATGTTCACGCGGTCGACCACCCTACAAGCGGACGGGCACGGAGAGCCGCTTGGATGGGTCGCCTGCCCGACAGCCAGGAAGACCGATGGTCAGCGGCGCGTGGCCCGGGCGAGACGACGCTGAGCCAGCGCCAGGCCCACGTCGCGGTACTGCCTGGCGCGGTGCAGCTGGGCGCGCCAGTCCGAGCCCGTGACGCGATGGTGCAGCTCGCACGGCACCTCCACCACCCGTAGACCGGCCCGGAGCACGTCGACGGTGAGCCCCACCTCGACGCCCCACCCGCGCGCGAGCGGCTGCGCGGCAAGGTATGCCGTCTGGTTGAGACACCGCATTCCCGACAGCGGCTGGGTGGGTACCCACCCGGTGAGGTCCTCCACGCCGCGACGCGCCAGCCGCACGACGAGTCCTCGACCACCTCCCGGAGCACGCTGGGGCGGCAGGATCGCAATGCTCATGTCCGCCTCCCCCGAGGAGACGGGCGGCACGAGGGCAGCGAGAGCGGCCGCCGAGTCTTCGAGGTCGGCGTCGACGAAGAGCAGGAGGTGCTCCGCCGCGAGCTGCTCCGCGGCGACCCCGGTTCCCGTTGCGAGTGCGGCTGCCTTGCCCCGGTTCGCTGGGTGGCACACCACCTTGGCGCCGGAGGTTCGCGCGATGGTGGGGGTGGCGTCCGTGCTGCCGTCGTCGACGACGACGACGAGCTCAACCCCGTCGAGGCGGTGCGCCGCCGCAATCGTCGCTGCGATCCGTTGAGCCTCGTCCCTCGCCGGGATCACGACGACGACGGGAAGGCGTGTCGGCGGAGTCACTTGCCCCCTGCCATCTCGGTCGCACCCAGCTCAGCGAAGCGTGACCTGGCGGTTGAGCAGGCCCGCCCTGGCGCGGCGCTCCTCGGCGCTCAGTGGCTCGGTGGAGAGCGCCGCCTCGTCGATGCGTGGAGCCATGGCAGCCACCGCCTCGCCGAAGTCGCCGGCTCCGAAGCCGGAGGGGACCTCCCAGACCGGGACGACCAACCCGCTCGCCCGGAACGCCCCGAGCAGGCGCGCGTCGTCCGTCAGCCGGCTCGCTCCGGCCGCCTGGACCCGGGCGAGTGCGTCGGTGGCGCGGTCCTCGTCGTGCGGCAGAACCCACCGCACGTAGCTGCGGCCGTTGATGACGCACCAGTAGACGGACGTCGCGCCGGGGACGCGTTCCGTCGGGATCACCGACTCGTTGGCGCGCTCGAGGGATTCCCGGCCCTCCGCGTCCAGGTCCGCGTCGCCGATCCAGAAGTCGAAGCCCTCGTGGATCGTGACGTCAAACGGCTGGTCCACGTCGAGCAGGTTCTGGAGGCGGGGCGTTTCGGCCGTCGGAGTCGGCACGCTGACCACCGGCGCGCCCTCGTCGGCTGCGGTCGCGAGCAGCAGGGCCGCCGCGAGGTCACGGCTGGCGTCACCGCTCGTCGCTCCGGACTGGGTGGCGACGAACACCTCACCACCGTTGCGGTGCAGCGCGGGCCAGGCCAGGGGCAGGACCGTCGCGATCGTCGCGGTCCCGGACGCGCCCTGGGGCGCACGACCGGCAGCGAAGGACACCGACGCGGTGGCGGCAGGGAGGATCTCGCGCAAGGCGACCCACTCCGTCTCGGAGGGAAGCCCCCCGAAGGGCCGGGCGACGAACGGCGCCGGGACGACCCGGGGCGACTCGTCGGTGTTTCGTCCTGCACGACGCCTGCTTGCCTTTCCCATAGGCAGAACCCTATGGGCATCAAGCGCTTCCGGACGCCGGTGTCAGTGCGTGCGACGGCGCGGGCGGCCGTCAGTGTGTGCGGCGGCGGGACGGGCCACCGAGCGAGGCCCAGACGGTGCGCCCGTTGCGCTCCTCGGTGACACCCCACTCGTGGGCCAGGCTGCGCACGATCCGCAGACCGCGACCCGTCGGGGCCCAGACCGATCTCGGTGCCGGCTTGGGGGTCGACGGACCACCACCGTCGGACACCTCGATCTCGACGACTCCCGCCTTGACCTTCCAGTGCACCCGGATCATCCCGTCGGCCAGCGGTCTGGCGTGGCGGATGGCGTTGGCGACGAGCTCGGAGACGACGATCTCCGCCTCGCCGACGATGTCCTGGGTGACCTCCCGGCCCTCCAGGTCCGCGACGAGCGCCCGGCGGATCTTCGGCACGGCCGGCGTGGTCCACGGGACCCGGACGGTGCGGGACCGGTCCGGGCGGTCCCCGTTCAGCGAGTCGCCCGCCTGCGCGTCACGGGCGGCGCCGGCATCAGCGGATACGGCTTTGGAAGCTGCTGCCACGGCCGTTCACCGCCTCGTCCCTGCGCTGCGTCGGTGCGCCCCTGGTTTGCGGATCCGGCGCGCTGCCGAGATTATCGGTTGGCGCCCGCAACGTCGAGGACGTGCGGTGCTGCCACCTTGACGCAGGACCGGGCCCACCGGGCCGCCCTATCGTGGCAGCGTGTCCCCGCCGCGTTGCGCCGCCTTCTCACACGGATCGGCTCCGCGACGTTCCATGGGTGTGCACCTGCCGCCCTTCCAGACCCTCGTCGACGCCCACTGGCGCGACGTCGCCCGAGTGGCCCACGCCCTGACGGGGCCGGACGACGGCGACGACGTGGCCCAGCAGGCGTGGACCCAGGCGTACACGGCATACCCGTCGCTGCGCTCGGCCACGAACCTGCGCAGCTGGCTCCTCACCATCACCCACCGGTGCGCGATGGATGCCCACCGGAGGCGCGGGCGGCGGGCCGTGCCGACCGAGGACGAGAAGATCGCGCGAACCGGCGACCGCGCCGTCGCCGGTCCAGAGGCCCGGCTCGCGGACGAGGACCTGTGGGGGCGGGTGGCGCGGCTGCCGGAACGACAGCGGGAGGCCGTCGTCCTGAAGTACGTCGGCGACCTCGACCACGGCGCTATCGCCGAGGTGCTCGGCACAACACCCACCATGAGCAGGCGGCTGGTCAGTGATGGCCTCAAGACGCTGAGAGAGGCACTGCAATGAACGCAGACCGGTTCACACTGGAACAACGACTCCGCGGCCCGAGCGAGGTGGGGCGGCTTCCGGTCTTCGACCGCGCAGACGTCTCGTATGCCGTGACGGACACTCCCATCGGACGAATGCTCTTGGCGCGCAATGACGCCGACGCCCTCGTCGCCTCGACGTTCGTGCCCGACGACGCGGCCGAGGCAGCCGCGGTCGACCGGCTCGCGAGGACGCTGTCGCCGCGGGTGCTGCGGCTCCCCCGTGCCCTGGACGACGCGCGGCGACAGCTCGAGGAGTACTTCACCGGGCAGCGGCACTGCTTCGACGTGACCACGGACCTCGTCATGGCGACGCCGTTCCAGCAGTCCGTCCTGACGGCTCTGCGGGGCGTCCGTTACGGAGAGCGCGCGACGTACGGCGCGGTGGCGCGGTCGATCGACCGGCCTGCCGCCTCACGAGCCGTCGGCACCGCGCTGGGCTCGAACCCGTTGTGCGTCGTCCTCCCCTGCCACCGCGTCGTCGGTTCGACCGGCAGGCTCACCGGGTATGCCGGCGGGATCGCGGCGAAGCAGTTCCTCCTGGAGCTGGAGTCCCGAGGATGAGGCCTTGACCACAGCAGCTGTCCGCGGGCGGCTCGATGGGGGGGGCGTCGGTCAGCCGCCGTCCGTGCGGTAGCCGAGACGCTGGGCCTGGCGCCGGACGACATCGGTGAGTGTGCGCGGCTCGCCCTGACGCCGCTGGTGCGTCCCGCGCACTCTCCAGGCCCTGGCCTCCAGCCACTTGGTGAGCTCGCCCGGGTGGCGCGCCCACAGCCGGGCGAGGCGCACCCGTTGCTCGGCCTTCTCCCGAACGAGCCGGCCAACTGGCAGCTGCCTGCGGTACTGCAGGTCCATGGTGAACCTCTCGTTGACCACCCGCGGAGAGATGCGGGGCCCGACGACGATGTTCGACAGGTTGGAGCCGTGGACGACCTGGGCCCACATCGGCCGGCTCCGGACCTCACGCAGAGGTCCCGACCAGCGGGCGCGAGCGTGCTTCGGGCCGAACACCGTCAGCGAAGGTCTTCCCTCGGACCGCTTCTCGATCAGCGAGAGGAACGGGCTGGAGAGCTGGTCGCAGAGGTAGACAGCACCGCTGCGGTCGATCTGGACACCGCGGGAGAAGTTGACGAAGAGCAGCTCTTGATGGTCGAACTGCCGCTGCACCGCCGCCATGAAGTCCGTCGCGATGGCATCGTCGCTGTCGATCCGCGTCGTGATGAGGAAGGGCTGGTGGGCGATCGCCTCGACGAGTGGAGCGAAGGTGTCCCGCCGGAAGGCCTCGTGCGTCCACACCGGGGTGAACACACCCTTGGCCAGGGTCTCGACGTCGGCCCGGAAGCCCTCGGGGCACCGGTCGTCGAAGAGGACCAGCCACTCGAACTCCGCGTCGAGCTGCTGGCAGACGGAGGAGTAGCAGGCGTCGTAGAAGAACGCCAGGCGGTACCTCAGCCACTCCTCGGACGCCGGTTCGAGGTGGTGACCGAGGACAGCGCTGAACCGGGTGAGGAGGAGGTGGTCGAAGTCAGCCATCGCACACCGACCGTTCTTCGTCAGAGTGAACAGGCATACCCCTATCGTGGCGGGCATGGCAGGCGTGGCAGGAGCATTCACGGCACGTCTCTTGATCGCCGGTCAGCTGCGATGACCACTCCTGTGTCAACCCGGGCATCGGGGGATATGGCCCCCGTGACCGCACATCAGTCATGGGCACCCTGCCTGATGGCGAGACGGGTGAGCGGCGCAACTGGATCGTCTCGATCATCGAGGGCCTGCTCCGGCACCCCGATCTCGAGCTGAGGAAGCCGGGGGACTGGTCGGGCTACGACAAGACGCCGGTGCTGAAGATCCGCAAGGGGCACAAGCTCTACGGCGCGTCGCTGGACTTCGGCCACGTCGACGCGGTGCGCAGCAGCTTCCCCAATTCGAACGGGCCAAGGCTGCGGCGGGGTGGCCCGACCTGGCCTTCCAGGAGGGCGTGCCCGGCGACGTCGACCTGGCCACGTTCACCCTGGGCCCGGTCGGAGCGCTACGCCACCGGCGGCCGTTCACCGAAGCCAGCCTGGCCGAGATCCGCGATGTCAAGGCGATCACCGGAGCGGACACGCTTTTCCAGATCGAGGTGCCGGTGGAGCTGGTGCTGCTGACCAAGGCACCGGCACCGGCCCGGCCGGTGCTGGCCAGGCTCCTTGCGAAGTCGGTCACGAACCTGGCTGCGGCGACGCCTCCCCGAACCAGGTTCGGCGTTCACCTCTGCTGGGCGACATGAACAACCGCGCTTTCGGGACGATGAGCGACGTGGGCCCGCTGGTCCTGCCGGCCAACGCCATCCTGCGTGGCTTGCCCGACCGCCGTCCCCTGGACATCCTGCACGCACCCTTCGCCGCTGCCGACCATCCAGCCACGACGGACCCGGCGTTCTACGCGCCCCTTCGTGACCTGGACCTTCCCGAGGACGTCCGCTTCGCAGCCGGGTTCGCCCACGAGTCCCAACCACTGTCCGACCAGCTGCAGATCCGCTCGGTCATCGACGATCTGCTCCGCCGCGAGGTTGCCATTGCAGCCGCGTGCGGGCTCGGGAGACGCTCCGAGCCCGACGGCAGGCCCGTGCTCGAGCGCACCGCCGAGCTCTGCGCCACCTGAGTCGGGTGTTGACCTCGATCCGTGCGTCGCCCTCGCTGCGCTCGCGCCGGGCAGACAGGCTCATCGCCTCCGCTGGCATCAGTCATGGCTGCGTTCGCCCGGCAGGCCAGGCCGGAACCGGGCGGTTCGGAGTGCTGGCTCGAGTGTCGAACCTGGTGCTCGCAAGCCGGCGTTCTGTGTGCGTGATGAGGTCGAGCACGTCGACCGCAAGGTAGGCAGTCCGCCGCGGACCGACCGATCTGGCCTCGAGGACGCCTGCCTCGCGCAGCTCATCGAGCGCCTTGTTGGCCGCGACGTTCGACACGCCACGGACCCGCTGCACCGTGCGGGTCGTCAGGACCGGAGATGCCGGAAGGTCGTGGAGGATGAGTGAGGTGGCCGAGTCGCTCCGGACGTTCGGGTTCATACCTCTGGCCGAGCGCGCGGCCTCCAGGCGCCGGGTCCAGTCTTCACGGAGTTCCGAGAGCTCGATGGCGAGCCGTCGCGCTTGTCCGCTGGCCTCGAGCACGGCACGTGCGAAGGTCGCGATCCAGGCCGCTCGCGCGCGGTGTGTCTCGTCGTCATCGGTCGCGCCGACCTGCCGAAATGTCGTGAGACCGCGCACGTATTCGTCCCTCAGGGTGGACAGCACGAGGCTGATCGGCAGGACCGCGCCCGTGGTCAGACCGCGCCGGGCCAGAACCGTGTGGATGAGAGCTCGGCCTATCCGCCCGTTTCCATCGGTGAAGGGGTGGAGGGTCTCGAACTGCGCGTGGACCAGGGCCGCCTGGACCACGGGAGAGTGTCCCGCGCCATTGGTGTAGCTCATGAGGTCGTCGAGGAGGCCGTCGAGCCGTCCGGGATCCGGCGGGACGAAGTCGGCGTCGATCGGGTGCCAGTCCGAGCCCCCGATCCAGTTCTGGACAGTTCTGATGCCGTGATGGCGCGGCTCTGTCGGCAGGAGTGCGGCATGGAGCTCGACCACATCCGACACCGACACCCGGTCGACGCGGACCAGTCGCGTCGTGGCCTCTCGGACGACGGTCACGTTGTTGGCGACCAGTTGGGCTTGGTCGCTGATCCCCCGCACCTCTTCGTCTTGCCCCAACTCGGCGAGAGCCACTTGCTCGGCAGAGGGCGCGATCCCTTCGATGCGCGAGGAGGCAATGGCCTCGGATCGCAGCAGGAACCGAGAAATCCCGGCCAGGTCACGGCCCATCTCTGCGGTGACCGCACGCACCGCCCGCTCTGCCGTAGCCACGAGCTCATCCAGCGAAGCGTCAAGCCTCAAGGGTGCCCCGACGAGGGGAGCCGGCACATAGCGCGAGTACTCACCGGAGCGACGGTCCCGCCGCGGCACACCGGAGTCCACGCTCGACTCCCAATGGTCCGTCTCCCACATCGCCACGTGGTGCCTACCCTTCACGACATTGGCCCGACGCCCAAGTTTGGGTCCCTAAACTTCATCAATGAGGCGACGCGCTCAACACTGGACCGGAGGTCGACGCTGCGGTCACCGAAGCAAAGAGACGAAGCGACCAGCGCGACGGCGAGTCGTTCAGGACGGCCGCTGGCCCGACGTCATAGGCTGGCGGTCATGACCGGGACATCCTCAGGTGATGTGTACAGCTTTGGGTTCGAGGTCGATCGGGGGCTCGGTGAAGTCGAACTCGTGTCCTGCCAGACGCTCAGCCCGTTCAGCCGAGCCGGATGGCAGGCGGCTGACAATCTGCTCACCAAGGCGAAGCGGTGGTTCACCAGCGGTGACGAGAACCGGGCGATGGCCCTGGTCGACCGCGCAGCAGCCCTGCCCTACGACGACCACGAGGATGCCGCGCCGGCCGTGCTCGCGGCGGAGATGATGCTGTTCTCTGCCATCACTGACGAGCTGGAACGATCAGACGAAGCAGACTCACGCTGGCTGGACGCCGCACTCTACGTGCTCGGGAGCGCGGACGAAGCCACCCGCTTTGAGGTGCGCGACGCGCTGGTGCCGATCCGTCAGGGCTACCACCTGAGCAGGCGCGAGGAACGGATGATCGACGCAGCGACCAAGGGCATCGCGCCCCGCACGGGGCTCCGCGACACGGGACCCCTGCCTGCCCAGCATCTGCACGTGCCCCTCGTGGCGACCATCCGGGCCACCATCGCCTACGAGGCCGCGATAGCCGCACTGGCCGTGGAGCCGGTGCCTTCCCTTGACCGTGGCGGACTCGGGTATCGCAGTAGCGATACGGGCGATGAGGGCGTGGCGGACGTTCAGGCGTTGGTGCGCAGGTAGCGCCCGAAGTGGGGCACGGTGAAGGCGATCCGGCCGCGCTCGCCCGAGTAGATCAGGCCCTTCTTGAGCAGGGCGTCCCGTGCGGGCGAGAGGGACTGCGGCTTGCGGTCGAGCAGGACGGCCACCGCCGAGGTGGACACCGACTCGGCGTCCGGCCCGTATGCTGCGTCCGCGTCGGCCATCGCCCGGAGGTACTCTCGCTCGGCGGGAGTCGCTCTCTCGTAACGTGATCCGAAGAACCCCACGGCGAGCTCCGCCTCGGCCTCGGGCGCCGCGACCCGGACGTCCTCGACGGTGATCGGGCTGGCCGGCGCCACATCCCAGGCGACCTTTCCGTAGGCCTGGACGAAGTACGGGTACCCGGCAGTCACGGCATACATCTCCTCCAGCGCCTCGGGGGCGAACCACGCGCCCTCCTCACGCGCCGGCGCGACGAGCGCGAGGTCGGCCGCAGCCCGGTCCAACCGGTCGATGCGGCTGTAGCGGAAGAGCCGCTCGCTGTAGGATTTGCTCGCGCTGAGCACCGTTGGCAGGTGGGGCAGTCCAGCTCCGACGACGACGAGCGGCAGCCGCGACTGGGAGATCTCGTGGCAGGCCGCGCAGAGCGCCGACACGTCATCGGGTCCGAGGTCCTGCATCTCGTCAAGGAAGACCGCCACGCCGCGGCCGAGGTCCGCAGCCAGGCCGCCGACGTCGCTGAGCAGCTCGACGAGGTCAATCTCGATGTCGCCCGAGTCGGCTCGCCCCTTCGTCGCGGGGGCATCGATGCCGGGGCTCCACCGGTCGCGCAACCTTGAGCTCGGCTCGGAGCCGCGCAAGGCGAACGCCTTGATTGTCCCGAGCACCTGGTCGACGGCGTCGGCCCTGGGGTGCCCGAGCTCGCGCACCGCGACATGGAGCGCTGCCGACAGCGGGCGGCGCAGCCGCTGGTCGGGACGGGCCTCGAGCTTGCCGGTCCCCCAGTCGGCGCGAACGGCGGCTGACCGCAACGCATTGAGGAGCACGGTCTTGCCTACGCCGCGCAGCCCGGTGAGAACGACCGAGCGCTCTGGCCGGCCCTTGGCAACGCGCTCGAGGACGACGTCGAAGGCCCGAAGCTGCTCGTCGCGACCGGCGAGCTCGGGCGGTCGCTGGCCGGCGCCGGGAGCGTAGGGGTTGCGCACCGGATCCATTGGTAGGACTGTATGCGCCCGTCTAGCGCTGAGCCGAGATTGACCGATAGAGCGGTATGCCGTGTCGTCCGCCGGCCGGTGCCGGGGCGTCATCACGGCCGGTGCGACGACCGCCACGACCTCCGACCGCGCGTCAGCGGCTCCGGCGCTCGGCCTCGTCCTTGGCTTCCTCCAGCGACTCGCGGACCGTGGACTCCCAGGATCGGGCGACGAGATCCCCCCACCGGGCACCGGCCGCCCCGAGGTCGGTCCCCAGCTCGCAGCTGTAACGCACACTCGTCCGGTCGCCTTCGTCAGTCAGCTCGAAGCTCTCGAGGACGTGCGGGACCGGACCACGGACGAGGCGGAAGGTCATCCGGGCCGGCGGCTCGAAGCCGACCGTCTCGGTCGTGACGGCAGTGAGACCGCCGCGCAACGCTGTCCGGTGCGCGGCGAGGAGCAGGCCAGCGCCGCGGTCGAGCACCTCGACCTTCGCCCGCATGGCTCTCGACGGGCGCTCGACGTTAGGGCGCGCACAGCACGTCGTAGACGGTCTGGCGAGGAGCATCCACCGTCACCGTGATCGGCCTCAGGGGACGCGTTCGCCGTCCGACGCCGAGGTCCACCGCCAGGGCGCCGGTGACGAGCCCCAGGTATGCCGTGCCGGCAGCACCCGCCGCAGCGGCCAGCGCCGTCACGGCCACGACCGACGGACGGATCCTCACCCCGCGAGCCTATGGCCGAGCTCGGTGACCTCGAACTGCTCGTCCGGGTGGGCGATCGCGTCCTGCGAAGCAACGAGCTGCATCTCCTCGTGGCCGCCCTCGTGCGTGGCGGCGAGGACGGCATACATCGTCGCGGCGGTGCGGGAGAGCGCCACGCGAGGTCCGTCGGTGAGGGTGTGTGCCAGGAAGAGCGCGGCCGTGACGTCGCCCCCGCCCCGGACGGTCATCGGCAGCAGCGGCGTCGTGACGAGCCAGGCACCCTCGTCGCCGACGCAGGCCATCTGGATCGAGTCGGACGGCGTGTCCGCGGTGAGGACGCTCGTGACGAGGACCGTCCGGGGACCGGAGTCGCGCAGCCGGGCCGCCGCTCGCAGCAGGTCGGTCTGAGTCGACACCGGTCGACCGGTGAGGAACTCGAGCTCGAACTGGTTCGGTGTGACGAGATCGGCGCTCGGGACGACGCTGTCGCGGAAGTACTCGGGGATCCCCTCGCGGACGAAGAAGCCCCGACCGACGTCGCCCATGACCGGGTCACAGCAGTAGGTCGCCCGGGGGTTGGCCGCCTTGACCCGGGAGACCGCGTCGAGGACGACCTGGCCCATCGGCTCGGCCCCCAGGTAGCCGGACAGCACCGCGTCGATCTGCGGGAACGCGCCCCGCTCCTCGACGCCGCGGACCACCTCGGCGACGTCGACCGGGGCGATGAGCGGCCCGCGCGTCTCGCCGTAGCCCGTGTGGTTGGAGAAGGTGACCGTGAGGACGGGGTAGACGTCGTGGCCGAGCCGCTGGAGGGGGAAGACCGCGGCCGAGTTGCCGGCGTGCCCGTACGCGACGTGGGACTGGATGGACAAGATCTTCACGCCACCGAGGCTAGCGGCGGTGCCCACTCACCTGGACCTGCGGGACGTTGCTTGTCATGGCGGCGTTCTCTCACCCCCGTCCGAGGCCGAGACGGCCCCACTCGTTGCGGTTGGACCAGCTGGATGGGAGCTTGCCGACGCGTCGGTGAGACCTCGGCAAACTCCAGGCCAACTCTGGCCGCCAACCCCCGATGTCCGGTCTGACGGCGGTACGGTCGCGGCTGGCCGGCAGATCGGGGACCGACCGGCCGCCACCACCGCCAGAGGAGAGACCATGATCCGCCCTGCTCGACTCACCCTTGCCTGCGCCGGAACCG
>JAABUT010003363.1_pt1 | contig 13843 bp, 11 predicted proteins | sample 5559281 | NCBI WGS metagenome assembly JAABUT01 (sample SAMN10711880, study PRJNA513359) | rock metagenome | isolation source: Antarctica rocks | place: Antarctica: Victoria Land, Ricker Hills nord | collected 2016-01-04
GGCCGGACTCGATCACCTGGGCGAACATCGGGAAGATCGGGTTCTCGAGCTCCGGGATCATCAGACCGATCAGGCCGGCGCCGCGGGGCTGCAGTTGGACCGGCCGGTGGTATCCCAGAACGTCCAGTGAGGTGAGGACAGCTTGCCGGGTCGTCTCGGCGACCCCTGTCCTGTCATTGAGTACCCGGGAGACGGTCGCCGTACTGACGCCGGCGTGGGCGGCGATGTCGGACAACCGCGATCCCATGGACGGCAGCGTACGTCGGTACCAGATTGTTGCAAGGGGTTTCAAGTCCTGAAAATCCTTGCTATGTTCTCGGCACCTGTTCCGACCATCGACGTTCCGGATGGCCGCCATCGGCGGCGCAGCGGTCGTCATTGCTCCTGGGAGACCGATGAAGCTGCGTTCCTTCGCCGCTGCCGCCGTGACGGCGACGCTCGCGCTGGCGCTGGCCGCCTGCGGCGGTAACAGCGCAAACACCCCCGCCCCGTCATCCGGTGCGGCTGGATCTGCAGCATCGGCGGCGTCCGGTGCTGGGAGTTCGGCAGGCGCCGACACGTCGGCGGCGGGCTCCGATACCGGCGCCACCACGCCATCCGCGGCCGGAACCTCGTCGGGAGTCGGCACCTCGTCGGGAATCGGCAGCTCGTCGGGAATCGGCAGCTCGTCGGGAATCGGCAGCTCGTCGGGAATCAGCAGCTCGTCGGGAGTCGGCACCGAATCGGGTGCCGGGGGTGCCGGGACAACGCTCACCGTCTGGGCCGACGCGACTCGCGCGAAGCCGCTCGGCGACATCGCCAAGAAGTTCGAGACTGATACCGGAGCCACCATCAAGATCGTGCAGAAGGACTTCGGCAAGATCCAAGGCGACTTCATCTCGCAGGCACCAACAGGGAAGGGTCCCGACATCATCGTCGGCGCCCACGACTGGCTCGGCAAGCTGGTTCAGAACGGTGTGGTCGCGCCGCTCGAACTCGGCGACAAGGCCTCCCAGTTCCAGCAGGTCGCCATCGACGCGATGACGTACAACGGGCAGGTATACGGCCTTCCGTACGCCGTGGAGAATGTCGCGCTGATCCGGAACACCACGCTGGCCCCGAATGCCCCCAAGGATTACGCCGATGCCATCGCGACCGGCAACGCGCTGGTCAAGGCGGGCAAGGCCAAATTCCCGTTCCTGCTGCAGCAGGATCCGACCAATGGCGATCCGTACCACCTGTATCCGTTCCAGACCTCTTTCGGTGCGCCGGTTTTCGGGCTGAACTCCAAGGGTGGCTTCGATTCCAAGAACCTTCAGATGAAGGGCGCAGCAGGGGAGAAGTTCGCGGCCTGGCTGGCAGAACAGGGCAAGGCCGGCATCGTCCGCGGAACGATCACCCCCGATGTGGCCAAGAACGCGTTCCTCAAGGGGCAGGCCCCGTACATCGTGACCGGGCCCTGGAACACCGGTGATTTCGCCAAGGCCGGCCTCAAGTTCAGCGTGGAGGCGATCCCGTCCGCCGGCGGCCAGCCGGCCAAGCCGTTCGTCGGGGTGCAGGGCTTCTTCGTGTCGTCGAAGTCCAAGAGCCAACTGCTGGCCGACAACTTCGTGCTCAACTACCTGAGCACCGAGGAGGTCCAGATGGCGCTGTACTCCGCCGGTGGCCGGCCACCTGCACTGACCGTAGCGTTCGACAAGGTCAAGTCCGACCCGATCATGGCCGGCTTCGGCAAGGTCGGCGCCGCCGGCACCCCGCAGCCGAACATCCCGGCGATGGACGCGGTGTGGAGCGACTGGGGTTCGACCGAGCTCGCCATCATCGCCGGAAAGGGCGACCCGAAAACCCTGTGGGACAAGATGAGCAGCTCGATCGAGTCCAAGATCGCCGGCGGCTGAGAACCGAGGGGTGACCACAGCGCAGCGCGCCCCGGCACCTGCTGCTGGCGGTCGGGGCCGGGGGGCGGAGATGGCCGCCAGGGCCGGAAAGGGCTTCTACCTCAAGCTCGTGCTGATGGCGGTCGTCGACGCGCTCGGCGTCTACGGGCTGTTCGCGTTGGCCACCAATGCCTCGTGGATTCCGTTCGGGTTCATGCTGGTGGCGCTGCTGATCGTCAACGTCGTCTACTTCCATCCGAAGCTCACCGCCAGCAAGTACCTGGTGCCCGGCCTGGCATTCCTGCTGCTGTACCAGATCTACTCGGTTCTGTTCTCCGGCTACATCGCCTTCACCAATTACGGGGACGGGCACAACTCCACCAAGGACGACGCGGTCGCGGCCCTGCTGACCCAGAACGAAGCCCGGATACCCAACTCGCCGCAGTACCCGCTGACCATTGCCGTCCAAGGCGACACCGTCGCGTTCCTGGTGGTGAATCCCGACACCCGGAAGGCCCAGCTCGGCACCGCCGGTAGCCCGCTGACCGATGCTCCCGACGCCACCATCTCAGGTGGGAAGGTGACAGCCGATCCCGGCTGGCGGGTGCTGAAGTTCGTCGACATCCTCAACCGCGGCCAGGCATTTCAGAACCAGGTGACCGGACTGCGGGTTCCACGGTCGGACAATCCGGTCGACGGATCGATCAGAACCCAGGACGCTCAGACCGCGTTCGTCTTCCAGTCAACGCTCAGGTACGACGCCGGTGCCGACACCGTTACCGACATCAAGACGAACGCCGTGTATCACGACAACGGCAAGGGCAATTTCGCCGGGCCGGCCGGCTCGATCTTGACGCCCGGCTGGAAGGTGACGATCGGGTTCACCAACTTTTCCAACGTGCTCAGCGACACATCGATCCGGGGCCCCTTCGTCGGGGTGTTCGTGTGGACCTTCGCCTTCTCCATCCTGGTTGTCGTGCTGTCGTTCATGGTGGGGCTGTTCCTGGCGTTGGTGCTGAACGACAATCGGATGCGCGGTCGGCGGGTCTACCGGTCGTTGCTGCTGCTGCCGTACGCCTTTCCGGCGTTCCTGTCTGCGCTGATCTGGCAGGGCCTGCTGAACAAGGACTTCGGCTGGATCAACCAGATCTTGCTGGGTGGCTCGCACCTCGATTGGCTGGGCGACCCGTGGCTGGCCAGGCTGTCGGTGATCGGAGTCAATTGCTGGGTCGGCTTCCCGTACATGTTCCTGGTGGCCACCGGTGCGCTGCAGGCGATTCCGGCGGACCTGATCGAAGCGGGCGCCATCGACGGCGCCACCCCGTGGCAGATCTTCCGGCGACTCAAGTTCCCGCTGTTGATGGTGTCCCTTGCGCCGCTGCTGATCACCTCGTTCGCCTACAATTTCAACAACTTCAATACCATCTTCCTGCTCACCGGTGGCGGGCCGAAGGATCTGTCGGCATCGGTGAATGTGGGTTCCACCGACATCCTGATCACCTTCGTCTACAAGCTGGCCTTCGGCGGAGTCAACCGGCAATACGGCCTGGCCAGCGCGATCTCCATCATCATCTTCATGGTGGTGGCGGCGGTCTCGGCGATCAGCTTCCGAAAGACGCGAGTCCTGGAGGACCTCAACTGATGGTTGCGAATCCAGTTGCGACAGCTGTGGCGGTACCCGTGCGCGGCGCCCACAGTCCGCAGGCGCCGCTCGGCACACCATCGTTCTCCCTCGGTCGATGGTTCAGGGCCACCGGCTGGCGCCACCTGATCGGCATCGCCGCCCTGGTGGTCGCGATGTTCCCGTTGATCTTCGTGGTCTCGGCATCGCTGTCAAAGGTGGCGACACTGACCGGATCCAATGCGCTGTTCTCCTCGATGTCGCTGGACTCGTACAAGGCGCTGTTCGACGATCCACTTCACCCCTACATCTGGTGGTGGCTGAACAGCATGTGGATCGGCATCGTCACCGCGGTTCTGACGGTATTCCTTGGCGCGCTCGCGGCATACGCCTTCTCCCGCTTTCAGTTCCGCGGCCGCCGCGGCGGTTTGCTGTCGCTGATCCTGGTGCAGATGTTCCCGCAGATGCTGGCGTTCGTCGCGATCTTCCTGCTGCTGTCCGGCTTGCAGGACGTGTTCCCTGCTCTCGGGCTCGGCACCAGATGGGGGCTGATCTTCGTCTATCTCGGCGGCGCGCTCGGGGTCAATACCTACCTGATGTACGGCTTCTTCAACACGGTGCCCAGAGACCTCGACGAGTCGGCCAAGATCGACGGCGCCGGGCACGCGCAGGTGTTCTTCACCATCATCCTGCGTTTGGTGGCGCCGATCCTCGCCGTCGTCGCCTTGCTGTCCTTCGTCGGTGTGCTCAACGATTTCCTGCTGGCCTCGATCACCCTGACCGACCCCAAGACGCAGACTCTTGCGGTGGGGCTGTACGCGCTGGTCTCCGACCAGTTCAACCAGAACTGGGGGGTATTCGCCGCCGGCGCAGTGCTCGGCGCGATACCCGTCGTCGTGCTTTTTCAGTTCCTCCAGCGGTACATCGTCGGCGGTTTGACCGCCGGCGCGGTGAAAGGCTGACCGTTGTAGCCGCCTTGCCGGCCGTCTCGGTCGCCAGAGGTCGCGCGACGGTCGCTCGACGTCGCCGTGGGCTGGCTCCTACAGCGGAGCGGTCAGGCGCCGTCGATGCGCCACAGCCGGATCGCCGGGCCGTCGGCGGGCAGCGTCACCGCACCGTCGCCGGCGGCAACATCGGCCGTCTCCCCCAGACCCGTGAGCGAGGCGTCCAGCGGGAGCGTCACCGGGGAGCCGCTGGCCCGCCGGGCCTGCACCAGCACCGAACCGTCGGCATGTTCACGGCTGAACACCAGCGTGTCTGAGTCGGCGTACCACCAGCGCAGGCCACCCTCGCGCAGCGCGCCATGCGCCGCGCGCAACCCGAACAGCGAGCGGTACGCGGCGTGCGTCTGTTCGTCCCGATCCGCCGGTCGGTTCCACGGCATCGGAATGCGCCCCCACTCACCGTTGTCGGCGGTCAGCCCGAACTCGCTGCCGGCGCAGATCATCGGCACGCCGGGCAGCGCGGCCTGCAGGCCGGCGGCGACGATATGCCGCTCGCGGCTGCCGACCACCGAGCGGATGCGCGCGCAGTCGTAGGAGTCGAGCAACTGCCAGGAGCGTGCCCAGGCGTTCCAGGACATCTGCGCGGCGAAGGCCCGCAGACTGGTCAGCGCCGCCGGGCCGTCCCGACGTGGTACTCCACCGGGGACGCCGATGAAGTCGATCGCCGCGGCGCCCTCGCCGGCCAGCCAGGTCCAGACCGGGCGGGTAAAGCCGGCGTAGTTCATGGTGCCGTCCCACCCGTCGGCGTCCAGGTCGGCCGAGGCGTCGAACATGTGCTCGGCGACCAGGGCTGCGCCCGGGCGGGCCTTACGGACCGTGTCGCGCATCAGCTGCCCGACCTCGCGGGCGCGGTCCTCGGCGCCGAACCGGCCGGTCATGTTGGCCACATCCACCCGCCAGCCGTCGTAGAACTCCAGCCAGTGGCGGACCACCGCGCTCATCTTGTCCCGCACCAGGGGGCTGCCCCAGTTCAGCTTCGGCAGGCTCGGAACCCCCCACCAGGCCTCGTAGCTGCCGTCCGGCGCGAAGTAGAACATCTCGCGCGCGGCGGCCATCGGGTCGGCGATCGCACTGCGGAACCACTCGTGAGTGTCGCCGCAGTGGTTGGTGGTGATGTCGCCGATCAGCCGCATACCGCGGGCGTTCAGCGCGTCGGTCAGCCGGCGCAGCGCGGGAACCCCGCCGACCAGCGGGTCGACGGTGTCGAAGGTGGTGGCGTTGTAGCGGTGGTTCGACTCGGCCGGGAACACCGGCCGCAGATAGACGGTGTTGGCGCCCAGATCGGCGATGTGGTCGAGGTGTTCGACGATGCCGTCCAGGTCGCCGCCGTAGATCTGCCGCTGAGCGAGCGGGCCGCTGCCCTGTACCGGCTCGGTGTCCCAATCGCAGGCGACAGCCCAGCCGGGGACCTGCGGCGGCCGGGTCGCACCGCCGCCGCGCGCGAAGCGGTCCGGGAAGATCTCGTACACCACCGCGTCGCGTGCCCAGGCCGGGCCGGGGTCGTAGGCGACCAGCCGGAAGTCGTCGTTGTCGGTGACATCGAACGCGTGGACACCGTTGGCCTGCAGCCACTGGGTCCCTGCATTGGTGGCCAGCAGGAAGCGGTATCGGCTGACCGGGTTGTGCACCGGTACCTGCACTGTCCACCACGTGTGACCGCGTCCGTAGCCGCCGACGGGCCGACCGGTGCGCTCGGGGTCGATCTCGGCGGCTGTGAACGTCTCCGCGCCGTCCGGCCGGGTGCGCAGATACACGGCGTGTACGTCCGACTCGGCCGGCACCCTCACCCAGACCCGCACCCGCTCCCCCAGCGACGGGGTGGCGTTGTCGGTGTAGAGCGGCGAGCCGTCGTGGTGCGGCTGCCGGTGAAGCAGAACGGTGTTCCGGCCAGTGGCTAGCGTCATTGTGGTTGTTCCTCGCGAATCAGGGCGAATCGGGGAGCCGACAGCTCGGTGCAATGACGAGCGGGGTCGACGGTCGGCGGGTGGTCCGGCGCCCAACGGCGGCGCCGTCAGTTCTGCCAGTTGACGGTCACCGCCGACGTCCCCGAGCACGGGGTCATCATGGCGTGGTTGGCGCCACCTTCCCAGGTGACGGCGCCGCCACTGGCGATCTTGACGAACTTGAACTGGATGTTCATGCAGGCCGGCACGCTGGCTACGCCGAACCAGTTCGGATAGTTGGGCGTGAACAGGGGCCCGACCGCCGCGGCCTTGCTCGCCGTCCAGTTGCCGAGCTCGGCCACGTTACCGACCAGGTAGATGCCGTCGCCGACGGTGGTCTGCGGGGCGTTGTTCACCGTGAAGGTCACCGGTACCTGCGGCGCGGTCAGCATGGTGATGTTGTAGCCGTTGCTGGTGCCGCCGGCGGTCGTCACGGTGACCGACGCGGTGCCCGGTGTCACGCCAGATGGCACCGCGGCGACGATCCGGTTGGCGGTCCAGCTGCTGGTGGCGGCGGTAACGCCGCCCACCTTGAGGGTGCCGGAGGTCCGGAAGCCGCGGCCCTCGACGGTCAGCGTGTTGCCCGCCCGAGTAACCGTGGCGCCGACGCTGCCGACCAGCGGTGCGGCCGGCTCGGCGGCCCTGTACGACCACACCGCGGTCTGGCCCGCCTTGAGCAGGTACGCGCCGGCGGGGTTGTTGCCGCCAGTGCCGGCCGAGACGGTCAGCGTGCCGCCGCCGAACATGCCGCCCAGGTAGTCGGCGTAGGAACCGGCCGGCAGTGCGGTGTTCAGGTTCGTCAGCGACTGGTCCGTGGTGCCCTTGTTGATGGCGACCAGCACGACGTCCGAGCCGAACCGACGCTCGTAGACATAGGCGTCACCGGAGAGCCAGCGCTGCTGGTGGGTGCCATAAGCCAGCGCCGGGTTGGACTGACGAAGCGCGGAGAGCTTGGTGATTTCCTGATAGGCCGTGGTGGTGGTGGAGAAGCCGGGCATCATCGGGCGGTTGTAAGGATCGCCGCCGCCGCTGGTGTCGTTGTGCAGGTACTGCTCGGTGCCGTAGTAGAGGCACGGGGTGCCGCGCACGGTGAGCATGAACGCCAGCGCCTGGTGCAGCAGCCCGTTGTTGTTGTTCACCGTGAGGAACCGGGACATGTCGTGGTTGTCCAGGAAGGTGACCAGGTTCTCCTTGTACGTGTAGTCCGCGCCGGTCTTGGTGATGGCCGCGTCCAGCGCCGCCATCGAGCCGCCCTGGGCGAACGCCTGGCGCATCGCGATGTTCGTGTAGAAGTCCAGCACCGATACGCCGGAGGTGTTGGCGAACTTCACGTTGTCGGCGTAGGTCGGATCGCCCTGCCCGCCCAGGTACCACTCGCCGAACAGCGTGGTGTCCTTGGTGCCCTGAATGGCATCGGCGAAACTCTTCTGCCAGCCCAGCGTCATGTGCTTGACGGCGTCCATCCGGATGCCGTCGACGCCGCGGTTCATCCAGTACTGCGCGTCGGTCTTGGTGATCGAGTTGATCGTGGAGTTCTGCTGATCCAGGTCTGCCAGATCGGCCAAGTTGTAGAACTGGTCCTGGTACATGTCGTCGTAGTTGGTGATGCCGCCGTTGTGGTGGTACAGACCATTCGGATCGCTGGAGTAGCTGCCGATCAGCGTGCCGTTGTCGTAGAGCTTGCCGTTCTCGGCGAACGACGGGTTGGCCGGATCGGCCGGGCTGGTGTGGTTCGGGGCCCAGTCCATGATCACCTTGATGCCGTTGGCGTGCGCGGCGGAGATCAGCGCATCGAAGTCTTCCAGCGAGCCGAAGTGCTCCTCGGTCTTCTTGAAGTCCCGCGTCCAGTAGCCGTGGTAACCGGTGTTGGTGACGCCGTTGTAGACCACCGGCACGTCCACGTTGTCCACGTGCGGCGAGATCCATATGGACGTCACGCCCATGTTCTTCAGGTATGTCAGCTTCTGCTGGATGCCGGCGAAATCGCCTCCCCAGTACTGCTTCCAGTTGGACTTGCTGCCGTCGTACAGACCGGGGCTCTTCGCCGGGTTGTTGTTGGCGGCGTCGCCGTCAACGAAGCGGTCGGTGGCGATCTGATAACACAAGTCCTGCTTGAGGCTCGCCCGGTTGGCCACCGGGGCGTCGGCGTGCGCCGCCGGGGCGGCGACCAGGCCGGCCAGCAACACGGCGGCGAGCACACTGGGAAGAGCCGAACGGCGATGTCGACGCTGACGTTTCACGGCGAATGCCCTTCAGTCGGTAGGGAGCGGGCCGGCGAAGACCCGAGAACGTTGACTAGTTAGCAATCGAGCCGAGATTATGCGTGTGGTCGCAAACGTGTCAACGCCTCCGTTGCACGCTTCTCACGGGATCAGGTCCGGATCACCTGGGACTGCCGGCCTTATGATGGTCAGGACGGGGCTCGCCCGCCGGGCTCGCCCCGGCGGGGTTAAGGGGTGGAGTGGACGAGCTGATCCGACAGCTGAAGCAGATCTATGTGCTGCTCGACGACAGTGAGCGGCGCGCCCTGCGACCTGTCGGGGTCACACCGACCCAAGTCGGCCTGCTGCGGGCGGTAGCCCAGCACGACGGCGGACTGTCGGTCACCGCCCTGTCCCATGAGCTGCTGTGCAGCCGGGGCAATGCCACCCGACTGGTGCAGCGCATGGAGGAGCAGGGGTTGCTGTCCACCACCGGCCACGACCGCGACCAGCGGCTGGTCCTGGTGCGACTCACGGACGAAGGTCAACGGTTGTTGACCCGCGCATTGACGGCGTTGTCCGCGAACTCGGCTCGGCTCAAGGACCATCTGCCGCCCGGCCATCTGGATCGCATCCAGCAGATGAGCGGCGAGCTGGTGGCAGCGCTCGAGCATCGGCTGGCCGAGCTGCGCCGGCGGTAACGGCCGGCGTCCGCGCCTGCACTCCCGTTCATCGAGTTCCGGCGGCATGCGAGCACGCTCAGTGCAGGTTGACCTTCCACACGGGTGGCTGCGTGGGCTGAGCCGAGCCGCTAGCCGGCTCGACAGTCACGGCGATCGCCGCATCCCCCGGGTGAATCTGCAGCGGGAGGTCCGCACCGGCCAGCGAGGGCACCATGCCCAGGGACTTCGGCGCCGCCGAACCGGTGATCAACCACATCTGATACGCCTGTCCGGGCTTCGGTGCCGCCATCTGCGGCAGGTGCAGGACCGCGGCGCCGCAGGAATCGGATCGGGTGAGGGATCCGCCGTCACCGACATCCGGCGTCAGCTGGGCGACCGCCCGATCGGCGGCGACACATTGCGACAGGTCACTGGCTGTCGGCGGCGAGTTGTCGCCGTTGTTCATCGTCAGGGTGATGCCGGTTCCGATTACCACGGCGGCGGCCGCGGCGGCAAGCCAACCGGTGGGGCGGCGCAGCCAGGACGCGCGACGCGACGGAGCGGATCCGATCGGCGTCACGCCCCGGTCCGCATGCGCAGCGTCGGCGCTGGCCGCCTCCGTCCGATGACGACCGGGCTTGCCGGCGATCAGCGGAGGCAGTTGAGGTGTCCGGGCGGCCGCTCTCAGCACCCTGGCCCGTAAGCCGCGCGGTGGACGTTCAGCTTCGGCCGCACCGAGCATCGCCGCGGTGGCTTGCAGCCCTCGGTACTCCTCGGAGCAGGTCGGGCAGTCCGCCAGGTGCTCCCCGAATGCCGTCGCTTCGTCGGCCGGCAGGGCGTCCAGCGCCATCGCGCCGGTGGACAGGTGTACATCGGCGGGCGGCCCTGGGGGTCCCGCGGGAGCGCGCGAGCCGGGAGGGACTGTTGTCATGCCGTCACTCCCAAGCAGTCGCGCAGGCGGATGAGTCCGTCGCGTAGGCGGGTCTTGATGGTCGGTAGAGGCGACCCGAGAAGCTGGGCGACCTCGGCGTAGGTGTAGCCGCTGTAGTAGGCCAGTCCGACCGATTCGCGTTGCAGTTCGGTCAACGTGCTCAGGCAGCGACGGACCGACTGACGTTCGAACGAGGCCTCTACCGCTTCACTGACCACGTCGACGTCCCGTACCACCGATGCGTGCGCCACCTTGGAGTCCCGGACCATCGACGCCTGCGAGGAACGCACCCGGTCGACGGCGCGGGCGTGCGTCAGGGTGAGGATCCAGGACGTCGCCGAGCCCCTGTCGCGGTCGAATCTGCTGGCCCGGCGCCACACCTCCAGAAACACCTCCTGGGCGACGTCTTCCGCCTGGGTCGGGTCGCGCACCACCCGGCGCGCCAGTCCGAACACCCGGGCGCCGAAAGAGTCGTACAGCGCCGCGAACGCGACCTCGTCCCCACGCGCGGTGCGAACGAGCAATTCGTCGGCCGAGGCCGGCTGATCGCCACTGCTGTCCTGCGGCACGATCGACAACGGTGGAGTGGTCATCGATCGATCCTCCCTCATTCACCCGGCTCGTTCTGCTATACGGACATTCGTAGCCGTGGCCGAAAGGGATGGGTCAGGGCGTTCAGGCCCCCGATCGTCACAATCCGGTAATACCTGGCCGCCCCGGGCGAGAGCAGACTGGACATGGCAGCCCACGGGTAGGGCGCACTTCTGCACCTCCATCGCCGCGAAGAAGGTTCATGGCCACCGAGACTGTTCCGCCCGCGCCGGCGCCGGCCAACTCGTCGGATCGGCGCATCCAGCGCGGCCGGGCAGCGGTCATCGGGATCGTCGCCGTCGCGGTGACCGTCGCCCTTGCCGAGTTGACCTCCGCCGTGGCCAACTGGTTCGACGTGCTCAGCAGCTCGTCGTCGCCGGTAGGCGCGCTCGGCGGAGCCTTCATCGACATCAGCCCCGGCGGTCTGGTCGAGTGGGCGAAGGAGAACCTGGGAGCGCCCGGGGACAAGATCGCGCTGGGCGCCGGCATCGGCATCACCCTGCTCGTGGTCGGCGCCGTGGTCGGCCTGGTAGGTCGGCGTCACCCCTGGCTCGGGGTCGGGCTCGCGGTGCTGCTCGCCGCGGTCTCCGCGGTGGCCGTGTTGACGCGCCGGGATGCCGGCATCGCCGATCTGCTTCCGCTGGCGATCGGCGTCCTTGCCGGCTCTCGGCTGTTGCTGGCCGCATTCCGGCCACGTCCCGGCATCACTGCACCGAGGGCATCGACGCCGACGGGTGACACCGCTCGTCCGGCGATCGCCGATCGCCGCCGGTTCCTGCAGCTCGCGGGGTACGGAGCGGTTGGCGCCGCGCTGACCGGTGTGCTGTCCAGGCTGGTGCCCTCCGATGCCGCCACCCAGGCGTCGAGAGCCGGTCTGACGTTGCCGTCCGCGGCCGCGGAGACGACAACCGCGGGCACCAGCACCGCCGCGAGCCGGGCGGCCGCCAGCAGCTCGGCCGGCACCGCCGCGAGCACCTCGGCCGGTGCGGGCGGCAGCACCTCGGCGTCCGCCAGCGCCGCTGCCTCGGCGACCGCCAGGTCGAGCGCCGCCGTCAGCACCCTGGACACGGTGCCGGGCATCACTCCGTACCTCACCGCGAACAAGAACTTCTACCGCATCGACACCGCCTTCGACGTGCCGAAGCTGACCACCGCGAGCTGGACCCTGCGGATCCACGGACTGGTCGACAACCCGATGGAGATCACCTTCGACCAGTTGGCGGCCAGACCGCAGATCGAACGGACCATCACCCTCACCTGCGTCTCCAACCCACGAGGCGGCGACCTCATCGGCAATGCCAAGTGGCTCGGCACCAGGGCGTCGGCGCTGCTGGCAGAGGCGAAGCCGCAGAAGGGCGCCGACTGCGTGCTGTCCACCGACGCCAAAGGATTCACCTGCACCACCCCGCTGGAGGCGCTGACCGATGATCGGGACGCGATCCTTGCGATCGGGATGAACGGTGAGCCGCTGCCCATCGAGCACGGCTTCCCGGTGCGGATGGTGGTGCCGGGGCTGTACGGCTACGTGTCGGCGACCAAGTGGGTGGTCGACTGGGAGGTGACCCGGTTCGACCAGGTGATGGCCTACTGGACCGGCCTCGGCTGGTCCGACCACGGCCCCATCAAGACCTCGTCCCGGATCGACGTGCCGAAGGACAGGGTCCCGGCCGGCAAGGTGCCGGTGGCCGGGGTGGCCTGGGCGCAGCACCGGGGCGTGGCCAAGGTGCAGGTGCAGGTCGACTATGGCAAGTGGGCCGATGCCGAATTGTCCAAGCCCATCTCGAAGGACACCTGGGTGCAGTGGGTCTACCAGTGGGACGCCGTGCCCGGAAAACACACGCTGCGCTGCCGGGCCATCGATTCCTCCGGCGCCGTGCAGATCGCCAAGGACTCCGACGTGCTGCCGGACGGGGCCACCGGCTACCACCAGCGGGCGATCACCGTCACGGCCTGATCGGCTGCCGCCAGCTGGTCGCCGCCGCTGCCGCACCCGGGCGAGCCGCTCGATCAGCCGAGGCTGACAAGCCTTGCGCCGCCGTCGATCTCCAGCACCGTGCCGGTGATGCTCGGATTAGTCGCGGCCAGCACCACGGCGTCTGCCACTTCGTCGGCAGAGGCAATCTGACGCGCTGGAAGAACCTTCGCCGCCGCCGCGAAGTACGCCTCGCGGTCCGGCTCGGGCATCGCGCTCCATCAGGGCGTATTCACCAGCCCGGGCGAGACGGCGTTCACCCTGATCGGGGCCAGCTCAACGGTCAGCGGCTGCACCACACCCTCGACGGCCGCGTTGATGGCAGCCAGGCCCGCCGTCCCCGGCATCGAGGCACGCGCGCTGACCAACGTGATCGACGCCCGCGGCCGGTGAACTCGCCCAGCTGCTCGCAGTGACGTCGAAACCCGCAGGAGGGCGCGCGCCCTGACGACGGACGTACCGTCACGGGGATGAGCATCCTGGACGCCGTTCGGCCGAGTTGCCGGCTGGTCGCGGAGCGGGCGCGACATGTTCGCATCACCACCGAGGAGATCGTGCCGGACCGCTACCCGAAGACCTTGCCGCTGGGCGAATCCGGCCGACCGCAGTTCGATGCCGCGCACCACTTCCGCGGCGGCATCGACGAGACGGTCGGCTACGTCCTGTGCCTGGACAGCATCAATTTCGGTTCCGGCTGGTTCCCTGCGATGACCAAACGGCCGGGACTCTCCGGCTATTTCACCGTCTCGACCTCACTCAAGGAACGGTTCGAGCGCGACGGTGGCTGGAGTGCACACCAATTGGCGGCGCTGACGGCCGGTGAGATCGCGGAGGTGTTGGGGCAGACCGGCAATCCTGCCGTCGGCGCATTGATGACGTTGTTCGCCACGTCGCTGAACGACCTCGGCCGCTGGGTGATCGATCGTTTCGGCGGGCACTACCCCGCCGTCCCCGAGGAGGCGGGCGGGAGTGCTGTCGCCCTGGTCGACCTCTTGACCGAGATGCCGATGTTCCGCGACACGGCGTCATACCGCGGCCTGGACGTGTGGTTCCTGAAGCGCG
>JAABUT010003364.1_pt1 | contig 13834 bp, 17 predicted proteins | sample 5559281 | NCBI WGS metagenome assembly JAABUT01 (sample SAMN10711880, study PRJNA513359) | rock metagenome | isolation source: Antarctica rocks | place: Antarctica: Victoria Land, Ricker Hills nord | collected 2016-01-04
GCGCCCGCTCATCGCTCGCCCCCTTGCCCGTGACGGTCTCGCATCGCCAATAGCCGATCACGATACGCGAGGATAGCACGTGCCGCGCGGCGGGAACCCCGCTTCTCTCCGACAGGCTGCTAGGCCGGCAGAGCACGTGGATCGTCGAAAGATACCTGGCGTAGCCTGTGGAGGGGACCTCCACAGGCTACGCCAGGGTGGAAGATGGCCGCCGCGACCAGTCAAGGATGCTGGTCGCGCGTGGACGAATGGGCGACGGGGGGATGGCACAGGAGCGCAGGCGCAGGGCCACTCCGCCGGGCTCGCGCTGAGCACGACGGACCTGGCGCGTTCCTCACGTGCCAGGGGTGTGGCGCGCGTGCCTACGCGGCGACCTGTGTTGGCCGTTTGGGATAGCCGTTCGAGTCGAGCGCTACACTTTGACGTCTCGAGCGGCAGCGCGACACTCCGGCATCGCGCCGCCGCCGCCGGTACTCGGTGAGGAGCCCGCATGCTGACGCGCCTGTTCCGCCAATGCGCCCATCTCGGACGATCCCTGGCCCGCGCGCTCCGGCACCGCCTACGCGCTGCGACGAAGCCCGCCGAGTACGGTGTCGTGGCCGGCGCCTGCGCTGACCTCGTGCGCGGTCGCCCCGCCCTCGTCGCGGAGAATGCCTTCCTGCGTCAGCAGCTCCTGGTGCTCCGGCGCACCGTCAAGCGCCCGCGCTGCACCCCGACCGACCGCGCGCTGTTCGTGCTCCTGGCCAGCCGGAGCAGGGCCTGGCGCCAGGCCCTGCTGCTCGTCCAGCCGGAGACCCTGCTCCGCTGGCATCGGCAGGGCTTCCGCCGCTTCTGGCGACGGCAATCACGACCCCGGTCGTCGTCGAAGCCGAAGGTGGCGGCCGAGACGATCGCGCTGATTCAGGAGATGGCCTCCGCGAATCGGCTGTGGGGCGCCGAGCGCATCCGCGGGGAGTTGCTGAAGCTGGGTGTCCGCGTCGCCAAGACCACGGTCCAGCGGCACATGCGCGGCGCCCGTCCACCGCGCCGCGCCGGGCAGTCCTGGGCGACGTTCCTCCGCAATCACGCCCCCGAGACCTGGGCCTGCGACTTCCTGCAGGTCACCGACCTGCTCTTCCGGCCCCTCTACGCTTTCGTCGTGGTCGCGCTCGGCTCGCGCCGGGTGGTGCACGTCGGCGTCACGCGCCACCCGACGGATGCCTGGGTCGCCCAGCAGCTGCGCGAGGCGACGCCCTTCGGCGAGCGGCCGCGCTATCTCGTCCGTGATCGCGACAGCAAGTATGGGCCGACGTTCGCGCGCGTCGCGGCGGCGAGCGGCATCACGGAGCGGCGGACGGCCTACCGCGCACCGCGCCAGAACGCCACGTGCGAGCGGTTCCTCGGCAGCGTCCGGCGCGAATGCCCGGATCACGTCGTGGTGCTGGGCGAGGCCAACTTGCGACGCGTGCTCCGGGAGTATGTGGCCTACTTCAACCAGGATCGGCCGCATCAGGGGATCCGACAGCGGATCCCCGGCGACGCTGCGGCATCCCCGCTGCATGCGGGAGGTGTGGGCAAGGTGCGGGCATTCCCGGTGCTCGGTGGCCTCCATCACGCGTATCGGCGAGCGGCGTAGCCTTGGCGGACAGATGAAGCGGCCATGACAGGCAGCCCACCTCGGCGGCAATAGCGGGAACCCGCCGTCCATCCCAGCTGAGCGCGACCATCCGCGCCCGCACCACGCCGTCGCGCGGCCCCAGGCGACTCCGGGCGAGGCGGCGAATGCGCTCTTCCTCGCGCCCATCCTGCGGAGCACGCGCCTTGATCCGCTTCGGCACGGCGGCCTCCTCTTGGCTCCTCAAGCAGGCCGGAAGCCTAGCACACTTACGGAACAACGCACTAGCTAATGAAATGATCTGTTAAGGACCAAAGACCATCCTTATAAGTTGGATATTGTAGTTGATACCCCAATTGTGAACGCAATTTTACGTTTGTAATCCGGGCAGATAGTGAGCGTAGTCCATGGACGCCGTGCCATACTCGACTTGAAACTCCCTCACGAGCAATCCATGTCGGCACAGGTGCTCTACCAATTTCAGCAGCGAAGGAATAGAACTGTTGTGCACGAACAGGTAAGTCGTCAGACACATTATAAATTTCACCTAAGTGTAAATTGTCTGCGATGCATAAAATATTGAGTAAATCAGCGATATGAATGTGTGATGTCCAACTTGACCCTTCGCCAACTAATCGAATCCTTCTCTCTTGTAACCTCTTGATCGGATTGCAGGGATGTGGGCCATATACGTCTGCTATTCTTAATATTATCGCTGGAAGTCCACAGTTCTTGAATTCAGAACAGACGAGTTCCTCCATTTCAGCAGTGATTTGGCCAAATGGATGCGTTGAAGGTTCCGTAGGTCCGCTCTCGAACAGCCAGCGTTCGCCACCGTCGCCATAAACTGCACTATTGCTCGCGACAACACAACACCGAATGCTGCTTTCTCGCTTTAGTTCATTGATCAAATGATGTGTACCGTCAACGTAGAGTTGGCGTACAATACTTAGTGGTTCAGCATGGATACCTGCCAAGTGATATACAATACCTACTCCCTTTGTAATACCATGTAACGAGTCAGGTTTTAGCAAATCCCCCAACCAAATTTCCATACCAATTGACGCTAAGCTAGCTGATAATCCAATATCGTTTGGGAGGACTAGGCCACGCACCGGTATTCCTTCACTAAGGAGATGCTGTACTAAACGACTTCCGATGTAACCTGTGCTGCCTGTCACTAGGATCATAACTAGTGTCCTTGTCATTAATACAATGAATGTTGATCCGTCATATAGCTAGAATTACGTCTTATGTAATTCTGAGGTACTGAAGGCTTAATGACAGAGGGCGAATCGAGTGACTTATCTCCAAGGTGACAGTCCTTCTGAGTCTTTTCTCTTCGATTGACTCCCTTAAGTATCAGCTTGTCGCCCCGGTATATCTTTTGACCCCGCGGCTCCAAACAAAGTACGTTAAAAAACTCGCCACGGTGCTGACGATACAACTCATAATCAACGGCTTAATATTTTGATCGCGCACAAGCGTCTGCGCTGGAAGTGTTGCTATAAACGCTATTGGGACAAAATACGTTAAGATAAATCTCGCTGGTTGTCGATAAATATCAACAGGATAACGGCCAAACTGCCAAATCGCACCATAGACAACATCCAATTGTAATGCTGGTGCCCAAAGCGCGATGCAAGCGAGCGAAACGCGTGTAGCCCACATAACGATACTGCCAGCAGCAAGCATAAATATCCATGTAGCGATAGCCAATACCGACGGTACAAGATGAAGCTCAAAGAGTCCTCCCACCAGTACGAGAAGACCTATTGCAGCCTCGGAAAGCCGAACTGGGGCATGCGTGCCAAGACTTATGAATAGAAGGCCTGGGATTGGCTTTAGAAGAGTATCGTCGAGTTTTCCGGTTTTTACCTGATCGGCGAACCACGTTACATTCGGCTCGATGAATGTCGCAAGGAGTCCACTCATAAACTGAAATGTTCCCAGAAGTACAACGGCTTCTCCCCGATTCCAGCCATTCAGCGTAACGGTTTGGGAGTAGACGAGTGACAACACGACAAGTCCGGAGCCAACACTAGTTGCAGATAATAGTACTTGGAATATAAAGTTAGAACGAAAAGCAAGATCCCTTTGGCATGATAAGACAAATGTGGCTCCAAATATCCGCATCAGCTTCATGTGCTTCACCCTCCTATCGCTGTGAAGTGACGTGTACCGAACCGCCATAGCGCTGAAGCGGTAAATATAAGAAGTACTAACCAGACAATTTGCCACCAGTAGCCGAGAGCGACCTGTGCCGACGCCAATTGGCCGGAGGCTAATTCAGCCGGGAAGCCTAACATCGAACGGAACGGTAAGACAGCGATCCAAGGTTGAATAGCGGTAGGCATAAGCGGGATTGGTGCAGCGACACCACCAAAGAGGAATATCATTGTTGTACCGAAGCTAACCAGCCCATGTGCCTGTTGGGTCCAAAATGCGGAGAGCGCCAGGACATAGGTAAAGAGAAAGCGCAGTACAGCAGCAAGAGCGATTGCTGGTGAAGCGATGAATACCAACTGTGGAGTGGTAGTCACATCATAGATTAAAGCTGCAACGATTATCACCGGCAATCCAATGAGCAAGTGTAGCAACCTTACGGCAATATTTTCGCCAATAGTAGCGAGTACTATTGGCTGAGGCTTGAGCAGATCACTGGTTACGGTTCCATCATAAATACTGTTTGAGAACGTATGATTCTCATATGACACTGTCATGAGCTGAACGATCAGAATCATTAAGTAGTATGTTGAGATTCCGTCGTTGGACGGAAGAGCAACAGACCACACAGCTAGTCCCGCGAGTGGCGTGATTGCTTGATTAATTACCAAAGTAAAGAGAAAGGCGCGCCAAGCAAGCCACTGTAGTATCTGGCGCCATATGTAAAGGCGCAGTAGCATTAATATCCGAATCATGCTTTACCCGCTCGATATATTTGGTCAATCACATTTTCTAATGGCATTTCCTGTATAGAGAGGTCATGAATCGCTACCCGTGCCAATAATTCTGCTGTAATTCTGGGTACTTCGTCTCGCAGTATTTTTAATGAAACCTTGCCGTTTACAGAGCTAACTGCTTTTCCATTGTAACACCAATCGAACTGAGTATTATCCTTCAAGGTGAGAGTCAATTCTTGGTAAGGAGATAAATTCTTAGTGAGTTTCCTTAGATCCCCATCGTAACGTAGCTGGCCGTCATCAATAAGTATTATCCGCGGGCATAAGACTTCGACATCAGTCATATAATGGCTTGTAAGTAGAATTGTCGCTTTAGTTTCCTTACTATAAGCCGAGATGAAGTCTCGAACCATGCGTACCGCTGTTGCGTCCAAGCCGATAGTAGGTTCGTCTAAAAATAATACTCGTGGCCGATAGAGTAGCGAGAGTGCGAGCCCGCTCCGCATACGCTCACCAAGGGATAGCGCTCGTACCTGTCTATTGAGTAGAGATTGTAGATCGAGCATCTCGGTTAGTTGGGCAAGATTCTTCCTATAATTATTCTCGGGAATTTCATAAATCAACTTTTGAAAATTAAAAGAGTCAAGTACGGTTAATTCAGCTGGTCCTCCAATAGGCTGGCTTCCACGAATCATCGCGATGTTCCTGAGGAACTGATGCTCGCGTCGCCATGGAATGTAACCGAGCACCTTCGCGGTACCATGAGTGGGGTGTAAGATTCCACTAAGGATTTTTAGCGTTGTCGTCTTGCCAGCCCCATTAGGGCCGATAAACCCGACAACTTCCCCCGCCTCAACATCGAAGTCAACTTCATGTACCGCGTCTATAGAGCGATACTCCCTTTTGAATAAAGAATGTATGGCGGCTTTCAGACCTTCCTTTTTCACAGGTACTTGATAAGTCATACCCAAGGTTCTTACGCTCACACTAACCACTGCTGTCCCCCTCTGCTTATCAGGCTTTGAAAGGTGGCGTATAAATTACTATCACCACCTATTTCAAGAGTACAACATTAAAGCAACGTTGAGGGTTACCAGTTAGTAGAGAAGTAGAAGATGTCGAATTTTCGCGTCAAGGCCGCAGCGCACCGGCGCTGGCCCCAGCCTGAGATTGTCCCGTTTTCGTGAGTGCTGGCGAATATTATGGTGTCTTCCCCCTGGTCTCAGGCGGCCATTGGCGCGGCCAGCAGGCGGGCGAAGGGGGAGCGGGATGGCTGGCGCCGCTGGATGCTCCTCCGGCGGAGCCGCGCCAATCCGACGAGCGTGACGGCCTACCTCTGCTTCGCGCCCGCCGACGCCACGCTCGCCGACCTGGTGCATGTGGCCGAGAGTCGTCGCTGGACCGTCGAGATCTGCTTCGAGGCGGCGAAACAGGAGGTCGGGCTGGCCGAATACGAGGTCCGCAGCTGGATGGGCTGGCACCGTCATGTCACCCTGGCCTGCTTGGCGCACGTTTTCCTTACCACGCTCCGCGCCCACGGCATCGACCCCACCGACGAGGCGCTAAAAGGGGGCCTCCACCGGGCAGCCTGGCCGCGTTCAAGGCGATCCGCCGGACCCCCTGCCCCTGACCGTGCCCGAGATCTGCCGCCTGCTCACGCGCCTTTGGGCGACCAGCCCACCGGACGCTGCGGCGGTCTGGCGCTATCGCCGCCGCACCGCCGAGTAATTACATCTGTAGTAATAGATGCTACAACGACGGTTCCTTGACGCTAGACTCGATGGCGAGAGTTCCGACCACGTGCGTGGGGGATTGCGCCATGGATGCCGCCGCGTTTGCCGATGTCGCCGCCACCTTCACGACCTTCCTTGCCCATTTCGCGCCGCTCCTCGGGCGGAAGGAGGCGCGGGCGCGCGGCGCGCAGTATCTGCGCGGCCTGCTGGTGCAGCACGCCGACCGGCGCAATGCCGAGAATGTGGCCGAGGCGGTCGCCGGCGCCACACCGCGCACGCTGCAGCGGCTCCTCACCGAGGCCCCCTGGGCACACGAACCCGTGCTCGCCGCCCTCCAGGCATACCTCGCACCACGCCTGAGCGCCCCACATGGCGTCTTCATCCTGGACGAGAGCGCCTTCCCGAAGCGGGGCGACCACTCGGTCGGGGTGGCGCGACAATGGTGCGGCACGCTGGGGAAGACCGCCAACTGCCAGGTCGGCGTCTTCCTGGCCTATTATTCGCGGCACGGCCAGGCGCTCATTGGCACGCGTCTATACCTACCGAAGTCCTGGACAGCGGACCGGGGCCGCTGCCGCGCCGCGGGGGTCCCGGACGCTGTCGGTTTCGACACCAAGGGCGATCTGGGTCTGGCACTCCTGCGCGAGGCGCGCGCGCGCGGAGGGTTGACCGGGCGGTGGGTCGTCGCCGACGACTGGTACGGCCGGTCTGTGCCGTTCCGCGACGCGCTCGACACCGACGGCTGGTGGTACGTGCTGGACGTGCCGCGCGACACCGCCGTCTTCACCGCCCCCACGGCCGTCGCCCTCCCGCTACGGCGCAAGCACGGCCGCCCGCCGACCCGAATCCGCCTCGTCCCTGGGGCCAGCCCGCCGCAGGCGGTCGCGGCCCTCGCCACCGCCTTGCCAGCGGCGGGCTGGGTGGTGCTGACGGCGGCGGACGGGGCGCAGGGGCCACGCCGCTATCGGTATGCGGTGCGGCGGATCGGGGAGAGTCGGGACGGCTTGCCCGGGCGGGGCGCCTGGCTCGTCATCCGCCGCAACCTGGACGGGAGCGACGAGCGCTACGCGCTCTCGAACGCCCCGGCGGATACCCCGCCACAGATCCTGGCGACGGTTGGCGCGACGCGCCCGCTGGTCGAGACCCTCTTCCGCCAGGCGAAGGGCGAGGTCGGGCTGGACGAGTACGAGGTACGCGGCTGGCGCGGGTGGTACCACCATATCGCCCTGACACTCCTCGCGATGGCCTTCCTGCTGTCGGTGCAGCAGGCGGGGAATGCGCTGACCCAGCAACTCACCGTCCCGCAGGTCAGTCGCCTCCTCCGCGTCCTATTACCGCAGCGCGCCTGGACGCTCGCCGACCTGCTGACCTGGCTCACCGACACCCAGCGCCGCAATGCGCGGGCGAAGCGCTCGCACGCCGAACGGCATCGCGGCCGCGAACCGTCGTTGTAGCAATAGATCTTGGAAGTAAACTTGCTATACCTCCACCATTCTGGTATATTAAATTTTTCAAATCCCCTAAAGGTGTGAAAATACAATCTATGTCTATCTTGATCCTCTACGGGAGGGCCAGAATTATGTCGCAGGATGAATCTAATTCACTGCCACCGCTCGATCTTAGCGATGATCACACGTATGAGGAAGACGATCCAGGCACGTATCATAACTTTACTAATGTTGAAGAAGTGCTTATACTGCCGGACAGGATTTCGAGACTGGCAGCATCGGTGGATGCCGTTGCATTGCTCTATCTATCGTCGAGTTTACTTCAAGACAGTGGTCTATCGAGGACAGAAATTATTAATGGCTGGTTTGACGGGCTTCCACATTTGAGCGAGATCATCGCTACACATTTAGGTCGCATAGCACTCATAACTTTGCCAATATTTAGTGGAGAATTGTATCGAGAACGAGCTATACTCGATGAGTGTCTTGTGGCTGGGTTAGGAATGGCGAAAAATATTGGTGCACGTTGTGTAACTCTAATGGGTCTCCTCTCTTCAGCTACCGACTATGGTCGTAATGTTACGATTGCTGACGGATTACTTAACAGTGCTCCAAAAATTTCTACCGGACATGCCACCACAGCAGCGGCAGTCTCAATGGCTGTTGCTAAAGTTACAAATGTGTCTCGACGCCCTCTCTCAATGGAGACGCTCGGCATTCTTGGATTAGGTTCCATTGGGCTCGCGGTCTTACGCACGCTTTTATCTAGCCTACCGCATCCAAAGTCGATAATGTTGTGTGATATTTACAATAAACGAACGATTCTAGAATCCTTAGAAGTCGAATTACGGCACTCCTTAGGCTTCCTCGGTAAAATTACTAAGCTCAACTCTAGCTCTAAAGTACCTGACGATTTCTTTCAGAGCAGTATCATCATTGGTGCGACAAATGTCGGAGGTGTACTTGATATCCAACGGCTGAAACCTGGCACAATACTAATAGACGATTCAGTACCATTTTGTTTTTCGGTTAAAGACGCCATCGCTAGATTCGAGAAACAGCAAGATATCCTCTTTCTCTCTGGAGGGCAACTACGAGCTCCGCACCCCATGCATCGAAATGTTTATATACCTTCGCAGCTAGTCTCCATGTTAGGAGATCAGGAAAAGCGTCACGTTTGGTCACCAAATCCATGGATGATAACGAGTTGCGTATTGTCTGCTCTTCTAACGAGCAGATTTGACTCTTTGGAAGCTTCGACCGGGCTCATCAATGCTAGTCAAAGCAATTCTCATTTTGCAAAGCTGACGGAACTTCAGTTTTCGTCACCGCAATTTCACATCTCGACATATCTCCTTGATCAACGTCTCGTCACTCAGTTTTGCAATCAATACGGAAATTAGCGTAGGCTGATCTTAAGCAATGTTACATCTTGGGGTTGACCCACTGTAGTAAGTGCTGGCGAATTCGTTATGGCAATATTATTAGGGTTTCAGGCAGCAACTGATTGGTCGAAGAGCCGGGCGAACGGTGAGCGCTGCGGCTTGCGACGCGGTGTCCCGGCAGACCACTCGCCAAGCCGAAAGAAATTGAGGCCGGTCGCGGTGGGGGTGTGGCCGAGGTGGACCTTCGACTGCCCACGATAGCGCGTGCGCCAGAGCCGACAGCGGCGGATGCCGCGGGCGAGCGTGCCCTCGATGCGGCGTGGAGTGCATCCGTCTCGCCGAGCCCGGCGGTCGACTCGCGCTGGCGGGCGGCTTGCAACGCCGCGAACTGGGCGCTCGGGCGCATACACAAGGTCTGGCGGGGCGAGCGGCCTTGCGCACGGCAGCACTCGGGATGACTGGGACACGGCTGTATCTGATACGCTAAAAACGGGTCTGACGATCTTTTGACTCGACTTTGGCCTTTTACGATGCCGTTGGCGAAGTCGCGCACGAGGGGCCGGGCGCGGGGCTCAGGTGGCGAGGCAGGCCAGGCGCGACGGGCGCGTGGCGGCACGGGGCCGCTCCGCGAACCAGGCGCCCAGCCGGACGATGTTCATAGCAGCGCCGGTGAGTAGCTGCTGAAGCTGCGTCTTGACGCGGTCATAAGACTACCCCCCTAGCGATAGCAGCAGCGCTCACGCTGAGCACGCAACTGCGCAAGCAATTCCGGATCGTCGGGGATGAGGTAATGGCCGGTCGCCGGATGTCGGGTCGCTGGCAGGCCACCGCGACAGATTCGCGCGTAGAGCCAGTTGCGGTGCACCCCCAATTCCCGTGCCAGTCCCCAGATCGTCCACTGGCCATCGAGGTGCGGCGCCGTCCGGAACTGCTCGGTCAGCGAGAGCTGGTCATGGGTCCGCCGGATCGTGCCCACCACGCTGGTCGGCACGCCGGCACGCCGCGCCGAGTGGAAACCTTCGGCCGCCAGGCGCTGGGCGATTACCCGGTCGGTGTGCCCTCGGCCCCCAGCGCCAGGACGCGGGCGACGAAGGCCGGGTAGTCGCTCATCTCGGCCCCACGTAGGATCGGCGGGTGGACGGTGAGCGGGGTAACGGCGCCGCTCACCCAGACCACCGTGGCCTCGATGGTGTCTGGCACCGGCCGCGCGACGAGCACCCGGCGGATGAGGCTGCGGAGGAGCGCCTTCTGCTGCGTCGGCGTCAGCCGACCGCTCGTCCACCACGCCGGCAAGGCGTGCCCCAGATCGCGCAGTTGCGCGCGGAGCACGGGGTCGAGTGTCTGGACGGGCGGCCGCCTGGCGAAGCGCTCCGCCGCTTCGCGTGCCTCGCCGACCGCGCGCAGGGCCAGTTCCCAGCGCCGCTCAACCTCCGCCGCCACCAACCGATGCTCGGGATCGACCGCTCGATACTGCCGTTCCGCGAAGCGTGCCTCATACTCCGCACGGGTGACCTGGTCGGCGTACTGCTGGGCGAGGCGCGCATGGTCGTCGTGCTGTGCGGCCAGAACCTCGTCCAGCAGATCCAGTTCGGCCGGTGCCAGGGCCGCAAAGAAGGCCGCAACGACCGCCGCATCGCATTGTGCCCCGTCGATGTGCAGGCAGGTCGCGGCACCGTAGGCCGCGGCGAGCGCGGTTGGACTGCACCCCTATTACCAGACCACGAGGTAAGCCAACTTCTCCGGACGCGATAGACTGATCATCCGGAGAGGAGTGAGCGATGCCTGGAAGAATACATAGCCGCGAGTTCAAGCTGACAGTCGTGCGGCAGATCGCCAGCGGCGAGAAGCGCCCGGCGCAGGTGTGCCGCGAGCACCATCTGGATGAAAGCGTGCTGCTGCGTTGGCGCAAGGATTACGACGCGCGGTGAGGCCGCCTTCACGCCCCGGGAGGGGAGCGAGCCGGACGGCCTGGCGCAGCGGGTGGCCGAACTGGAACGCTTCTGCGGCCAGCTGGCCCTGGAGAACGCGGTGTTAAAAAAAGCGTTGCAGGGCGCGGCGTCGCGGAGCGACACGCGATGATCGCCATCGCCCAGGCGGCCTATCCCGAGCTCTCGGCCCGCCGTCTCTGCGCGCTGCTGGGTATCAGCCGCGCCTGGTACTACGCCCGGCCGCGCGAGGATTCGTCAGCGCTGGCAGAGGCGACGCGCCTGCGCGCCGCGATCGAGCGGCTCGTCCTGGCCTTCCCCGGCTACGGGTATCGCCGGGTGATGAAGGCGTTGCAGCGCGACGGCTGGAACGTGAATCACAAGCGCATCCTGCGCGTGATGCGCCGGGAATCCCTGCTCTGCCAGCGCAAACGCCGGTTTGTGGCGACCACCGATGCGCGCCATGGCTGTCGCACCTATCCCAATCTTCTCCGCGGGGCCGCGATCGAGCAACTGGACCGCGCCTGGGTGGCGGATATCACATACATCCGCTTACCGACGACGTTCGTGTACCTCGCCTGCGTGCTCGACGCGTACTCGCGACGCTGCGTCGGCTGGCATCTGTCGCGCGCGATCGATACGAACCTGACGCTCGTCGCGCTGGACCGCGCGCTCGCCGACCGGCGGCCCGCGCCAGGGCTCATCCACCATTCCGACCGGGGCGTGCAGTACGCTAGCGCGGCCTATGTCGCGCGCCTGGAAAGCGTCGGGGCGCGTGCCAGCATGTCCGCCCGTGGTAACCCCTACGAGAATGCCCGCGCGGAGAGTTTCTTCAAGACGCTGAAACGGGAGGAGGTCTACGTGAAAGACTACCGGACCTTCGAGGAGGCCCAGGCCAATCTGGCGCAGTTCATCGACGAGGTGTACAACATCAAGCGGTTGCACTCGAGCCTCGGCTACCAACCACCTGCCGAGTTCGAGTTGGCTCAACGGACGACCGCGAGAAGTTGACTTGCTCCCTGGTCCGGTGAAAAGGGTTCACTCCAGGTGCAGGTGTAGCGCCGCTGGGGTTTATAGGCCACATGCAGCTGGTAGCCGCAGCGACCACACACCACCAACCCGGCCAGCAGCGCACTGCCCTGGCGCGGGACGCCACGGGCGCGACGCGCGAAGGCGCTGGTGTTATCGGCCGGGCGGGCCTGATTCGCCATGGGCTCCTCCCACGGTATAGAGGAAGGGTACACGTCGCGATGGAGCGCCATCCACGCGTCGAGGGCGCGGCGGAGGCGACGCGGCTGTCCCGGGCGCCGGTCGGGGTTCGGTCCCCCTTGCCCGTAGGCGAAGGCCCCGGCGTAGGCGGGGTTGTGCAGCATCGCGCTCAGGGCCGCGGCCGTCGGCTTCTTCCAGAGGAGTTGGCCCGCATGGAGCCCGCCACGCTGACGGCGCGGGAGGAGGAGGCCGTCGTCGCGCAGCGACCGCATGACCTTCTGGCCGCTGCCGAGCGTGGCGAAGCGCGCGAAGACCAGCGCGATGGTCCGTTGCACCTGCAGGTCGGGATCCTTGGTGACCCATCCGTCCTCCAGGCGGACGAGCCCGGTCGGCAGGTGCTGGCGGTAGGTCCCGCGCTCGATCTGGCGCCGCCGCCCGGCATCCATGCGTAGCCGCAGGACAGGCAGCTCCGCCTCGCTGAGTATCCCGCGCAAACCGAGCAGGAGCCGGTCGTTGTAGCGCTGCGGGTCGTAGACCCCTGTGGTATCGCCGATGAGTGCGCCGACGACCGTCGCGCGATCGAGCAGGGTGTACCAGTCGGCGTTGTTGCGCGCCAGCCGGCTCGCCTCGTAGGCGAGGATAAGGCCGACCTGCCCGAGGGAGACCGCCGCCACGAGTTCCTGGAAGCCCGGACGTTGGCGATCCTGACCCGATAGACCCAGGTCGGCGTCGATGACCTGGACCCGCTCCGGCGGCCCGCCCAGGGCGATGGCGCGCTGCACCAGCGCGTACTGGTTCACCTGGCTCTCGCGATTCTGCTGCACTTGCTTCGGCGTGGACTGGCGCACGTAGACATAGGCCGCGCGGTCGCGATGCCGGGCCGTGATCTTGTCAGGGGCAGTGGCGGTCATTGAGCACCTCCTGGATGATGTTCATGATGGCTGCGCGCGCCCGGACCCGGTCGTCCGGCGCGAGCGTGGTCCATATCCGGTGGGGGGCAGGGGCGCCAGCGCGGGCGGCAGCCACGGGGGAGCTGGCCCTGGGGCAGGGACCAACGGCAGGGGCAGCTGGCGCGGCGGCGGGCTCGGTAGGTGCGGCTCCGGTTTCACCATGGGCGTCCTCCTGACACGACTCGGTCAGGGTGGGCTTGACTCCGCTACGTGGACACCGGAATACTGGGGCCGACGGCCTCAAGGAAGGAGCCCACCATGACGAAGACACACCCGCCCTACCCGGCGGCATTCCGGGCCGAGGCGGTCGAACTGGCCCGGACGAGCGGGAAGGGGATCCCGGAGCTTGCGCGGGACCTCGGCATCTCGGAGCAGGCGTTGCGCGGCTGGATGAAACGCACGGACATCGACGCCGGGCGCGGGCAGCCCGGCGACCTGACCACCGCCGAGCGGGAGGAGTTGCGGCGACTGAGACGCGAGAATCAGGTGCTGCGGCAGGAGCGCGAGATCTTACGAAAAGCCGCGGCCTGCTTCGCCAAGGAGACGCTATGCGCCGCTACCGGTTCATCCAGGCCCTTTACAAACATTGGTGACACCAGGGGCAATAGTACCAGCGTAATACAGGTGGCATGTTGACCGGACCATGCAATGACCCGCGCGCGTTAGAACTCCTCGACATAGGCGGCC
>JAABUT010003365.1_pt1 | contig 13831 bp, 19 predicted proteins | sample 5559281 | NCBI WGS metagenome assembly JAABUT01 (sample SAMN10711880, study PRJNA513359) | rock metagenome | isolation source: Antarctica rocks | place: Antarctica: Victoria Land, Ricker Hills nord | collected 2016-01-04
GATCGGGGATCGTCCACCGGTCTGCGGTGGCCGGAAAAGTTCACAGCGAAGCTCTATCGCCGATGATGGGTGGATGGGTGAGCTGGTTGTGGTGACTGGCCCGCCAGGAGCGGGCAAAACAACCGTGTCACGAATCCTGTCCGGTCTGTTCGAGACGAGCGCCCGCATCGCGGGCGATGAGTTCTTCGGTTTCATCGATCAGGGCTACCTGGCCCCGTGGACGACTGCGGCGCACCATCAGAACGAGATCGTCATCGAAGCCGCCGCCGCGGCTGCGGGTCGGCTGGCTGCCGGCGGATACACCGTCATCTACGACGGCGTCATCGGACCGTGGTTTCTGGACGCGTTCGGACAGGCGACCGGCCTGCTTCGTCTGCACTACTTGATCCTGCTGCCACCCGAGCGTGTGTGCTTGGACCGGGTTGCCTCCAGGGTCGGGCACGGGTTCACCGACCTCGACGCCGGGTCGCACATGTACGCCGGCTTCGCCCAAGCCCGAGCCCACGTCGACAGGCGTCATGTGATCACCAGCGTCGCCAACGCTGACGTGCAGGCCGCGCACCTTTTCGAATTGGTCCGAAGCCAGTCGGCCGTCCGGCCCATCCAACAAGGCCCAGGGTAGGGATCCGCTCCGTATGCCGATCGTCTACCGGCGACCGCCGCGGTTCTCCGTCACTGCGACGACGAACATTCAACGGGCACCAATTCGGGATCGGCCTGCGAACCCGTTTGCTGCGGACCCGACGGGACATGGCGGTTGCGGGCACCCAACGCAGTCCGGCTTGTCCAGGACGATCCACGGGCCATCGACGCCGTACTTCAAACTGAGCCGAGTGCCGCGTCCGTAGCATCAACGTCATGCTTTTCCTGGTGTACCTCATCGCCAAGGCTGTTGCTGTGGCTGTGCGGAACGTGGTCAACCTCGTGCCTGGCGAACCGCTCGATCCGCCAGACATCCCGACGTGGCATCCGGAGACCTTGTGACCCTCGACGAGCTGGAAGCCGCCTACAACCGCATCAACAAGTCGTGGTCGTCGCTGTCGCGGTCGAACAAGTCCATCGCTGTCCGTCAGGTCATCGACTACGAGGCTGAAGCCCGCGACCTGGGTGGCCGTAACCTTGCCGCCGCGCTTCACCTGCTGGCCGGCCGAATCCAGATCGAGCTTGACGGAGCCCTACCGGTCGCCAACGAAGATCCGGGTTTGGAGTATTGATGCGTCCAAATCGAGCAGGCTGGATGGTGGTGACCCGCAATTACCGATTGGCGTGGGTTTTATTGGTCGGCGCAGTGCTGTTGGGTCTGCTGTTCGCCTTCTCGCTGGTGCTCGATGCTGTCCGAGGTAGGCAGGTTCACTGGTACTTCGCTTTGTGGCTCGTGTTCATGATCATCTGGACGGTTCGGTTCATCGGCAACGTCAGATGCCTTCGACGGGAGGGGTTGAACGCTCGGGGAGTGAGCTGAGTCGGCAGCCGCCCGCAGGGATCCTCCTGCGGGCGGAAGGTTGGGCGATACGGGTGCGCGTCCGCTTGTTGCATTGCCGACTCGATGGATGGCCATCAATCGAGTCGACCTCGACGAGGCTCCATCTGGAAGTCGGCAGTGAGAACGTCACGTCGTCGGCTTCGGGTGGCCGGCAATCTTCATGGAACCTGCGGGGCAGGCTGCGCCTCATCTATGTGACGACACAGCAAACCACCGATCGATTCGTGAGGATCTGCGCATGGCATTCGGTGAGCAAGGGCGGTTCGAGACTCTCTACCAGAGCTCGTACCGGCGGCTGACTTTGATCGTGATGGCAACAGGCGGTGCGGATCTGGTGGAAGCGCAGGAGATCGTGCAGGAAGCGTTCGCCATCGCCTACGCCAAGCGTGAAATGGTCTCAAAAGTCACCAATCCCGAGGCGTGGGTGTGCACGGTGGCGATGAACATCGGGCGGCGGAGGTGGCGGCGGGGCCGCATCGCCGATCGGTTGATGCGCCGCGACAGGCCAGCCCCGCCAGCGGATGTGGCCGACGTCAGTGCGGACAACGCGGACCTGTACCGAGCGATCCGATTGCTGCCGGCCACCCAGCGCGAAGCCGTTTTCCTGCATCACCTGGCCGACCTCTCCGTCGAGGAGATCGCAGCCCGAACAGGCAGCCCGATCGGCACCATCAAGTCTCGGCTGGCCCGCGGTCGTGCCGCCCTGGCCAACCAACTCGCCGTTCCGGCCGAGCCCAAACCATCCGATCGCACACAGAGCGCACCAGAAGGGACATCCGCCCCATGACTGATCTGGACGATCAACTCGATCTGCTCCGCGCTGACCTGACCTCGAGAATCCTGGCACCGCCGTTGCCTTCGGTAGTGGCCGGATCAGCAGTGCCACACCGCCGCCGGCTCAGCGCGGCGCTGGTTGCCGCAGCGCTGGTCATCGCCGTGCTGACCACTGGTGCGCTACTGGCCAGGTCGAATCGGCACCCGAACACAGCACCCGCCGCTCCGCACCCGGCGTCCTCGACGACCCAGAAACTCGCCCCAGCCACACCGCCGAAGCCGGCGACAGTGTCGAAGCCGGCGGCATCGACCCAGGTGGCCAACTGGTTCCGCTCGATACCGTCAGCGTCGATGGCCGATTCCCGCCACGGATTCGCCCTGGTCCAAACCTGCAACGCCGACGGTTCCACGTGCCGAAACGCGATCTCGGTAACCCAGGACGGAACTCACTGGGTTGGGCGCGCCGCACCCGTCAACACCAGCAATCAAGACACCGTCACCGGTGGCGCGGACGCGCCGAGCCTGACCGCCCTCGGCCCGCGCACAGTGTTCTTCCAGGCTGCCCCAGCCGGCGCGCGCTCCGGCTTCGTCAGCTTCGATGCGGGCGACACCTGGCGTCCGGTCCCGCCGGGTGTCAACGGAAGGGTCGACCGTATTCCAACCGGTGGGGTGTTGGAGGCAATGTGCCCGACCGGCGGATCCGATCAGTGCCTCACCATCGCACTGACCGTGCGGCTTCCCGGCACAGGGGAGCTGGCGAAACTGGCCCACCAACCCGACATCGCGGTGGAATCCGCCAATGCGGCGCCGCTGCCGGACGGGTCCTGGTGGGTGACCGGGACCAGCGGCGGTAAACCAGCGGTTGCCGTCAGCCGAGATGATGGCCGCACCTGGACCAGCACCGCGCTCCCGGATGTGGCGGGGCAATATCTGTACACCTCGTCGGTCACCGGTGACGGGCAACACCTGTGGGCACTGGCGATCGGGCAGCTCCCGGATGTGAAGAATGGGCTGCTCGGCGTGTACGGCAGCACCGACGACGGCCGGACCTGGCGGGTGGTCAGGACAGCAAAGGCCGGCTTGCAGCCGCGATCGGCCCTCGGAGTGGCCATTGCTTCGGGCAACCGCGTCACCATCTGCGATGAGAGCAGCCCCCAGCGCGGCTGGGTGTCCGCGAACGGCGCCGCCACATTCAAGCAAACTGTCTGCCCCGCACCTGGTTTCTCGAAGTGGTCGGGGTCGGGTTACCTCAGCACCGACGGAACGACGATCTCCCTGTCTTCCGATGGCAGTCTTTGGACCCACTCCACGCTTTGAGATCCAACGCAACCAGCCCGAGGGTCCTCGACCAGTGGCCCGGCGGATCTCCGCATCAGCGCCACCTTGCCCGCGCCAAACGACCCGGACCGTCCCAGGGCACGATCCCAAACGACGCGAAGTAATCTTGGGCGTCGACGACCTCGGAACACGGTTCCGGTCACCGTAGGACGTTCGGCTTACGGCGCCGAGAGTCACGTTGGCACGGGTCAGTTGAGAGGCCCTAGGCTCCTGCCATGGGTTTCTGGTTTCCTGATACGCATTTGGCAGCCAACGAGAGCGTTCGATACCGCGGGGCCGGCAATTTGTTCAAAGGCCGCCGCCAGATCGGAGCTCAAGTCACTGTTACCAATCGACGAGTGTTGATAGTTCCCAACCGCCTCGATGGCGTGCTAGGCGGTAATCGGGTCGAGCTTGCTCGAGATGAGGTTTTGACCGTTCACGCCGAACCCTCGGATAGTCCAACCGCCCGCCAGCGTGGGCTCAGCGCGCGCGTAAGACCGCAGATCGAGATCTGCACTGCTGAGGCAAAGTATGTGCTCACAGTGGGCAATCCTGCCGAGCTTGTGCAAGCACTCGGCTGACTTCCGTCGAGGTTGCAATGGCCGTGGCCGTGCGGGGCTGGTTCGCTCGTGGGCCGCTCGGCGACCGGTCAGCGATCGACCACTGGGACGGGGCAGAAGACTTCAAATCAGGTGCTGCTCACACGGGTGGCGCCGGATCGTACTGGATGCCTCGTCGCACCTCACGGGCCCGCCCGGTGCCGGCCAGGCGGTCAACGAGGTGCAGCGCCATGTCGATTCCAGCCGAGATGCCAGCCGAGGTCACCACATCGCCGTCGTCGACGAACCGCGCCTCTGGCCGGACGTCGATGGTCGGATCGAGCTCGGCCAGCTTGTCCAGCGAACCCCAATGAGTCGTCGCTGGGCGACCGGACAGCAACCCGGCCGCGGCGTACACCAAGGCGCCGGTGCACACGCTGGTCATCAGCGGAACATCGTCACGCTGACGGCGCACCCAATCCAGCTGGGCATCGTCATGCAGCTGCGGACGGGTTCCTTGGCCACCCGGGTAGACCAGAACCTCAAGCGGCGGCGCATCGGCGTAGGAGTGGTGGGCCTGGACGACGAGACCTTTGGCGCACTGCACCAGGCCGCCTGATCGCGACAGGCATGACACCGTGTAACCGTCCTCTGGGAAGTTGCGCGACCAGTACGACAGGACCTCCCACGGACCGATGGCGTCGAGTTCCTCGACGTCTGGGAAAAGCAGGATTCCGATGTGCTTGGTGTCGTCGGCCACGCGCCGATCTTGTCAGACGCCAATCTGACGCTGCCCGGTCACCGATCGGTGACCGGTCGAGGATCCAGGGCTAAACCTTGATTCCGCATGCTGCGCTACTTGACCGCACGTCGCTGACCCGTAGTGCCGAAGAAGGCCCTCATTGGGCCTGGCGCAGGACGAGCAATTTAAGGTTGGGTGGTGGCGCCGTCCGAGTTCGCCGAAGACGTCATTGACCGCGTTCGGCGGGCAAGCCGACTCGACTTAGTGATCGGTGAGCGCATCCGCCTGGTTCCTGCCGGCAACGGCCAGTGCAAGGGGTCTTGTCCGTTCCACGGCGAAAAGTTCCTGAGCCTCCGGGTCGCACCGACCGTCAGAGACGGGCGCTTTCACTGCTTCGGGTGCGGAGCTGACGGTGATGTGATTGATTTCGTGATGGCGATCGACCAGTTGTCCTACGTCGACGCCGTGATGCGCCTTGCAGCGAGGGCAGGAATCGACCTGGCGTCACCGCCTGACGATCAGAGCTGACACCTCGTCCGCAATTCCTCACGGTGGGTTGACGCAGACCAAACGCAAGCTGCGGGGCCGGGTCGTCAAGGTGGCGTCGGGTAACGATGCGACGGCTGTCTTGATGACGACCGGTGCAACCTCGGAACAGTGAATTACCGTCCAAGAGGCAGGACGCCGACGAGGGGAGCCCACGATGCAGCGGTGGCGTGCAGGCGTGGTAGGGCTGGCACTGGTCGGCGCCGCCGTCTCGGGTTGTCAGCGGGTCAGCCCACCTGCTACGAGGAGCACTGTGCCGACGTCTTTGGTGGCGTCGAGTTCTACGATGTCGCCGAGTGCGGTGATCTCGGCGGACACAGCGATGCCGGGAAGCTCCACTACGTCCCAAGGCTCGGTGGTGTCCAGGGCAGCCGCATCGCAGGATCCATCGACGCGGTCAGCGACTGCCGTTTCGATCTGCCCGACCCGGTTGAAGGCCGCGGCACAGTCGGAAGACCCATTGCCGCCGCTCAACGGCATCTCCGCCCGCCTGGTACCGGCGACCCCGGTGCAGTCGGCGCTGCTGTGTTCCTACGTGGGCACCAACATGGACCCCGTGGCCAACCAGCGCCTGTCGGGCAGCCGGACGCTCACCTCAGGACTGGCCGAAATGGTGCAAGACCTGCGGTGGTTACCGCCACGGATGAACGGTCAATCTCACAACTGCACAGCTGTGGGCGGCCCTCAAACCAACTACCTTCTGGCACTGGTTCTTGCCGACGGCACAACAGCCTGGGTTGCAGCTGCCCAAGACCCCAACAGTTGTGTGGATGCGACCAACGGGACCTTCACAGCATCCGCGAACATCGGACCTGAACTGGCGGCAACCATGAAAACGGGGCAGTGGCCTGGACGGAAAACCTTTTAGGGCGATGACTGCGTTGGCGCCGGGCGCTATGGACAGCAGAGTCGGCTGGTCCCCGACGGCGCGGTAGCACTCGACATCTGCCGTTCCACAGGCGGAGCGTTCCAGACTGTCGCGCACGTCACCACCGGCCTCGGTGCACTGGTCAGCACACTGAACGCCAAAGCCACCACCACCTCGACCAACTCCTGCTCCATCTCAACACCTACTACCCTCATGTACAACCTGGTGTTCCGCTATGCCAGCGGTCCCCCCGTAGAGGTTCGATACATGAAGGGCTGCAGCCCCGCCATCGACAATTCAAGTCTGCAAGCAACAGACAATGGACAGCTCGTCGCGTTAGTCGAGGCACTGGTACCCGTCTCAAAACGAATTTCCTCGACACCGACGTCCGGTACTCCTACGTCCAGCGCTGCGAAGTCGACTCGGTGACCATCATTTCCACGCTGTTCTACGGGCGTCGACCGCCTCGGCGATCGGTGAGATGACGACCACATCGTGCCCCTCGCTAGATCTGCGACAGGCGTTGTTTAACGCAGATAGAGAATGCCCGCTTGAGGAACCCTGAGCGACACGGCCAGGCCGAGGTGCCGGTTGGATTCACTTCACTCGTCGGGGGTGCGGCAACCGATGCCGGAGCGCTCACCGGAAGGTAGTTGGCGTCGGAGCTGATCGGGTCCCGCGGTGGAGTTGTTGGTGCGGGTATCCGGCTACTTGTCTGAACCGTCCGGTGTGAGTGGCTCGGGCTCGACCGCGGGCGGGGCGATGGCGGCGAGGCTGAGCGCGGCGTGGATAAGGACCGCGGCGATCGGTGGCCCGACGCCGCCGATGTATCCATGCGCCATGCGGTTGCGAAGGTTCAGTCCGCCGGGATGTGTGAGGAGGGCGGCCAGGAATCGGCTGCGTGATTCGGGGAACTGATACAGCTCGGTGAGCAGCGGGAGTAGCACGCCGAGGCCGGGGAACTGCCCCGGGGTCTGGTTTTTCTGAAGTCGGTAGATCCCGGTGTCGGTCGCTAGAACGAGGTACCGGGCGACGGCTTCGATTGCAGGCACCACGATGAATGCGGCGCCGTTGGCGTCGCCGGTCCAGTAGCGAATGATGGCATCGGCTAGTGTTCCGCCGTTGCCGAACGCGCCGGGCCAGGTGTCGAGAGACGCGGTCAAGGTGTGTCGGGTTGGCAGTGTGTGGCGGGCTGGGATCTCGTGCAGCGCAGCGGACAGAGGCCGAAGCCACTGTTCGATGAGCTGTTGTTCCCAGGTGACGAGGTCAAGGTCGAATCGAGTGTCCTCATCGGAGCCGGTGAAGAATGGCAGCCCTTCGGGTTGACGAGTTGGACCGGGAGCAGGCTCGCGAATGGCGCGATCCGGTGATCGGTTTCGATCTTGCGGCGGTTGGTGCCGACGTCGCCGGTGATTGGCCCGAACGTGCCGAAGGTGATCAACGCCGCGTGCCAGGTGTCGCCGTCCACCAGGGAGTCGACGAGGTTGTCGAACTCCTCCTCGTATTGCCGCGACGATGCTTTGAATCGGATCATCTCCCGATCGGTGCCGCGGACAGCTTGGAGCAGAGCCGCCGCGCGATCACGGAGCGATCGGATGTTGGACGCCTCGGCCGTGGCGAGCGCCTGCTGCAGGCGGACGCTGCGCATTAACAAATCGGACTCGGCATCGGCGTGATCGATGTGTGCCTGGACACGCCGCTCCCACACGGCTGCCCGCGCGGGATCATCGGTACAGCGCTTCAGCATGAGCGCGTACGCGCCATCGCGCCGATGCCCGTCCGGCCACGCGTGCGCGGCGCGTTCGAGCAGGTCGTCGACGCGAGCTGGGCAGCCTTCTTCACCCACCAGGTGGCCGAGGGCGCGCAAGATGACGCCGGCAAGCGGTTGTTCGGCGTCGAGCTGGTGTGCTGCTAGGTCTGCCATCAGCTCGAGCGATCGCGTCACCCTCGCGGTGTCGCCGACCGCGCGGGCTAGCCGGGTCGCGGCAGCGAGGTCGTCGACGGCATCCATGGGCCGCGTCCAGTCGGCCGCCGCATCGATGTATGCATCAGTTGCAGCGTGGGCGTGGGAGACGGCGTCGCGACCGCCGAGTTGGAACAACAGGTGACGTAGTCGCGCCCGAGCCGCAGGCATAGTTACGAGGCCAGCTAGCGCACCCCACCTATCGACGATCGTCTGATCAACGTCGCGGACCGTTGGCGGCTCGGTATCCCTGCCGAATTGGTGTCGTGGGACGAGGCTGATTCGTCGGCGACCTAAGTCGTTGGTTGTCTCGACGAAGTACTCGTAGGCGAGGAGTGCGGCACGTTCGGCAACAGCGAGATGGCTCGGTACTTCAACACCGGGCTGCATCCCGAGTTCGGTGCGCAGGAGCACGGATAGTTCATAGTGGCTCGTAGCGCTGGACGCGGTGTCAAGGGCGGCGGCGCATCGACGGAGCTGTCGGTCGTCATCTACCTCTGCAGCTTGATCGTCGGTCATCGATCAGCTCAGCCTGCTACCGGAGTGTCCGGCCGTGTCATGACCTGAAGGTGTTGCACGCCGCCTTGGTTGACCACGTCTGTGGCGAGCTCCAGCACCTGGTCCAGGTAGGCGGCAGAGTTGACGTCGTTGCGAAAGCTGGTGGTAACCGGGGTGTAGCGCGGGATCGGTGTCGACGTTGAGTCGTAGGCCAAGCCTTGATTGTCGATCGTCTCGATGATCAACGGGGCATTGCCAGTCCATTCGATGCCGATCCGAGCCTCGTAGTCTCCGGTGCCGAGCGCGGCGCTAGCGTGCCGCGCCAGGCTCATAAGGTCGGCCACGCAGCACTCTAGATGCGACGATCTAATGCGATTCCCCGGCAAGAAGGCCTGGCTGCCAGCGCGGTGGGCGCCAGCCGCGGAAGCGACGCTCACCGTCCCGTCGTCGTACACGCTGACCCACGACTCCTTCCATTGGGTGCCGTCGGCGGTAGCCGTGTTGGGTGCGATCCATCGACGGAGACCGATTCGCGGGTTGAATCGGTCGACGCTTTCGAGCGGGTGGATGCCACCTCGTCCGGCGAAAACGAGTGCGAGTTCGCTGGCCTTGGCGATGATGTCTCGTGCCTGCTCGCGGCTCATGCGTCGCCCGAGCAGCGGAACGCGGGGACGTGCGACAGCGACGAGCCAAGCTCGACTTTGGCTGTCGCGTCCGTCGGCGAACTCGCTGTAGAGATCCGCGAGGGCGAGTTGGGACCTGGTTCGTTCGTCGAGGCGCGCTCGGTAGAGCGATTCTAGGTGTCGCTCTCGCATCCACTCAGTGTCAGCGTGGTTGCGGATCGGGGCGCCGAAGTAGTCACCGCGGTAGATCAGGTGCGGGGCATCGGCACTGGCAGGAACGACGACCGCGAGCGCCCGGTTTGGTTTGCCACCTAGCCGTACAACCCCGAGACCGAAGACCGGTGGCTGTATTCCGCTGACGGCGACGCGTCGCAGCGTGCGCTCGTATGACTCGCTGACTTCACCGATGTCCGTTCGTCGGGTCGCCCTCTTTTGCTCTTCCTGGACTCCGAACACAATCACTCCACCGCCCGAGTTGGCCATCGCGGCGATGTCCTTCACGGTGTCGCTCTGAGCGAGATCCTTCTCCGACGGCAGCTCGCTCTTCCAATCCAGGTCATCGCGCTCAGCCACCTCCTGGCGGACCGCTTCGGTGAGCATCTCGTCCGTCAGGACGCCAGGCGGATAACCGAGCGCGCGGTGCAGGGCGGTGAAATCCACACGCGGAACATACCGGTCAGTACCGACAGCGGCTTGTGGACAGTGACCGCCGAGCATCTCCGAGACCGCCGCCTACGTAGACGACCTCTGAACATGGATCTCTGACCGGGGGACGACGACGTCCCATTCTGGAACCGCGACGAAGCACAGCGGCTCATTGACGCACTCTGCGCCGCCGATCGGCCCGAGAGCATCTTCACCTGGAAACGCGGGCCACCGAACTTTTGCATGCGATTGTGGCCGGGTGGTGAAGGTGCCGCCTTGTCTGCGGAAGGGCAACACCACCGACGACCTGGGGCTCACCCCGCCGACAAGTCGACCACGAGCTGGGCGTCGCTGACTTGATGGCCTGATCAAGTTGGCCGAACCAGAGCACCGTCATGGGCAGAGTCTTCCATTCATGGCCGGCGAACAGCGGGAGGTACAGGAGCCGAGGGCCCGGTCGACCGGCCCGCAGACCACTTGGCTCCAGCAGTCAGCGGCTTCGACGCGGACGACGGGCCAACCGGCATCGGCAGGGCGGACCGAGGCTCTGCTGTCAGATCTTCGGTGCACGGGGATCGTTTGGCCGAGGATGATCTCGTTGGCGGCGAGTGGATGCGAGCGTTCGGCGGAGTCGTTGGTGACTCGTAGCTCGTCGTTCTCGGAGAACCAAACGGCAGTTCCATCAAGCACATTCTTCATTAGGTAGGCGAGACTCTGCCGGCCGCCGATAGTGGTCGTCGGCGATGCTAAGACGGCTTCTCCCGCAGCTCCGGTGACGGACGTGATCCTGGCGATTGGGCTTCCGTCGAGGTGCAGCGTTGCCGGAGGGTCGAACGCCACGTGCACTTCCTGACTGGGCACGGCAGGTTCGCCAAAGGCACGGATGACTCTTGCTACGAGGAGTTCTGTGAGATCAACTGCTGGACCGTTGCCGGTCTGTACGGAGTAGCGGTCGCTTTGGACGTGCTCTGTGGGAGGAGTGCCGGTTCCCAGCATCTCGGTGGCAGCGAACGAGACGGGGACAGTGGGGTCGATATAAGGACGTCGGAGAGTCGCGACCACGTCGATTTGGGTGAGCCTCCCGGCCAGGTCATCGCTGGATGGCTCCCGCATCTGGATGATGATCACGCCGTAGGTGTTGGCTACCTGTTGCGCTCCCGACTGGAATCCGGTCTTTGTGACCATCACACCGGTGGTCGGGAGGTCCGGGGTAGACAGGTCATCGACGATCGATCTCCATGAGTGAACGGCCTGGCGTTTGACTGCTGATGTCCCGTAGTCCCGGCACTCGAAGAGCACGCGTTGAGGGCCGTCCACCGCTTCAAATTCCCAGACAACGTCGATCGCGCTGGGCCCACTTCGACCGATGAGCGTCAGCTGCCGCTCAAGCCGTGTTGTGACAAGGCCCGGAGTTCGAGACGCGATCAGCAGCGTCAGCCTTTCGGTCAGCAGTTCGTACGCTTTACCGTCGTTTTTCACCATAGTTGCCCGATTCTCGCTCAAAGGTGTGCCCAACGTCCGGGGCGCCTACCCGGAGCCGCGATGGGTGTGGCAACTCGGTGACCGCGAGGGGCTCGGTCGGCGGTAGCGCACAGAGATGTCCCGTCCCAGCGACCCGAGATCTGCCAAGCTGCTGGGCACACCCACCGGGCGCACGCAGCTGCGATTTCGATCAGCACACGTGCACATTCGAACCGCTGCCGCCCCATCCCGTCCCAACCTCGACCCGGTGAAGCACCCGAAGACCGTCGAAAGTTCATTGACAGGGATCGGCCCACAGACATCCCACCTGAGCTGAACGAACGGGGCGAGCACCGTCCCGGCCGCCAAGATGCCGCCTACCACCTCGACCGCCGACCGCCGCACCTACAGGCCGTGAACCGAGTCAGGTGACCGGCGGGGAAGCCTGGCGGGGAAGCTGTGCCGTAAGACGAACCCTGACCGGTCACCGACCCGTCCGCGACATCGGGCGTCTGAACGCCGGGCTGTCATAGGCTCGATGGCCGCCCATAGGGCGATACATGATCGATCCGGCGATGCGTCGGGTAGGAAAGGCTGCTCCGGCCAGAAACGGCAGCTAGGGATATCAGTGGCCGAATGGATCACGATCTTGACCGGGCAGCCAGGAATGGCCGGCGTCGGTCCAGCCACGGGCTTTGAGCATCCGCCTGGCGGCTCGGCGGTGCCGACCGAGGAGGCGGTCGAGGTAGAGGTGTCCGTCGAGGTGGTCGGTCTCGTGCTGGAAGCAGCGGGCCAGTTCCCCTGTTCCTTCGACCTCGACGGCGTGTCCGGTCAAGTCGATCCCGGTGATGACGGCAGTAGCGGCGCGACCGGTCGGGTACGCCTCCCCGGGCAGGGAAAGGCATCCTTCGAGGTCGTCGTCGGGGTCGGGCATCGTTTCGGGGAGCGCTGATGTGTCCAGTTGTGGGTTGATCACGTAGCCACGGCGTCGGACACCCGCGGCGTCCCGGCAGTGATAAACGAATACCCGCCGCAGGTCGCCGATTTGGTTGGCCGCAAGACCTGCACCGTTTGCCGCGGTGTTGGTGTCGAACAGGTCCTCCACCAGTCTCGCCAGTTGGTCGTCGACCTTCGTTACCGCTGTGCAAGGCGTTGTCAGGTGTGGGTCGGCGCTGATGAGGATGGGACGAATCGTCATCCACCCAGGCTACTCAAATGTGAGTAGTCGTGACAGACTCAATCTGTGAATGCCACCCGTCTGTTCGTACTAGGTGCTCTGGCCAAGCGGGGCGCGATGTACGGGCATCAGCTGCGGCGCGACGCTCGGCTCGACCGAGCAGATCTGTGGTCAGAGGTGAAGCCGGGCTCCCTCTATGGCGCTCTACATCGATTGGCGTCCGAACGATTGATCGAAGCGGTGAGGACCGAGCAGAACGGGCAGCTTCCCGCCCGCACCGTCTATGCGATCACAGAGGAGGGCCATCGTGAGCTGCGGGCGCTTCGCAGTGAGGCCTTGGAAGAAGTTGGGTTGAGACCTGATCCGGTAGATCTCGCGCTGGCGACCGGCGCTGAACTCACAGAGGAGACTCTGCGCGGGTTTTTCGACGACCGCATTCGAACATTGGAGGCGCAAGCGGCGCGATTCGAGCATCACCGCTCCCGCGCTTGGCCGGACCAAACGGTAGCCGACGACCTGGTCGCTGAACATGCGCGCCTCCGTATCGACGCAGAGCTCGCCTGGCACCGGCTTGTGGTCGAGAAGCTAGGCAAGATCGCGGCCGAGAGCACCTGGCGCACCGACAGGAGCTGAGGTGGGGGCGGCACGTGCAGCCCGATTGACTCTCAGGTCCAGGCTGCCGACCCACGCGTCGGCTGCCCGATCAGGGAACGTCTACGGGCACAGGAACCGCGCCTCGCGGCTGACGACGACCGAGATCGCCACCGGGACCGCAACGGGATGGCTGTCACCGAGCGAACCAGCCCCGTACGGCCACGGCCATTGCAACCTCGACGGAAGTCAGCCGAGTGCTTGCACAAGCTCGGCCGGATTGCCCACTGTGAGCACATACGTTGCCTCCGCAGTACGGATCTCGATCTGCGGTCTTACGCGCGCGCTGAGCCCACGCTGGCGGGCGGTTGGACTATCCGAGGGTTCGGCGTGAACGGTCACGACTTCATCTCGAGCAAGCTCGACCCGATTACCGCCTAGTGGTCCGTCTGTGAATTGATCTGGTTGAGGGTCGCCCGTCCTCGTCGGACTTTGGTGATGATGTCCTGGGCGGCGGCTTTCCAGATGAAGGGTTTCGGGTTTTCGTTCCAGTGGGCGGCCCAGGTGGTGATTGCGGTGCTCAGGTCGGCGACGCTGTTGA
>JAABUT010003366.1_pt1 | contig 13831 bp, 8 predicted proteins | sample 5559281 | NCBI WGS metagenome assembly JAABUT01 (sample SAMN10711880, study PRJNA513359) | rock metagenome | isolation source: Antarctica rocks | place: Antarctica: Victoria Land, Ricker Hills nord | collected 2016-01-04
ACGTCGTAGGAGCGGGTGCGGTTCTCGGGCACGAGGTGGCGCAGCAGGCGCTGGTCGACGGCCTCACCGGGCACGTGGGGGAGGGTGAAGCAGCCGAGGTAGGCGCGGGCGACTGCGGTGGCCTCCGCCTCGTGCTCGACGAGGACGTCGACGACGCCGTTCGGCACCTGGACCGACATCGGACCGACGTCGTCGGGGGCGACGACCCCGAGCCCACCGCCCTCGATCATCGCCGGGCCGCCCATGCCCAGGGAGGCGTCGCGCGTCGCGATGATGACGTCGGACAGGCCGGCCAGGGCCGCGTTGCCCGCGAAGCACCGGCCGGTGACGACCGACACCAGCGGCACCACCCCGGACAGCTGGGCGAGGCGGGCGAAGGTCTGCTCCTCGAGCCCGGTGATCCAGCCGTTGTCGGTGTCTCCCGGCCGGCCGCCACCACCTTCAACGAAGATCACGACCGGGAGCCGTTCGCGCCCGGCGAGCTCGAGCAGGCGCGCCTGCTTGCGGTGGTTGTACTGCCCCTGCGTCCCGGCGAGGACGGTGTAGTCGTACGCCATCACCACGCACCGGGCCCCGGAGACCGTCGCGACCCCGGCCACCAGCCCGTCCGCCGGGGTGCGGTCGATGAGGTCCTGCAGGGGCCGCCTCCGGCGCTGTGCAGCAATCACCAGGGCGCCGTACTCCACGAAGGAACCCGGGTCGAGGAGGTCGGCGAGGTTCTCGCGGGCCGTACGGTGGCCCGTCCGGCGGCGCTTGGCAACGGCGTCCGGACGGTTGTCGTCGAGGGTCTTGCCCATACGCTCCTGGAGCTCGAGCAGCTCGGGCCGCAGGCGCTCGAGGTCGACCTCGCCGACCGGCGACAGGGTCGCCTCGGCGTCGCCGAGCCGGGAAACGAGGGCGAGCACCCCGCCCTCGGCCACGACGTCGCCCACACGGACCGGTAGCGACTCCAGGCGCACGGCGCCCGGCACCCGGATCACGTGCTCCATCTTCATCGCCTCGAGGACGAGGACGGTGGCGCCAGGGGCGAGCACGTCGCCCGGCTGCGCCGCGATGCTGGCGACGACGCCCGGCAGCGGGCTCCGCACGGCGTCGGTGCCGGGAGGAAGCAGCGGAACCTCGGCTCCCGCCCCGCTGCCCGGGGCGTGCGGTCCTCGTCGCCTGGGCGCGGCCGCACCCAGCAGCTCGGCGAGGTGCTCGTCGACGAAGGTGGTCGTGGCGCGGCCGGTGGCGACCTCAACCCGGGACACCAGGGCGTGCAGCAGGTCGGCGTTGGTTGAGACGCCCTCGACGCGCAGCGCGACCAGCGCCTCGGCGGCCCGGGCCAGCACAGCGGCGAGCGGGGCGGAGCGGTCCGAGATCACCAGCTTCGCCAACAGCAAGTCGTAGCGCGGTGAGATCGTCGAGCCTGCGGCCACCGCGGTGTCGATGCGCACCCCTCGTCCACTCGGCAGCTCGAAGGCCGTCAGCGTCCCGGCGGAGGGATGGACCTGGCCGTCACCACCGACCGTCTCCGCGTTGACCCGGACCTGCACCGCGTGTCCCTCGGGGCGGCGTGACGGCGGCAGGTCCTGCAGCCGCGCCCCGCCCGCGAGCAGCAGCTGGGCGGCGACGACGTCGACGCCGGTGACCTCCTCGGTGACCGTGTGCTCGACCTGCACGCGCGGGTTGACCTCGAGGAAGACGAAGCGGTCGGCGGCGACGTCGACGAGCAGCTCGACGGTCGCCGCGCCGCTCAGGCCGACAGACCGCCCCAGGGCGACGGCTGCCCCTGCAAGGCGGGTGCGCAGGCCGTCGGGCAGGTCCGGCGCCGGGGCGATCTCGACGAGCTTCTGCCGGTGCCGCTGCACGCTGCAGTCGCGGTCGCCGAGGTCGAGCACGTCCTGCCCGTCGCCGAGCAGCTGGACCTCCACGTGCCGCGCCCGGGGCAGCATCTCCTCGACGTAGACGGAGGGATCACCGAAGGAGCGCAGCGCCTCCGACCGGCACCGGGCGAGCGCTTCGCCGAACCCGTCCGGGGACGCGACCGGGCGGATGCCACGGCCCCCGCCCCCGGACACGGCCTTCACCATGGCCGCCGCGCCGGGTCCGAGCCGCTCGAGGAACGCGCGGGCCCCCTCCTCGTCGACGTCGGGGCCGGTCGCAGCGAGGACCGGCAGTCCGGCGGCCCGAGCCGCTTCACGGGCCGCCACCTTGTCGCCGAAGGTCGCCAGCACCTCGGGCGAAGGACCGACGAACACCAGCCCCGCCTCCGCGCACGCCCGGGCGAGCTCCGCGCTCTCCGACAGGAAGCCGTAGCCGGGGTGGAGCGCGTCCGACCCGCTGGACAGTGCGGCAGTCACGACGGCGGCGACGTCGAGGTACGCCGCGGCGCCGGCCCCCGGCAGCACGACGGCGTCGTCGGCGAGGGAGACGTGACGCGAGCCGGCGTCGTCCTCCGGCGAGACGGCCACGGTCTGAAGGCCGAGGGAGTGGGCGGCCTGGACGACGCGGACGGCGATCTCCCCGCGGTTCGCGACGAGGACGCGCGACAGCGGCATCAGTGGCCGCGGCGCAGGACGATGCCCGCGGCCTCGCGGTCCCAGCAGTCCGCGGTGCCGGTGTCGCGCAGGACGTGCTTCTGGGTCTTCAGCGTGGGCGTCTTCGGCAGCTCCGGAGCGAACGACACGTAGCGCGGGACCATGAAGTACGGCATGCGCGCCACCAGGTAGGCGGTCAGCTCCTCCGGGTCGACGACAACGCCCTCGTGCGGGACGACCACCGCCTTGATCTCGTCCTCGCTTAGTGACGATGGGACGCCGACCACCGCACTCTCGTGGACGGCCGGGTGCTCGTTGATCACTCGCTCCACCTCGAAGCTCGAGACGTTCTCCCCGCGCCGACGCAGCGCGTCCTTCATGCGGTCGGCGAAGAAGAAGTGACCCTCCTGCAGGCGGAAGGAGTCGCCCGTGTGCACCCAGCCGTCCTGCAGGGTGTCGGCGGTCTTGTCCGGCAGCCCGTGGTAGCGGGCCATGACGAGCTCGCGGTGCCGAGGTCGCACCCAGAGCTCGCCGATCACGCCGTCCTCGACGTCCCGGCCGTCCGGTCCGACGAGGCGCAGCTCGTACTCGGCGCGCGGGACCCCGGCTTCCCCGGGCCGCAGCTCGCTGCCGTACGCGCCGAGGACGGCGCCGATCTCGCTCATCCCGTACACGGGCTCCAGGGTCACGCCGTAGCGGCGGGAAAACGCGACCGGGTCGCTCGCCAGCGGCGCCATGACCGCCAGCGTCAGCGGGTTGTCGGCGTCGTCCTCCCGGGGTGGCGTCTGCTGCAGCAGCTCGGCCATCGCCCCCAGCATGGTCGCCACGGTGATCCCGTGCGCGCGCACGGTGTCCCACCACCGCGAGACCGAGAACGACGGCTCGAGCACGCAGGTCGCCCCGGCGATAAGCGCCTGGTAGACGCCGTACCACTGCCCAGCGAGGTGGAACAGCGGCAGCGTGACGAGCAGCCGGTCATCCGCGTTGGGGCGGGGCTGGTCCTCCCGGGAGGCGTACGTGTAGGCGTGGGCATGCGTCACCTCCACGCCCTTGGACGGTCCTGTGGTGCCGGAGGTGTACATGTACGCGATCAGGTCACCTTGGTCGATGGGGGCCGGCACCAGGGGCGCCGCCGCGAACAGGTCGTCGAGGTCCACCACCGTGAGTTCCGGCAGCTCGAGGGCCGCGCCGCCACGGACCACGACCGTCTCAAGGTGGCGCAGGTCCGGCAGCACGGCGCGCAGCCGGTCGAGGTAGCCAGCCTCGAGGACAAGCACCCGGCAGCCGGCGTCGTTGAGGATGTGGGCCAGGAAGCTGCCCCGGTAGCCGGTGTTGACCGGCACCTGCACCCCGCCCCCGAGGGCCAGTCCCATCCACGTGTGCACGAAGTCCAGTGAGTTGTCGAGCATCAGGGCGATCGGCACCCGGGGCTCGGGGTCCAGCGCAAACAGCCCCGCACCGACCCGGCAGGAACGCTCGTACGCCTCGGCGAACGTCCACGTACCCTCCTGTCCCACGTGCGCCACCCGGTCCGGGGCGGTAGCGAGGACGCGGGCGAACGCGGCGCTGATCGTCCGCTGCTGGAGTGCTGGCAGGGCCATGTGACGTAGTCTACCATTTGCGTTGACATGAGTGTCAACGCGGGCAGGGGGATTCGTGACCGAGTTTGGCGCGGAGGTGGACGCGAGGTCTGTCGTCGAGCAGGCCCGGGCGGCCGGCCTGGACGGGGCCCGCACCGAGCGGGTCGCGAGGCAGCACGCCCTCGGCAAGTTGACGGCCCGGGAGCGCGTGGCGCTGCTGGCCGACGCGGGGACGTTCACCGAGCTGGGGGGGCTCGTCGATCCCACCCGGGACACGGCCTTCGACGGGGTCGTCGACGCGCCGGGCGACGGTGTCGTCGTGGGCACGGCACGGGTGGACGGACGTCCGGTCGCGGTGGCGTCGTTCGACTTCATGGCGGCGGGCGGCAGCAACGGCGCCGCCGGCTCGCTGAAGATGGGCCGGCTGGCGCAGATCGCCCTGGACGAGGGCGTGCCGCTGGTGATGGTCCTCGACGGCGGTGGTCACCGGCTGCAGGAGGGCCTGGACTCGTGGCACTTCGCCTGGGGGTTCGAGCTCTTCGAGGCGATGGTCGGCCTGTCCGGCTGGGTACCGATGGTCGCCGTCATGGCGGGGCCCGACTTCGGGGGTCCGACGAACTTCGCGGCCCTGTCCGACTTCGTCGTGATGGTGCGCGGCATCAGCGCGATGGGCATTGCCGGGCCAGCCCTCGTGCGGGCAGCCACCGGGGAGGAGGTCACGAAGGAGGAGCTGGGCGGGGCCGACGTCCAGACCCGCCGAGGAGTCGCGGACCTCGCGGTGGACTCGGAGGAGGAGGCCGTCGACGCGGTGCGGGTGTTCCTGTCCTTCCTCCCGTCCAACAGCGCCGAGCCGCCGCTCTGGGCACCGCAGGCCGACGCGTCGCCGGAGTCGGCGCTGATCGACACGCTCGTGCCTGCCAACACCCGCCTCGCCTACGACGTGCGACCGGTCGTCGCCGCGCTCGCCGACGAGCACAGCGTCTTCGAGCTCCGGCCCACCCACGCCCGCAACGCCGTCACGAGTCTGGGTCGGCTCGGCGGGCGCCCCGTGGGCTTCGTCGCGAACCAGGCCGGTCACCTCGGGGGCGCCCTGGACAGTGCCGCGTGCGAGAAGATCGCTCACTTCGTCTCGGTGTGCGACGCCTTCGGGCTCGCGCTCGTCTACCTCATCGACGTCCCGGGCTTCCTGGGCGGCACCGCCGCTGAGGAGGCCCAGCTGGGCCGTCGCAGCGGGCGGATGCTGTTCGAGCTCGGGCAGGCGACGGTGCCTCGGGTCAGCGTCGTCCTACGCAAAGGCTACGGGGCCGGCTACATCGCGATGTGCGGCGGTCGCAGCTTCTCCGCCGACCTCGCGCTCGCCTGGCCGACCGCCGAGATCTCCGCCACCTCTGTCGACGGGGCGCTCGACATCGCCTACCGCCGCGACATCGCGGCCGCCGCCGACCCTGCCGCACGCCGCGAGGAGCTGCGTCACGCGTTCCAGCGGCACATCACCCCGCTCGCCGCGGGGCGCGGCTTCGGGGTGGACGACGTCGTGGTGCCCTCCTCGACCCGGGCCCTACTGATCGACGCGCTGCGGCGCAAGCCGGTCCGCCACACGCGCCGGCGACCGGACAAGGCCCACCCCATCTCGCCCATCTGAGGGACGTCGTGCTGAAGAAGGTCCTCATCGCTAACCGGGGCGAGATCGCTGTGCGCGTCGCCCGGGCCTGCCAGTCGCTCGGAGTGCTGTCGGTGGCGGTGCACGGCCTCCGCGACGCCGGCGCCCTGCACGTGGCGGTCGCCGACGAGGCGGTGGGTCTCCCACAGCCCGGGACGTCCCCGCCCTACCTGGACCCGGCCGCGCTCGTAGACGCGGCGCTGGTCGTGGGCGCGGACGCGGTGCACCCGGGGTACGGCTTCCTCGCCGAGAGCGCGGCCTTCGCGAGCGCCGTGCTGGACGCGGGCCTGGTCTGGGTGGGCCCCCGCCCCGAGACGATCGCCGCGCTCGGCGACAAGGAGCAGGCCCGGCGCATCGCGGCCGAGGCCGGCCTGCCCGTCGTGCCCGGCTGGGACGGCCCGGTCTCCTCCGCCGACGACGTCATCGCGCTCGGCCGGTCCGCCGGCTGGCCGGTGGTGGTCAAGGCGGTCCTCGGCGGAGGTGGCCGCGGCATGCGCGTCGTGACGGGGGAGGTGGAGGCGGAGCAGCTCGTCGCCGCCGCCCGCCGCGAGGCCAGCAAGGCCTTCGGCGACGAGGCCCTGCTGGCCGAGCGCTTCGTCGACGGGGCCAGGCACATCGAGGTCCAGGTGATGGCCGACCAGCACGGCAGCGTGGTCGCGGTCGGCGACCGGGAGTGCTCCGTCCAGCGCCGCCACCAGAAGCTCATCGAGGAGGCCCCGGCCAGTTCCGTGCCGACGGGTGTCCGTGCTGCTATGGCGGACGAGGCCGTCCGGTTGCTCCGACGCGTCGGCTACGTCGGGGCCGGGACGGTCGAGTTCCTCGTGGTAGGCGACCAGCACTTCTTCCTCGAGGTCAACACCCGCATCCAGGTGGAGCACACCGTGACGGAGGCCGTGACCGGCCTCGACCTCGTCGTCGAGCAGCTGCGTGTGGCGTCGGGGGAGGCGCTGTCGTTCGACCGCACCCCTCGGCCGCGGGGGCACGCGGTCGAGGTCCGGGTCAACGCCGAAGACCCGTTTCGGGGCTTCACCCCGGCGAGCGGCCGTCTGTCGGCCTTCGATGTGCCGAGCGGCGCGGGACTGCGTCTGGACAGCGGCTACCGGCAGCACGACCTCGTCCCGCCGGAATTCGACAGCCTCCTGGCCAAGATCGTCGTGGTCGCGCCTGACCGCGAGCAGGCACTCAGGCGGCTCTCCCGCGTGCTCACTGCCACCGTCATCAGCGGCGTGCCGACCACGCTGCCGGCTGCGTACGACGTTGTGACCCACCCGGACTTCGTCCGTGGCGCGGTCACGACGAGCTGGTTCGAGGAACAGGTCGAGCCGACGCTGCGCCCGGACGACCCGCGGGCCTACCGCGCACCCGGCGACCTGGTCGAGGTGGCCGGCGCCCTCATCCGTGTCGTGCGCTCGCCCGGGGGCGGCCCGGTGCGCCAGGCCCGCCGGGCCGGCGCCGCCTCTCGCGCGGTCGACCGGCTCGGCACGGTCGGCAGCCCCATGACCGGGGCCGTGGTGCTGCTGCACGTACAAGTAGGCCAGGACGTCGAGGAGGGCGACCCCCTGGTCACGGTCGAGGCCATGAAGATGGAGAACGTCGTGCGGGCCGAGGGCGCGGGGGTGGTCGCCGACGTTGCGGTCGCCGTCGGTGACGGCGTCCGCCCCGGCCAGCCGCTGCTGACGCTCTCGCCGCGCCAGGACGTCGGTGAGCCCGAGCTCAGCCCCGCCAGCCGATGAGGCGCTGGTAGACCGGGACGAGCCGGGCTGCGAGCGCGCCGCGTTCCTGCGCCGTGGCGGCATTGCTGCGCAGCCCGTAATGCAGCAGCACGGCGGTCATGCTCTCGCTGGCCAGGCCGGCGTCGACGCCCGGGTCGGACCGGCCCTTGCGCTGCAGACGGGTGACGAAGCGCCGCGCACGCGTCGTCTGGCCCTGCCAGAACGCGTCCCACATCCTGCTGACGTCCTCGTCGACCCTCGACTGCTGCTCAATGATCGCAAGCAGGCCGGCCTTGAGCGTGTACAGCTCCAGGATCCTTGAGATCGTGGAGGCGATGATGCTGTTCGGGTCACTGAGATCGGCGTCGGGCACGCGCTGCGCCGCCTCGGCCTCGAGGATGAACTCCTGCGTCAGGACCTGGAACGCTGCCTGGCGGGAGGTGAAGTAGACGTAGAACGTCGCGCGGGACACCCCCGCTTCGTCGGCGATGCGCGCGACCGAGGCCCTGCCGTAGCCGACCTCGGAGAACACCCGCTCAGCGGCCTCGAGCAGCTGGGCGCGGGTGGCGCTGTCGGTGCGGTCGTACTCCGTGCGCTTGTACCAGCTGAGCCGGTCGGTCTCCGTCATCGCACTCCTGGTCGCTGGGCCGAGCACTGGCAGATCTTAGGGCGGCCCGGGCGCGCTGCCGCGACCCGTGCCGCACCGATCCCGGGTGTGTTGACGTTACTGTCAACGTGACGTTAGCGTGCCCCGTCGCACAACGAACCCCCTCAGGAGGACGCCGTGCCCGACCTCAGGCCCCCGCTGCTGCCGGAGGTCCTCGCCCTGCCCGAGGTCCTGGCGCAGCGGGCGGTGGCGCACCCTGACGCCGTCTACGTCCAGGACGCCGAGAGCGGCGAGGCGCTGACGTACGGCCAGGCCGACGCGCTCTCGCGTGCCTGGGCGTACGCCTTCGCACGTGAGGGGGTCCAGCGGGGGGCGACGGTGCTGACGATGCTGCCGCCTGGCTTCCCTGCTCTGGGGGCCTGGCTCGGCATTGCCTGGCTCGGCGCGCTCGAGGTGCCGATCAACACCGCGTACCGGGGTCGGATGCTCCGCTATGTCATCGACGACTCGCAGGCCCGCTGCCTGGTGGTGCACGCCGACCACCTCGACCCGGTGACGGAGTCGCTGGGGGGAGGTCCCGCGCTGGACACGGTCGTCGTCGTCGGCGCCGCCGCCTGCGACGTGCCGGGTGCACGCGTGGTCACGGAGGACGAGTTCCTGACTGGCGCCCCCGTGCTGGCGCTGACTCCGCCCGAGGCACACGACATCGCCTCGATCCTCTACACCTCCGGGACGACGGGTCCGTCCAAGGGGGTGCTGGTGCCGTGGGCGCAGGCCCACCTGACCGGCACGGGCATCGTGCCCCCGGAGCTGTTCGGGCCGGAAGACGCCTTCTACTCACCGTTCCCGATGTACCACATGAGCGGCAAGGGCCCGCTGGTGGCGATGGCCGCGGTGGGCGGCCGCGTGGTGGTGCGGTCCCGCTTTAGCACCGCCGACTTCTGGTCCGACGTGCGCACCTACCGGGTGTCCTCCACCATCCTCATGGGGGCGATGGTCAACTTCCTGATCGGGCAGCCGGAGTCGCCGGACGACGCGGACACTCCGCTGCGGGACGTGCTTATGCTGCCGCTGGCCGACGACCTCGAGGCCTTTGAGCGGCGGTTCGGCCTCTCGTCGCGGGCCACGTTCAACATGACGGAAACCGCCTGCTGCATTCTCAGCGACGGCTACGACCTGGCCAACACCACCAGCTGCGGGAAGGCCCGCCCCGGCTTTCAGGCGAGGGTCGTGGACGCGTTCGACCGCGAGGTCGGCCCCGGTCAGCTCGGCGAGCTGGTGCTGCGGGCCGACGAGCCGTGGACGCTCATGGCCGGCTACTGGAACAAGCCCGAGGCCACGGTCCGCGCCTGGCGCAACCAGTGGCTGCACACCGGCGACGGGTTTACCCGTGACGAGGACGGCAACTTCTACTTCGTCGACCGGCTCAAGGACTCTATCCGCCGGCGCGGGGAGAACGTCTCGTCGACAGAGGTGGAGGCGGACGTCAACGAGCACCCCGGCGTGCTGGAGAGCGCCGCCATCGCGGTCCCGTCCGACCAGAGCGAGGACGAGATCAAGGTCGTGGTCGTCCTGAAGCCCGGCAGCGCCCTCACGCCGGAGGAGCTCCTGACTTTCCTCGAGACGCGGATGGCGCGCTTCATGGTGCCGCGGTACGTGGAGCTCGTGGACGAGCTCCCGAAGACGCCGACGCTCAAGATCCTCAAGGCTGAGCTGCGTGAGCGCGGTGTCACGCCCGCGACCTACGACCGGGGTGACTCGCGCCGGCGACCGGTGGCTGTCGCCCCTGCGTAACGACGAGGCCGAGCGCAGCCGCCTCGACTTACAGCGGCCCGGACACGCTCCTGCTGCGGTCGGCACACCGGCCCGGAGCCAGTCAGAGGAGGAGGAGACCGCATGGGTGCACCGCTGTCCGGCGTCCGCGTCGTGGAGCTCGCCGGCATCGGACCGGGCCCCCACGCCGCCATGATGCTCGTGGACATGGGCGCCGAGGTGGTGCGTGTCGTGCGGCCCGACGAACGGCCGCGTCCGCTGGGCCGAACGCTCAGGTGCTCCGGGGCCGGACCGTCGTGCGCGCCGACCTCAAGGCCGACGCGGAGCGCGCCGCGGTGCTCGCGCTCGTGGACCAGGCGGACGTGCGGGTCGAGGGCTACCGCCCGGGGGTGGCCGAGCGGCTGGGCGTCGGCCCGCAGGTGTGCTGCGGGCGCAACCCCGGGCTGGTCTACGGCCGCATGACGGGCTGGGGCCAGGACGGGCCACTCGCGCGTACCGCCGGGCACGACATCAACTACATCGCGCTGACCGGCGCCCTTGCCGCGATCGGGACCGCCGGCGAGCCGGTCCCGCCGCTCAACTTGGTCGGGGACTACGGCGGCGGCTCCATGTTCCTGCTCGCGGGTGTCCTGGCGGCACTGGTCGAGCGCGCCACCTCCGGGGTGAGCCAGGTGGTCGACGCGGCGATGGTCGACGGTGCCAGCGTCTTGCTGCAAGGCATCCAGGAGATGCGGGCGCAGGGCGCCTGGCGTGACGTGCGGGCCAGCAACCTCATCGACGGTGGCGCGCCGTACTACCGGACGTACGCGTGCGCCGACGGCAGGCACATGGCCGTCGGCGCCATCGAGCCGAAGTTCTACGCCGCCCTGCTCGACGGCCTCGGGCTGGATCCGGAGGCGCTTCCCGAGCAGGACGACGAGCTGCGCTGGGACGAGCTGGCCGACGCGGTCGGGGACGTGTTCCGCACCCGGCCGCGCGATGATTGGGCGGCCCTGTTCGCGGGCACCGACGCCTGCGCTACGCCGGTGCTCGAGTTCGCCGAGGCCTCGGGGCACCCGCACATCGCCGCGCGGGGGTCGCAGCGGACCCTGGAGGGCGGGGTGGTCGCCGGGCCTGCCCCCCGATTCTCCCGCTCGACGGGGACGACACCGCCAGGTGGCCACGAGGACCTCGCGGCGGTCACGGCGCGCTGGTCCGACGCGGTGCAGCGGTGACCCCGGACGCGGAGGTGCTGCAGCGCCTGCTCGCCCAGCGCCACAGCTGCCGGGCGTTCCGGCCGGAGCAGGTGGACCCCGAGACGATCAGCAGCCTGTTCGGCCTCGCTCAGCGCACGGCCTCGTGGTGCAACACACAGCCCTGGCAGGTCCACCTGCTGAGCGGCGAGGCCACGTCGCGCTTCGCCGAGTCCTTGACCCGGCACGGCCTCGCCAGCGCACCGTGCTCGGACCTGCCGGTGCCGGCCGGCTACTTCGGGGTCTACCGGGACCGTCGCCGCGAGACCGGCTTCGCGCTGTACGAGAGCCTAGGGATCGCCCGGGAGGACCGGGCGGGCCGGGACGCCCAGGCGCTCCTCAACTTCTCGTTCTTCGGGGCGCCGCACGCCGCGGTCATCACGACTGACCGGGAGCAGGGCGTCTACGGTGCGGTCGACTGCGGCGGCTACGTCGCCACCCTGCTGCTCGCCGCCCAGGCGCTCGGTCTCGCGGCGGTCCCCCAGGCAGCCATCGCCCTGCACTCGGACCACGTCCGGCACTACCTCGAGCTCCCCGACGACCGCCTGGTGGTCAAGCGGTCCTGCCTGCGCTGCTGGTTCGACGGACAGCAGGGACTGCCCGTCGAAGGCAAGACCCCAGGCCGGGTGGGCGGTTTCGACGGCCGGCCGTACGACCGGCTGGTCAACTCGCACGCCAGTTGTCGAAGAAGCCGACCGCTGCGACGAGGTCGTGCACTCGTACAATCTCGACGACTTGGGAGTCGACGTTCCGAGGAACCTGCGCTGGGTGCTGCACCATCTGATCGAGGAAGCGGTACGGCACCTGGGCCACTTGGACGTGCTCTGCGAGAGGGCCGACGGTCGCACGGGCGAGCAGCCGTCGTAGGGGCTACGGCGACCGGATCGAAGCACCGACGAGCTATTCGACCGGGACTGGTCATCTAGGCATCTCCGGCAACGCGGTGGCCCTCGCCCGAGGCAGGATGGCTTCGTGCTGACGGATCACGCGGTGGTGGTGGCGGTCAGCCGCGACGGCGAGCACCGCTTCAGCAAGACCGTCAGCGACGAGATCATCTTGCTGCCCGGGCTGGGGGTGCAGGGCGATGCACACGCCGGATCCACCGTGCAGTACCGCAGCCGGGTGGCCGCGGACCCTACGCAGCCGAACCTGCGCCAGGTGCACCTGATCCACTCCGAGCTGCACGTCGAGCTGTGCAAGCAGGGCTTCAACGTCGCCCCCGGGCAGATGGGCGAGAACGTCGTCACCGCCGGTCTCGACCTGCTTGGGCTGCCTCGCGACACGCTCCTGCAAATCGGAGAGCACGCACTCATCCAGATCACCGGACTGCGCAACCCCTGCGCGCAGATCGACGTCTTCCGGCCGGGCTTGCTCAAGGCCGTCGTCGGGCGCGACCAGAGCGGGGATGTCGTCCGTAGAGCCGGCGTGATGGCCATCGTCGTGCACGGCGGAGCGGTCCGGCCAGGCGACGGCATCCAGGTACGCCTGCCGGCGGGTCCTCACCACGCCCTAGAGCAGCCCTAGAGCTGCCCTAGAGCGGGTCTGAGCGGGTCCCGGTAACGAACGCGTGCCGCGTGCCGTACGAACCCAGCAGGGGCCACCTTGCGCAGCACCGTGCTCGACGACCACCCTCGGGGACCGTGCGTGAACGCGTGACGCCCAAGACAAAAACTCTTGTGGGTTATCCATTTCACTGCCACCTTGCCGGTGGCTCACTCAAGGCTTGCTGAGGCCCGCCAGGGTCGGTCTTCGGGCGGCTGGGCGAGGCTACCGGGCCTGGATCGTGGTCCCTTGAGGCCGGGCGGCTTGATCGCTTTGGGTTGCGGGTTGGCCACCAGCTGCCGGTAGGTCAGCGGTGGTGCGCCGGCGGCGTACTGCAGCAGCCGGTCGAACAGCAGCCCGCGGGCGCCGGAGTGGCGCCGGTTGAACCGGAAGCAGAACTCCTCGAGATAGGCCGGCAGGTGATCGACCTCGACGCGTCCTTGGTGGGTGCCCAGCATCCACCGCTTGAACAACGAGGCCACACGGTGGACCGCGGGCAGCAGTTCATGAGCCTCGTGTCCGGATCCGGAGACGGGGTGCGGCTCGTGGGCGAACCAGTCCCGACACGCCTTCGGGTAGGCGGACCAACCGTCGGTCACCACGGTAGATCCGGGCTCCACCGTGGTGATCAGGAACTCACGCAGGGTCTTGGCCTCCGCGTTCGGGATGATGCTCATCCGGGCCCGACCGTAGCCACGCGGCTCGCGCAGCTCGACCGCGATCACCACCAGCGTCTTGCCCAGCGCGCCGCGCCCACGCACCCCAGGGCGCTCCCCGCCGAGGAAGGTCTCGTCGACCTCCACACGCCCGGTGAGGACCTCCCGACCGGGCCGCACCATCGCGGTCCGGTAGCGGTGCAGCATCGTCCACGCCGTCTGGTAGGAACCCAGCCCCAGTAGCTTCTGCATCGTCAACGCCGACACGCCGCCCGGATCGGCGGTCATGTACCAGCCCGCGGCGAACCACACCGTCAGCGGCGTGCGCGTGTCCTGAAAGATCGTCCCGGCGGTACGCGAGACCCTCTTGCGACACCCACCGCAGCGCCACACACGCCCCGTCGTCACGGCCGTCGCCGCACGCCCGCACCCCGGACACACCGGCCCCGCCGGCCAGCGCAGCCAGTCCAGGTAGTCCATGCACGCCTCGTCGTCGGGGAACCACGCCCTCAGCTCGGCATACGAACCCGGATAGTGCAGACCACGCGAC
>JAABUT010003367.1_pt1 | contig 13830 bp, 16 predicted proteins | sample 5559281 | NCBI WGS metagenome assembly JAABUT01 (sample SAMN10711880, study PRJNA513359) | rock metagenome | isolation source: Antarctica rocks | place: Antarctica: Victoria Land, Ricker Hills nord | collected 2016-01-04
CATCACTGCTGATCGTGAAGTCATCGCGCACGGTTCCCGCCAGCAGCAGCACCGCCAGCACCGTCACACCGATCGCGGCGACCACTACGGCCCGGCGTAGACGCGCCACCGTAGGGATGCCCACGACAGGCGAGGGTAGCCGGGAACAGACCGGTGCCAGCACCACCGGCAGCCAACTCCTATTCTGAAGCGGTGACCCAAGCGCGCGGTGCCCCCGCTGACGTGATGGTCGCGCGCACCAGGTTGCTGCCGCGGGCCGAGCACCACCGGCCCCTGCACGAGTTGTTGCCCACCCCCGACGCGGTGTGCTCCTGGGTACGCGAGGGCGAAGGGCTGGTCGGCTGGGGCGAGGTGGGCAGGGTGCAGACGTCGGGTCCGGCCCGCTTCGCCGATGCCGCCGGCTGGTGGGCAGAGTTCTGCAGCCAGGTAGTCCTCGACGACGAGGTGGGCCTACCGGGTACCGGCCTCGTTGCCTTCACCTCACTCGCCTTTGCTGCCGAGCCCGGTAGCTCGGTCTTGGTGGTGCCGAGGGTCGTCGTCGGACGACGCGACGGTGTCACCTGGAGCACCGAGATCGGCAGTGAAACACCTGAGGTACATCGCCCGGTGACCGCGCCGCGCCGGCTGCGCTACTCCGCCGACTCCCACCCGGTGACCCGTTGGCATTCCGCGGTGAGCAACGCCGTGCAACGGATACGGCGTGGGGACCTGGCCAAGGTGGTCCTCGCCCGCGACCTGATCGCCGAATCCGACGTGCCGCTGGACCCCCGGTTCGTGCTCAGTCAGCTGGCCAAGCGGTATCCGCAGTGCTGGACCTTCGCCGTCGACGGCCTCGTCGGCGCAACCCCCGAGCTGCTGGTCCGCAAACAGGGACCGCAGGTGTCCTCTCGGGTGCTCGCCGGAACCACGTGGCCGCGGGCAGGCAGCACCAACGCCGAGTTGGCCGCCGCATTGCTGTCCTCGGTCAAGGACGTCGGGGAGCACGGATACGCCGTCGCCTCGCTGGTGGAGTCGTTGAGTTCCGTGTGCGCCACGGTGCACGAACAGCCGGTGGAGGTGCTGCAGCTGCACAACGTGGCCCACCTGTCGACCACGGTCACCGGGACGCTGCGCCAGCCGAATCCGGGTTTGCTGGCGCTGGCCGAGGCACTACATCCCACGGCTGCCGTCGGGGGTACCCCGACCCAGGCCGCGATTGCCCTCATCGCCGAGCTGGAGGACATGGACCGTGGTCGCTACGCAGGGCCGGTGGGGTGGGTGAACGCCGAGGGGGACGGCGAGTTGGGGCTGGCACTGCGCAGCGCGGAGATCACCGGGCACCGGGCACGCTTGTTCGCCGGTGGTGGGATTGTCGCGGAGTCCGATCCGGACGACGAGGTGGCCGAGACCGACGCCAAGTTTGCTGCCGTCCGCGACGCGCTCGAAGGAGTGGACGGTTAGCCGGCCGTGACACCGTCGTGGTCGATGACGGTGGCGATGACGCGGCCACCGAACTGCACCAGGCGAAGATGCCGACGCAGGCTCGACGGCTGCGCACGCATCCCGAAGCCACACAGGGTGCCGAACAGCGTTCCGTCGGCTCGCCGGACCGGAACGCCGATGTAGGCGCCGGGAAGACCGAGGCCCAGTCGGGTCAGCTCGCCACGGAGTTCGGCGTAGGGCGGTACTGCGGACACCACCGATGCCACTTGCGGTGCTTCTCCGTTGACCATCCGACGACAGAAGGTAGACGACCACGGCAGCGTCATTCCCGGTCGGATCTGCCCGTGCGGGTGCACGGCAATAGTCGTCTGTCGCGGCACCTCGACGTGGGTGAACATCCACAGATCCAGCCCGACCTGTTCGGCGAGCATGCCCAATACATCATCAGCGACGTCGGTCAGTTGGGCCCACGGGCGCGAGTCCTGGATGCCCGGAGCCACAGTCACAGCGCCCATCGGACCCTCCCCATGGTTTCACCAAAGCCACACACGCTCAAGTGTGTGCTCATTATCACACCAGTGCAACATGGACAAGCCCGGCGAGCGTGCTCCGACACGGTACCTAGCGTGCAAAGTTGGTCAGTCGCGCGTGCATCGCGCGCAAATCCGTCCGGTGGGTACGCACTTCGAGCACCCGCAGGCCAGCTGTTCGGCTCGCCAGCGCAGTGCCCAGATCCTGCACAGCGCGGATCTCGTGCTGCACCCCGTGGGCGGCGCACAGCGCACCGAGGTCGGTGCCGTGCGCCGTCCCGAACACCCGCTCGAACGCTGCGGCGTGCTGCGGCGCGCCCTGTTCCAGCAAGGAGAAGATGCCACCCCCGTCGTCGTTGGCGACCACGATGGTGAGCTCGGGGCGGGGTTCGTCGGGTCCGATGAGCAGGCCGCCACTGTCGTGCAGAAACGTGAGATCACCCATGAACGCTAGGGTGCGCCCGTGGTGCACCAGCGCGGCGCCGACGGCCGTGGAGATGGTGCCGTCGATGCCCGCCACGCCACGGTTGCTCAGCACGCGCACACCGGGTGTGGGCAACCCGACGTAGGACGCGTCCCGGATCGGGTTGGAGGAGCCGAGCACCAGCAGGTCACCGTCGCCCAGGGCCTCGACTACCGCCCGCGCGACGTGCAGCCCCGTGGGTGCGCACGCTGCCAACGCCACCGCTACCTGCGCGTGTGCATCTCGGGTCGCGTGGGCACACTCCTCGAACCACGCCGCGGCCGGCTGTCCTGTCGCGATCGCCCGGGTACCCACCGATCGCGCGCTCGCAGCGACGTCCGTCCACGCCGCGCCTGCAGCGAGCACGTGCACGGTGACGTCCTCCGCGCCCAGCAGCTGCTGCACCGAGCGGTGCAGGGTTGGCCGTCCGGTGACCACCACCTGGCGCGGACGGAGCCGGCTGAGAGCCAGGGGATGTACCGCGCGCAGCGGGGCAGGCGTTGAGGGCTCCGCCACCGTCGGCACGGCGGCCAACTCGGGGTGTAGCCCGGCACCGTCACCGGCCACGACGAGGGTGGGCTGGCGCAGGTCGAGCTCTAACGGGGCGTCCACCGTCGCGGGCTGCACCCGGGTCCACGGCTGGCAGTCGGGACGTCCGGGCCGCTCGGCGAGGTCATCGCCGCCGGGCACCAGCGGTTCGCGCAGAGCGACGTTGAGCTGCACCGGTCCGGGGTTGCCGTCCCTGGCGCCCGTCGCTGCGGCCAGGCTTCGGCACACCGCGTTGCGTGCGTGGGCGTCGTCCGGGGTGTGCGCGGCCTGCAGCGTCACGCACTGGCGTACAGCGGAACCGAACATGCCGTGCTGCTGCACGGTCTGGTTGGCGCCGGAGTCGAGCAGCTCGGCCGGGCGGTCCGCGCTGAGGACCACGAGCGGCACCCGCGAGTAGCCGGCCTCCAACACCGCCGGATGCAGGTTGGCGACCGCGGTGCCGGAGGTGGTGGCCACGACGACGGGAGCGCCACTGCCGCGGGCGAGTCCGAGTCCGAGGAACCCGGCACTGCGCTCGTCGATGCGCACATGCAACCGGATCCGGCCCGCCAGCTCTGCGATGTGCAGTGCGTAGGACAGCGGTGCGTTGCGTGAACCAGGGCACAACACCGCCTCGCGTACCCCGCCCCGGATCAGCTCGTCGACGAGTACTTGAGCCTGCACGGTGGAGGGGTTCACGCCCGAAGCCTGGCAGAGATGGCCGCCCGGGTCGCGAGGTGGCAGCGTGAGCACCGTGCGCACCGACTTCGATCCGGCCGAGACCGGACACCGCCGCTTCTACCAGCTGTTGACCTCGGTGGTGGTTCCGCGGCCGATCGCCTGGGTATCGTCGCGCTCGGCTACAGGCGTCGATAACCTTGCACCGCACAGCTTCTTCACCGTCGCCGGGGTGGATCCGCCGGTGGTCCAGTTCACTTCAGTCGGCCGCAAGGACAGCCTGCGCAACATCGAGGCCACCGGCGAGTTTGTCGTCTGTCTGGCCGCCGAGGACCTGTTCGAACAGGTCAACGCCACCGGCACCAACTTCGACAACGACACCAGCGAGTTCGACACCGTGGGGCTCACGCGCGAGCCCAGCCTGCTGGTCGCGCCACCCAGGGTGGCCGCCTCCCCGGTGGCGCTGGAGTGCCGGTTGCGTCAGGTCATCGAGGTCGGCAACTGCTTCTTGGTGCTCGGCGACGTGCTGCACGCCGTCGTGGACGCCGACGCTCTGGCCGAGGACGGCCTGCCCGACATCGCGCACCTGCGCCCGTTGAGCCGCCTGGGCCGCGACGAGTGGGGGCTGCCACCGACGGTCCGCGAGATCACCCGCATCCCGGTGCAGCAGTGGCCGGGCCATTACCGCGAGCCCTGATGGTCGATGCGCTGCGGCGGTGGGCGCCGCTCGCCGCCGTCACCGCGGTTGCGGTGGCGGTGTTGGACGCCCTGCGAGTGCCTTCCTCCGCGCTGGTGGCCGCGTTGGTGGTGGGGATTGGTTTCGCATTGTCCGGTCGCAGCCCCGGCGTGGTGTCCCGCTGGGCGATGACGGGGGCGCAGGCGGTGCTGGGCGTCGTCATCGGGGCGCTCGTGCAGAGCTCGACGCTCAGCGCGGTGGCCCGGGTGTGGCTGCCCGTCCTCGGCGTCAGTGCGGCCACCTTGGCGCTGAGCGTCGTCGGTGGCCTGTTGCTCGGTCTGCACCGCGACGTCGACCCGCTGACCGGGTCGCTGGCCCTTACCGCAGGCGGCGCGTCGGGGCTCACCGCAATCAGCCGCGAGTTGGGCGCCGACGAGCGGCTGGTGGCCGTCGTGCAGTACCTGCGGGTGGTGCTGGTCATCGCGCTGATGCCGGTGGTCACCGCGCTGGTGTTCCGGCCGACCCCGAGCGGCGGCGCCCACGCACGCAGCTTCGGCGCCGCGTGGTACCTCGACCTGGGGTTCCTCGCCGCCTGCTGCCTGGTGGGCATACCGCTGGGGCGCCTGTTGCGTCTGCCTGCCGGGGCGCTGCTCGGACCGCTGGGAGTGGCCGCAGCGCTGACCCTGTCCGGGTGGTCGATGCACGCCAGCGCACCCGCCGCACTGGCCGTGCTGGCCTACGCCGTGATCGGTCTGCAAGCCGGACTGCGGTTCACCAGGAACAGCGTGCGGGTGATCGCCCGCATCCTGCCACTGGCCGTCGGCCTAATCCTGGTGGTGCTGCTGGCCTGCGCGGGCCTCGGCGTGCTGCTCGCACACCTGGCCGGGGTGACGCCGCTGGAGGGTTACCTCGCCACCACCCCGGGCGGGCTGTACGCCGTGCTCGCCACCGCACAGGACAGCGGCATCGCGGTCACGTTCATCCTCGCCGTGCAGGTGGCGCGGGTGCTGCTCATGCTGCTGCTGGCGCCGGTACTCGCCCGGACGCTGACGCGGTGGATCAGGCCGACGGCGGCCACGCGGGATGGCCCCCGGCCAGCAGGGCATGGCACCGACTGAGCCGCTCGCGCCACCACAGCGCCCGATCGGGTGGAGCCGCCAATTGCTGCAGCCGCCGCGCGTCCGGTGCCACCGCGCCAATCGGCAGACGGCCCTCGACCGGGCGAACAGCAGCGGTGACGTCCTGGGCGAGCAGCCCTCCAGTGGCCAGCCCGCACGCGTACTCCAGTCCCGGAAGTGCCGCTGCCGCAGCCAGTCCGGCGCTCATGCCCACGGCGGAGTCCAGTGCACTGGAGATCACCACCGGCATGCGGTGCTCCGTGCGCAATCGCTGCGCCAACGCGAGGACCCGGCGCATGCCACCCAGCGGCGGCACCTTGAGCACCGCTACGTCTGCCGCACCAGCCTGCGCCACCCGCAGCGGGTCCTCCGCGCGGCGGATGCTTTCGTCAGCGGCGATGGGCACCTGCACCCCCGCCGCGGTGAGGCGCGTCCGCACCTCGGCCAGCTCGGCGACACCGGCGCACGGTTGCTCGGCGTACTCCAATACACCCTGCGCCCGCAGCGCGGTGAGGGCCTGGACCGCCTCGGGCACGCTCCATCCGCCGTTGGCGTCCACCCGCACCCGGGCGATCTGCGCGCGCACGGCGGCCACCCGCGCCAGGTCGTCGGCCAGGGCCTGCCCCTGCTGAGCCACCTTGACCTTCGCGGTCGTGCAGCCGGGAAACTGGGCCAGCACCTGCGGCACCTGCTCGGCACCGACCGCGGGGATCGTGGCGTTCACCGTGACTGTGTCGCGCAAGGGCGCGGGCGGCCCCCACCAGGCGGACTCCAGCGCCGCAGCCAACCACCAGGCGGCCTCGGTGTCGTCGTATTCGGGGAACGGGGCAAACTCCCCCCACCCGGCCGGCCCGCGCAGCAGGAGCACCTCGCGCACGTCGATCCCCCGGAACCGCACCCGCAAGGGCAGCTGCACCACGTGCACGGTGGAGGGGATCGATGGGAGCACCCGCTCATCCTCCCCGATTAGGCTGGCAAGCATGACCTTCGACCCCAGTGTGTGGCGCGCGGTAGACGGATTCGACGAGCTCACCGACATCACCTACCACCGCCACGTCACCGACGGCACCGTGCGCATCGCCTTCGACCGGCCCGAGGTGCGCAACGCCTTTCGCCCGGACACGGTGGACGAGCTCTACCGGGCGTTGGATCACGCGCGGATGACCTCCAACGTGGGATGTGTGCTGCTCACCGGCAACGGGCCCAGCCCCAAAGACGGCGGCTGGGCGTTCTGCTCCGGTGGTGACCAGCGGATTCGCGGGCGCAGCGGCTACCAGTACGCGGGTGGAGACACCGCGGACACCGTCGATAAGGCGCGGGCCGGCCGGCTGCACATCCTGGAGGTGCAGCGGCTGATCCGCTTCATGCCCAAGGTGGTGATTGCCGTGGTCAACGGCTGGGCGGCCGGTGGCGGGCACAGCCTGCACGTGGTCTGCGACCTCACCCTGGCCAGCCGCGAGCACGCCCGGTTCAAGCAGACCGACGCCGACGTGGGCAGCTTCGACGGCGGCTACGGCTCGGCGTACCTCGCGAAGATGGTAGGGCAGAAGAACGCCAGGGAGATCTTCTTCCTCGGCCGCACCTACACCGGCGAGGAGATGCAACAGATGGGGGCGGTGAACGCCGTCGCGGACCACGCGGAGCTGGAAGCCACCGCCATCGTGTGGGCCGCGGAGATCAACGGCAAGTCACCCACCGCCCAGCGGATGCTCAAGTACGCGTTCAATCTCCAGGACGACGGACTGGTCGGCCAGCAGCTGTTCGCCGGAGAGGCGACGCGGCTGGCGTACATGAGCGACGAGGCGGTGGAGGGCCGCGACTCCTTCTTGGAGAAGCGCGAGCCTGACTGGTCGCCCTACCCCTGGTACTTCTGACGTCATGGAGATCCTCAGCAGCCGGATCATTCTCCGACCCACCGACGCCGAGGGGTCGGTGCGCTTCTACCGCGACGTGCTCGGCCTCGCGGTCTACCGCGAGTTCCCGGGCGGCACGGTGTTCTTTGCTGGCCAGGGACTGTTGGAGGTGTCCGGCCACGAGGACGGCCTCGGCACCGCAGTGGTGTGGCTGCAGGTGCGTGACCTCGCGGACACCGCCGCGGAGCTCACGCTGAACGGCGTGCCGATCGACCGCGAACCGCGACGCGAGCCGTGGGGCTTGGACGAGATGTGGGTCCGCGATCCGGACGGCGTGCGGCTGGTGTTCGTGGAGATTCCGCCCGGACACCCGCTGCGAACCGACGTCCGTTGAGCCGCTTGCTGCGCGCGCTGCCTGTACCCACCGGCCGGGCCGTGCTGGAGCTGTTGCCAACCCTGGCGCAGGTGCTCTCCGGCGACGGTCCCGCGTGGCTGCCAGTTCCCGTCGACGACGCCCGGGAAGCTGCCGGGCTGACCGAGGCACTGGCTGTCGACGCGCCGATCCAGGACGAGGTGGCGCTGGCGATGGCCACCTCCGGGTCCACCGGAACCCCCAAGGGGGCGATGTTGTCCGCCGCTGCCCTGCGGGCAAGCGGTGAGGCCACGCACGCGCGGCTGGGTGGGGCCGGCTCCTGGTTGCTGGCCCTGGCCGCCCACCACGTCGCCGGCATGCAGGTGCTGCTGCGCAGCGTGCTGGCCGGAACCGAGCCCACAGTGCTCACCGGTTTCGATCCCGCAGCCCTGGTCGACGCCATAGCGACGATGCCCAAGGGACGTCGTTACACCTCGCTGGTGCCCACCCAGCTGATCCGCGTGCTGGAGCACCCCGAGGCGTGTGCTGCACTGGCCACACTGGATGCCGTCCTCCTCGGCGGCGCGGCCACCCCCTTTGCTCTGCACGCGCGCGCGCAACAGGCAGGCATCCGGGTAGTGCGCACCTATGGGATGAGCGAGACTTGCGGCGGCTGCGTCTATGACGGCGTCCCCCTCGACGGAGTGCGGGTGCGGATCGAGAGCGGGCGGGTGCTGCTCGGCGGGGCGACGCTGGCGTCGGGCTACCGCAACCAGCCCGAGCACCCGGCGTTCGCGGAGCCGGGGTGCTTCCGCACCGATGATGCCGGGGTGTTGGACGACGGGGTGCTCACCGTGCTCGGGCGGCTCGACGACGCGATCACCACCGGTGGCCTGACGGTGCAGCCCCAGGTGGTGGAATCTTCGCTTGCCACCCATCCAGGGGTCCGCGAGTGCGCGGTGATCGGCGTTCCGGACGAGCAGTGGGGCCAACGGGTGGTGGCGGTGATCGTCCCCGGCGTCGCGGTCCCCGAGCTGGCGGAGCTGCGCAGGCATGTCGGTGCCACGCTTGGCAGTGCCGCCGCCCCCAAGGAGCTACATGTGGTGGACGAACTCCCATTGCGTGGGCCGGGCAAGGTGGACCGTCGGGCGCTCGCTGTCCTGGTGCGCGGGGCGAGTTGAGCTCAGTGCTTGACGTAGACCAGGGCGAACCCGTCGTAACCCTTGCGCCCCACGGTTTGTATCGCGGTGGCCCGCACCCGCGGTTCTAGCCGGACCAGCTCGGCAAACCGGCGAATGCCGGCAAGGTCGGCGTCGTCGCCCTGGCCGTCCACGACTGCTCCGCCCCGGACCACATTGTCCACCACAATGACCGACCCGGGGTGGGACAACCGGAGCGCGTGGCCGAAGTATTCGGGCGTGCTCGCCTTGTCCGCATCGATGCAGACCAGATCGAACGGTTCCTGCAGTTCGCCCATGAGCGTGGCGGCGGCCCCGACCCGGACCTCGACGAGGTCACCGAGCCCCGCCGCCGCGACGTTGGCGCGGGCGACCTCCGCGTGCCGCGGATCGAGCTCGAGCGTCACGACGCGGTCGTCGGTTACGCCTACCCAGGCGTAGCAAATCACGGGCGCTGCCATTCCAGCAAACACCGGCAGCGGACAGATCGTCGCCGTCGTCCTGCCCACCGGCACTGCGAGTCCGAGATACCAGTCTCCGTTGCCGCCGGAGCCCTGCACCTTCACTCCGAGCATCGGCACCTTCACCGCACATTGAGATCAGCGGGGCCAGAAGGTTTCAGCACCTGAAAGAATCAGCCCATGGCCAACGCTGCTGAATGGATCGAAGGCGCCCGCCCGCGCACCCTGCCCAACGCGATCGCCCCCGTCATTGCGGGCACCGGGGCCGCGGCCTCCCTTGACTCCCCGGTGTGGTGGAAAGCGATTCTCGCTCTGGTGGTTTCGGTGTCCCTGATCGTCGGCGTCAACTTCGCCAACGACTACTCCGACGGCATTCGCGGCACGGACGACGAGCGGGTGGGGCCACTGCGCCTGGTGGGCTCCAAGCTGGCCGCGCCCACCACGGTGAAGACCGCCGCCATCGTCTGCTTCACGATTGCCGGTGTCGCCGGGCTCGTGCTGGCGGTCGCCAGCGCCTGGTGGCTGGTGCTGGTCGGCGCCTTCTGCATCGCCGGCGCCTGGTATTACACGGGTGGTAAGAACCCGTACGGATACAAGGGCTTCGGAGAAATCTCCGTCTTCGTCTATTTCGGGCTGATCGCGGTGCTCGGCACCCAGTTCGTGCAGGCGGAGCGAGTGGAGTGGGCGGGCGTGGTGGCGGCCGTCGCTGTGGGTTGCTTCTCCAGCGCGGTGTTGGTGGCCAACAACCTGCGCGACATCGCCACCGACACCGGCAGCGGCAAGCGCACCCTGGCCGTGCGTCTGGGCGATGGACGCACCCGAGGATTGCACGCTGCGCTGCTGGCCGCGCCGTTCGTGCTCAGCCTCGCGCTCGTGATGCGCACCCCATGGGCGCTGCTCGGGCTGCTGGCCTTCCCGCTGGCGGCGAAGGCCAACGCTCCGGTGCGCCATCGCGCGAGGGGGCTGGAGCTGATCCCGGCCCTGCGCGATACCGGTCTGACGATGTTGGCGTGGTCGGTGCTCACCGCACTGGCCATCGGCGTGGGCTGAGCGGCCCCACGCTGCGGCGATCGCCAGCATCCCACGTTGTGCGAAAGCGGCATTCACCAAGAACGTGGAGCGAATGCGGCTTTCGCACAGCATGGAGTGCGCGCGTCAGCTCGTCCAGACACCACTGCAGGCAAACGCTGCCAGTTGCGCGGTGGCCGGCGCGAGGTCCATGCCTTGCCGCTGCACCCAGTCGTCGTTGAAGTACGTGGCGCCGTAGCGCTCACCACCGTCGCAGAGCAGGGTGACGACGCTGCCGCATTCGCCGCGCTTCAGCATGCCCGCGATGAGCCCGAAGGCCCCCCACAGATTCGTCCCGGTGGAGCCCCCGACCCGACGGCCGAGTACGTCACTGACGTGGCGAGCGGTGGCGATCGAACATGCGTCGGGCACGCGTTCCATCCGGTCGATCACCTGCCCTACGAAGGATGGCTCCACCCGTGGCCTGCCGATGCCCTCGATGCGCGAGCCCCCGCTCCCGGCCAATTGCGGATCGCTGGTGCGCCAAGCGTCGAAGAACACCGACCCCTCAGGATCCACCACACACAAGCGCGTGGCCAGTCGTCGGTAACGCACGTAACGACCGATCGTCGCGCTGGTGCCTCCCGTCCCCGCGCCGACCACCACCCACGCCGGCACCGGATGCGCCTCTAGCGCCAACTGGGTGAACATGGACTCGGCGATGTTGTTGTTGCCTCGCCAGTCGGTGGCGCGCTCGGCGTGGGTGAACTGGTCCATGAAGTGACCGCCACACTCCTGCGCCAGGCGCCGCGACTCCGCGTAGATCGTGCCCGGATCGGCCACCAGGTGGCACGTCCCTCCCTGTGCCTCGATCAGGGCAATTTTCGACGGACTCGTGGTCGCCGGCATCACGGCCACGAACTGCAGCCCGAGCAGCTGGGCGAAGTAGGCCTCGCTGATCGCGGTCGAGCCCGAGGACGCCTCGATCACGGTGCTGCTTTGCCCGATCCACCCGTTGCACAGCGCGTAGAGAAACAGCGAACGCGCAAGGCGATGCTTGAGGCTCCCGGTGGGGTGGGTCGACTCGTCCTTGAGATAGAGCTGCACGCCCCACTCGGGCGGCAGCGGATAGCGCAGCAGGTGGGTATCCGCGCTGCGCTGGGCATCGGCTTCAATCAGCCGCACGGCATCGTCCACCCAGGTGCGCGGGGCAGAACGGTCGACGATCGCACCGAGGGGGTTCACGTCGACGGGTCCTCCCCGCGCAGCTGGGCACGCAGCTGCGCCTTGTCCTCGCGTCGCTGCGCGCCCACCACCTCCATGTTCGCCGTCAGCTTGTCGCGCAGCCCGGCGAGCACCAGATGGGCGAGCGGCAGCTGGATGATCACGGCCACCGCCAGCGCCACGATCAGCGGGATGTCCACCCCGACAAGCTTCGCGATCCCGAGGATGACGGCGACCAATACGGCGACGAGCAGCAGCCGCGCGGCGGTGTAGAAAAATACGTTGCGCACGAGTGAGCGCTTTGCCAGACGCACGTCTGCCGGGGAGTCGTGATCGTCAGCGTCAGGAGTGGTCACGGACGTCGAGGTTACGCGGCGTCCGTGAGCATCGCGGACGCCCGTTTTGCCCCTTACCTTCCCTTTACCAACGCACAACCGTTCGAGTACCCGGCAGGTGCGCTGCCACTATTGGCGGTGCACGTCCGAATCGTCTGGATCCTGGAGGCACCCCATGTCCGTCACCCCTCTCGTTGCCACTCCCCGCTCGGAACGACTCCTCACTCCCGGCGAGGTCGCGGCCATGTTCCGCGTGGACCCGAAGACCGTGACGCGCTGGGCCTCAGCCGGTCGGCTGGGCTCCATCCGTACACCCGGCGGCCACCGCCGGTTCCGGGAGTCCGAGGTGCAGTCGCTGATCGCGGAGCTGACTACGGAGCCCACTAACCACGCGAGCTGACCGAGGCACCTTCGCGGAGGGCTACCCTGGCCACCAGGAGGTTTTGCATCGTGCTCTTTTTGTTCGCGATCATCGCTTTGGTGGCTCTGACCGGCTTGTTCTGGCGGGCGTTCGGGCCCCAGGGGGCCGCGCGGCCGCGAACCCGCGTCCGTGGCCCGGATGACGACCCGGACTTCCTGCGTCGGCTCGGCCCCGGCGCTACACCGCCGCACGACTGAACGCTCGCGCGGCTGGGGTCAGCGACGGCTCGCGGAGGTGGGGAAGTCATCGGCGATGGTGGCGGCGAGCTCCAGCATCGCCGAGCGAGTGGACAGCTTGAGGCGCTCCAACTCGACCTCCGCACCCTCCTCCAGGTGCGGGTCGAAGGGCAGCACGTGTACCGCGCGGCAACGCGCCGCAAAGTGCTCGGCCAACTTGTCGATGTCCACCTTGCCCGAGCCCGGACGCACCGCGTTGATCACCGCGACCGACCGCTTGACCAGCTCGTGGTAGCCGTGCATGTCCAGCCAGTCCAGGGTGGCCGAGGCGCTGCGCGCGCCGTCGATGGAACCGGAGCTGACCAACACGAGGCAGTCGGCGAGGTCCAGCACACCTTTCATCGCCGAGTGCATCAGACCGGTGCCGCAGTCGGTGAGCACGATGTTGTAGAAGTGCTCCAGCAGGTCCACCGCGCGGCGGTAGTCCTCCTCGCTGAACGCCTCCGAGACCGCCGGGTCGCTGTCGCTCGCCAGTACCTCGAGGCGGCTCGGACCCTGTGAAGTGTAGGCCCGCACATCGCTGTAACGGGTGATCCGGTGGGCGTCACGGAGCAGGTGGCGCACCGTGGCCGCCGTCTCCAGCGGAATCTTCTGGCTCAGGGTGCCCCGGTCCGGGTTGGCATCGACCGCCACCACCCGGTCACCCCGCAGTGAGGCGAAGGTCGAACCCAGGGTCACCGTGGTGGTTGTCTTGCCGACGCCACCCTTCAGGCTCAGCATGGCGATCTTGTAACAGCCGTGCAGCGGCTGGTTGATCCGTCCGATCAATTCCCCGCGCTCGACGTCGGCTTCGCTCTCCCCGAGGTTCACGGTGCGCCCGGACGCCAGGTACACGGCCTTGCGCCAGCCGCTGCGAGGAGCCTTTTTCGCCCGTGTCAGCAGGGCGGCCGAGGACAGGTCCTCGACGGACAGCCCACGATCGCTGGTAGCGCTCCGCGCTGCGTGACGAGTCACCGTCGGTTGTTGGGCGTAGGAATAGCCCTGTTGCGGCGGCGGCGCCGTGGTTGGCACTTGCTGCTGTGCGGGCGCTCGTGGCGTTGGCGGTTGTTGGGGGGGCGCGTGGGGCGGAGGGGACGCAAGGGACTGGGGCGCAGAGGACCGGGGCGCAGAGGACTGCGACGCAGTGGGCCGGGAGTCGGCTGCGTGAGCGCCACCGGGCTGATACCCGGAGGCAGGAGACTGCCGGCTGGTTTCGGGGCTCGCCGGCGGAGCCGGTGGCACCGAGCTTGCTGACATCTGCCCCGATGGCGCGCCGCTCATTGGTGGCTCCAGCCACCCCGGACCCTGCGGTCGCTCGCCCTGCTGCTCACTCACCCGTACTTCTCCCCTCACGTGCATCGCACAACC
>JAABUT010003368.1_pt1 | contig 13826 bp, 9 predicted proteins | sample 5559281 | NCBI WGS metagenome assembly JAABUT01 (sample SAMN10711880, study PRJNA513359) | rock metagenome | isolation source: Antarctica rocks | place: Antarctica: Victoria Land, Ricker Hills nord | collected 2016-01-04
GCGGGCCCGGCGACCGCGCCACCCTGCCCACCGGGATCACTCCCCGATCTGGAAGCTGTCGATGCTGCCGATCGACCACCCGTCGACGTAGGTGTCACCGGCGTAGCCCTCCATCCACCCCACGAAGGCCTTGTCTCCCCCCTCGGCGTAGGCGTCGAACATGCCCTGGGCAGACTCGGGATCCAGCTGCAGGCTGATGCTGCGATCCCGCAGGTAGTCCTTGCCCGCCGCCGCCGGACCCTGCGAACCTTTCAACGTGATCTTGCTGCCGTAGCGGGCGGTCGAGGAACCCCCGGGCCCCCCGGTGTCCCGGATCCGGGCCACCGCCCGCCGCCGCCCCTTCTGCGTGGTCGCCACCTGCCGCGACTTGGCGACCACCTTGGACAGGTTCGCCCCCCTCAGCTTGTTCCTCTCCCCAGCCGTCGTGACCCAGCGCTCCACAGTGCGTCGGGTGACACCGAGCTCCTTCGCGGCCGCGGTGAGATCGATGCCCGACTTGGTCTTCCCGGGCCCACCGATGGCCATCAACATGCCGTGCACATCGGCGTCGGGGCTCCCGGACACATCACCGGTGTTGCCGCTGAACGCGGAGAACAAGGTGCCCCGCAGGGCTGCGGTAAATCCCTGCTTCTTCATCGGATCTCACCCCGTGCGGCACCCACTAGCTGAATAGTGGTGTGCCACTGGGTGTGCACACTGGTCCACGTCCCCGTGCGGTCGTCATCGATCGCGACCCCGCAGGTCAGGCACTGGTAGTGATAGTTGCACCCGTTGATGATCGAGGACAGCGAGTAGCCCTCCCGCTGGATCCATTCCACCCTGCTCATCAGGCACCCCCTGCGGCGGCGGGATCCCACTCGGTGTCCAGCAGGTCCTTGCCGCGGTAACCGTTGCCCGCACCGAGATGCGCCAGCTGCTCGACCAGCAACCCCGACGCCTCGGCCTTGTACTGACCGAACCCGCGTCCGAGGGTGTTGGACTTCCCGGGCCACGCACTGATGGGGTCCGGGTCATCGGAGGTGTACAGCACGGTGTCGGCGGTGACCGCGACCGGCCACCGGTCACTGTCCCGACCGATCTGCAGGATTCGGCGCAGCACGTTGGCCCGTGCTTTGGCCACGATGTGGTGGCGTCGGTCGGGGGCGTATCCCATCCTGTTCCGCATGTGCAGCTCGGAACCCATCATCCCGAAGGTGTGCGCGTAGACCACCTTGAGCATGTCGCGGGCGGCTTGGGCATCGACGTCGTCGATGTCGAGCTGGGTGCGGGCATCGCGGACTCGGGCATACCAGGGGTCGAGGATCCGCAGGTGCTCGCTCCAGGTGTAGGCCTGCAGCACGGGCTGTTCGTAGCCCAGCTCGTAGCCCATCGCCAGGGTCGGGGTGGTGACCCACATCGACGGGGTCGACCCGCGGGGGTTCAGTGGGTGCGGGTAGCGCCAGTCCGCGGCGTCGGGGATTTCGACCTTCCAGTACCCGGGGAGCTTCGGGTCGAACGCCACCCCGTCGGGATGATGCGTCGGGGTGCCGACGCCGAGTTCGAGGCCGGCCACTCCCGCGGCGTAGGAGCCGCCCCGGTCATAGCCGTGCACGTAGCGGTGTGCCGCCTCAGCCTCGGTGGGCTTGCGGGACCACCGGAAGTCCGACTCCAGGGTGTTCATCGCAGCGGGCGGCACCGGCTCGTGGGGGGTGAACAGCTTGTCGCGGTCTTTGGCCCGCAGGCTGATCATGAGGTCGATGCCGGTGGTGGAGCCGCTCATCGCCCAGGGAGCCCCCACGGCGGCGGCGAACAACCCCAGCCGCCGAGCCAACGTGGCTGGGTCGGGGTCATCGCTGAGGACCGGTGTCTCCGAGGGGTCGGGGCTCATGCCGGAGATCAGCGCCACGAACACGCCCCGTTTTTCTCCCCGCCACACCCTTGTCCAGGTACCGAGGCGGTCTCCGCCCTTGCCGCCGAGCTTCCACCCCTCCTCCCGTGCTGCGGTCACGAGGACGGATTCGGCGGTGCGTTCGCGCAGCTGCGTACCCCGGGTGCTGTCGCCCTTGTCGAGGTCGGTGGTGTCGATGCCGAGTTGGCGCAGCATGGCGTCGGTGACCCAGATTTGGCCGGGTTCACTGCGGTAGGGGGTGACCTGGGTGCCCAGGTTGAGCTCGTCGACCAGTGCCGCGATGTGCCCGACGTGGCTCAGGGGCTGGGGCAGGTCGTGGTGGGTGCCATCGGGCATCCAGATTCCGTCGGTGTGCAGCACTGCCGCCGGGCCGGCGAACACGGCCGCGGAGTTTGATGCGGACTTCGGGGTGTGCTCTGGCTGCGCTGGCGGCAGTGTGGGCGCCGCCGGCGCTGTCGGGGCTGAGGGACGAAGTGCCGGAGGTGCAGCGGGAGCCGGGGCGGTCGCTGTTGTACCGCGGCTGGCAGGGGTGCTGCGTTGCCAGCACGGAATGTGCATCGGGGTGCCGAGGAACCGCACTCCCGCCGGGACCGCGCAGCCCGCGCAGGGCTGTGACGGTTGGAAATGCTCCGCAGTGGCGGTGCGCCCGGTCGCGTCGGTGTAGCTGCCCATAGGGCTCTCCTCGAGGAAATCTGCTGGGCTGGTCGGGCCCGGTGTTGAAGGCTCCGACACTAGCCGTTCATGCTGCGAATCGTCAACAGTGGGGAGGGTGAACAACCCACCCGGCGCTGGCGGGCTGCCCGCAGTGTCGGTGGGTCCACCATCGGGGGGCATGTCCGGATCGGTGTGCTGGGCGGGAGCGGGAGGCTCGTCGCCGAGAAGCTCATCTAACCGGAGGGCGACCATGCGAATCTCGCGGCCACCCTCGCAATGCAACGTGCGCTTGACCATCAGCCGCGGCGAACGGGCCCCGTTGCGTTCCGCGATCAGCACCCCCTCGTCGTACAACGCCCGCATGGCAGTACCCCGATCCAACTGGGGGGCATCGGCCATGGTCGCGGCGGTGGCCTTCAGGACCTGATCCAAAGCGGAAGGATCGACGATGAGCTGCGCCACCCGCTCCGTCGCGGTCGGGTTGTGCAGCACGTAACCGAAACGAATCCCCTTGGGCTCCAACCGATATTTATCGTCCCCGCTGTGGTGATCGGTCCCCAGATTGGTGCGCCGCCACCCCAACCGCCCGGCCAGCGGCCACGGCGGGGCATCCCCACTGCGGATGTCATCGACGTAGGCCAGGTGCCCACGCAGGGCGTGACAGATCAGTTCCCGCACCCGCGCCCCCGTGGACGCCGGCAAATCCGGGTCACTGGCCGCGGACAGCGCATCATCGAGACCGGCCCCGACCCGCTCGAGAAGCTCGGTGCGCTCGGTGTCGGTAATCGCCCCGACATCGAGGAGGAACGCCGACAACGCGATCCACCCGGCCCAGGTCGCCCCGATCGCCTCGGCCTGCCGCACGTTCTCCCCGCCCTCACGCAGGGCTTGCGCGTAACGGGCACCCTCCGCGAAGGCGTTGGCCCGGATCTGCTCGAGGTCCCCGGACACCCACTGCAGGAACGACGCCATCAGCTGAGCACGCCCACGCCGGGACTCCTCCTGATCCAACGCGATGAGCTCGTCGAGGCTGATCTCCTCCGCGTTCAGCGGAACCACCAACATCCGCTGCGCCCCGGAACCGGGCCGCGGCATGACCTCGCTGGTCACCATGGCACTGGAGCGCGGCGGGGTGCCATCCAGCACCGACAACCCATCACGGGTGGACCGCGACCGCTGCTCCCCGTTGTGCACCATCCGCGCGAACTCCTCCAGCGCCTTCTGCGCCGCCCCCCAATCCCGGGTGGGTGCCACATCATCCGCCCAGTACAAGGCGTCTTTCGCAGAGTTCAGCTTGATGCGCAACGCATTGAGGGTGTCGCCGTTGCCCGACATCGACGTCGCCGGCTTGCGTCGGTCCCACAGCTCCCCCCAGTGGTGCATCGCCAGCGACGCCACCGACGTCTTGTACGACCCTGGTGAGCCGATCAGCGCCAGCACCCACGGGTTCGGTCCCAGGGCGGAGCGAAACACCTGCCCCAGCAACGGAGCAGTGACCCTGCCCGGCAGCCGGTGCAACATCGCCGCGGAGTCCTGCACGAACACCTCCCGAATGTGAGCGGCATCAGTGCTGGGGTCAGGCAGGTCATACCGGGACAGTGGACCGTTCAACAACACCGGAACCGCCCGCACCCCTTCAGGACTGATCGCACCTCGGGCGTGCACAAAAAACCATCGCCCATCCTCCCCGCGCCGCCACCCCGTGGACCGGTAACGCACGGTCCGACGAATCTGTGATCCCCCCACCGCCCGCAACGCATCCCGCAGCTTCGCGATGCCCCGCGGGGTGGAGTCATAGGCCGGCGGGCCGGGCAGGGAATCCACCCAGGCACAGTCCCGGTACTCCAGGGCCGGGATCCGCATTCGCATCGACTCCCCCGTAGCCGGGTGGGTGTAGCCGATGACCACCGCGGACAACTCCTCCGGTGCCGGCGGGTTCACCTCCTCCTGCCCGAGGATGCTCTCGCGTCCCCGCAGCACGGGGGCGTCCACATCGACGGTGTTGTCCTGCGCCTCCAGGTACTCCATCTCCACCACCCGGGCATCGATCCCCAGGACGAGCTTGAGCACCTCCCCGCCGTCCTTGTCGAGGGTGCGGTGCACCAACGTGCCCTCGACGATGCGGTACACCGGCTGGTCGATGTCCACCCCGGCCCGAGTGCGCGGCGCCTGCCGCCCGAAGGTGGAGGACTCCCCCTGCGCCGGCTCTTCGGCTGCGTCTTCCGCTGCAGCGTGCCCCTGCTCGACGCGATCCTGCAGCAGCGGCGGCACCGCCACCGCAGCCACATCGTGTGCCCCGCGAGCGGCAACACCAGCATGTCGCAACAACTCATCGGCGCTGTCCATGGCGGTGCCCGCCCAGTCGGTGCCCGCCCCCACCACCAGTCGACGCACCTCGTCAACCAGCTCGAGCAGCGCCTCATAGCGCCGTTCCGCCTCCACCGCCCACCGCTTCGCGGCGTGCCGCTGCTCCCCCTGCCCCTGCGCGTCGCTCACGGCTTCCGCAGCCTGTACCCGGGCCTGCGCCTCCACGAAAGCCTGTTCCACCGCGGCATGCTTGGCCCGCACCTTCGCCAAGGCGGCGTGGGCAGCGACCTCCTGCGGGGACACCGGCAGCAGGCCACCAAACAGGGTGTCGGGGTCCCATAACCCGGCCTCGACGTGGTCGGTGAAGTCGGCCTTGCGCGCGGTGGGTCCCGGCAGCAGCAGCTGCACCTGGGCGTCCGCCGCACCCAACACCGCCGCCAACTCGGCACCGCGGGCGTAGCCGTCGGCGTCGCGGTCGAGGACCACCCGAACCTGCGCGCCGCGCAGTACCTCGGCCAGCTCAGGAGGAAACGAACGCGCCCCTTGGGCGTTGGTCGTGCCGACCAATCCCAGCCCAGCAGCGGTGTCGGCGTCCTTCTCTCCCTCCAGCACCCAGACTGGACGACCGTCGGCGACCCCCAGGCGCACCTCGAGCATCCGGTAGAGCACCGACTGAAACCCCGAGGGCTTGTGCCGTATCCGATTGCCCAGAACGGAAACAAACTGCTGGGTAAACGACTTGTGCGGCTCTCCGCAGCTGGCGCACTCCTTGCGGATGACCTCCTGCACGAGCGTTCCCGCGTCATCGACATAGGGGTAGGTGCGCACCGTCTGCCATGCGTGCTCAGTCAACGGCTCCGGCGGTGCACGCACGATCAGCGGCGGCAGCCGCCCCAGCGTGCCGCGACGCCGCCCGGCTGCGCGCTGCTGCGCTGAGCGGCCCACCAATGCGTCACCAGGGCGCGGCGCCGGCGGCTCATCAAACAAGTCGGACTTCCGCAAGCCCAAGCCATCCAGAATGTCCTCGATCGGCGCCTGGCAGCTCTGGCAATACAGCAGCGTCACCCCACCGCGGTCACCAGATTTCCAGGTCACCCCCAGCGAGGGATGGGTGTCATCGTGCACCGGGCACAGAACGGTGAAGCTGTCCTGCGAGTTCTGTCGCACCGGTCCCCGCCCTTGTGCGGCCTCTAGAACCGTGGTCAGCGACCAGCGCAGACCCCGCGATTCTGGCTGCCGCGCGGTGGCCCCCGTCATCGGCGCCACCGCAACACGCGAGGCCAGCGGGCGGCAGCCATCGAGCGGTCAGGTAGACTTGCCATCACAACTCCAAACGTTCGTGCGAACTGCTGTTCGCGCGAACTTCATATGTCAGTTTCGACGAAAAGCCTCCCAACGCCGCCAAGCACAAGGGGGGCTTTTCGCTGTCTAAAGCATCGTCATGCGCCCAGCGCTGCCCCTTCCCTGCGGGAGAGCTGTCGAGCGACGTAGTCCGGCACGTCCAGATCGTGCGCCTGGGCCAGGACCAGGGCGAGGTAGTCGCTGTAGGACAACCCCAATTGCCCGGCCTGGTGGACGTAGCGGTCGTCATGGTCGGCCGGGATACGCACTGTGTGCTCCGTCCGCGGGCCCTTCGAGGGGCGCCCATGATTGGCCATACCGCTGATCGAACCAGTATTTGGCCCAGAAATCGGGACTCACCGCGGCTCGGCGTGTCGTCGCCCACCATTCGCACCACCCCAGGCCTCATACCTCACAGAAGGTGCCCGTCACGGCGGTATGTGACAGCTGATCCCAAAGTTCTCCAGGATGCCGCGCTGAATCAACGCTCGGTAAGACAGGTTTGTACCAAAAGTGTAGGAACTCACCGAACTTGTCGGAACCACGCTGCTCTGACCAGCGGTGTCTCAGTTTCGTGTCGCCGCCGATGTCTCAGTATCTTGTCGGTTTCTTCAGACGGCCAGCCCAGGAGGAGCAGGCCGTCTGCCCGATTGCCCGTCACCGGGCTTCTCGATGTGTGGCACAGGTCGCTGAGGATGCGTGCGGTTGGCCACCCATCTCCGGGCATTTTCGCGGGCGGGTCTAACCGGACGTCGACCATGTGTTCATTAGCTGACCTGCATGTTCCCGCAGAGGGTTCCCTGGGTCGGGAATGCTCGAACGGGCCGCGAGGAGGCGGGACGGAACTTACACGTTGTCCCCGCTGTCGTCAGATGGTGCCGCGGCGATGAGGGCGCCGGAGCGGCCGGCGACGAGTCTGAGGACGTCGCCGATCATGAGATAGGTCTGTACGACGCAGGTATCAACTTCGTCGGCCGCGACGTCGGCGTGGACACCCTTACTCGCTAAGCCGTTGAGGGCGGCAAGACGCGGGCCAAGCGCCCCAAGCGTCGTCGTCACGACCTTCGCATCACCATGCTTCCCGACGGCGTCAGCGATCGCCTGAAGCAGGCGGTTGATGAAGGCTTCGTCGGTCATTTTGCGGACCTTGCCATCGGCACCCACGACGGCCTCCCCAGTGGCCGGGTACACGGCGTCGGCCGTCGCCTTGAGCACTCGACGACAAGACGTCAAGGCCTGGGACAGGGCCTCCGGGTCGCCTTCACGAAGGCGTCGGTAGGCCGACGTGAACTTCTCAAGCGTCCCGGGGGCGATGACGCGCAGCTGCTCATCGACAGCCTGCCTTGTGCGTTCAAAGATCTCAGCGTTGAGCTGCCCGTACTCAAGCTCACGCTCGGTGACGACGAGGAAGTCAAACAACCGGGCACGCACCCGCGAAAGCACGGCCTCCAGTGGGCGCAGGTTCACCTCCAGGTTCATGTGTGCTTCGGCTGCGTCCCGGGAGCGCCTGTACAGATCGATGGGGTGCAGGCCGTCCGGCACCGTGAAGCCGGCGACAGCTGCGCGTGCGGACCGGATGTGCTCCTCGATCTGCTCGATTGACTGACCAGTGATCTTGTCCTTTTCGAGTGCGCGGCGACTTTGGTAGCCGACCACGGCCTCGTGGAGGAGGCGGTTCGCCTCCTCCACATCAAAGTGGAGCAGCATCTCCGGGCCGAGAGCGTGACCTGTCTTGGCCGAGCTGGCCGAGTTCGTGGCGTCCATCGCCTCGAGGGTCAACCACACCAGATTGGGATAGTCGTTGCGCAGCGTAGCGATCCGTGTGCTCTGTCGCAGCAGCGCGGCCACCGACTGCTCGGGAGAATCGAAGTCGTCCAGTGCTCGCTCCACCAGACGTTGCACCCGGCCCAAATTTGCCATGGCTGCAGTGTCTCAACATTGTGGGACTCCTGAGCGGTGGCCCCTCGCCTTTCCTGTCGGCACGGTTTCGTTGGCCGAGGTTCCGCTAGCGGGGTGTCCTTGTTGCGCTCGGTGATCAGTCAACCAACGCGGATCGACGGTCTGCGCGGGGCATCAAGTCCAAGGCGCCCCTCACCCTCAACGGCACCGCGACCAGCAGTGCGCATCATGTACGCGCGACCTATCGGAAAACTGAGTGGGGAGCGTGGGGAGCGAGCTAAACTCGCAGCTCAAGTGCCATAAAGTGCTCCCCACAGGGTGTGGGGAGCGCGTGGGGAGCGGTGTGGGGAGCGCGGTACAAGACGTTAGTGACGCGAATGATGGGCGATATTGGCGCTACCTAAGCACTCACTGTCCGGTCTCATCGAACTTGAGTCATGGACGTGATAGTTGAGATTCAGGCCGACTTGCCTCATGTAGGCGAGACGAATCGGCAGGTCGATGGCTGGCAACCGCCGTAAGTTCCTTTGACTTGCCTCAGGTAGTTGAGACGGTTCCGCCCGCCCGGTTGTCTCACCTACCTGAGGCAGCCCAGGCACACAACGTGTCGCTGACTCATCTGCGATGAGACCGGACACTCACAATGGACCGCGTCCGCAACGCTGGCCTGTGCCGCCCTGCACACCGCGGGGAGCCCTGGCTTCGGGTCAGATGTCGATGATGTTGATTCGACGTGTTCCCGCGAGCTCGACAAGGTGACGGCGGTTGCCGGTGACGCAAGGACTTGCGCGGCGCAGGGCACATTCCACGACGCTGGCGTCGACGACGCCGTGTGCCGCGACGGACAACAGAACGCCGGCAGCCCTGGCGGATTCTTCGCTGAGGACCTCCACGTCACAGCTCTGGATGAACTGGCCTAGCCGGTGCTGCCTTCGTCCGCCACGCCAGACCTCCGCGAGCACCGTGGCGGGGATGACTGGTTGAACGCCACGGGCAAAGGCCCGCTTGTGAAGTGCCCACATGCGCTCAGCTCCATCTTCGGCGGCGATGAGTGCCCCGGCGTCATAGATGATCGCGCTCAACCGAGTCCAGCCTCGTCGAGCAAACGGTCCGCCTCGTCCAGCGCCTCCTGGCAGAGCGGGCCGTGCTCGGACTCATAAGTTGCGATCGCCCGCTCCCCGGCGCGCTGACGCAAGAGCAGTCGGGCACCTTCTGAGAAGAGTGTGGACAACGACTCGCCGTCTGTCACCTCGGCTTCGACCGCGGCGAAAACATCAGCCGGAACCGAAATGGTGCGCTTGATGACTGAGGTCACACAACGACAGTACAACCAGCGGTACTACCGCGCAAAGGGACGGCGCCCAGTAGCAACTCCTGGCTCACCGCTGTGCGAACGCGGAGTTGGCGAGTGGCTGCGGTCGTCAAGGATTCAGCGGTTGTACCGGGAGGGGCTCGACTACGACCAAGTGGGAGTCGTCGACCAGGAATCGCCGCTGCCGCGCTGAGCGTGACCCGGTGACCTCAAAGCGGACGGCGACTTCAGCAACTCCGGAGGGAGACGTCTCGCCGTCCAGCACCCGCACAACCCATCCGCGGCCCAGGTCGGTGTGCATGACGTCTTGTCCCGGCACCCATGGACCAGCAACGACCGTGGAGGGTTTTGTCGTCTCGACATCGTCATCGGTGGCCGACGAGTGAGAGGGATTGCCCGCTGTGGGGAGCAGGGACAATTGGGTGGAAGGGGACAGCGCACCGAAGGACACTCCCAGCAGGCGAGCACCGACCCCGGACTCCTCATTCGCGTCCAACCCCATCGCCTCCACGGCCGCGCCGAGGGCGGCGACGGCTGCCACCCCCAGCTCCCCCGCCTCGGTGGAGGCATGTGCTAAGGACACCGATCTGCCGATCGTGGTGAACTGCCCGTCACGCAGGCGCACCGTCACCGTCCGCGCCCCCACACCCGCCTGATGCAACCGGAGGGTCGCGGCGCCCAACACCCTCTCCAGGACCGGCCCTAGTTGCGACGCGGGGACATCGAAGTCGAAGGTGCGTTCCGCGCTGACGCTTTTCACCTCCCGCGCCGCGGCAACGACCCGGCTGTCCTGGCCCACCGCCATCGCCACCGCAGATGCCCCACCCGCCGAGCCCAGCAACCGCTCCAGCAAACGGGCTGGTTGCGCCCGCAGCTGCGCCACCGAGTTGATTCCCATCTCAGTGAGTCGGGACGCCGCCACCGGACCGATCCCCGGCAGCGCAGCTACCGGCAGGGTATCGAGGAACTCTTGTTCCTCTTGCCGGGCGATCAGCAGCTGCCCGCGGGGTTTCGCTGTGGTCGAGGCGAGCTTCGCCACCAACTTGGAGCGCCCAGCACCGACCGACACCCGCAACCCCGTGCGTTGCCACACCGCATCTACCACCGCGGTGAGGAGTTCGGCTACCGACCTGGGGTGGGCGGCCATCACCAGGTACGCCTCATCGATGCTGACCTGTTCCAGGACGTCAGCGAAACCATCCAGGACCGCCATGATCGCTGCGGAGTGTTCCCGGTACGCCCGCATCCGCGGTGCGAGGAACACCCCCTGTGGGCAGCGTCGTCGTGCCGTGACCGTCGGCATCGCCGAACCAACCCCGAATCGGCGGGCCTCATAGCTTGCGGTGGCCACCACACCCCGCGGACCCAGCCCGCACACCACGACCGGGGCCGAGGCCGTCGATGGCTTCTGCCGTTGCTCCACTGAAGCGAAGAAGGCGTCCGCGTCGACGTGCAACACCACCGCCTCCGCCTGCATACCGACCACCATGGCCCCTTCAGATGCCCGACACTTCCCTGCACCACACGTGCGGCGGGAGGATGCCAGGATGGCCGCGTCGATTCCCCCACCCGCGCCGGGGCTTCCGGTTGGCCTCGCGGGTCCGGTCACCGTGGCGCTGGCCCGCCCGCAGGAAACCATCCCGGGTGCTCGAGCACTCGCGGGGGGTTGTGTGTATGAGTTGAAGTGGGACGGGTTCCGTTGTGTCATCGTCCGGGACAGCCAGAGCACCCGGTTGTGGTCACGCCAGGGCACCGACCTCACCAACCGGTTTCCGGAAATCGCCGTCGCTGCTGCCGCCCAGATACCGGCGGGCACGGTCATCGACGGGGAGGTCGTCATCTGGAATGGAGACCGTCTGGACTTCGACCTGCTGCAGCGCCGCCTCGCCTCCGGTGCGGCCCGCATCCGCGAGCTGGTCAAAACACACCAGGCATCGTTCGTCGCCTTCGACCTTCTCGCCACCGCCGGCACGGACCTGCGCCCCCAACTGTGGCGGTCCCGCCGCGCCGCCCTCGAGCGGGTCGCCCGCTGGGAGCCGCCGCTGCAGCTGTCCCCCACCACCGAAGACGTCACCGTCGCCCGGACCTGGATGGCCGACTACCGCCCCGCCGGAATCGAAGGCCTCGTCGTTAAACCTCGATCCACCGATTGCCTTCGAAGGCGGAGCAGTTCGGCGTCGTGGGTGAGGGTTGGTCTCCCGGGGCGTGGTGGATCGTCCTGCCTCGCTGCCGGGGATGTTCCACGGTGTCTTCGTGTTGGGCCGTCTCCGGCAGGGCGGTCAGGTCGCGACTGTGCCCGGCGGCCCGCAGGTACTGCTGAACAGCCGTGCCCAGTCGTCCTTCCAGGGCCACCTGGTGGGCAAGTGGAGCGTGATCTGCCGGGCGGAGGAAGCGATGCGGGCGGGCACGCCGATCAGGTTGCGGCGGATCGTCGCGGTGGTCGCCTTCGCCAGCGAGGTGCTGCCGGTGAGAGTGGCAGCGGCTCGGGTGAGGTTGAATGCCATGACCGCCAGCACCAACCAAGCACTGTTCGCGGCGAACCGGCCCGAGGGCAGGTGCGCCAGCGCAGATGCTTTCAAGTCGGCATGGACCTGCTCGATGATCGCGTGCTGCCGATGGGTCTTGTCCGCCGTGACGGTGTCCATGGCTGCCGGGTTGGTGGTGGTGAAGAACGCGTGAAATCGCCATGTGTCGAACAGGGTGCCCTGACCTTCGCCACCCTTGGCGTTGAGGTCGGGGATGCGCCGCACGACCAGCCGGCCGGGCACCTGTTCGCTCCGCTTGCGCGAGCTGAATGCGGTGAATGGGATCTCGGCTACCTCCGCGCGGGAGACCCACCGGCCGGTGATCTCGTCGAGGATGGCGTCGGTGTACTCGATCGTTGTCCACGCGTCGTCGGGGATCGTCGCGATAGCGGCCCTGACTCTTGGGTCGAGGCGCACGGTGACTGATACGTCGGCGCCGGCATAGAGCGCGGCACTGATGGTGGGGTGCCCGTAGAAGGCCGAGTCGGCACGTAGCAGCACCTGGCCGGTCGCTGCGTCGGGTCCGCGGATCGTCCGGATCGTGGCGAGGGCGTCGCTGACGATGCGGGCTGCTTCGCGGGGTGATCCGCATGCGCCTTTGCGCAGGCGTTGGGCGATGATCACCGGCGCGGCCTGGTCGGTGGTTGCGGTGGCGATGAGGGCGTTGAGGCCGCGGACGCCGGAGTATCCGTACCCGGAGCCCTGCTTGGAGTGTCCGTGGACCTGGATGATCGTGTCATCGATGTCGACCAACACCCGGTTGTCGATCCCGGCGGTCACCGGGGTGCGTTGGGCGAGGGTGCCCAGGAAGCGAGAGGCGACCGCGTCCAGCTGGCGAACGTGACCGAAGGCGAAGGAACGCAGGAACGACCCGAGTGTTGATGGTGCGTAGGGACGGTGGAGCACCTTGGGCATGGCACCGTGCCGCAGCATGGCCATGTCATCGATGCTGTCGGCGCCCGCGGTCATACCTGTGACCAGTGATGCGACCTTCATGCCTGCGTTCACACCCTTGTCGGTCGGCACCGACAGGTGCTGCTGGGCGAGTGCAGTCAGCCGCGCAGCCTCGGCGAGCCGAGACACGGGGACCAGGCCGGCGGAAGCGATGAGGTTGGGGTCATCGAAGTTCGCTGAGGTGACCCTGCTCCCTGTTCCTGTCGTCCGCAGCTCACCTGCACGATAGTTCCCTCGTAAGGTACCCAGCCTGTCATCGGTGAGCTTCGCCATCACCGGGTGACTCGGTCGGGTAGCGGTGCTGTGGTGGTGCCGCCGTGGTCGTGCGGGGTTGCCCGGGCGAGGGTGAGGGCGGTGGCGCTTGCCAGCAGGTAGGCGGCGGCGACGATTCCGAGGGCGATGTGCAGTCCTTGGTACCAGTTGGTCGTGGACCCAAGGATGAGCCCGATGGTCGCGACACCGACAAGAATGCCGAGCTGGCGGTTGGTGTTCAGGACTGCGCCGGCGTGGTTGGCGTGCTCGTCGCCTGCTGCCTGAACGGTTGCCGCGGTCATCGACGCCGTGACCAGTCCGGCTCCGCTGTTCGCCACGCCGAGGGTCACCGCGATGTACCAGTACGGGGTGCCGGGTGTGGCCGGCAGCAGCAGAAGCGTGGCAATTCCGGCGATCATGAGGCAGGCCGTCATGATCGCCGGGTTGCTGACCCGGTGATGGATGCGGGTATAGACAAGGTTGCCCAGCGGGAAGCAGATCGTCATGGGCAGGAGCTGCAGACCGGCCTCGAAGGCGCTGACGTGGCGCGCGTTCTGAAGGAACAGCCCCATCAGGTAGAGGTTGCCGTACAACGCTCCGCTGTACAGGAATCCCACGATGTTCGGAACTGCGAAGGCTGCTCGTGCGAACAGGCTCCACGGCATGACCGGCACGCTGGTCCGGGACTGCTGTA
>JAABUT010003370.1_pt1 | contig 13822 bp, 10 predicted proteins | sample 5559281 | NCBI WGS metagenome assembly JAABUT01 (sample SAMN10711880, study PRJNA513359) | rock metagenome | isolation source: Antarctica rocks | place: Antarctica: Victoria Land, Ricker Hills nord | collected 2016-01-04
GCCATCGACGCCCACGTTCCGTAGACTGTTGCCAGCGCGGGGTTTGGCAGCGCTTCGCCGCCAAAGCCGACCCGGAGGGTCTTGCTTTCCGCCCCGTTCGTGCTCGAGGCTCCTCCTCCTCCTCCTGCGCACGCGCTCAAGGCCATCATGAGTCCGGCCGCTGTTGCGGCCGCGGCAAGCTGCCGGTCGCGGCGGCGCCCACCGCCTTGTCTGATATGTCCTATCATCAACCCATCCGCCTTTCCTCGAACTGTTGAGTGTCATTTGGTACTGATCGGCTGGGCCTGGGGCTTGACCCGGAGGACCATGTCAAGGTGACCTGCGCTTGTCGAAGCTCAAGATCGCGCGGCCCCGGATATGCCCGGCCGCGAGGTCAGCTACTGCCTGGTTGATGTCGTCAAGTTCGTAGCGGTCGGTAACGAGCGCGGCGAGGTCGATCTCACCGCGCGCGACCCAGTCGGCGAGCTCCGGGATTTCGACCTCGGGACGGCCGCCCAGGCTCGCGGTGGCGGTCTTGTGCCCGATGAGCAGCTCGCGCGCTGACACGGCCACTCCTGGATTGGGCACGCCGACCACCACCAGCTGCCCGCCACGGAGGCGACCGGTCACGCCTCGTCGTGCGGCGAGCAGTCCCGCCTCAAGGGTGGCCTCGCTGGCGACGCAGTCGATGACGTAGTCCGCCCCGGGAGGCAAGCCGTCCCGTGCGGTGATGTCGTGGATTGCCGCGACCGGGTCCGTGGTGGTGGCGTTCACCACGTGGGTGGCACCGAAGTCGCGCGCGAGGTCCAGTTTTTCCTGGGCGACGTCGACGGCCACGATGGTGGCCGCTCGCGAGAGCCGGGCGGCGACGATGGCTGAGAGACCGACACCTCCAGCGCCCCACACCGCCACGCTGGCGCCGGAGGGAACCGCTGCCGTCCGCATCACGGCGCCGACGCCGGTCATGACCGCACATCCCAGGACAGCGGCGACGTCGCTGGCGCTCTCGACCGGGATTGGGACGGCGTACCGCGCGTCGACCAGGCTGTGCGTGCCCCAGGTGAAGACCATTTCGTCGGTGGTCGCGTACTCTCCCCCGGGCAACGTTGCACCTGCACGCCAAGGTGAGCCCACGCCGGGCTTGGCGACCCAGGTCACCGACACGGCGTCCCCGACGGCGACGTCGGTGACGTCGGTGCCCGTGGCCTCAACGATGCCGCACGACTCGTGCCCAAGGAGATGAGTCTGCGTGCGTTCGGCGTGCATTTCGTGGAGCTGGCTGTAGCAGATACCGGAGCCGAGGTTACGCACCAGCACCTGCCCCGAAGCCGGGTCCGGCAGCTTGACCTCCTCGACAGACAGGCTTATCGAGCCAGGCCGCAGAACAGCGACGCGCGCGTTCGTTGGCATCCCTGCTCCCTTACCTTCAGGTCGGACGTACGGGACGTCCACTGTTGGTCCGGGACACTAACTCATCTCAGCATGCTATGGAAGAAGTAAAATGGTGATGCCAGGTCTAGTGCGGAAGCATCCGATTTGAGATGGTTCAGAAAGGTCTCGTCCACGCCGGGGTCTCAGAATCCGGCGGCGGGTACGTCGACGCGAGCCTCGAGGATGGCGGCTTGCTCCCGGCCGTCCCGGTGGATGTCGTCGAGGTCCGGCCCAGCGGTGATGAAGAGACTTTTGCCATCTCCCCCTCCGAGGACCGCGGAGTAGGCGGTGTAGTCGCCTGTCTCGACGTGGTCGACCACCTTCCCGCCCTCTTCGATGCACCACACGCCGGAACCGGCCGCGTCGGCGATCCAAAGCCGGCCCTTGGCATCGAGGGTGATGCCGTCGGGGATCATCAGGAGTCGCTTGCGGGCCTCCGGCACGCTTCTCGCGATCCGCGGGGAGCCGAAGTTCGCCCACGTTCGGCGATTCGCAAGGGAGCCGTCGTCACGCACGTCCCACGCGCTCACCCTCCCGGCGAACGATTCGGCGGCTAGCAGCAGCTTGCCGTCCGGGGAGATGACAATGCCGTTGGGCACCACCAGGTCGTCCGCCGCGGCGACGACCGACCCGTCGGGATCGACCCGCAGGAGCACGGTCGACCCGAGCGGGTCTAGTGGTCCGTCGTTCCCGACGTAGGCCCGGCCCCGGGCGTCTACCCACATGTCGTTTGCCACACCGGGGCAGTAGTCGACCAGGTCCGCTACCAACTCCAGCTCGCCGTCTCGCAGCCGCAGCAGCCTCCGGTCCATCATCGACACAACCATGAGTTCACCGGTAGGGGCGAAACCCAGCCCGGACGGCTGCCCGGGGACCTCACACACCGTCTCGAACTGCGTCCCGTCCCAGCGGACCACCCGGCGGGCGTAAAAGTCCGAGAACCAAAGAGCGTCCTCGTGCCAGCGAGGCGCCTCAGTGAAGGCGAATCCTCGCCCCACGACCTTGACCATGGTGCTGCTCCTTGTCCGTGGGCGCCGTATGTCGCGGAATGAACGACGTGTTGCTCAGCGCGTCCGATCCGTGGCCCAGACGGACATCGGGCGCAGAAGGTGGTACGAGCTCGCCGTTGAGCAGGCTCAGACCTCGGGAAGCATGAACCCGTCCATCAGTCGAACGGGGTCGTCGGACAGGACCATCACGACGGCGGCCGTACCGCTGATGAGGTCAGGACAAACATCCGGCTCGGGTTTGAGAGGTCGATGACCGCGCAGCCATCAGCGACGCCCCTCGAGCAAATAGTCCACCCGAACCGACCGGAGAAGCCCGGCGTCGAGACACTTCAGACGTCATGGGAGCCTGCGAAGAGCCTCAGTGGCCGCGTCGGCCAGCATTTCCAGCGAACCTTCTCCGAGGACGGTCTGCCACGCCGGGTAGGTGTTGCGCTCATAGGCTCGTGCGTCCGGTAGGTACACATGCCCGCCGCCGTTACTGTTGCCCAGCACGAGCACCGGTACCCCCGGGAACCGACGCCGTAGCTCGACCTGGAACCAATTGTAGGTCTCACCGGGGTGCGCGACCAGCAGGGCGTCGCCGATCCGCGCCACCCAGAGCTGGTGGTCGACGGAGTCGGGGCGGTTCTCCAGGTCGATGTAGCCGTCGCGCAGGTTTCGTGCCCGGCGCAGACGCTCGTCGCGGCTTTGAGGCAAGATCTCTGCCCACTCGTGCTCAAGATCCTCCATGGTCGACAGTGCGCGCAATGGCAGCGTGGTCAGGTGCTTCTCGACGCTCAGTGCACCTGACCGCGTCGCTGGCTGCGGAGTCCAGTAAGCCAATGGCGCACCCGACTCGACGACCGTCGTCAGCGCCAGGTCGGTCCCTGGAGGCGGCAGCGTCTCAAGTGCCGCGAGCACGGCGTACCCGATCGCCCGGCCGTGCCGGTCAGCGAGGCTGGTGTCACCGCTGTACTGCTCTCGCGGCGCGGTGTCCCCCGACGATCCCTGGAAAAAGACGCAGGGCGCGCCGGTCCCCCATTTGACGGTTTCGCGAAGGGCACCGACGTAGTCGGGTGAGAGGAGCAGGTTCTCCGGGCCCAGCGTCGTGCCGTGGCAGGCGTAGTTGACCAGGGTCGCAAACGGGCTGCCGTCCTCGAGCGTTAGCCGCCCGACCAGCACCGTCGGATCCGCGACCTCTGACGGGTTCCAGCCCACGAGAGCCTCGCCATCAAGCAGTAGGTCTCGGTTCGCGGCGACCTCCGAGTGCCCGGCGGTCCACTCGATCGTCCCCCGCCGCAGGCCCGCGATGGCGTCGCGGGCGGCCTCGATGACTGCCGTCGCGACCGAGTCCATGTACGCCAGAAGACCCGCCCCGCCGGCGAGACCAATAGACGTGCTGCACGTGTGCACCCCGGAGTGGGTATGCGAGAGGTTGATGACGAACTGGTTCTCGGCCAGTCCAAGTTCTTCCAGCACCCGGGCCTGAAAGGAGTACCAGTCGTCAGCGCGATACCACATGCAGTTGTCCCAGGTCGCGAGGAGGAACAGCTGCTTTTGGCCCCGATCGGCGAGGACGAGTGCGGAGACCTCAAGAGGCCGGTGCACGCCGACTGCGATGTCAGAGGTGGCCGCACCCCAATTGCGGTTGCGGATCCCGACCGGGGCAGTCACGTCACGGTTGCTATAGCCCATCAGCCCAGCGAACCCTGCTACCGGCACCCGCGGGCGCCCGGACGCTTCCACCATGACAACGACCTTAGGCGGATCCCCAGCTGATGCGACCCATCAGATGGGGATGTGTCTGGCGCCAACGTGGGCGCCACGAGACCAAACATCAGTATGTTACCTATTCCCTACAATGGCGATGTCTTGTACTGTCTCTCTTCGCTAAGCCACTTCAGGTCTGGCTACCACCAACGACGAGGGCAGAGATGTGACGAGTGCATCCGCAACGCCGACCCCAGTAGTCAGCCGCAAGCTCATGGGCACGACGACTCTGGCCTTCATGGTCGTGGCCATGGCGTCCCCGATCGGAGTGGTCGTCGGAACCGCCCCGTTGATCATCGGCCTCGGTAACGGCGTCGGAGCCCCCGGAGCGTTCCTCCTCGTCGGCGTTGTCCTCATCGTCTTCGCCTTCGGATTCGCCGCTATCGCGAAAGCCCTGCCGTCCGCAGGTGGGTTCTTCGGGTTCATCCGAGCTGGGCTCGGCCCGCGGGCGGGCCTCGCGGCCGGGTTCGTGGCCGGGACCGGGTACGCAACCATCAGCGTCTTCGTGGCGGCGTTGCTCGCCTACTACTGCAACTCCTTCTTCGCCGCTCAGCTGGGCGTCAACGTCGACTGGTTCGTGTGGGCCGCCGTCCTCGTCGCCGCCGTCGCCGCTCTCGCCTACTTCGGTGTCAAGGAGAGCGCTCGCGTCACCTTCGCGCTCCTCATCATCGAGTTCGTGATGCTCAGCATCCTGGGCATCGCCGTCTTGTTTCAACGGGGACCCGCAGCCTTCCCCCTGGCCAGCTTCTCCCCCACCGAGGTTTTCAGCGGCTCGCCGGGTTTCGCACTGGCGCTCGCCTTCCTGTGCTTCGTCGGGTTCGAGGTGACCGCTGTCTTCACCCGCCACGTGCGCGACCCCGAGAAGACCATTGGTCGCGCGACGATGGCCGGCATCGTCATTTTGGTCGTGGTCTTCTCTCTCGGGACATGGGCGACCATCGCCGGCCTCGGCACGCAGAGAGTCCTCGAGATCGCGCAGGGACCCGATGTCGGGCAGCTCGTCCCCATCGTCGCCAGCGCCACAGTGGGGGACTGGATGGGCTTCCTCTTCAACGTCTTCATCATCACTAGCCTCATCGCGACGCTGATCGCGGTCTTCAACACGACGGCCCAGTACTGGCACAGACTGGCCGGCGAACTGGCGCCGACGGGGTTCCTCGCCCGCTCGCAGCCCAAGCACGGCTCGCCGGCGAACGCCGGTATGGCGCTGGCGATCCTGATCTGCGCCGTTCTCCTGCTGTGTCGGATCGCCGGCCTAGACCCGCTGGTCCAAGTGGCAGCCCTGCTCGGCAACCTCGGCGCGGTCGCGGTCTTCGGCCTCGAGATCGCCTGCGCAATCGCCATCTTCGTCTACTTCCGGCGCATTGGTGATCGACGTGTCTGGACGACGACGCTCTCGCCGGTCATCGCGGCTCTTTCGCTCACCGTCTTCCTCGTCCTGGTGCTCAGCAACTACCCGTCGCTCATCGGCAACTCGTCGCCGGTCGCGGTCGGGTCGCCGCTACTCTTCGTCGTCGTCGCGGCCGCTGGGTGGATCCTCGGCGGTCGAGAGGGACTGTCGAATGGGGACGCCGCGCAGGCCGGGAGCGCAGGCGCAGGCGACGCGACCTCGGCGCCGCGGTAAGCAAGTAGCCGGACTGGCGGGTCCCGATCCCACCGGCCGACAAGACATTAAGGAGACCCGATGCCGACGAACAACGTCAGCACCAGCGATGCCAGAGCAACGCTTGATCAACTCGGCACGCGCCGCGTACGGGTGGAGTTCATCGACACCGACGGCCGCCTCCGCGGCAAGTACGTCACCGTGGAAAAGGCACTCTCGTCGGGAGGAATAGGCCTTCCCGAGTTCTTGTACGCCCTCGCCGTCGACGAGACCCCCTACGACGTGCCCATCGCCAGCCCCGACCACGGCTTCCCGGACTTCTTCGCCATGCCGGACTGGTCCACCCTCTGCCCGGCACCCGGCGAGGAGGGCGTCGCCGCCGTCATCTGCGACGTCCAGACGAAAACGGGCGAGCCGGTGCAGCTCGATGCGCGGTCGGCACTGCGGCGGACCTGCGAACGACTGGCCGACGCAGGATTCGAAGCCCTTATCGGTGTGGAGGTGGAGTTCTACCTCTACCGACTCGACGACGAGGCGCAAACGGCCCTGCGAGAGGGACGCCCCTCGCGCCTGCGCGGTGTCGGACGCCAACGGCAGACGCTCAGCGTCCACCGGTGGCCCGACCATGGCGCCTTCATCGCCGAGCTCGACGACGTCATGTCGTCGTACGGGGTCGAGGTCGAGGCCTTCTCCACGGAACTCGGCTACGGGATGTTGGAGGTAGCGTTCTCACCCCTGCCGCCCCTCAAAGCCGCCGACGCCGCAGCGCGGTTCAAGCAGGCCTGCAAGGACGTTGCACGGCGGCACGACATGCTCGCGAGCTTCATCGCCAAGCCGGACATGCAGCAGGAGGGCGTGGGAGCGCACCTCCACCAGAGCCTGCTGCGAGATGGGGAGAACGTCTTCGCTCCCGAGGACGGGACGAGCACGGGTATGTCGGAGACCTTCCGGCACTACATGGGCGGCGTGGTGGCCGCCGCCGGAGAGATATCCGTCTTTCAATGCCCGTTCGTGAACTCCTACCGACGCCTCAACCCGAAGTTCTTCGCTCCCACCAACATCTCGTGGGGAATCGACAACCGAGCGGCGTGCCTTCGCGTCATCACGGACTCACGGTCGTCGACCCGACTTGAGCACCGCCGCGGCGGGGCGGACTTTCATCCCTACCTGTCCATCGCGGCCAGCCTCGATAGTGGACTCCACGGTATCCGCAACCAGATCGCACCGCCGCCTGCCTCCACTGGCGCCGCGTATGCGGACTCTGAAGCCGAGCGGTTTCCCACAGATCTGCGCGCTGCAGCTTCTGCCCTGCAAAATTCGCGACTTGCTCGCGAGTGGTACGGGGACGATCTCGTCGACCACTACGTCGCCTCACGGGTGTCGGAATCGGCTGCCTACGAGGCCCTTCGCGACGAGCACGTCCCCGACTGGGAGCTCGCCCGGTACCTGGAGATGGTTTGAGAGCGTCAACGCGTAAATCAGGGAAGATCCCGCTGCCTTCCACCGACGGCATTTGCAATTGTACGAAGAAAGGTTTTACGCATGAAGTCATTTGAGTTGACGACGGTCGAGGCGTACCGGCGGATGGCCTTCATCCGGAAGTTTGAGGAGCGCCTGCTCGGGCTCTCGTCCGAGGGTCTGATCGCCGGGTCAATCCACCTGTGCGTAGGCCAGGAGGCTATTCCGGTCGGTGCCGTCGCCGGCCTTCAGCCGCAGGACCGCGTGCTCAGCACCTACCGCGGCCATGGGTGGGCGCTGGCTGCAGGGAGCGACCCCGCCGCGGTGATGGGCGAGATCATGCAGCGCCAGGGTGGCGTCAACGGCGGCCGCGCTGGATCCCCTCTCCTGAGCGACCCTGGCACCGGCTTCCTGGGGGAGAACTCCATCATTGGGGCCGGCTCTCCGATCGCGGCCGGCGTCGCCCAGGCGAGTCGCGTTCAGGGCACCGACCGCGTGGTCGTCACCTCGATCGGCGACGGCGCGATGAACCAGGGCGCGACCGTGGAGGGAATGATCTTCGCTGCCGCCCGCAACTTGCCGGTGATTTTCCTCTGTGAGAACAACGGTTGGGCGGAGATGACGCCACAGAGCGTCACCACGCGCGGCGCTGACCTCGTCGGGCGGGCCGAGGGCCTCGGCATCGAGAGCCACGTCGTCGACGGCGGTGACGCCTTCGCGGTGCGCGACGCCGTCGCTGCGGCGGCAGCGACCTGCCGGACCGGTAACGGCCCGGTGTTCCTCGAGTGCAAGACGGTCCGCCTGGGCGGGCACTACAACAAGGACATCGAGCACTACCGTCCAGCGCAGGACAAGGAGCGCGCTACCGCGGCGGACCCCCTGCGTCGCCTCGTCGAGGATGCAGTAAATGGCAACCTCGGCGCTGAGGACCTGGTCGCGATCGACGAGGAGGTCGTGGCTGCGGTTGAGACAGCCGTGCAGCACGCCCTCGATATGCCGGTGCCAGACCCCGCTTCCGTCTTCGACCACCTCTACGGACCAAAGGTGGAGTTCCCCGCCGACTCGCGTCACTCGCAGCGCAAGGACCTCACCTACCAGCGTGCTGTGAACCAGGCGTTGAAGGACGAGCTCGACAGCCGGCCGGACCTGCTTGTCTACGGCGAGGACGTCGGCTTCGCGGGTGGCATCTTCGGTGTAACCCGCGGTCTGCAGAAGCAGTACGGAGACAACAGGGTCTTCGATACACCTATTTCCGAAGCCGCGATCCTCGGTTCGGCCGTCGGAGCAGGCATGGAAGGCGTCCGCACCGTCGTCGAGATTATGTGGGCCGACTTTATGTTCGTCGCGCTTGACCAGATCGTCAACCAGGCGGCCAACGTTCGGTACATCAACCGGTCCCTCCTCGGCGCGCCACTGACGGTCCGCACCCAGCAGGGCGTAACGGCCGGCTCGTGCGCTCAGCACTCTCAGAGCATCGAGTCAATCCTCGCCCACGTCCCAGGGATCAAAGTGGGTCTGGTGGCTACGCCGCAGGACGCCTACGACATGACGCGCGCCGCTGTAGCTGACCCCGATCCGACCATCCTCATCGAGAATCGCAACCTGTACCAGACCAGCGGCGCAGTGGACTTTGGGGCCGTCACCCAGCGCGCGGAGGGCGCCCGCTTTCACCGCGAGGGCTCTGATCTGACAATCATCACCTGGGGTGCGGCACTGGACGTCACCGTGGCGGCTGCCGAAAGCCTGGAGGACGAGGGGATCTCCACGTGCGTCCTGGACCTGCGCTGGCTCAGGCCGATCGATGACGAGGCGATCGCCAGAGCGGTGTCCACGTCCAACGGACGAGTCCTCATCGTCCACGAGGCCTCTCTAACCGGCGGCTTCGGTGCGGAGATCTCGGCAAGGATCACCGAGCAGCACTTCGATCTCCTCTCCGCGCCAGTGGCGCGACTCGCGACCCCGGACGTGCGGATGCCGTCCGCGCCCAACTTGCAGGCATCCCTGCTGCCCAGTCGGCAGCGCATCGCCGTCGCCGCCCGACAGCTTATGGTCGCTGATGCTCGCAGGCCGGTCACCACCCCTGCGTGACCGGGCGGGCCAAGCTCATCGCCGCAGCAAGGAAAGGATCCTTGGAGTGACCACAGCCGGACCTTTGGCAGGGCCGCGCGTCCCGGCACAGGGGTTTCGCGGGCTGGCGGGAGTGGCGCAGCGAGACGTCACCCCACCCGTCGGCATCCGCAACCGCCAGTGGGGGGCGGCCATCTCGGACATCGCGGCCGGCGTCCACCGTCCGTTGATGCTCCAGACCATCGCGTTCGCAGCCGACAACACCGGGCCACCGGTTGTCCTCCTGTGCCTGGACACCTGCACGTGGGGGCGGAGCGACGACTTCGACCGCTTCCGTGACGCTGTGCTGGCGGGGACAGGCTTGTCGCCGGAGCGTCTGCTCGCCAACGCGTCACACACCCATGCCGGCTGCAGCAACGAGCGCTCACAGGCCGACCTCCCGGGGGGCCACCTAGTGCCCGCGTACCTCGACGCGCTCTACGTACACGCCGTATCGGCGGTCAAGGAGGCGCTCGCCTCACTGACCCCTGCGACGCTGGAGTGGGTGGCCGGACGCTGCGATGTCGCGGCAAACCGGGATCTGGACCTCGACGGGCGCGCCCTTGTGGGCTTCAACCCGGCTGGGCCGGCCGACGATACCGTGCTCGTCGGTCGAGTGAGCCGTGACGACGACGGGACTGCGCTGGCCACCGTGGTCAACTACGCGTGCCACGCCACGACGCTCGGTCCTAGCAACGAGCAGCTGTCTCCCGACTACGTCGGCGCCCTGCGCGAGACGGTTGAGGGCGCGACGGGTGCGCCTTGCCTGTTCCTCCAAGGTGCCTCGGGGGACATCTCGCCGCGACAGCAATACAGTTCCGACACCTCTCTGGCTGACCGGCACGGCGCGGCGATCGGCCACGCGGTCCTGGCGGCCCTGATGACAATGCCGCAAGCCGGCACGGAACTGGCGTTCGACCACGCCGTCGAATCCGGCGCGCCCCTGGGGGTATGGTCCCCGGAACCCGCGGACCTGTCCACCGACCTCCAGTGCCTCGTCGTCACGACGAACCTGCCGTTGCGGATGATGCCGACACTGGACGAGCTACGGGCCCAATGGTCCGATATCCCCCCGCAAAGCCTCGATGAGCGCGTACGCCGCTTCCAACACATGTTCAGCGATGTGGGTCACGCAGCCAACGTGACACCCACGTCACTGGAGCACAGGGTCTGGATCGTCAAGCTGGGGACGAGCTACGTCGTCGCACACGCCGGAGAGGCGTACAACTCCTTCCAGACTGAGGTGCGCCGGCGCGCCGGTGGGAGTCCCGTCGCGGTCCTCAATCTCACGAACGGCCCGTCAACGGGATACCTCGCCACGGCCGACGCGTTCCGTCGCAACGCCTACCAGTCATGGCACACAATCTGGGCGCAGGGCGCGCTGGAGCAGCTGACCGACGCTGTGAGCCGAGCGCTTCTGTCCTTATCGAAGGAGACCTCGTGACGACGCTCACCCCGCAGGACGGCTGCACGGTAGTGACGGGGGGTGCGAGCGGTATCGGTCTCGCCACCGCGCAGCTGCTCCTCAGCGACGGCGCTCCCGAAGTGGCTCTCGTGGACCGGGACATGCCGGCGCACGACGTCGTGGAGCAGCTGCACCACCGCTTCGGTGCGGGCCGGGTCCGGGTGCTCACCTGCGACGTCTCCCAGCGCAAGGACGTCCACGCCGCTGTCGCTTCCGTCGCCGCACAGTCGGTCCTCGCCGGGGTAGTCAACTGCGCCGGCACCGTCCTGGCCAAGCCGAGCCTCCAGCTCGACCTCGACGACCTCCACAGGCTATTCGACGTGCACCTGGCCGGATCCCTGTTCGTGGCCCAGGCGGCGGCCGAGGTCTGGATCGCATCGGGCACAGCCGGTGCCATCGTCAACACGAGCTCCGTGGCCGCCGGCTTCGGCTGGCCCGGCCGCCTCCCCTACCCGGTAGCGAAGGCGGGCGTGGAGGCGCTGACGCGTACGTTAGCTGTCGAGTGGGCGCGGTGGGGAATCCGCGTCAACGCGGTTTCGCCCGGCTCTGTGGACTCACCGCTCATGGCCGACGGTAAGCGCCCCCCCGGCATCAAGCCGCTGTCGGAGGTCGCAGACCGCCACGCGCTGGGTCGTGTGGCTCAACCTCAAGAGATCGCGGAGGTCATCGCCTTCCTCCTCTCCGCCAAGTCGTCTTTCATAACGGGCGCTGTACTTCCCGTCGACGCCGGTTTCACCATCACCAAGGACTCAGCAAAGGAGCTAGCGCAATGAGGAAGATTGAAGCCCGCGCCCCGTGGGTTGACCGCTGGGGATACTCACGGGCGGTCCGCCAGGGCCCGCTGATTGAGGTCGGCGGCACCACTGCAGGTAAGCCCGACGGCAGCATCGTCGGTATCGACGACCTCTACGAGCAGACAAAGTATGCATTGTCAGTCGTCCTCGACGCGGTCAGCGGACTCGGCGGCGGTGTCGAAGACGTCCTACGTACCAGAGTGTTCCTGCGAGACATCGACGACTGGGAGGCCGCTGGTCGGGCTCACGTGGAGGTCTTCGGCAAACACCTGCCGACAAGCTCATGTGTGGGAGGAGCGAAATTGCTCCACCCCGATCTGCTGGTTGAGATCGAAGCAACCGCATACGTGCACGACCCGAGCGGCTCAAGCTGACGGCCGTGGATTCGGCAGGTGTGCCAACGCCCCAGGATCGCGACGCCGTCCTCGCCGGTCGCGTGATCATGAGCGCTCAGGCATGGGAGTTGAAGTTCGAGATCTCGCCACCGCTGCGCCTGCCCGCCGGGTGCGTCGCGTCGCGGCAGTATGTTGTGCTCGAACTCGGCCTCTCCGACGGCTCGGTCGGGACCGCATACGTGCTGACACGGGGTGCACCGGTCTACGAGCCGACGCAGACTCTGGCAGCTTGGCTGGTCGGCCAGCCGCTCACGAACGCGATCGCCACGAGCGCCGAGCACCGAGGAACCTCGCCACCGCAGCGAGCTCGGGCGCTTGCCGATATCTGCGCCTGGGATCTCTTGGGCAAGGTGCTCAACGTGCCGACCTGGAGGTTGCTGTCCGCGGATGCAGCACGTCGCCGCGCCCTCGCCGTCGCTGGGTACCGGCGCCATGACGAGAGTCCGGAGCAGTTTGCACACAGGCTGCATGAGCTCGCCGGTAGGGGAACCTCAGCGGTCAAGGTGGCTGCAGGCGCGGACGACCTGGAGACCGCGGAACTACTCGCTGCCGTGCGGGCCCATGACCAGTCGCTCGACCTGGTGGTCGACATGGGCTTCGCGGCCCCCTCCGTCGGCGCCGCACTCACGTCCATCGCGACGTGGCGAGGCTTCGACCTCGCCTGGGTGGAAGACCCCTTCCCACCACAGGACGCCTCCGCGACAGCCGCTGTTCGCGCTCACAGACCGGGCGCGTTGATCGGGGCCGGTGACGAAGCACCACCCGACGCGCTACATGATCTGCTCGCACACGACGCCGTCGATGTCCTGCGGGTGGACGCGACCACCACCGGCGGACTGACGGGACTCCTCGATATTGCTCGCGTCACCGGTCGGCGAATGTCCCTGCACGTCTACCCGGAGGTCCATCGCCACGTTGCAATGACGCTCCCCTCGGTGGAGGAGATCGAGCTGTTCCTGCCCTCCGACCCGTACGACTTCGTCGACCGCTTCATCCGCGCAGAGGAAATGGAGGTCGACCTCGTCGGCGAGATTCACCCACCGAACACCCTTGGCCTCGGGATGTCCTTCGACCGCGAGAGTGCAGGCGCCAACGTCGTGCGTGCCTGTCACTACCATGTCGACTAACCGTCGGGTCGAGCAGGCGCCCGTCGCGGGCCACATTTCGTCGGCATCGGCAAAACGTTCGCCGGGGTCCCCCCGTGAGGCCCCCGGTGTTCAACCCGCACTTCGCCCAGACCAACCGGGCGCAACGTCTTCAGGAGGAGCAGCACATGACGGGCACGCGCGCAAGGGCGGCGCAGGAGGCGGCTCGAGCATGACCAGTGCGGCGCCTCGCAGCAGCCCGCCGACCAGCGGAGCGGACGTTCAGCGTGCCGTCGCGGCGGCCGAGGTCGAGTCACTCTCGACGGCGGTGGCTGAGGAGTCCGCCTTCCGCATCCAGTCGCTGGCGCGAGGCTTGTCTGTGCTGGCCCACGTCGCGGCAAGCGACGGTGACCTTAACGCTGCAGAGCTGAGCCGGCTCACCGGAGTCTCGCGCCAAACGACCTACCACCTGCTGCACACGCTCCGGCAGACGGGATACCTGCAGCAGGTCCGTGGCCAGCGCTACCGGCTGGGGTGGGCCGTCACGACCCTGGTCGACGGTTTCAATCGCCAGGTAACCCCGCCGCGCGAGGCCCTGCAGCTGCTCCGGGAACTGGTCGAGCGCTCCGGGGAGGCGTGCTCGTTGAGCGCCTGGTCCGGCGACGATGTGCTGCTCATCGCCAAAGAACCGGGTGTGCACCCCATCCGCGTCGCCGATGTCTACATCGGTCAGCACGGTGCACTACA
>JAABUT010003372.1_pt1 | contig 13811 bp, 15 predicted proteins | sample 5559281 | NCBI WGS metagenome assembly JAABUT01 (sample SAMN10711880, study PRJNA513359) | rock metagenome | isolation source: Antarctica rocks | place: Antarctica: Victoria Land, Ricker Hills nord | collected 2016-01-04
CCATGCACATGCAATCATGCTGTCAGTATGGTGAGTCATGCTGCATGCATGATCTGGCATAGCATTCTGTGTAATCATACTGGGAAATGCAAACATGCTGGACATTACATATGCCTAGAGCTGTAACCATCTGGAGAATGCACATGCGTATGTGGGCCTTGCAGTCAAGCTTGCCACGTTGCACAAAGTGAAATGATTTTGACAATGAACTGCAAGCTTGCACACTCTCTTTGCACATAGCATAGTATCTGTAATACGGTATGTTGAAGAAAACTGACCATTGGACTGATGGAGACTGACTGATAAGCAACAGCATTGCTGAATTGATTGATGCTAAAATGGCTGAGCTGCAGCTGCCATGCCGAAAACCTTCTTGCTACATTCTCTTGTTGCTAAGCATAGGAGTCTAGCTTGACGCCCAGATGCCGTCCCTCTACTTCTTTGCCATGCATCTCCTGTCCAAGCATCAAACACTCTTCAACCGAAAGCTGACTTGCTTGTCCGCACCACAAACATAGATGACAGGCTGACCACAAAAGACAAAAGCTCATTGACCCACTGTTGCGACTGCAGACACTCTCAACGTCAGTGTACCTGAATGGCCCTCTCAGCATCTTCTTGACTGTCAAAGAGAACAGTGCCCCACCCCTTGGAGCGCCTGTCATGCCCCATTACAATGTCAGCCTTCACGCCTCCCAGAGGTTTGAACAGGTCCTTCAGGTCTTGCCAAGCAAATGCAAATGGTATCCCTTGCACCACCACCTGCAGCAACACAATCATGCATTCATGCTTGCGTTCATGCTGTGCGAGGCAACACAAGAGACACTTGAACAGACATTCGGCTTCCCAACGAAAACAAAATGTCAGCCTGAGCACCATGCAACTTGAAAAGCTGCTTCTGATCCACAGCAAGGAATAGCAAGATACGCCTTCTTGGCCATGGTTGCACAGAAGGGTGAGGTGAGTGGCGCTTCAAAAGCATTCCCGGTGGTTTGACCAACGTACTGCTTGCATGAAGAGCACGGCAGCTAGCAGCTAGACTTCAGCACTACTTGACCTGATGCTGGCACTACTTGATTGGGCGCATGCAGTTCTGCACAGAATACAAAAACGTTCTGGTGGATACTCTCAAGATCTCTTGTCTAAAACACACAAGAGATGTGACAAATCATGACAAACCAGTAGCACATCATGACAAGTCATGCTTATGATGTGTGACAGACTTGTCATGATCTGTCAACAGTATATTACTATAATATAGATATTACCATATGTGTAGACCAGGGTCTGCCGGTTTACACTTTACGCAGATCATTTACAGAGCAGTTTGCCCCCTGAGCTTGAAAACCTGTGTAATCTCACATCAAATGTAGCTGCAGCAGATATGCAAGTGTACCAGCTCCTCACCAAACTGAAAGAATTGCGAGTGATGCGTCATGCTGTAGTACTCACATACATGCCACATGTCCCAGTGTGCATACCATGTGAAGCGGAACATGAGGAATGGCACATGTGCAATGCCTCAATGGTGATCAGGCTAACATGCCACAACTCCCACAGGCACTCGCACCTAGAAATACATTCTACTGTAGCCCAGGCCGCTTCAGTCCACTAGCGGGGTGGGGATCACATTGTTTTGGCAAGGGTAAAGCACACCTCATCATGGTACATAAGGTGAACATCAGCATGGTATGGACCATGCTAAAGTTTGATTTACCCTCGCCCAAAGGGGCACTTTCCGCGCGGCAGATCCATTAAAGCTGATATCCATTCAATGGATCTGACAACCTTCTTTGTGTGTGCAGCGACTGCCAGTAACTGCCGAAGACAATGCCCGTTGTGGGACTAAACCACCAGCCAGTGCATTGCAACATGACATGCCTGTTCAGATGCCATTGCCCAGTGAATCCTTCAGTGTCTTGATGCAAGACCTGGTGCCACTGCCCAATGAACCTTCAGTGCTTTGATGCAGGTGACCTGAACATTCATTTTGGGGATCTCCACTGAGCCTGCAGATGTGCATAGGTCACTGCTTTACTCACACCACATGTGGGCAGCCTGAGATAAATCTGGAGAATATTGTACACGTTTTGTTTGTTCACAATGGATGCCCAATTTGCAGAGTCATTTACAGTGGATGCCAAAGTTTGCAGATTTGATTAGAGTGGATGTCAATTTGCAGAATCATGAGTGCTGCTCTTTTGGCAAGAGGTAGGAAGACCCTAACAGGTAAGAAAACCCTAAGAGGTAGGAAAACCCTAACAGGTAAAAAGACCCTAAGTCGTCAGATACATCTACGCGGCTGCAAGGTGACTCACAGACAACAGCCTGGTACAGTCGTATAACATGTGACAGCACATGTTTCATGGCTCTACAAGGTTTTTCTGCACAGGCATTGCTGCAAGGGTTCTGCCCAAGTGTTGCATATGTCTGATTCGCTCTCCAGTTACTCAAAATGGTCGAAGAGAGGGTGGCCTTGGACCCAAAGGGGCAAAAACTTAGCACATCCGCATGGGCGGCTCATCTGTGAGTATTACACTATGCAGATGGTGTTGTACTCACAGATCAACAGCCCTCACACCTGCAATCCTGCATGATGTTGCAACGCGTGGGGTTTGAACCCAGGATTATTCTCCTGAGTTGATCACAACTTTTGTTCTTAAGCGGGCAAAAGTCCTAACCTGAGTGTCCCTTCATTGATTCTCTGGACCACAACGCAACTGTGTTACAGTCCTCAACACTTGGATTGAAACGTCTCTGTTCATTTTTGCTAGCCAAGCATCAGGCATAGTGGCTCCATCTACACGCTGACAGCACTACCCTTGAAGGGAGCGTCTAGCTCCAAAACCAACGTAGCATGATGTTGATATATTGCAGTACAGAGTTAGAGCGAGCTGCCTGAAAAGTGATGATAAGCTAGCCCATGGCTTCCAAGCAATGGGATAGCTCGTCAGCGCTGATTCAGGCAACTTTCTTAAACAGTATAATGCAATGTATCAACATCACGCTACAGATAATACTGTCAAAATCCATTGCAGATGCGTCGATGCGTCAAGGTCCCATATGGGAGGTGGGATCTGATTAGACGCCAACATTGCGTGACATTGTGAATGTCAAGCTGTACCAGTGCTCACATGCAAGGTCTGAGATTTGCCCTTGACATTCTGTCAAGGGCAGATCTCAGACCTTGGGGTGTTGCTCAAACATGCAAACTGCTGACCAAAGCTGGCAAATCACTCAATCCAACTGCATCACAGTCACTCACTCAACCATCCACACACTCACTCAACCATCCACACACTCACACACAAACAAGCTGAATTGCATCACTACGGTGGTTCAGTCACGAGTCAGCCCAACTCTTTCCCATGTCTGAAGTAACACAACATAGGTTTGGATCAAATTTATGGCCGGTCTGCACCAAAGACTGCTTCCCAGTGGGACAGCACTTAGAGGCTCAGGCATCGCCATGTTTACTCAGGCAAATATATTTTGGGTACACTGCTGGTACATCACAAATATATCAGATTGAATATGCTTCATGACCTGTTGTGTAATTCCAGCACAGTGCGAGAGCAGCGCAGCTTCTGACAAGCAGCACGAGTGAACTGCACAGTCAGCACGGCTCGTGGAGGCTGCACAGTCAGCATGGCAGGAGGAGGCTGCACAGTCAGCACAGCATGTGGAGGCTACATGGTCAGCATAGCACACGGCGGTTTTTAGGTTGTGCACGTTCTGCCAGCCGTGTACAAGCTGGCAGAATGGTAGAAACCCCATACCATTGATTGCCATGACTACCTGACAATCCTGTGTTAAGGTAAGGCCTGCTACCTACTGCACTGACAGCATGACCGCATCTAAGGGTCATTGTTCACATTGCCCTGAGTACGCCTGCTGCTCTGAGTTGTAATAAGTGCTGAGCCGGGAGGCTCGCGATGTAGAAAAGGGGGGAAAAAATCCTACGCCTTCCAGCATTATACTGGTCGTTGCCCAGCAGATACCAGGACGACTGTCGTTGGTACCTCCACACGGTTTGATGTTTCTCCAGGACGAACCCGTACCTTCATTCCTTGAAAAAAGGCCGGTTAGGTTGACCCCGGTATGCTCGTGATGTATTAGCAAAATCAACGTGGGGCATAACAGGGCCTTTTCCACAAGTATCTGGCTCAAAAATGATAGTTGTATACGTATGTGCTCAAGACACGTGCAGGAGCTCGCCAGTTGGCAGCAATTGCTCATCCCATACTTGATTGGCTAAGGTTTTGTTCATGTCCAGGTTTTAGGTTGATGTCAATGACATTTGAATTAGGCCATGCAGACAGAGCTTGACAGAAATGGCCACCCTTGATGGCCAGATGGAAGTGGCTCACACAAGGTCACAACTGTAACAACAAAAGCAGGAGAAGAGCCACAAGTATGAGAAGTAGTGTTTCACCAAATGTCAATTCAAGCTCGCATGACCCAATTGGCAGTCTTGTCAAGCATGCCCGTGTTGTAGTCTGAGCTGCAACTGGTGCAGTGTATGTAATGTGGGTTGATGTGGAGTCCCATTCAACATATCTGCTCTCTGGACACTGATGTAGATTTGAAATGGCACTCAACATGAAACCACACTGCATACACTGCAACAGCTGCAGTACCTTTGAATCACAGCTAAGATACTGCACACAAATGGGCAGTTTGCTTGTGATTGATAGTGCTTGTGATTGAAAAAGCTGATGCCCATGGTACACAATGTCCAAGGACACACCACTGCTGCTGTTTTTTTGTTTGGTAGTCGTACCAGTGATTTTTGGGCTGCATGTATGCAGCTGCAAGACTGTCTTTAGAGAGGTGCATAGCACAGTCACCTGTCTGCCCTTGTGAGACCCGCTCTTCCTGGCGGGCCTTTCTGGCCTGCCATTGCCAGAGGCTGTGTCTTGGTCCATGTCCACATCTTGCCTGTCTTGCCTAGCACCTGGGGCGGAGTACGCATCCAGCTTGACCCCCAGAAACCGGCCCTCGCATTCCTTGCCATGCATCTCCTGCATATACCAAAGCTGGAATGCTTGGAAAAAGGTGAAGACTAAATGCCACGTATGTAAGGCGGTCTAATCTGTGCAAACATCGCCCCCTTTGAATGCTTAGACTTTGCTCAAGCAATGGGAGCAACATTGCAGGAAGGAGAAAAATACTATGCTACAACGGCGTGGCATGTGAAGCCAAAGCCAATGGTACAATGCCATTGATGCATGCATGTGCACCACGTCATCATAAGCATGAACTGCTTTAGGTCTGTCAACATGCTGATTTGTCTTGTGTTTGAGGCTGGCAACAAGAGCACCCAGACATCAAGGCCTACTGCACATCCTGGCACATGAGTGGATGCTAGCTAAGGATGCGCACATGGCATGTGATCTGGGTGCAGCATTACAAACTCTGTAGAAATCATGATGAGGGTTCTTGCCATGCACTGCGCAACTTAATGTGCATGAGGTTGTCATATGGCAGCGCCATGCATCAGGTGTAAAATAGCAGGCAGGACTCGTTGGCTGGACCTAGTAGCAGGCCCTACCGGCAGGACCTACTGGCAGAACTGAGTGGCAGGACATAGTGGCAGGGCCTACTGGCCGAACCTAATGGCAGAACCTAATGGCAGGACCTATTTGCAGGGCCCTACTGGCAGGAACTAACAGCAGGACCTAATGACAGGATGTATCAGCATGGTCAACTGACAGGACCTGTTTTTAAGAACTTACTGGAAAGCGACGTGCGTAAAAGCAAGACAAAGAGGTGTATCGATCTATTTTGCACTGTGCCTTGGCACAAATATCAAGGTTTATCTGAACTACCGCAGGATAAACTCACATCAGGTAGCTCAAAAAGAGTATGATATCTGGTGCACACTTTCATTTTGCTCTCATGACCATACAGGAAGACAAAATGCTAGATATGCAGTGCTGCCTTCAAGGAAACTGACAGCAAGGAGATATTCTATCAGGTGCGATGAGACTGCATGAACAAGCTGCTGGATCTGCCCATGCAGCTGAGGTGCAACCACCACATCTCATGCATTCCACAGTCCATAGCTACTATAACAGGAGCTATGGAACTCCGGATGAGTGAAAGGAAGTGAAACTCAATACTTGTGGACCAGCAGGTCCCAGGTTCTAACTAGGACTGGATTCTGTTCCTCCAGCTTTCCCTTGTCCAACTGAGGGGCCTCGCTAGCAGTTCAACAATGACTGAAACAATGTGCTGTCGGTATCAATGATGGAAACAGTGCGCTGTCGTTATCAATCATGGAAACAGTGCGCTGTCGCTGTCAATGATGGAAACAGATGCTGGAGTAGTGTTGGAACACACAACCTAAACAGCTCCTCTTCACATTGCATGAAGCCCATTCATGATCATGGCAGGTCTATGAATACACTGCAGTGCTATGGATAACCCCAGGCGTCAGGGAGCAAGCGTGCTGAGCCAAATGCAATGGCAACAGCGCAGCAGCAGGCTGACAAAGAGCAAGCATGGTTTGCAGCTGCGGAGCCAGGCGATGAAACGGCTCTTGCAAGACATGTCATAACCTGGACTATGCAGCGACAACACTTACCCCTTTGCTGAAGCATTACTTGCATTTGGCTGACATCGTGAAAGGTGCCTTGAGGCAAGCTTGCAAGACATGTCATAATCTAGACAATGCAGAAATTACTTCAGTGACAACACAGACCCCTTTACTCAAGCATGGTTTGCATTCGGCCCACGTTATGAAAGGTGCCTTGCAGGACATATCATAACCCTGGACAATGCAAGTCTTGCTTCAGTGACAGCACTGTGTGTTAGGTGCTCGGTAGCTGCAAGATGCGTTGTCCCTCTTCGACTATGTCAGCACCAGCTGCATCTGCTTGAGCAAGAAAAGCCAATTTTGCTTGACATTTCATGCCGCACTGCTGGCCATTGAGGCCATGGCCACACATGCATTGTGGTGAACATACTGTGCACAAGCCTGGGGCAGTAAAGGGCAGCAAAATCAGCTGGAACTGCTACTGTTTCACGTAGATGTTAAGCATTTGCTGAACCTCAGAGACGTGCGCAGCAAGATACTCAGAAGTCTCAGCTTGACAACGCACATCCACATGTTGTGCTGGCAGAGGGCACAGCAGGGGCGCCGTAATGCAAGCAGTGCAAGATACCAGGCTATGCAGGGCAAACGTGCATGTTCTGCAAGCCTAAACGCCACATGCAGGGGGTGCTTTTTCAAATGTGATCGTGCACCCAGAAGAACCGACTGTATGAATTGCAAAATGACATTGACCATCATTGGCCAAACTCTACTCCAATCGTAGACATGCAGGATTGCTAGCATGCAGCTTGAGCTGATTTTGACACAAAGTGTGACCAGCTAGTGCAAATAATGCTCATGGTCAAAGGATGCTCATTGCAACCGGTAAATTGTGCCTTACAAGACTTCAAGCTTTACGGTCCAGCAGATCATATGGCTTCAAGTTTGGCCAAGACACGATTTCACCGCTGACAATGGCCAGTTTCAGCCATTAGCTGAACTTGGCTGTGCTGTGGAATTGTTTGCAGGGGTCAGTGGATTAACGCCAAGTATTGCTCAAGGCTGACATTGCTGACTGGTACACACTCCTAACGCATGCTGCCAACCATATTTTTATGCCCACAGGCAACAGGTGCCTGCTATAACGCAGCTTTTAGTCATTGAAATCACCTAACAGGGCACCATGATGTAGTCATGCCGCCAGAACATCAAGACTGCAGGTCAGCCACGTAAGACTGCCCAGTGTAAGAGCGCCTCCCATTGCTGTCAAAGCTTTCACAGCGACAGAAACATTCTATCACACTGTACAGTCTGCAGTTACGTGCTTTTGCTGGATTATGTGCGGACAGCACCAGCCAATATAGCACCAGCAAATACAGCACCAGCAAATACAGCACCAGCAAATATAGCACTCAAATCCAGCATCAGCCCTTCACAGTGCCTGGTAATGCATCAGCCATTGCTGGACAAAGTGAGGAGCTGATGTCAAAGTGTAACAGTGCTTGCCAGAGGCTGGTTACTACTTGGTGTCCAGCTGAGTCAGCGTCATGCAAAGCATTTTGGGCTACTTGATTAAATGGAAATTGAATTTTGCTGGAATACTTGAGACCGCGCTGAGCAACAGCTTGCATGCATGAAGGCTGAAGGCTGGGACTCCATAGAAGCGCAGTTTGAGCAGTATGAGACCAGAAGCGCAATACAGACTGGGTTCACTCCGAGCACATGGGGTTGTTTTCAGAGATGCAGCTTGCACCACCCAAAACAACCCCATGTGCTCGGGGTGATCACACATGGTTTGTGGTCCAGCTTTGGGCCAGCGTGCCTTGACAAGGCGCGCAATCAGGGCAAAATGCAGCTTTACATCTCATGCCACCACAAGCTGGATCACAATGTATGTGAGATAACGCAATGCAAAGAGCACTGGTGCAGCAGGTTGGTCCTGTGTGTTTGCAGAAATAGAAACTGTGAGTCACACAGTGGATCTGAAACAATGCTTTTAGGTGGCTTCAAGTTGCAAGGCATGCCAAGCTTGAGGCTGTTGTGATGCCTGGCCAAGTTTACAAAAGTTCATTGGGCCTACCCAGCAGAAATGGGGCCCTACATCAGATGCAGATAGGTACCGACTATGAATTAACAATGGCAAGGTCAAGGGAAAGGAAAAAGGAAGGGCAGGTATTTCCTGCCTATCGTCTGAAGGCTAAAGTATGGGTTCACCTGAATGGCTCTCTCAGCGTCTGCCTCAGTCTCAAAGTTGAGGGTGCCCCAGCCCTTGGAGCGCCCGTCTCGCCCCATCACAATGTCAGCCTGCAGGACTCCCCCAATGGGCTTGAACAGATCCTTCACATCTTGCCAGGCGTATGCAAATGGCAGGCCCTGGACAATCACCTGCAGTGCACATCAACCAAAAAATTGTTCCTATTCCTTCAAGGCAGCTGGACTCATCTTTTCTTCCAGCAGCCTTTGAGGAAGCTAAACAGCAGTGCTACTAGTCTTGGTACGCATTGCATGTCAGTTGCAAAGTATCAGCATCAGACACTTATGTCACTTCTGATGGCACTGCAGTTGTTAGCTACTTACTCCTGCACACACACCTTCACAGGATGATACAATCGAAGGCAAAGCAAGCAAGAAGCAGATGACACCCACCGCAAAGTTGCTTGTTTGACATGCAGCATGCTTGCTTTGCTTTCCATCTATGTCATCTGTAATCATGTATGTGCAGGAGCAAGCGGCCAAGCTGAATTTGCATTGAAGCTCAAGAACATGGCACACCTTGACTCCTCTACCAGACGCGAAGCTGTCTCTGCTTGATCGAGCTCTGCCTTCATTGCTGGAACGGCCTCTCTGTAGGTCAGCATCCTCCCGATCCTCTCGTACCCTGATTTGACTGCCGTCTAAGGTCTGCAAGTCAAACACAAGACAGAATGTCAGCAGGACACAGTGCCCATCTTTACATCAAGTTCTTCCCCCAGTTTAAGGTAAATAAAACCCTGAACACTAAACACTAGATGTGGTGCTGAGCTACCATGCATGGGTGTTGTACCCGGGGGGAGGGGGGGGGGGGGGGGGGGCAAGTGTACCGTGTTGGTGAGGCGGCTGATGGCTTGCAAGGCTTCATCACAATGTTGGAACTCAACAATGCCAGCTCCCTTAGACTGTCCTTCTTCGTCCTGCATCACACAAACGACATAACCACTCTGAGATCATGACTATATGCAAGACTTGATTGCCACAATGTCTGCTGCAAATTTGCTTTTGCAAGCAATATACACAGTAACCAGTCATTTTGCATGTCGTATGCCAAGTGGATGTGGTTGCGATTTTTGATTGCATGACAGAACAATGCATCAGACTTGGGACGCTGAATAGATAAAAAGCACTAAGCCGAGTAGAGTTGATACAATTTGCATAACACCACATGACTCAAGATGATTTGCTCTGTGCACATGATCAGTTACATCTCGCACACCCACTCTTTTGCCAAAATCATGAGCTGAGCAGCCGTATGCATGGTGTACATCACATCAGATTCTGCTTACCGTGAACACATCTGTATGGACCACATGGCCGCAAGTCTTGAAGTAGTCTTTCAGGCTCTGCCAGGTCGTCTCAGCACTCAGATTATTGACAAACAAGCGTCGACCCACCACAGCCACATTGGGCCTGCCACCCCTCGTTGAGGGACCTCTGGTGGATGCTGACCCCCGTTCTGCCTGATGGGATGAGCCAGATTCCCGTCTGCTTGAGCCTGTCAGCTCAAAGTCCTCTCTGTCCTCACGCAAGAAGATCTCACGACCATTCAGCTGCAATCAAAACCTGGTTTCAGATGTGGGTCATGGACCATTTAAGATACTTGGCAATGCCTTGTACTCAATGCCCAACGCCCAATTGCTCAACATTGCAGCTGCATGTTGCATGTTTACAAGCAGGCATGAACAGGGGTGATGTCTTTGTGCACATGCTTTATAGACATATGACGCGTTGTGGGTTCATCTTGCCATAACTGCTTCTCCTAAAAGCCTGTCAGGTCATCAAAAGCGCAGAAGATGCCTTTCTGCAGACACATCTTGTATGCCATGCGGTGAGCAGCAAGTCTCACCTCAGACCTATCCAGCTGTTGGATTGCAGCAGCAGCCTCCTCAGGCTTCTCAAACTCCACAATACCCCATCCCTGCAATCAGACAACGAGGCTCCAGGGTCAATAGGTTACATAGCTTACGTAGGCGGTACACAGTGCATGACAGTACAGAGTGCATGATGGTTGGGTGTAATATGATCATGTGCTGGTCTATGTGATTGTGCTCACAAGTACAGTCTGTATGGGCCCTAATGAGGCAGGCACAATATACTTTTGCTAACCTTGGAACGTGAGCCCTGACCGCCTTCTGTAGCCACGTCAGCATGTATCACTGCACAGCATTCCAACAAACCCATTGCCCTGCCATACCCAACAGACCAGCCCAAACCATTTCCTACTGCTGCAAGCCCCCATGTATACCTTGCCCAATAGGCTTAAAGTGATCTTTGAGATCCTGCCAGGCAACAGAGTATGCAAGATTTCCCACATGCACCCTCCTTGCTACCTCGATCTCGCCTGTTGCGTCTGCAAAATACGCTACACGACGTTGCTGGCTAGGTCGCAAAGGGCAGTGACACAAGCGTAAGAAAAGGCGCTGACCTGATTGCGTGACAGCCCTTCTGAACGGCGAGCGACTTCTGTGCCTTTGTTTACCCATACCAAACTCAGCTGCATTCGATTTGTATTCGATCTGTACATGCCTTGCCACACGAGGTTCTCGGTCGGCGTACATCCTTCTATTTGTTAGACAATGCACGACTTGGCTTTTCCTAGCACTGCGAGTGGCGTGGGTGCCAGCCCTGCAAGCTGTTTTCCTGCCGGAGTTTGATACTAGCATTCCTGTCGCAAGAGTGTGGGTACAAACAAGCGATGCAAGATTGTCTGTCTGTCAAGACCTAACAAACGCTTACGAGCTCCGTATGCGTGAACGTCGTGAGAACGTCGTGAGAACAGCGTGAGAACAGCGTCACATCGTCACGATGTCACCGTGTGCAGCGATTGCACCTTCTTGGCATCACACGTGAATCCGTGACTTACACACGCTGGTTGACAGGCTCGATTGTGGCTGAGGTCCTTCGAAGTCAGAAGTGCATGCTGTACACATCGTCTCGTTTCTGGACGAAGCAGCCCATCACCCAGGCGGTGCAGTGTTTGCTCTGCGAACAGAGTTGAATTTGACTACCCAGGCTTGGTATGGTTGCGAGACCTCTAAAGGTATTGTGGTATCAAATCGCTGTCTGGCAAAAGACCGTACCAGCGTGCTGACTCATGGTTCCACGCAGAGACAAGCAAACTTCCTCCCAAAAGAGACATCTCTGCTAGAGTCCAAGAAACGCCTCACCCTCCCACCTGACCCCTCAAACACCAGGATCCAAGGTGCTTATGCTGATATCTGGCAGCAGTCAGCTCAGTCTTGGAGCCCAGTGCGGCATCCTGGGCGCTCACATAGCAGCTTCGAGTTCAGAGCTCCCAGCAGCCTTGCTCCACATGCAGAACCCAGTCAAACATGGCAACAACGGGTGATGACAGCGAAGCACCAAAGACAGGCAAGTCTGCTTTGCTCATTGTTACTGTCACTTGTCACCAGCATTCTGGGTTCAATTTGCACATTGCCCTTCTTCAGAGGCTCAGTATTGATGTACCGCCGCAATGACAAGGCATGTGTTTGCCAGAAGGACAAAGCAGACACTGTTCCACCTGCTTTACAAGGCACTGATTGTCATTTTGTTGCATTCACAACAAACTTCTGGTCTTTGATTATTTGAACAGTGCTTTCTGTAAGTATTGTCCACATGACCTTTCTTTTGCTATGCACTCTTTCCCACCAACATCATGTTCTTATCTGTTCTATCAGACTTGAACAAGAGCTGTTTACTTAAGCACATAAAGCATGTTGAGACAAACACAAACTTTTGCAACTTGTTAGATGTACTGTGCTAGGACTTCTTTTGCGATTAAGTGCATGTAGATGTAGGTTCTCTAAACTACAAAACTTGGACCTTGATGTGGCCCAGAACAGCATTGCATGACTTGTTTCATTCAAACTCAGCATTCTCAGAATTTTCGCAGTTATTGTCTGTTGACTCCCCTGATGAGTCCTAAAGACAGAAAATGTTGATTGATTGATTGATTGATTGATTGATTGATTGATTGATTGATTGATTGATTGATTGATTGATTGATTGATTGCCCAACTTGCCTGACAAGCTGCTGCCACGTCTGCAACAAGCCAGATGACTGGAGACAGAAAGCTGTATAAAATGCAAGCAGGGCTGCAGCATTCAATGGGTCAGGCCGCATTCCAGCTACATTGTTAGCTAACTTATCACGCCAAACGGCGTAGGATTTTCTTTTCTTCTCTAGACCTCAGCTTTTGCTTCAGTCAATTCCCGCCTGTTGCTGTCTCAGCTTTTGCTGACAAGTCACAACTCAAAGGACATTTCTGCTAGCTGCTGCCACATCAGCTGTTGTAACGTCATTGCTACATACAGGAGACAATCCTGACTGTGTGTTCATGGGACCTTGAATGTACTCATATTTGTTCCAGGTAGGTCACTGTGCTCACGCATGAATGCAGGGTGCACAAGACCCCCCCACAGTACCCCACTCATCAGCCAGCACACCCATCAAGCCCTCACCAGGACTGCAGCAAGTCCGGCAGCTAGCCAAGTGGTTGGAGGCAGAAACGCTGCACTTCAATGAGACTTTTGCTGAGCGTCAACTCAGCAGTCCAGCTCTGGAGTTCCTGCTGTTGGCCACCAAGCAAGCACGCCAGCTGCACAGCAAGGCGTTTTATGAGCTGACCAAGCAGGTATTTTATCTTGCCTCTGTGATGCAGAGGTGTTGTTCATCTGGATACTGAATCCTGCAATCAGCATCAGCAGCAGCAGCACAGTTTTCCTCTTTTTTTTGCCAGAACCTGCAAATCCAGAACCTGCAGGTTCCTGTTGTGCAGGTTTTGTCTGCACAGAGAAGAGGAAGTCTGTGCAGCGATCTGTTCTGTGTTTAGTACCATTGCAAAGTTGCTGCAAGTCTTTCATGGAACTGCCTTGCATTCAAGACAGCTCTGCTGCTCTGAAATGGGACCAGGATGTCATGTGTCGTGCTGTGAGCCACAGGGAAACCCAATTTGTCACACCCTCAGGCACATTTTGAAACAACGCCAAGAGTCACAACTTTCTCGTCTTCTTTTCT
>JAABUT010003376.1_pt1 | contig 13798 bp, 12 predicted proteins | sample 5559281 | NCBI WGS metagenome assembly JAABUT01 (sample SAMN10711880, study PRJNA513359) | rock metagenome | isolation source: Antarctica rocks | place: Antarctica: Victoria Land, Ricker Hills nord | collected 2016-01-04
CGCGTGTGGTCAGGGCAGCGTTAGCGTGGGACATGAGGGCCTCCGGTCGGCGAAGCGGTGAACTAGACAGCTCCACTTCACAACCGGAGGCCCTCACTTGTCAGACAGGCTCACCGATCCCGGGCGGTACAACCTCTCTGGACATCACACCTAGAGCAGTGCCGGCTCGATCAGGCGGAAGGTGCCCGCGTCGGCGTCGAGCTCGGCACGGACGCCCAGTCCCAGCGTGCGGTTCGACTCGCCGTGCCCGATCGGGATACCGGCCAGGATGGGCACACCGAGCCGGCCGAGGCGTTCGGCACATACCTCGATCGCCTGGGTCGGGTTGGCCTTGTCCTCCTTCGGCCCGCACTCGGTGAAGTCCCCCAGAGCGACCCCGACCACCCCGTCGAACCACCCGGCCCGTAGGAGTGAGGTGAGGTAGCCGTCGATCCGGTAGGGCTCCTCGGTGACGTCCTCGAGGAACGCGATCGCTCCCTCGCGGCTCGCCAGGGTGGTGCCGCTGCCGATCGTCGAGGCGAGCAGCGAGACGTTGCCGCCGGTCAGCCAGCCGGTGGCACGGCCAACGACGACGACCGACGTCCTCGCCGGGCCGACGAGGTCCATCGCGTCGTCGGTGTCAGGCTCGAACAGCACCGACCGGAGGTGCGCGACGATCTCCGGGCTGTCCCGCACCCGGGACGATCCGAGCATGGGTGCGTGCAGGCTGGCCAATCCGAGCTTCACCGCCACGGCCTCGTGCACGCAGGTGACGTCGCTGTAGCCGAGCAGGACCTTGGGTCGCGCCGCACGGCACCGGTCCCAGTCGATCAGGTCGAGCATCCGGGCCGCGCCGTACCCGCCCCTGGCCGACCATACGGCGGCGAACCGGTCATCGCACCAGGCCGCCTCGAAGTCACCGGCCCGCACCTCGTCCGGACCGGCGAGGAACGGCGTCGGGCCACTCGCACCGACGCTGCCGAACAACGTCGGAACGAGGCCGAGCGATCGGGCGAGTTCCTCGGCGATCAGATCGTCGCCGGGGTCGAGCTCCGACGAGGTGGCGATGACGGCGATCTCGTCGCCGGCGTGAAGGCGGTGGGCGCGAGTGAATGTCGCGGGGCTCACGGTGCGTCCGTCGGTGTCATGTCGCCATCTTTGTCGTGCGCGCTCTCGGCGGTCGGCTCGGGTGCGAGGCTGCCCCACTCCGACGCCATCGGCACGGCGCGGACCGCTCGGCTCGACGTGATGACGATCGCCGCGACGACCAGGAGCGCGACGAACGCGTACATGGCGACGTAGTGACCCTGATGGGCGAGCAGCCAGCCGCCCACGATCGGTGCGACCGGGGCCGCGGCCTGGGCGACGAACATGATGGCCGACATCGACCGGCCCTGGAGGCGGTCGGGGGTGAGGGCTGTCCGGTAGGCCATCAGAACCGCGTTACCGACCGGATTGATGGCCATGCCGATCGCCATGAGGCCACCGATTGCGACGACGTTGTCGGTCAACGGGATCGGGATGCACGCGACCGCCCATCCCCAGAACACCACGATCGCGATCACGCCCGGCCGGAAATGCTTCATGGCCCATCCGGTCAGGGTTGATCCGGCGATGCCCGCGATCGCGTCGATGGCGCCGATCGCCGCCGGGGCGACCCCGATCTGGTAGAGGTGCAGGTTGACGACGAGGAAGAGGCCGCTGACGCCGAGGTTGATGATCGCGGCGTTGACCAGGACGACCCGCAGGAACGCGTTCGACCAGACGAACGCCAGCCCCTCCCTGATCTCACGGACCAGATGCGGCGTCGCGCCGGTGCGAGGTGGCGCAGGCAGCGGCGTACGGATGAACAGCAGCGAGATCCACGACAGGCCGTAGGCGATGGACGCCGCCAGGAACGGGACCGCCCGCCCCACCGCGAGGAGCGCACCGCCGGCCGGCGATCCGACGAGTCTCGTGGCCGCCCCGCGTGCCTGGTTGGCCGCGATGGCGGTGGGGAGCTGGACGGCGGTGACGACCAGCGGTAGTGCGGCGTTCTCGGCCGGCCCGAAGAACAACGACGCCGCGGTCACTCCGAACGCGACCACGAGCAGATGCGCGAGAGTCAGGTATCCGAGCGCCGAGGCGAGGACGAGACTCCCGAACAAGACGGCGCCCGTCCCTTCGGCGGCCAGCATCACGGTGCGACGTGGCCAGCGGTCGACGAGCGCACCGGCCGGCAGACCGAGCAGCCACATGGCCAACCCGGCGGCCGTACCAACGAGTCCCGCCTGCACGGTGGATCCGGTGATCTGGAGCGCGACGAGGGGGAACACGAACATGCCCATGCTGGCGCCGGTGCCCGAGATCGTCTGCCCGGTGAGCAGGATCAGGTAGTCGCGATTGCGAAAGATCGACTCCGGACGCGTCACCGGGAGTACCGCGGTCCGCGACGAAGGCCGGCTTTCCTCAGAGCGGCAACGAGATCACGGCTGCGGACAGGTGTCGCCCCGGCGGCCAGCATGTCCTCGTAACGGTCGCCGGGGACGTCGTAGTGGTCGTCGTCGAATCCCTTCGGGGGAATGCCGACCGACGCTGCGAACGTGTGCAGTTCATCGAACGACGTATCGCTGACGAGGTGCGACCACAGCCGTCCACGGCTCGCGACGTCGGGCGGATCGATCAGGACGGCCATCCGCCGAACCTACGTGAGCAATCGGGAGATCAGGCCCGGCTGACCGCAGAATCGATGAGCGTTCGCCACGAGCGGACGAATCCCGCGTCCACGTAGGCTTTCCACGATCCCTGCGGTCGCGCTCCGCTGCCGATGTGGAACTTGCGGACACCGGCCCGCGCCAGCCACGGGACCTGCTCTGCCTGCAACCCGCCGCCGGCCATCACGAGCGCGGCGACCGACGGATCGCGCTGGACGGCCGTGAGCAGATCGTCGTAACCATGCTCCAGGCCACGTGCCGAGCCGGCCGTGAGAACGGTGTCGAGGCCGGGCAGTCCGACGAGGTCGCGCCAGGCGTGCCCGTACTGAAAGGCGTTGTCGACGGCGCGGTGGAAGGTCCATGCCCGGCCGGTGACCGCATCGCAGTCGGCCAGGTACGTCGTCGCGTCCACGTCGATCTCCCCGCTCGGGGAGAGGAACCCGAAGACGAAACCGTCGGCACCCGCGCCGACCAGGTGGTCGGCGAGGCGGGCGAGTCGTTGGAGCTCGCCCGTGGAGGTGACGAAACCCGGCTCGGCCCGGAGCATCACCCTGATCGGAAGGTCGGTGGCGCGACGGATGGAGGCGACCGTCGCGGGGTCCGGGGACAGTCCGTCGTTCGCCATGTCGGCGACGATCTCGAGCCGATCGGCCCCGCCGGCCTGTGCGGCGGTCGCATCGGCCGGGCCGAGGGCGATGACCTCGAGCAGCCCGTGCCGGAGTTCGGATGCCGCACCTTGACCACCATGGGTAGCAGGCAGATCCCCTTGCTTGACAGGGCGCTCGCTGTGGGTGGTCATGCCTCTAGGGTGCCAGCCGAGGACCCGCAGTGGGCGCGTCCTTGGGCAACACGCCGTAGCCCACGCATGGGGGCGCCCACTCCGGGTCCGTCCAGACGCCCGCATCCGGACGTCTGTGCCACACCCTTCCTACGCAACATCGACGGCCTACTCCTGGACGGGGACCGGGGACGAGGTCGCCGGCTTCCCGTACGAGTACAGCGTGAAGAAGTAGCTCGACCGAACGACTGGCACGATCGTCGGGCACCGCGGCCGGCACTCCCGATGTGGGGGTGCCGGCCCGCTGCTTTCTGGAGTCAGCCCGCGGTGGCCAGGCTGAACGGAAGGACACCGGGCGCGCCGGCGCGGCGGAGTTCGCGACCCGCGACAGTCATCGTCCAGCGGCTGTCGACGACGTCGTCGACGAGCAGAACCGGCCCGTCGAGCTGAGCGAGGTCCGCCGCCATCGTCGAGGGCACAGCGATCCGTCCGTAGACCCCGGCGAGTCGGAAAGCCGAGTTGCCACCGCGGTCACCGGTCGGCCCGCCGTCGACGAGATCGAGGGTGCCGAGGTGGCGAAGCCGACCGATCCGCGCGAGGCCCCTTGCCACCGACGCCACCAACTCGGGCCTCGACCGCGACGGCATCGCGACCACACCCACCGGGCGCTGGGCCCAGTCCCAGTCCTTCAACACGGCGACGCATGCGGTGAGCAGCGCGTCGTCGGCGACCTGGTCGGGGCCGCCCTCGATCAGGCCGCGGACCCGCTGCCCCCAGCCGAGGTCGGTGAACCGACCCACGCTTCGGCCGGCCTCGAGGCCCTCGGCCCCGGGGATCTTGCCGCGGAGATCGACGCCGAGCCGGGCCATGCCGCTCGGCCACTGGTTGCGCGGCTCGATGCGGACACCGACTTCGGCCAGCCGCGCCGCCGCGGCCGCCCGGGCGGCTTCCGGGATGTCGGCGTCGATCCACTGACCGGCGCAGTTGTCACAGCGCCCGCAGGGTGCCGCGGTGTCGTCGTCGAGGGCGGTCTGCAGGTACGCCATCCGGCACTCGGCGGTGTTGATGTACCCCAGCATCGAGTCCTGCTCACGCCGCCGGGCGAGCGCCAACCCCTCGTAGCGCTCGGCGTCGTAGAACCAGGGCTCGTCCGCGCTCGCCCACCCACCGGAGACCCGTTGAACGGCACCATCGACGTCGAGCACCTTGAGCAGCAGTTCGAGCCGGGTGCGACGGACATCGACGACGGTCTCGAGGGCGGCCGTCGACATCGGCTTGCTCCCGCTCAGCGCCTGCAGGACGGCATCCGCATCGGCCTGCCTGGGCATCGACGCAGACGCGAAGTAACGCCAGATGTCGACGTCCTCGGCACCGGGGAGCAACAGGACGTCTGCGTTGTCGGTGGCACGACCGGCGCGGCCGACCTGCTGGTAGTACGCGATAGGTGAGGCGGGCGCACCCACGTGGACGACGAAGCCGAGGTCAGGCTTGTCGAAGCCCATACCCAGTGCGCTGGTCGCGATCAGTGCCTTGACGTCGTTGGACTTGAGCCGGCCCTCGAGGATCTCGCGGTCGGCCGGATCGGTACGCCCGGTGTAGCTGGCGACGTCGTGACCGGCCCTACGGAGGAGGTCGGTAAGGTCCTCGGCGCCGGAGACGGTGAGGGTATAGACGATGCCGCTGCCCGGCAGGTCACTCAAGTGCGCGGCCAGCCACGCGAGCCGGGCCTCCGCGTACGGGATGCGCAGGACGCCGAGCCGAAGACTGGCCCGTGCGAGCGGACCTCGCAGGGTCAGCACACCACGCTCGTGATCGTCGGCGCCGTCGCCGGACGCACCCGGCGCACCGGCCGCGAGTTGCTCGGCGACGTCGGCGATGACCCGGGCGTTCGCGGTTGCGGTCGTTGCGAGCACCGGCGTTCCGCGTGGCAGCGTGGTCAGCAGGTCGCGGATGCGCCGGTAGTCGGGCCGGAAGTCGTGCCCCCAGTCGGAGACGCAGTGCGCCTCGTCGACCACGAGCAGTCCGGTGGTGGCGGCGAGCGCGGGCAGCTGATCCTGACGGAAGCGGGGGTTGTTGAGCCGTTCGGGGCTGACGAGGAGCACGTCGACCTCGTCGGCCCGCAACGCCTCGTCGACCGCGCCCCACTCGTCGGCGTTGGCCGAGTTGATCGTGACCGCGCGAACCCCGGCCCGGGCCGCGGCGGCCACCTGGTCGCGCATCAGGGCGAGCAGCGGGGACACGATCACCGTCGGTCCGGACCCTCGGGCCCGGAGCAGCGCGGTGGCGACGAAGTAGACGGCCGACTTGCCCCAGCCGGTGCGCTGGACGACGAGAGCACGCCGGCGCTGGGCGACCAGCGCGCGGACCGCCTCCCACTGCCCGTCGCGGAAGTCGGCGTCGTCGCGGCCGACCAGGCGGCGCAGCAGGGCGACCGCCTCGGCCCGCAGGTCGAGGTCGGTCATGGTGGTGGGGTCTGGCGCGTGTGCGGTGGTCATGCAGCGATCCTGTCCGGGCGGGCCGACAATTCCGTCCGGGCTGTGGAGAACCGCCCGGGCCGACTCCGATCAGCGGTCATTCGGCGGGACCGGCGTCGGCCAGCACACGCAGCACGTTCGTGCCGGCCAGCCCCGTGAGGTCGGCAGCGGACCAGCCGCGTCCGGCGAGCACGGCGAACAGCCGCGGGTAGCCGCCGACGTCCTCCATCCCGCGTGGGAACGAGTCGGTTCCGTCGTAGTCCCCACCGACGCCGACATGCGCGACGCCGGCTACCGCACGGACGTGCTCGATGTGCGCCACGACGTCGTCGATCGAGGCCAGCGGTTTCGGATGCCGCTCCTGGTAGTCGCGGGCGAACGCCGTGTACCGGCTGTGGTCGGCCAGTGCAATGCCCTCCACCAGCGCGGCATCGGCGGCCTCGCCACGCCACCGGGCGGCCGCGGTGTTGATGAACTCGGGGACGAAGGCGACCATGCAGACGCCGCCGTTCGTCGTCAGCCGTTGGAGGACGTCGTCGGGGACATTGCGCTCCACGTCGCACACTGCGCGGGCCGACGAGTGGCTGAAGATGACCGGGGCGGCGGTGGTGTCGAGAGCCGCGTGCATGGTCGTATCGGCGACGTGCGAGAGGTCGACGAGCATCCCGAGCCGGTTCAGTTCGTGCACGACCTCGACACCGAACGGGCCCAGGCCGCCACAGACGGCCACGTCGGTCGCGGAGTCGGCCCAGTCGAGCGAATGGTTGTGGGTGAGGGTCAGATAGCCGACGCCGAGCTCGGCCAGCATCCGCAGCACGGCCAGCGAGCCGCCGATCTGCCGACCGCCCTCGGCGCCCATCAGGCAGGCGAGCCGACCGGCGTCGACCGCCGCCCGCACCTGGCCGGCTGTCCGTGTCAGCGCCAGCCGGTCCGGGTAACGCGCCACCATTCGGTGGACGAAGTCGATCTGCTGGAGCGTTGCCGCGACCGCCTCGCCCTCGGCCATCGTGTCGGACACGTAGACCGACCAGAACTGGGCGCCCAGCCCGCCGCTCCGGATGCGTGGGAGGTCGGTCTGCAAGTGCGGCTGGTGGACGTCGAGCGGGGTCGCGTCGAGGTCATAGCCGGCGACCCGGCGCATCTCCCAGGGCAGGTCGTTGTGACCGTCGGTGAGGGGTACGGCGCGCAGCCAGTCCGCCCAGGCGGCGAGGTCGGTCAGGTCGGTCGGGTGAGGTGCGAGTGCGGTCGGAGCTGTCGGAGCGGGGGAAGTCACCGTTCGATCCTGTCACCTGCGGTGGTCCTCGCGAGACTGCAGAAGAACCGCCCGGATGGCGGCCGGCGTGCGGTTGTCCTTCAGTCTCGCCCCGCTCGGCCGTCGAAGGATCGGCCCGGCCCGGCGATCGACCGCATCGAGGCCGCAACGCCGTCTGCCGATGATGTCCGCTCCGCTGCGAGACCGGCGACCACTCCCGCCCGATCCGCCTGCGAGCGGTTCTGACTGAGCTTCGCCTTGCCGGTCACTGATTCGAGCTGCAGTTCGATCCCGACGATCGCGCGCAGCTGACCCTCGATGAACGCGGCCGGGGCATCCTCGATCGTCCACGGCACCGGCCGATGACCCTCGTGGGCCACCGACAACGCCGTCACCATGGCGCGGACCCACTCCAGGTCGTCGTGAACCGTCACGACGCCGGTTAGGTGGACCGCCGAGTAGTTCCACGTCGGCACCACCCGGCCGTGCTCGACCTTGCTCGCGTACCAGCTCGGCGACACGTAGGCCTGCGGCGCCGACACGATCGCCAGCGCAGGCGACCCGGCGACGGGGAGGTGGGTCCACTGCGGGTTCGCCCGAGCCATGTGGGCGATCGCCACCCCGCGCCCGAGATCGAGGAGCACGGGCAGCAACGACGACTCCGGCGTCCCGTCCGGCCCGACGGTCACGAAGTCCGCCGCCCCGACCGCACGGACGAGAGCCGTCAGCTCGTCGTCGTCCATCGCGAAGTGGCGGGGCACGTACATGCCGTCGAGTCTCCCCTATCCCGCAGCGGGCCGTCCGGATCGATCGCGTAGTAGGTGGAGCGTGACGCGCGGACGAAGCCGAAGGGACGTGTACAAACGGCCGGGCCCCATCACGTCGAACCAGCGTCGCGGGGCGAACCCGGCAGCTGTGAGCAGCCGGGCCTTGGCGTCCTCCTGCTCCTCGGCGAACGTCCCGATCCGCGCCGGCAGGGTCGCCGCATGGGTGTCTGCGGCTCGGAGTTCGGAGTCGTTGCGCCCGAAGGCACGGAAGACCCCGTCGGCATCGATGCCGACGATGGCGTCGGCGGCCAGGTCGACCCACGACATCCCCAGCGACCGCTCGAGGTCGCTCCGGGTCCAGCGTTCGTTGTTGGAGTCCGCGTTCTGCATGCGCGCGATCAGTGCTATCCAAGGATCGAGATCAGCGGCCGTCGGCGGGCGCCACCGCAGATCAGTGACCCGCGGCAGGACAGGTGTCGGGAGCGACTCGGCAGCCACCGGACGGACACTAGCGAGGGACAGCGCCGGGTGCCCTTCTTATTTCGCTCGCCAGAACCGGAAAGGCCCCACGACCGGAGTCGTGGGGCCTTCCGTAGAGCTGTGAAGCGAGTAGTGCAGCCGGACTAGAAGTCCATGCCACCCATGCCACCGGACGGGTCGCCCGCCGGAGCGGCCGCCTTCTCCGGCTTGTCGGCCACGACGGCCTCGGTGGTGAGGAACAGGCCGGCGATCGACGCGGCGTTCTGCAGCGCCGAGCGGGTGACCTTGGCCGGGTCGACGATGCCCGCAGCGAGAAGGTCGACGTACTCGCCGGTCTCGGCGTTGAGGCCGTAACCGATCTCGAGTCCACGGACCTTCTCCGCCACGACGCCGCCCTCGAGGCCGGCGTTGATGGCGATCTGCTTCAACGGTGCTTCGCACGCGACCTTGACGATGTTGGCACCAGTGGCCTCGTCGCCGGTCAGGTCGAGCTTCTCGAAGGCCAGTGCGCTCGCCTGCAGCAGCGCGACGCCACCGCCTGCGACCAGACCCTCTTCGACGGCGGCCTTCGCGTTGCGAACGGCGTCCTCGATGCGGTGCTTGCGCTCCTTGAGCTCGACCTCGGTGGCCGCGCCGACCTTGATGACCGCGACACCGCCGGCCAGCTTGGCCAGACGCTCCTGCAGCTTCTCGCGGTCGTAGTCGGAGTCGCTCTTCTCGATCTCGGCGCGGATCTGGTTGACCCGGCCCTGGATCTGCTCGGCGTCACCCGAACCCTCGACGATGGTGGTCTCGTCCTTGCTGACGACGACCTTCCGGGCCGTCCCCAGGAGGTCGACGGTGGCGTTCTCGAGGCTGAGGCCGACGGTCTCGGAGATGACCTGGCCGCCGGTCAGGATCGCAATGTCCTGCAGCATGGCCTTGCGGCGGTCGCCGAAGCCGGGGGCCTTGACGGCAACCGACTTGAACGTGCCACGGATCTTGTTCAGCACCAGGGTCGCCAGCGCTTCGCTCTCGACGTCTTCGGAGATGATCAGCAGCGGCTTGCTGGCCTGCATGACCTTCTCGAGCAGCGGGAGCAGGTCCTTCACCGAGGAGATCTTCGACTCGACGATGAGCACGTAGGCGTCATCGAGGACGGCTTCCATGCTGTCGGTGTCGGTGACGAAGTAGCCCGAGATGTAGCCCTTGTCGAAGCGCATGCCCTCGGTGAGCTCGAGTTCGAGCCCGAGGGAGTTGCTCTCCTCGACGGTGATGACGCCTTCCTTGCCGACCTTGTCCATCGCCTCGGCGATGAGCTCGCCGACCTTGGGGTCCGCGGCCGAGACCGAAGCGGTCGAGGCGATCTGTTCCTTGGTCTCGACCTCCTTGGCCTGCAGCAGCAGCTGCTCGGACACGGCGGCGACCGCCGCGTCGATGCCACGCTTGAGGCTCATCGGGTTTGCACCCGCGGCCACGTTGCGCAGACCTTCGCGCACCATCGCCTGAGCGATCACGGTGGCGGTCGTCGTGCCGTCGCCGGCGACGTCGTCGGTCTTCTTGGCGACTTCCTTGACGAGCTCGGCCCCAATCTTCTCGTACGGGTCCTCCAGCTCGATCTCCTTGGCGATGCTCACACCATCGTTGGTGATGGTGGGCGCGCCCCACTTCTTCTCGAGAACGACGTTGCGGCCCTTCGGGCCGAGGGTCACCTTGACGGCGTCAGCGAGCGTGTTCATGCCACGCTCGAGGCCGCGACGGGCTTCCTCGTTGAATGCAATGAGTTTGGGCATCTAGCGAAATCCTCCCCAGACGGGTGGACGTGCGGTGTCGGCTGGTGCCCGCGACGGACGACCTCGGCTGCTCGAGATCTCACCGGTCGACCTGCAGCGTTCTGTCACTCTCGACCTAAGAGTGCTAACACGATTATTAGCACTCACCCCAGGAGAGTGCAAACGTCGTGGGCGTCGGTGAACACCCGTCGCTGGTCGGATCGGCTAGGACCTTTCGAGCGTCGCCCGGAGGAAGGTGACCGCGCGGGACCATGCCGCCCGCGCGCTGTCCTCGTCGTAGGTGCCGAGCTTGTCCTTGTCGTTGTGGAACGCGTGCCCGGCCGGGTAGTAGAAGAACTCGACCTCGCCGGAGGACTCGGCGCGCAGCTGCGCCTCGAGCGCGTGCGCCGCCTCGATCGGGTAGAACCCGTCACGTTCGGCGTAGTGCCCCTGCACGTCGGCCGTGACGGTGTCGTACGTGTCCGGAACAGCCGGCCCGACGCCGTAGAACGGCACTGCCGCGGCGATCCGGTCACCCTGCTGCGCGGCCAGCAGCAGCACGAAGCCGCCGCCCATGCAGAAGCCGACGGCACCCAGCTTGTCCGAGGTCACCGCATCGTGGCCGAGCAGGAAGTCCACCGCGCCGCCGAGGTCGCGAGCCGCGCGGTCGACCGGGAGTTCGCTCATCAGCTTGCCGGCGGCATCACCGTCGTGGGCGACCGCTCCGCCGAACAGGTCGGGTGCCAGCGCGACGAAACCCTCGGCCGCCAGCCGGTCGGTCACGTCGGCGAGGTGATCGTCGAGACCCCACCACTCCTGGATGACGATCACGCCCGGTCCGGTACCGGTTGGTGGCAATGCCAGGTACCCGGAGGCCTGCGTGCCGTTGCTGGCGAAGCTGACGTTCTGACGACTGTTGGTCTCGGTCACGGGCCGAGGATGCCACGAGGGTGGCGAGGCCGTCCGGCCCCGGTCACCGGCCGCGCCGCGGTGGTCGGGCGCACGTTGCGGCTGGGACGCTGGGGACGTGCCCGACATCAGCTCCGATCCCCGGTTCCTCGCGTTCGCCCGAACAGTCACCCCCGACGTCGACCCGGCCGATCTGACCGCCCTCGACGCCGCCTTCGCCGCCGAGTCGCTGCCCAGCCCGTGGGCGGAACTGGCCGACCGGCTGCCGGCCGGCGGCATCGGGCCCGACGTCGTCGCCCGGCTGCTCGACGACCCGGCGACCGCCGGGGCCGCAGCCGCCGGCGTGTACGCCGCGCAGCAGGCGTTCTACGGGAACCCACGTCACCTTCCCGCGGCCGAGGTCCGCAGCTGGGCAGACGTCGGCTACCTCGAGGAGCAGCCGGGAACGCACTGGCCGGACCTGTCCGGGATGGCGCCACGGCTGACCGCCTTCATCGACATCCGGCCGTCCTACGACGTGATCGTCGTCGGCACCGGCGCCGGCTCGGTGACCGCGCGACTGGCCGCGGAGGCCGGTGCGCGTGTGCTGCTGGTCGAACGCGGGCCGTGGCTCGCCGGCGACGCCGGCCCCGATCACCTACGCAACCAACGCGTCAACAGCGGCCTGTCCACCCAGGCCGGCCCGGACCGCGCCGGCAACCCGCGGGTGTCCTCCACCGCCGGCGGTGACCTCGTCGTCTCCCCCGTCGACAGCAGCTGGAACAACAACGCGATGACCGTCGGGGGCGGCATGCGTGTCTTCGGGGCCCAGGCGTGGCGGTTCTGCGAGCAGGACTTCACGATGGCCAGCACGTACGGCGTCCCGGACGGCAGTTCCCTCGCGGACTGGCCGTTCGGCTACGAGGAACTCGCTCCGTACTACCACCGCGTCGAGTACGACCTCGGCGTCAGCGGCGACCCGGCCGGCAACTCCTACGCCGGCCGCCGCGATCGCGGCTACCCGATGCCGCCGCTCCCGCTCACCGCGTCCGGACGGTTGCTGCAGGCTGGCGCGCAACGGATCGGTTGGAACACCGCACCGGTTCCGCTGATGATCAACTCCGTCCCGTACGGCGGCCGCCCCGCCTGCCAGGGTTGCGGGACCTGTGTCGGCTTCTCCTGCCGGGCCGACGCGAAGAACGGCACCCACAACACCGCGCTGCCGCTGGCGCTGGCGACCGGCCGGTGCGACCTCGTCGTCAGCACTCAGGCCACCCGACTCGCCACCGACGGACGCGGCCGGGTCACCGGCGTCGCACTCCGGGCCCGAGCGCTCGACGGCTCCCCCGGACCATCGGTCACCGTCAGCGCCGGACAGGTCGTCGTCGCCGCGGGTGCGACCGAGTCCGCACGGCTGCTCCTGCTCTCGGCCCACGACGGCGAGCCGAGCGGGATCGGCAACAACACCGATCAGGTCGGCCGGCATCTGCAGGGTCACCTCTACGCGGGTGCCCTCGGGCTGGTCGATCAGCAGGTCCAGTTCGGCCAGGGCCCCGGCCCGTCGATCTGCACCAACGACTTCCGGCACGGCAACGACGGCATCGTCGGCGGCGGCATGCTGGCCAACGACTTCGTCCCGATCCCCCTTGCCACGCTGGGAATGCTCGGCCGGTCGGGCCTCATCCCGGCGTGGGGGGCGGGCAGCCACGAGGCGCTGAGCCGTTACTACACACGGCATCTGCACCTCATGGGTCCGGTCCAGGAGGTGTCGACGTCCACCGCGCGGGTTCAGCTGGATTCATCCGTGTCAGACAGTCTGGGCCTCCCGGTCGCGCGGTTCTCCGGCTCGATCCACCCGGAGGACATCAGAACCGCCTCCCACCACGCCGATCGTGCCGTCGAATGGCTGGCGGCTTCGGGTGCCACCCGGATCGTGGCGATGCGTCCTGGCCCGATCGAGAACTATGGGCCGAGCGGCGGCCAGCACCAGGCCGGCACGTGTCGGATGGGTACGGATCCAGCGACGTCGGTCGTCGATCCCGAGGGGCGGGTCTGGGGTCACGCCAACGTCCGCGTCGCCGACGGGAGCGTTCACGTCATCAACGGCGGCGTGAACCCGGTTCTGACGATCCTCGCCAACGCCTACCGGATCGCGGAGCTGATGACCAAGCAGGCTTGAGGATCCCGCGGTCGAGGCCGTGCGTCAGCGGGTCGCGAGGCCGATGGAGGTGAGGAGAACGGCCAGCGCCGCCGGGACGAACTGGATGGCGGCCGCGCGCATCATCGCGCTTCCGGTCGACGCCAGCACGACGCCGGCCAGGGCCATCGACGCCGTGCCGAAGAGGGCGAGTGCACCACCGACCGCGGTATGGCCGACGGCCACGAGGATGATCCCGACGATCGTGCCGATCGCCAGGAACAGGTTGTAGAAACCCTGGTTGTAGGCCATCGGCTTGAGCACCTCGGCGTCAGCCTGGGACGCCACACCGAACCGCTTCCACGTCGAGGGAGCAGTGAACGCCACGCTCTCCAGATAGAAGAAGAATACGTGCAACAGGCTCGCCACCGCGGCGAACACCAGGCCGATCGTGAGCAGCACCATCGTCGGAGGCTAGTGGCTTGTCGTTGAGGTTTGTTTACGTTTGATCTTGGTGAGGATGTCGTCTGGGGTCTTTGTCCAGATGAATGGGTGCCGGCGTGGGTTCCAGCCGTTGATGAACTGGCGGATCTTTGTCA
>JAABUT010003377.1_pt1 | contig 13794 bp, 23 predicted proteins | sample 5559281 | NCBI WGS metagenome assembly JAABUT01 (sample SAMN10711880, study PRJNA513359) | rock metagenome | isolation source: Antarctica rocks | place: Antarctica: Victoria Land, Ricker Hills nord | collected 2016-01-04
CGATCGGCAACAAGACCGAAGACCTCGGCGGTAAAGCCAAGGAAGCCACCGGCAACCTCACCGGCGACGACAACCTAAAAAACGAGGGCAAAGGCGACCAAGCCAAAGCCGGGCTCAAAGGCGCCGTCGAGAACGTCAAAGACGCTGTTGGCGACCTCGCGGACAAAGCCAAGGGCAGCGGCAACAAGTAGGCCGCCCGAGCGGTGCCGCGCTCCGCTGCCCACCGCTCACCCGCCTGCACCCGCCAGCGATGAGCACAGAGCAATTCGTGCTCGACGGCACGCCCGCTGAGGGTGCGACGATGGTCGGCATGGCCAGAACCGGGGACACAGCGCCAGCTGCCGGCTTCACCTCGCTGCTGCGGATACGGGAGTTCCGGCTGTTGTGGCTGGCGGATGCCCAGTCGCTGCTGGGTGATCAGTTGGCCCGGGTGGCGTTGTCGGTGTTGGTCTATGACCGCACCGGCTCAGGGCTGGTCACCGCGGCGGTGTACGCCCTGACGTTCCTACCGGCCCTGGCGGGCAGTGTGCTGCTGGGTCCGCTCGCTGATCGTCTGCCCCGCCGCGGTTTGCTCGTCGGCGGGGATTTGATACGCGCGGCCCTGCTCGCGGCGATGGCCCTGCCCGCGCTGTCGGTGCCGGTCCTGTCCAGCCTGCTCGTTGCCGCTGTGTTGGTCGGGACCCCGTGGAAAGCCGCTGAATCCGCGCTGGTCGTGGACATCCTCACCGTCGAGGACTATCCGACGGGGCTCGGCTTACGGACCATCACCGGGCAGGCCGCGCAGGTTGTTGGCTTCGCGGTCGGTGGTATCGCCATTGCCGCCATCGGCGCCCGTGGCGCCCTGGCCCTCGACGCTGCAACGTTCCTGATCTCGGCGGTCGTCATCCGCCTGGGTGTGCGCAACCGCCCGGCTGCCGCACACCCCGAGAACGATTCGGGGAAGTCACCGCAGCGCTGGCTGCATGGCGCCGCCACCGTGCTGGCCGACCGGCGCCTGCGCCTGTTGCTGGGCTTGGCTTGGTTGCTCGGTCTGCTGGTGATTCCCGAGGGATTAGCTGCCCCCTACGCACAGCACCTGGGCGGCGGAGCCCGCACCGTCGGACTGCTCCTGGCCGCCGGCCCCGCGGGGGTCCTCGTGGGCACCGTCTGCTACACCCGGCTGATCTCCGCACCGGCCCGCGCAACACTGCTGGGCCCGTTAGCCGCCGCCGCCGGGATCCCCCTCCTTTTCTGCGCCACCACACCGAATCTGGCCGTCACCTGCCTGATCTGGGCCCTCAGCGGGGCCTGCACCGCCTACCAGATCCAGGTCGTCGCCGAGTTCGTCCGCACCATTTCCCCCAGCATTCGCGGTCAAGGCCTCGGCATCGCCTCCGCCGGGCTGCTCGCCGCCCAGGGCATCGGCCTCCTCGCCGGCGGCGCTATCACCCAAATCGCCTCCCCCGCCGCTGCCATCGTCACCGCCGGCGCCGCGGCCACCGCCCTGGGCTCAGCCCTGGCCCTCACCCGCCGGGCTCACAACAGAGCCACCCCCGCCCCCGCCACCGGTTAGACGCGGTGAGACGGCGCTCGTCAACGGACGCAAGTCCACCAGGAACGCGCATCAGGACACGTCAAGACCCACTACTGCCTCTACGCGGTAGGGCATCGTCGCCTGGCCCATCGATCACGAATCGCTACGGATTCAGCCGAGCTCCCAGTTCTTCCTCACCACGCCCACCTCCCTTCCTGTGCTCGGGGTGCCGCCTGATCGGGCGGTTGCTGTTGTGGTGTGCCGGTCTCAGCCGAGCTCCCAGTTCTTCCTCACCACGCCCACCTCCCTTCCTGTGCTCGGGGTGCCGCCTGATCGGGCGGTTGCTGTTGTGGTGTGCAGGTCTCAGCCGAGCTCCCAGTTCTTCCTCACCACGCCCACCCCCTTCCTGTGCTCGGGGTGCCGCCTGATCGGGCGGATCACACCCGAATTCGATCACCACCCGTAACGGCCGCCGAACTGCGGTAGCCTCTGTGAACCCTGTAGCGCGTGACCCTGTGGGTTCTGCACACTCTCTGGCCCGGTGTCGCGTTGCGGTGGTAACGGTCTGAAGGGGGCCAAACAACTAATGATCATGCATGCGCGCGGTGTTGGCGATAGCGCCCGCTGCATGCTGGTCATCCGGCGGTGGTCGCTGTGGTCCATTCCGGGGCCGGCGCGGTTCTTCATGCTGCTGGTCGAGGCCGTAGCCGTTGCGCTGACGGTGTTTCTGCTGTGGACCCAGTCGGTGTCGCACACCGACCTGATCCGGGTGGCCGTGCTGGTCGTGTTGGCCATCGGCTACGCCGAGTCCGCCACCCGCATTGACCGGCTCAAACGCTACTTGGGCAGCGGCAAGGCCTTCTCCAACCAGACGTCGGTGTGGACGTTCGCTGCCGTGCTCATCCTCCCCACGGGATGGGCCGCGGTCCTGGTGGCCCTCCTCTACGCCCACGCCCTGTTGCAGCGACGCCGCGACAAATCCGGGCACCCATACCGGGTTGTGTTCACCGCCGCCACGGTGATGCTGTCGGTGCTGGCCGCGGGCACCCTCCTGGATGTCGTGGTTCCCAGCAGCGACGTGCTGCACGGCGGATTCCGCCCTGCGATCGCGGTCATCCTCGCGCTGGTGGCGGCCAACCTGGTCAACTTCGGCCTGGTGCTGCTCGGCGGGTGGCTGCTGTTCCGACCCCCGAGCGTGCGCGCCATGGTGCCGACCGCGGGCGCCCTCGGCTACGAACTCGCCGCCGCCGTATTGGGCATCGTCACCGCCGGATTTCTGCTCCTCATGCCCCCAGCCACCCCCGTGGTGCTCGTCCTGATCGCCGTTCTGCGGCGCAGCTCCCTGGTCGGCGAGCTGCGACGCAGCGCCCGCACCGACGCCAAGACCGGGCTTCTCAACGCCGCGGCATGGACCGAGCACGCCAATGGGATCCTGTCTCGCAGCCACCGTGACGCCCAACCGGTGACCGTGCTGTTCTGCGACCTCGACAAATTCAAGACGGTCAACGACACCTACGGCCACTTGGTCGGGGACAACGTCCTGGTCGCCACGGCGGAGTGCCTGCGCCACGAATTACGCGGGCACGACGGGCTCGGCCGCTACGGCGGCGAAGAGTTCGTTATCATCCTCGACCGCCTCGACCTCGGCGCCGCACACCAGGTCGCCAACCGCCTCCGTGCCGCCGTCAGCGCCCTGCACGTCGTGGACGGCCTGCAGATCACGGTGTCCATCGGCCTCGCTCACCACCAGTCCGAACACGGACCGGTCGACCTGCACCAGCTGCTGACCCGCGCCGACACCGCCCTCTACCAGGCCAAGTCCTCCGGCCGCGACCGCGTCCAAACATACTGACCAGCTCACTCTTGCCGGCTCACCGTGGGTTGGGGCTGGTGACAGCATTCTTCCTGCCACCCCTACTCGGGTGTGTGCGGACTCGGCACCCGGGTGGGGACAGGTTGCCAGTAACCGTCCGGCTGGACTGAAGGGGTCTGCGGTGGTGCGGGTCAGTGGTCGAGCCTGGGGTCGTGTTCGTCCTCGTCTGGCAGCGGGGCGGTGATTGTTTGCTCCAGCTGATCGGCCTCGTCCGCGTCCCACGTGGCGGTGATCGGGGTGGGAAACAGGCGGGCGGCATCGTCGGTGTCGGCTGTGGTGTCCTCGAGGGGGGTGTGCTGCTCGATCAGGTCGGCTTCGGGAACCTCATCACCGGGCGGGGTGGGCTCAACCATGGTCGGCCTCCTTGTCTGCGCGGAGCTCGGCGTTGTCGGTTTCCAGTTGAGCGTTGGTGGTTTTCAGTTGGGTGTTGGTGGTTTTCAGTTGGGTGTTGGTGATTTGCAGAGGCAGGATTTGGGCGATCCCGGCGAGGTTGACCCCGGCGTCGATGAGGGCGGTGATGCGCTGGAGCCGTGCCAGGTCGGCGTTGCTGTAGCGGCGGGTGCCGCCATCGGTGCGTGCTGGGGCCAGCAGCCCGTGTCGCTCGTACAAGCGCAGTGCCTGGGGGCCCACCCCGGAGAGCTCGGAGGCCACCGAGATGCCGTACACCCCGCGCGGGGAGGGTGCGTCCTGCTCCATCACCACCTCCGTCCGTGTCGGGATTCTCTCTTGCCCAACCGTATCACTGGTGGTACAACAAACCTGTGACAGGCAGTACAGATGACCTGCTCACGCTACGACAACACACAGGGAAGGTTTGTGGAGGTGGGACTGATGTTGATGCGTACTGACCCGTTCCGGGACCTGGACCGCTTCGCCCAGCAGGTGTTCGGCACGGCGGCGCGGCCGGCGGTGATGCCGATGGACGCCTGGCGGCAGGGCGATGCGTTCGTGGTCGAGTTCGACCTGCCCGGGGTGAGCGCGGACTCACTGGATCTGGATGTGGAGCGCAACACCCTCACCGTGCACGCCGAACGACCAGCTCGGGACCAGAACCAGGAAATGGTGGCCTCCGAACGACCGACGGGGATGTTCAGTCGGCAGTTGTTCCTCGGCGACAACCTCGACACCGACAAGATCGAGGCCCGCTACGAAGACGGGGTGCTGCGCCTGACGATCCCGGTCGCGGAGAAAGCCAAGCCCCGCAAGGTAGCGATCACCAACTCCCCCCAGCAGAGGGAGGTGATCAACGCTTGAGCTGACCGACAAGGAACGAACCCAGCATTGGGGGTGAGACCGATGAGCAGTGTGCCCACTGCACCAGACCGACCGGAACAGGCGGACAGCGCCGAGCAGGCATGGATTGACCTGGAGGCGGAGATACTGATCGCCGAGGTCGAGGACTTCCTCGCCACCGCAGACCAGCAGCGCCGAGCGGCGCAGACCACGTCCGCCCCCGCAGCCGCTGCCCGCGTCCCGGCCCCGACCCACACAGTTAGCGGTGGTGGTGCTCGATGGTCACCGCGACCAGCACCCACCGCCAACACGTGGGCCAGGCAACGCGCCCCTCCGCGACGAGAACATGCCGACCGTTTAGAACATCCACACAGGGAAAGGCGGTGATGCCCACGCAAGACACCCCTAGCAACAACTCACCCACACCGGACCCGCCCAGCGGACCTCCCCTGGGCGGGTCCACCGGTGCGCCCGCGTTGCATGAGCACGCCCACGACCCAGCCGCCCGACGCCGCCAGCACTGACGCGGCTTAGCAAGGCCACCGTGGTTTGGGTGAGTGACAGCATTCTTACTGCCACTCCAACACACCCGGCGGTCCTGGGGTCTACCGCGACCGCGCTACCGATGGATTTCGTTCCGTTGTATCACGGGCCCGCACTACTCAGATCACCGACATCGCGCGACCACAAACGGGTACCCGAGGTGACCACTACTCAGCAACGGCTCGGCACCACCAAACCCCGAGACGGCGGCCTCCCGGTTCGGAGTGGGGTGTAACCCCAGACGGACAGTCCTTCAGGTGCGCTGCCGCCTCGGGCAACTTATAGGTATACTTGGAAGTGCATTCCTCCCCGTCGTCCTCCGGGACTGGCGGGGATTTTTTTGGCCTGAGGGAGGTCACCGTGGCGGACCGAGTGATGGTCTTCGTGGATTACCAGAACGTGTATGGGTGGGCGCGTCGGCAGTTCCACAGCATCAACCCTGCTTCTGCAGAGGGGCACGTCGATCCGCTCCTGCTAGGGGAACACCTCGTGAGCCGCCGTCAACGTCCCTCCGAGCTGGAACAGGTTCGGGTCTACCGCGGCCGCCCCAATCCCGACAAACAAGCCCACTCAGCGGCGGCCAATGATCGGCAAACAGCCGCCTGGGAACGCGGCGGCAAGGTGACCGTCATCCGCCGCCCCCTGCGTTATCCTGGTAAGTGGCCGGACGTCCCTGCTGTCGAGAAAGGTGTCGACGTCGCCCTCGCCATCGACTTGGTCCGCCTGGCTATGACGAGCGCGTTCGACGTGGCTGTGGTCTGCTCCGCCGACACCGATCTGATGCCTGCGATCGAAACCGTCTACGACCTCCACCTCGCTCATATCGAGCTCGCGACGTGGGCCGGTGCCCACCGACTGCGCTTTCCCTCCACCCAACTTCCGTGGTGCCACATGATCAGCGAAACCCAGTATCGGGCGCTCGCCGACACCACCGACTACACCGCCCAGTAGAGGGCAACCGCACCCGCCGGCTCGGCCATGGGTTTCAAGCCCGGCTTGCGTGTCCAGTTCCCCGGGCTGGCATGCTGGATGGCGGTCACCGGGCATCTCTCCCCCCGGGATTGCCCGGTGGCCTGACGAGGCTGGACAATGCCGCACCACCCACCCCCCTTGGTGTGGCGTCGTGTGTGCCAGCGGAGTCCGCAGCCCCCGAGCCTTGGCTGGGGGGCTGCGTCCTTCTCGTTCGTCATTGTGGTTGGTCCCGCGGAGCACCTATGGGCGGGAACGGCCAGGCGGCCACCCGTTGCCACGCTTCTTGCCGCGCACCGAGACCAGTAACACCCGGCATCCGGGCGTCCATGGCCACGAAGGTGAAGAAGGTGCTGACATCACGGACCGCGTCCCGATACCCGGTGTGCCCGCGCGCGTAGGCGTCGACGATGGCGGAGCACTGTTCCAGCTGGAACGCCGTCAATGTCAATGCCACCGTGGTCTCGTCGCCCAACTGGGCTCTGTTCACCAGGGCCTGGTAGTCGTCGGGGTCGGTGAATCCGGCCTGCTTATTGTCCACATATCGCGCCGTGGAGGTATGTCTCTCCAACTGCGCCAGAACGTTCACGGCTTCCCTCAAAGTGACGCCTTCGTCGAACGCCGCGCACCTCTCGGCGGCGGTGAACTGCACCGACTCGGCAAAGGCAACCGCCACCCCGTACAGCGCCCGGGCCCGCACGTCGGGTCGGGCCGTGTCGGCAATGCGCCGGCCTGCGCGGACCCAATCCTCAATCGCCTCCGCCGATGCTGGGGTGGGCTGCCCATCACTCACTCGCTTCTCCTTGGTTGGTTGCCCTCGACACCAACATGACCGATGGCGGCGTGGAACTTCCGCGCCTCCTCGTGCGCCGCCCTTAGGTGCTGGCTGACCTGGTGCAGGTGGTCCGCGGCTTCGGCGCAGCGTGCGGTGGGGTCGTGGGTGTCGGTGTCATCGCGCAGGATCCGCCCCTGTGGGTAGCGCCCGGTCTGCACGGCGCACTCGGTGGCGATGTGCGCGAGGGTGGACGTCATCTCGTCCAGGACGCTCCCCAGCGTGTAGAGGTCGGCCACCTCGAGTTCGGGTGCCGTGGCGCGGATCTGCCGGGCCACCGCGTGGATGCGGTCGGTGACCGCGGCGAGGTCGCTCACCATCGGCGCTGGGTTGTCATCGTCAGTGCTCATCGTTCGTTCCCTCTCCCCTGTTGTGTTGATGGTGAGTGTTCTAAATGGGGCCGACGTAGCGGCGGTAGGCGGCGACCCAGTCGGTGACGATGGCTTGCTGGGCGTCTTTCAACGGGATCGTGCCGTTGCATACCATGCTCAGCGCCTTTTCTTCGAGAACGTCTTTAACGTGTGCACCTTCGGGGCCGTCCCAGTTTTCCGGCCAGAGATTCGCACTATTTGTGAGGCCTCCGAGGGAGACAGGGCTAGCTCGCCGACGCTCCCTACCGGGATGCTGTAGGCGCGGGCGGAGTGGGCTTTGATGGCGTCGGTGACCCCCACGGGTGGCCGCACCGTCGCGGTCCACCCGGACTTGCAGATCGTCTCGTGAATCGTGCCCTGAGCAACCGCCGCGTTCGTTGACCCCGGTGTGCACCGCTCATCGGGCATCGGCTGCCCAGCCACGGAACCGAGGTGGCAGGTACCGGGCGGTGGCATCGGGAACACCCCACCACTGTGCGGGGGGCGTCATGGGCGGTGCCGCTGTCGTGGTGCTGGGAACCGGTGCCGGTGCCGTGGTGGGGCTGGCAGCAAGGTTGGTGCAGCTGGTGGTGACGCAGGCAGTCACCACCACGGCTGCGACCAGCACCGGCACCCGATAGCCGCCGGCGTTCGGCCGTGCCCGGGCCGACTCGTGCCGGGCGTACATCAGACGTCCTCCCGGGCCTGCGCGGGAAGCCGCACGACCAATCGGTGGTCGGTGCTCTCGGCGAACCGAAAGCCGTAGTGCTTGATGTACGCCTTCGCGAGACCTTCGTCGCGGGCGTCGGCGACGACCGCGATGCGGTGGGCGTCAGCGTGCGCCAGCCAGGCTCGCATCACCTCGTTACCGTGGCCGTGCTTCTGTGGGTGCGCTGCGAAGTTTGAGGCGATGGCCACAGGCCCGCGGTGGCCCTCTTCCCGTACCCGTCGCGCACCGTCGCCGAGTCGACCTCCGCGCCCGGCGCCCTGTGTCTTGATGCACCTCAGCTCGGAGCCCAGCGGAACGAGGAACGCCACCACCGCTAGCATTCCGGCCCCGTAGGCGACGTAGCCATTTACACCCAGACGGGTCAAGGCAAGCAGCACCACCGAGATGACGATCCCGAGCAGCGCGGCGGCGGCGGCGACCACGGCGACCGCAGCCGCCCACCCGCGTGGGGTGCTTCCCCACCAGGTCCCCTTGGTGCCGCGTACCGCAGCGACCTGCACATGCGCATGCCGTGAAGCGGCGATCCCCCGCCGAGACACGAGGAAGGCACACCATTGCCCTGCTGCGGCGGGCACCCGCCACCACCAGTTGTCGACCCTGGGGGAACCGAACGCCCGGGTGGCCCGGTCGGCCACTGCCCACAACCCACCGATCGTGGTGCGTAAACCATCCGGCACCAACGGCGGCGGCATCCCTGGCTTTCCCGCCGCGGAGCCCGATCGGCGACTCATCATTGTGAGTATCCACGGTGGATAGGCGACAACGAGGTCGATGCGTGGTGCAGCCGTTCGGTGGCGGTGCGTTGCGCTTTTCCAATGCCCAGCAGGTGCTCGAACAACAGGTCTTGGGGCAGCTGCTCGGCGGCGGCGGCCAGGGACCGGGCCGCCAGGTGAAAGCTGCGGCGGTAAGCGGCCGAGAGCACGGCCACCGCGTAATGCCCCACCGTTTCCGGGACGGCGCCGGCGATCGTGGCCTCCGACAATGCCCGGGTGAGTCGGGCGCCGCGGTACCCGCCGGTACGCCCGGACTGGGTGAGGGTGGCGGCGATGCTCGCCGGATCGTGCGGGGCCCTGGTGCGAACCTGGGCGGTGATCACCTCGAACAGCTCGCCGTAAACACCCCGCTCGAAGTCGGTGCTGCACAACAGGTCGCTCACGTCGCTGGCGGTGTCGGTCGCCGACCACAGCAACGCACACAGACACAGGGCTTCGACATCGGTACGCGGATCGTCGAGCAGGTCCCCGACCTCGATCGGCTCCCCTGCGTCGACCTCCTGTGTCGCGTCCTCGTCGGTGCCCTCGGTACTCATCCCCGCCTCCCCCGTTCCACCTCTGCCCGCGAACAGGTCGACGAACTCATGGTGCTGCCCGCCCCTGCTGGTGGGCAGTCTCCTCGCCCGCCCCGGCAACCGTGGTATCCGTGTGGGTCTCCGGCATGCCGCATTCCGGTCCCGGCGCCCCCTCCCCGCTGCCCGCAGATTGCCTTGGTACGGCCGAGCTGTAGGGCTTGTGCTGACAGAAACAAGACCGGGCGAGTCCCGACCTGCCCGCGAGGGTGTCCTCGCACACCGCAGCGTTGTGCGGCATCCGGCAAAGCTGGCAGATCGGCATGGCGGGCTCCTTCATCTCGGCAGATTGTCCACTGTAACTAAATACCTGTAATACCCGCACTATCTGCGGTATCACCGGCCGGACATGTTGTGCTCCTTGTCGGTTCGGGGATTCGTTGGCACTGCCCTGTGGTTGATGTCCCCAGTCTACATTGTTGCGGGTATTGCACGCAAGGGTATTGCGGGTATTTGCTCGACGTTTTTTGCCTGCCTCACGGGACGGTTTGATGGGGTGTTCTCCTCGTCGGCTGGTGCCGCCTCGACCTTGGGCACCGGGTGGGGGCAAGCACGCTTCACCGCTTGCGCCCACCCGGTGCCCAAGGTAGGCATCTGCCGGTCGTCGAGGAGAACACCCCACCCCGACCCACCACCCAACGTCACCATCACCCACCCTCTCCTCGGAGGCAGCCAGGGGTGCGGGGGCGGCGAGCACCCCGCCACAACGTTCGGGTTAGGCGCCGGGTGTGGGTCCGCTGGGCAGCGATCCCTGGGCGGGCTCGAAGGGCCGTCCCCCGTTGAACTCCTTGCGGAGGCGTTCGAGTTTTTCTTCGATGGCTTCGGCGACGAGCTCGGAGAGGTTGTTGGGGCCTTCGACGGCGCCCATGAGGACTTTCGCGGCGCCGCGGGCTTCTGCCCGCACGTCGACGGGAATGTAGGCGGTCAACTGCACTTTGCCTTCGGGGATTCGTTTCGTCGAACGTGCCCGCTGTGGCCGTGGCGTCAGCACGCGGGCGGCGGCGGGGTCCGTGGCTCCGGCGCCCGTATCGGGCGCCGTGTCTTCGGGGTTTGGCTGGGAGGGCAGCGCGGGGCTGCGTCCCCCGAGGCCGCTCTTACGGGGTGCGGGCCGGCTCATTAGGACGTTCCTTTCCCGACATGGAGTGCGCTGAGGTATCCGTCGAAGATTTCCGCGAGGACCGTGGCAGCGGCCGGACCCCACTCGTCGAGCCCCTTCGCCGCTTCCGCAGCGTCGCCGATCAGGGCGCGTTTGGGGACCGGCGGGTCCAGCACGGTGACTTCCCCGGCGATCTCGGTGAGCCAGTGCCGCCCGCTGATAGTGGCGGCTTCGTGGGCGTTCACGATGACCCCCGCCACGGTCAGGGTCGGGTTGTAGTACTGGCGCACGGTGCCGATGGTGCGCAGCAGCTTCGCGAGCCCAGCGGCGGAGAACAGCTTCGACTGGGTGATGATCACCGCGGCGTCGGCGGCGACGAGACCGTTGATAGCCAGTTGGTCCAGCGACGGTGGGCAGTCGATGAGGATCAGGTCGTAGTCCCCGCGGACCGCATCGAGCGCGCTGGCCAGGCGGGCTTCCCGCCCGGCACCGGCGAGCACCAGCTCGTCGCGCACTTCGCCCAGCGACTCCCCCGCCGTAGGTACGAGGGTCAGACCCGGCCACACCCCGGTGACAGTGACGTCGGCGATGGTGTCCTCGGCCCGCGTGCTCAGCACGTCCGCCAGCCCCACCTGGTCTTCCTCCACGGAGTCGCGGCTGGCAATGACCGTGAGGTTGCCCTGCGGGTCGAGGTCGACCAGCAGCACCTGTAACCCGGCGCGTACCGCGGCGCGGGCCAGGTGGAAGGTGGTCGTGGTTTTCCCGACCCCGCCCTTTTGGTTGCACAGTGCCAGCACTCGTGCGGTCATCGTGCAGCGTCCTTTCCTCGAATACCCGCACAGTAGCAGGCATTGCGGGTATGACGGGTATTACTTGTAACAACGTTGCGGACAATACCCGTGCGGTAGGGGTGGTCGGTCACCCGGCGGCCTCGTTCAGCAGGTCTAGCAGGTCCTCGGGTTCGTCGTGGTCGAGGTCGAGCGCGAGACGCAGCAGCCGAACCTGAGCGGCACGAAGCTGTCTGCTCTGTCGCGACCACGGTTCCCACACGTCGCGGTCGAGCGCGAGACGCAGCAGCCGAACCTGAGCGGCACGAAGCTGTCTGCTCTGTCGCGACCACGGTTCCCACACGTCGCGGTCGAAGGCGGCTCGCTCGGCCGCCGAGAGTGCCGGTGGCCAGCTCGGCGCGTCGAGCTGATGTTCCTGTCCTCGCGTGGACACCTCACGCAGAGCACCCCGCAGCGCTGCGGGTATGGCGGCGGCGTAGGCCCGCAGCTGGGGCCAGGTGATCACGAACAGTGGTTCGTGGCCGAAGGTGCCGCCGATGCTGATGCCCTTGCTTCCACATTGGTACCCGGTACCGGGCGGCCAGCCGTGCAGCTGCGAGCCGCCCATCATGGAGGCCCGCAGGTGCGGGATGCCCGTATCGGGGGAGTGCAGGCACACCGCAATCGTCCAGCCTCCGATGGCGGCGAGGGCTCGGCGGCGCTCGCGAGTCATGGTGTCCATTCATGTGCTCCAATCAGGGCGCAGGTATTGCGAGCGTTGGGATACCCGCAATACCGGCAATAGGGGAGGTTATTGCTGATTGCTCGGGAAGCTGATCTCGTGGGCCACGGCCAAGGCGGCGGCGCCGAAGGTGGCAGCGGGTGAACCCCAGGTGGGAAGGCACCGCATGGTGCCACCCCTGGCCTCGATCATCAGGAGAACGCCCTGGCTGGTCGGCACGCAGAAGATGTGCAGGTCCTGCCCGTGCAGGTGCAGCCCGACGAAATACCACCGGGCATGCAGTCCCTCCTGTGCTGCCTCGGTGCCGGGCGGGTAGTGCCCGCGGATCACTCGCCTTGGTGCCCCGGCGCGGATCATGGCCGTCATCAACGTGCTGGCGTACTGCTCGGAGACGGCCCCAACGGTGCGGTGTCGGTGAGCGCTTCGGTGGTGGCGTCCATGATGCCCTTTGTCTGCGTGTACGGGTATTGCGGGTATTGCGGGTAATGACGCGCTCTTGCTTTGTGCGTGCATTTCAGGTCTGGTCGTCGTCGAGTTCTTCGATGGTGACGGTGGTCGTGATGTCCTTCGACCAGGTGCCGGTCCAGCGCAGGGTGTAAGTGAGGATCGCGTCATCGGCAGCGGTTTCCCGGCTGATGGTGACTGTTTCCCACGGGTCGTTGCCTGCGAGGGGGCTCACGGCTGCGCCGAGCGCGTCGCGCTGGGCTTCGTCGAAGTCGTCGTAGTAGACCTCGATGGCGGGCATTTCGAGCGGGTTGTCACCGGTGGTGGTGCGGTACATGGCCATTTGGTCAGGTTCTCCTTCGGTTGGCATACGCGGAGTGGGGGAGTGGTCGTCCACTTGGCTGGGGGATACTCCCAGTCTACATTGTTGCGGGTATTGCACGCAAGGGTATTGCGGGTATTTGCTCGACGTTTTTTGCCTGCCTCACGGGACGGTTTGATGGGGTGTTCTCCTCGTCGGCTGGTGCCGCCTCGACCTTGGGCACCGGGTGGGGGCAAGCACGCTTCACCGCTTGCGCCCACCCGGTGCCCGAGGCAGGCATCTGCCGGTCGTCGAGGAGAACACCCCACCCCGACCCACCACCCAACGTGACCATCACCCACCCTCTCCTCGGAGGCAGCCAGGGGTGCGGGGGCGGCGAGCACCCCGCCACAACGTTCGGTGACGTGGGGGAGCTGTTCGTGCCGTGTCGAGCACCGCCACGTCTCTGTGGTGGCGGCTAGTGCTGGTGTGGGGTGATGGCGCTGGCGGGTAGCCATTGGCACAGCCCGAGGGTGGCCCGGTGGTTGCCGCTGTGTGCGACGAAGGAACAGAATCCCAGCCAGGTGCCGGTAGTCAATCTGACCCAGGCGTGCAGCTGGCCGGGGCAGTAGCCGGTGAGCCGGAGGCCGCCTGCGGTGACCCGCAGGCGATTGACGGTACGCAGGGGTGGGTTGTCGCGGGCGAGGGCCTGGTCGAGGTTGATAATCACTGGCTGGGATGGGGTGACCTGGCGGTAGGACGGGGTGCGCGGGAAAGACTCGCTCCACCGTGTCCCATTCGTCGATCGCATGTTCGAAGATTAGCGCTACGGTTGCGTTGCGGGTAGGTGCTCGGCGTGGTCGGGAAGGGGTCACCCCGAGCGGCTACCGCCCATTATTTTCGGCGCAAGAGCAGAGGGAGACCACGAACCGGGGCATGAGTAGCAACTGCGCAGGATCCTCCGTTAAGGGTTCGTCATCGGTGCGGGCGCAGGTCGTATCGGTAGTCCTGGGCGGCACGGAGGTCGACGAGTTGCCGCTGCAGGTCTCGGTCACC
>JAABUT010003378.1_pt1 | contig 13793 bp, 5 predicted proteins | sample 5559281 | NCBI WGS metagenome assembly JAABUT01 (sample SAMN10711880, study PRJNA513359) | rock metagenome | isolation source: Antarctica rocks | place: Antarctica: Victoria Land, Ricker Hills nord | collected 2016-01-04
GCCTCCCCCAGCGCGGCGCGCCAGGTGGCGTGCAGCACGCGCCGAGGCTTGGGCGGCGGAGATGTGATGACGGGATGAGCCTCGACCAGCCTCGCCTCGTCCCGCACCGAGGCCAGGCGGGAACGATGGCGCGCAAGGAAGCGATCCAGGTCCTGCGGGCTTGAAACGGCGATCACGCCGCCTTGTTCGTGCAGCTGGCCACGGGCCGTGATCTTCAGCCAGTCGAAGCCCGCTTGCTCGCAAACAAGAAAATACAGGCGCTCGATCGCGTGCGCCAGCGTGCCGTCCGTCTGACCGGTTTCGGCCTGGAAGTCGTCGAGGCCGAGATGCAGGTCCAGCAGCGGCCGAAGCGCGGCGCTGCGCGCCCAGAACATCGAGCCGGATGGAAAGTCCAGCGGCGCGGCGTGCGGCAGGGGAAAGCCCATGCGCGCGGCGAGGTTCTCGGCCTGCGCATGGTTGCCCCCCCATCTGATCCAGGGGCGGAGCTCGTCGATATGCTGCGGCGCCAGCATCCCGAGCCGTGGCGCCCGCGCGAACGCCTCGAACACGCCGTGGATGACGCCAGGCGATCCCAGCAGCGTGTCGAGCAGATACCCGCGCCAGCCCACCAGCCGCGACTCGTGCGGCGACGACTTGGTGTGCAGGTGCAGCACGTAATCGTGGCGGTCGTGCACGGCGGCGAAGCCCACCAGCTTCGGCGCGATGTCGCGGCCACGGTTCGCCATGACCCGCACCTCGACCGAGCCTTTGGTCCAGTCGGCGAAGCAGGCCAGGACGGCCGCCCGCTTGTGCTCGGTGTCGGTGCTGACGAACAGGTCGGCCGGGACCGGGATGTGGTCGAGATAGGCGCGGAACTCCGGCAGCAGGTCGGTGTGGAACGCGTGCAGCACGACGGCGACGCGCGGCGGCCCTCCGGACACCGCGTAACCCAGCGGCAGTTCGAGGCTGTGCTCCTGCTCGATCCCGTAGAGCGGTGTTTCGGGCATGAACGACTGCCCACGGCGTTGGCGGGTGGTCATGTCACCCGTCCATCCGCAGTCAGGCCCGGTCCTTGGCGTCGATTGGCGCCAGCTTCATCCATGGATGCCGCATGGTCATCTCGACGAACATCGCATCGTACGAGCGCGCGGTCTCGGTGCGGAGCATCGAGGTGCGATGCACGCGATACCGGCACAGCATCTCCGGCACGAAGGCCGCGACGTAGCCCTGCTCGATGAACTTGCACCAAAGGTCGTAGTCCTCCCAGCCGCCCTCGATGTGGGTGTAGCCGCCGACGTCGCGCCAGGCGTCGCGCGCGATCAGGGCCATGGCGTCGATGTAGTTGCCGTGCCGCAGCCATCTCGGATGCCAGATGTCCGCAAGGCCGACCGCGCTTTGAGTGCCGAACAGCTCGGTTTGCGTGTAGGCGGCCGCGGCCCCGCTCGTCTCGATGGCCTGGCGCAGACGCCCGATCGCCCGGGGGTAGATCATGTTGTCCGCGTCCATGACGAAGACGTGGCTGGCGCGGGCGTGCTCGAACGCCGTGTTGCGCGCCTGCGCCAGACCCTGGTTGCGCCTGTGGCGCAGCAGCAGGACGGAGGAGAAGCGTTGCGCGTGCTCCTGCATCCAGCTGCCGGCGACGGCAACCGAGTCGTCTTTGGCTGAGGCGTCATCCACCACGACAAGCTCGATGGCGGCATGGCGTTGCGCCAGCACCGAGTCGAGGCACTCCGGCAGGAACCGGGCGTAGTTGTAGAGGCTGACAGCCACCGTCACGAGGTCATGCGGCGGTTCGGCGTCGCGCACGTGGCGGAACACGGTTTCGGCCTGCGGGGTCACGAGCATCGTTTCACCAGCATCGATCATCCCCTTCCGCGCGAGCGGTGCCGCGCGAAGAAGCGGAGCATGCGCGCGGCCGTGTGCCTGGTTCCGAACGAGCCGGTGATGAGCGAGTCGACGTTGGCGCGTACCCGCATGGCCTCGCGCGCGCCGTCCTCGGTCCTGAGCAACCATTCGAGAAGGTCGGGGATGTGGCGGGCGTTCTCCTGCAGGTAGTGTTCGTTGGCGACGAAGTCCGGGTGCGGCAGGCAGGGGTCGGACACCACGAGGCTGCCCGTGCACATGCCGAGGCGCACCATGCGGTGCCACTCGAAGTAGCCGAACTCCTCGCGGTGGATGTTGAGCGTGATCTTGCTGTGGCCCGCGACGTGCCCGGCAAGACGGGTCAGCGCGCCGTCCTCGCCCTCGCTGCGGATCGGGCCGCGGCCGGGGCGGCGGTTGTAGTTGAAGGTCTCGTAATCCGCGAAGAAGGCGGCGTTGCGGGCGAAGAACGCGTCGCGCCGCGGGCTGGACGTGCCAAAGAACGAGATGTCGATCGGGCGGGCGGCAAACGGCAGGGCAGGGTCGATGTCGCCGCGCGCGGCCGGCGGGAGCACGCCGTACAGCGGGTGGCGCCGGTCCCGCTCGGTCAGCGGATGCGGCCGGTGCCGGGCGCCGGGCAGCACGTGCAGCGCCGCCATGTCGAGCCGCTCGAACAGGCCGGCGGTCTGCGTGCAGATGTCGAGCATGCCGCGCGACATGAGGATGAACGGCAGCGACAGGTTGAACCAAGTCGTCTGCACCTGCTCCGTGCCGAACATGAAGCCCTCCGACAGCACGTCGTCGCACACCCAGTCCGGCCCACGTCCCAACGTGAAGAACTCGTGCGGGGCGACGAACAGGCAGGTGGGCGGGCGCGTCCCAATGTCGGCGGTCTCGTCCAGCAGGTCGACCCGCACGCCGGCGCTGCGCAGGTCGGACGCGAGGTCGGCGGCGAGGTCGTCCATGAAGACGTTGCCGTGCGTGCTGACGAAGATGCCGACATGGTCCACGTCTGCGACCAGGTCGGGCAGGTCGCCGTCATCCTGCGCATCGGGCGGCAGGGCGCGCACGGCGTGGTCGAACAGCGCCAGGCCGCTCATCAGCCGGGCGAGGTCCTCGGGGTCCACGCGGCCGCGGCCTTCGAGCGCGCCCGACTGGATGAAGTGGGCGTACGGGTCGATGCCGGCCGCCGCGACGTCGGGATTGCGGCGCAGGTAGTCCTCGCCGTCGAACACCTCCAGGCGCTTCAGCCGCGTGACGGCCGCAGCGAGCGTCCACCAGTTGACCTCGCCCACCACTTGCTCGAAGTGCTTGATCTGCGGCTTCTCGGGGGGCGCTTCCGTCTCGTCCGCCAGGGCCGGGGCCGGGGCCGGTTCCGGAACCGTGGGACCGGGCACGGAGACCGGCCGCCGGACCCGCGTCGCGATCCGTGCCCCGATCGACCGCGCGCGCCGGCTCGCACGCCACACGCGGGACCGGCGCACCGCCTCGATGAACGCCGCCTGGCCATCGATCTCGGTTCTCGGCGCTTCCAGCGCCGCCGCGTGCGCCTGGGCCTCGATCGCCGATCGGGCCAGCGCGGCCTCGACCTCCGCCCGCAACGCCAGGCGCTCCTCCTCCAACGCCCGCCGACGCTCGGCCTCACCCTCCAGCAGCTCGGCGAGCCGCGTTTCCGCCTGCAGCCGCGCCGCCGCCTGCGCCTGCACCCGGTCGCGCCAGCGCCGGGCATCGCGCGCCTCCTCCTGGGCTGCGAAGCGCGCTTCCCGCTCGGCTGCGAACGCCTGGTTGGCCGCCTGCAGCCAGTCGCCGGTCTCGCCGAGTTGCCGCGAAAGATCGGCCATCTCGTGCCTCAGGTCGGCGCCTTCCTGGCTCAGGTCGGCGATCTGCCGCTCCGGGTGGTGGATCTCCGTCCGGGTCCAGGGAAAAACGTCCCGCGCGTCCGGCCCGGCCGCCGCCGCGCGGGCGGGTGCCGCCAGCGCCGGCAAAATTGCGTCCCCGCGCCGGTTCGCCTCGACCACGCCGTGCAGATCCAGGGTTTCCTCCTGCGACGCCTGCTGCCGGTGGCGCCGCGGCAGGCCGAGAAGGTTGCCCAGCAGGTTGTCCGGATGCACCAGCGACAGCCCGCGTCGGCCTGCCCGGCTGCCGGCCGGCAGCGCCGCGGCCGCCGCCGTGCCGGTGCGGGCGAACAGCAGCGCGTTCTGGGCGTACCACCAGTCGACGCCGGGATCGTTCCACAGCTCGGCCCGCAGCGGATCGAAGCACTCGAAGCCCTGGCCGCGGAACAGGATCGACCAGTACTCCGGCCACTGCTCGTTCACGTGGTTCGCGCCATACTGGAACGGCACCGCGGCCGAGAACAGCACGGCGTCGCCAAGCGAGGCCAGTTCCGCCACGAGGGACGGCGCCCGCGCGTGCGGCAGGTGCTCGGCCACCTCCATGCAGATGACCAGGTCGAACGGCTGGGCCGCCCGGCTGCCGAGCACGTCCGGGATCGCCTCCGTCGCCAGGTCGGCGGGGATGAACCGGTCGCGGTCGATCAGCAGCGTCGCCGGATCGACGTAGTCGCCGTCCGTGCCGAACACCTCGTCCGCCCCGAGGTCAAGGCCGGCGCGCAGCCACGTGCCGACGCCGCAGCCCACGTCCAGCAGGCGCCGGGGGCGCAGCAGGGGGAAGACGCGGCCCAGCACCACGCGCGCCGACGCCAGGCTGCGCGCCGCCTGGGCCTCGAAGAACGCCGCGCCGTAGACTTCGTCGCTCATCCGGGTTTTCCCAGGAACGCCCGGATGCGCCCGATGCTCTCGGCCGGGAACGCGTGGTCCCAGTCGGTCGGCCAGTCGACCCAGGCGCCGGCGAGGCGTTCGTCGATCTCGCCCACCCGCGCCATCGCCTGCACCAGGCCGTCGACGATGCCGCCCACGGTCGGCGGCACGCCGATGAGGTTGGTGGAGATCGCCCGCAGCCGCTCGGGGGTCTTGTTGGCGAGCGTGTTCGTCACCGTCCACATGCCCGCCGCGGCCATCTCGATCGGCACCAGGCTCGGATGCGGCGTCAGCATCAGCGACAGCCCGACGTCGTAGCTGGGCATCATGCGGATGTACTCCTGCAGGCTGGTCTTCGGCACCAGCTCCAGCGGCAGGCCCGGCTTCAGCTCGAGCATGTTGCCGCCCATGGAGCCGATGCCGTGGAACGACCAGCCCGAAAGGTCCACGCGCGGGTCCCGCACCAGCGCTGCCAGCGCCATCATGCCGAGCTCGAACAGGTTGCGCGACGCGTGCTCCTCCTGCCTCGAGTAGAACAGCAGGCGGCGGCGGGTGCGGGTGAGCTGGTCGCGGGTCGGGTGGAAGGACTGGATCGCGTTGCTGAAGACGGCCGCGTCCGCCTCGCCGCCGGAGTTGGCGAACACGCCGATGCGCTCGCGGCGGAAGAACTCCTGCAGCAGCTCGGTCGAGAACAGCGTCACCTGCGGAAACGTGTAGGCTTCCTGGAACAAGGCGCTGATCGAGTTCATCGCCATGAAGAACGGCTCGTATTCCTGCGCCATGAACAGGAAGCGCTTCTCATTGAGGTGCTTGGCGGTGTGGTGGGCGACGTGGGCGGCCCAGCAGTTGGTCGCCACGAAACGGTCGTCGGGATTGAATTCGACCGGGATCGCGCGGTCCCAGCGCGACATGACCTCGACCTCGTCGAACAGGGTCGTGAGCCCGGGATATTTCTGGATCTTGACGCGCCAGCCTTCCAGGTCCCACTCGGTGTTCTCGTGCAGGATGATGCGCGTGCGGTAGCCCTCGCGGCGCAGGCGCAGGGCCAGGTTGAACATCCCGATATAGCCGCCGAAGATGTAATCGAAGTTGATCGTGGCGAGCAGCAGGTTCACCCGCTTCGGGTGGCGCTCGGAGATGTCGGGCGTGAGCGGCCTGATGTTGCGGTGGATCCACTTCGTCGTGCCGTATTCCAGCACCGGAACGATGCCGGGGTCGTCCGGCTGTCCCGGCGTCGGGGGCGGCTTGCCGGCGGCGCCGATCCGCTGCCGGAGCAGATGACCCTGCTTGCGGCGCAGCGCCACGTTGCGGAGCCGCGCGCCGGCCATCGACCACAGCAGCAGCCCCTCGAGGTTGAGGGTCTGGCGGCGCGCGCGCATGGCGGCGACCTTCTCGCCGAGGGCGGCACGCATCGACGTGTCGTAGCGCGTGAACCGTTCGAGCGCCGCGCGCCGCTCCGGCGGCAGGCCCGGGTTGCGGAGCAGCAGGGTGCGTGCGAGCACGACCTTCTGGGTGACGAAAACATGGTCGTCGGCTGCCTGCTTGAGCAGCTGGGCGGCCACCGTGGTCACCTCGCCGGGCCGCCGCCCGGCGCGCACCAGCGTCGCGAACGCCGACAGCGCGCCGGTTCCCTTGTGGTAGTTGTGGCCGATGACGCCCTCGGTGTGCTGGACGTAGTCGTACAGCGGGCGGTCGACATAGCCGATGCCGCCTTTCAGCAGGGCGACGAGGCCGATCCAGTGGTCGTGGAACGCCGGGCCGACCTGCCTGGGGAACGGCAGCACGTCCGCCAGCAGCGCGGCGCGGAACAGGCTCGCGGCGCCGGTGACCGTGTTGGCGACCATCAGCGTCGGCAGGTCGGTGTAGTTGTTCTGCCGCTTGCTCCAGAATGTTTCGGACAGGACGCGGCCGTTCTCGTCCACCACGCGGGCATCGCTGAAGACCAGCTGGTGGCCGTCCCGGAACGCCGCAAGCAGCGTCTCGATCTTGTCCGGGCGCCAAACGTCGTCCTGGTCGCACAGCGCGATGAAGTCGGCGTCGGCGGGCGCGCGGTTCAACGCGTTCTGGAAGTTGTCGTAGAAGTTCAGCCGGGCGCGGCTTTGGAACAGCACGAACCGCGCGTCGCCCTTCACCGCGATCCGCACGCGGTCCCAGTGCTCGTTCGAGGTGTTGTCGTCGGTGATGATGCAGACCCAGTTCGTGTGCGTCTGCGCCTGCAGCGAGGCGACCTGCGCCTGGAACAGCCCCATGGGCGGCCGGAAGGTCGCCATGCAGATCGCCACGCGGGGCCCTTCGCCAGGCCAGTTCACCGCGGTCGGCATCGCGTGGTGCCCGGCGCGCAGGCGGATGCGGCCGAGCGGCCGTTCGATCGTCCGGCCGTTCTCCAGCGTGGCGCGCAGCGTGAGCTCCTCGTCCCGGTCGGCCGCGGCCTCGGGAAACGACAGCATGCACTCGAACCCGCTGAGCAGGCTGTTGCCGCTTTGGTCGTGGTCCGGGCATTGTTCCATGAAGACGTCGGTGCGTCCCCAGGAGTGGTTCGGGACCGGCGTGACCACATCCCCGACCAGGACCGCCAGGCTCCGCAGCCGCGCGTCCTGGGAGTAGCACCAGCCACGCAGGGGCAGCACGGCGCCCTTGCCAAGGTACAGCTCGCACGGCGGCGGCGAGTCGAAGCCGTGTGCGAGATGGGCCTGGCCCGGAACGGGGGAAGCATGTTTCATTGAGCGGCGGCTTTGAATATTGGGGGCAGGCCCGGCGGCCGGTTCTGACGGCAGTTCTTCCACAAGGCAAGGCGCGGCGAGGGAGTTGCACGCCATCTAGGGCGAGCCACGTCCAGCCGCGACGACAACCAGGTCCTGCGTCGGTTTGCACCGCCAGGGCGAGCCGCCCCGCTCTGCCACGATCGTCACCGCATAGGCGCCGGCCAGGGACGAAACGTCGAACCGCGCGTGGAAGCCGGTCGCGGTCAGCGCGGGATTGACGAAGTAGCCGGCGACGTCGAGGCGCGGGCGTGGCTGCGCGACCGTTTCCCAGGCGTGCCCGCGCGTGTCCGTGAGGCGGACCAGCACGCGGTCCGGCGCTTCGCCGCGCGCGATGGAGATGACGCTCCAGCCGCTCACCTCCGCGGTCCCCCGCAGCTCGATCGGCTGTGGCGAGGCCGGGCGCCCGTTGACGAGTTCGATGGCGCACGCCTCGGCCACGCCCGCATACGCGACCCTGGCCGCCGGCGGCACGGGCGTCAGCGGCGCCGGCAGCAACATCGCCCGCACCTGCTCCTGCACCGGGATGTCCATCGCCTGCAGCCGCAGGGCGAAGTGCTGCCGCCACAGCCAGCGCGTGCCGCTTTCCCCGGCGACGTTGATCGAGACAGGGCGTTCGGCGGGCGTCCGGTGCTCCGGCAGCAGCAGGGCGAGCATGTCTTCGGTGTTCAGGAGGCGCGGCGTGAGCAGGAAGCCCGCCCGCGCCAGGGCCGACACCAGCCTGAAGCGCTCGACCGGCCCGTTCGCATACCGGATGGTGATCGTCAGCAGGGGCGGCCGGAACAGCAGCGATGCCAGGCGGCCGGCAGGCGTCGGCTCGATGTCGAGCGTCGCCCAGGCTAGCCCGGTGGGCGACACCGGCAGCGCCACCTCCTCGCCCAGACCATGCCGGCCGTCGAGCAGCGCGGCACCGAGGGAAGCCGCGGCGGGCGCGCCGGGTTGCCGCCGCAACAACGCCATGTCGAGCGCGCGGTCATAGCCCTCGACCCGGAAGCCGGTCAGCAGGGCCGGCCAGCTCAGGCCGTCCTGCGTCGACCGCAGGCGGTTGTCCTCGCTCTCGACACGCCAGAAAACGTTCTGAACCGGCGGATGCCTGCCGTCGGCGCCTTGCAGGTGGTCGAGGTTCGCCCGCGCCAGGGTTTCGCCGAGCACGGTGACGCTCTGCAGGGCCGGGCGCGGCGACCATTGCAGACCGTTCGCCAGCAGGATCGTCTGGCCGGAGGAGTAGATGTCGGTCGGCCCGGCCACATGGGGCAGCGGCATGGCGGTGCGCACGGCGGCCATGTGGGCGTCGAACAGCCGCGGCAAGCGGCCCGGGTCGGTTATCCTGGTCCATGCGCCCGCGGCGGCCATGGTCAGACGGTCACGTCCGCGGGCGAGCGAGGGCCATTCGTAGCCGGGGTGATGGTGGCTGATGAAGGCCAGGGCGGACAGGGTGACGAGCACCGCCGCCGCCAGACTTCGGGGGCGCAGTGCTGCGACCAGCAGGACCGGCATCAGCGCCAGCGTGCCGGCCGCGATAAGCGCGTGCTCGTCATGGCGCACGAAGCCCGACTTGAACGCAACGAACAGGGTGAGCGACAGGCCGAGCGGCAGCAGCACGGCCCCGCCCGGCTCCCCTGACGGCCGGTCCCGCCAGAGCAGCCAGGACAGCGCCGCGCTGGCGCACAGATAGGCCGCGATGTCGCTTGGAGGGCCGCCGACCGCCAGGCCTTCCGCGTAGCCGGCGATGACGACCGGCATGGTGGCGACATAGGCCGGGAAGTCGATCGGGCGCTGGCCTGCCAGCAGCCAGAGCCCGGCAAGCGACGCGGCGTAGCAGGCGAGCATCAGGGCCGCCAGCCGAAACCGGCGGCCGGACAGCAGGGCCAGCACGGCCAGGCCGACCATCGGCACGGCCTGGGTGCCGAACGTGCCCTTGACGAGGGTGAGCAGCGCACAGCCGACTGCCAGGAGCAGCAGGGCAGCCGCCTGCCGTCTGCCGGGCCGGCTGTCGGGTGGGACAGCGGGTGCAGGCCGGGCGACCGCGACCGCGACCGCGAGCAGCAGCAGAGGCATGGCCACGAACACCGGATCGCGTTCCCCGACCGTCGCGGCCAGCAGCGGCGCGAGCAGCACCACCCAACGCTGGCCACCCCGGGCCAGAGTGGACAGCCCGCCCGCGAGCGCCAGGGCGACAACCATGCCCCCGGCCAGCATCATGCCGTCCGTCGCGGGATGGTACTGGCCGGCATACACGTTGCCCCACGGCCCGAGCGGATAGATGACGTCCCGCCCGAAGGCCAGCCGGTCGGCCACGGCCTGGTTGAGCGCTAGGACCCAGGCGCTGTCCTGCCCCGGATGCGGGAGGTCCGGCGCCAGCCAGACCACCGTCAGCAGCGACAGCAGCACCAGCAGCAGCCCGGGCAGCACGTCCCACAGCCTCGCGCCGCCGCAGCGTATCCTGCGCCCAAACATCCGAACGCGCTCTCCCTGCCCTGGCGTGCGTCGGATCGCGGCAGGAGCGAACGTCCAGTAGACGAAGCATGATAGAATCGCTAGGGCATCCGGGCTGGGCAGACCGGCACGCGGCGTGCCCGACGGGAACCTCGATGATACCACGACTGGCTGGGCTCTTTCGCCGCCGAGCGGCAGCGCCGTCCGATGCAAAGATCGACGACCTCGGGCCGTCCGCACCCCTGGCCAGGGCGGCGAGGCCGGGCTGGTACTGGATGCAGCACCCGATGGTGCGGGACCGCATCAACGTGCTGGTATCGGGCAACCGGCACACCGACGCCTACGGGCGCCTCGCCGACTTCCTCGGGGAGGACGGCCGCCCCGGCCTGCTCGGCCGCTGCGCCAGCCTGGGGTGCGGGTCCGGCGGCCTCGAACGCGACCTCGTCCGGCGCGGCATGGTCGGGGACATCGAGGGCTACGACCCGTCCGCAGCCGCCGTCGCCGAAGCGCGCCGCTCCGCGGCCGACCTGGGATACGGCAACATCCGCTACCACACGGCCGACCTTGCCGGCCTGGTGCTGCCGGAGGCGCGGTTCGACGCCGTCTTCACGCACAGCTCCCTGCAGGCCGTCGAGGCGCTGGAAAGCGTCGTCGCGACCGTTCGCCGCGCCTTGAAGCCGGGTGGCCTTCTTCACCTGAACGAGTTCGTCGGGCCGAGCCGTTTCCAGTGGAGCGATGCCCAGCTCCGCCTGATCAACGGGTTCCTGGAAACCCTCCCGGACCGCCTGCTCGAAACGCCGGCCGGCCGCAAGCCGCCCGTGGGGCGGCCGACAATCGAGCACATGCTGGGCGCCCACCCGACCCAGGCCGTCCGCTCCTCCGAAATCAGGGAGGTGCTGGCCCGGCATTTCGACATCATCGAGGAACGTCCCTTCGGCGGCACGCTGCTGCACATGGGCCTCGGCGACATCGCCCAGAACTTCGACGCGGAGAACCCGGAGGACGTGACCCACCTGGAACGGTTCTTCGACCTTGAGGACCAGGCGCTGACCAAGGAAGCCCTCGGCAGCGACTTCACCGTGCTGACGGCGGCACCGGCCCCTGCGTCCCACGGGGGCGGAGGGCGGCAGGGCGCGTCGGCAAGGCCGGTGCCCTTCGGCATGTCGCCCACGCGCCAACTGCGTCCCCCTTCCAGTCTCAACCTGCCAAATCTCAACCTCACCGTGAGCAGGGCGGACACGATGCTGGGGGAGCACGACGGCCACTACCTGTCGGTCGGCCAGTCCGCCCTCGCCGCAGTCGAGAGAGCGCTCGGCGGCGCGGCGCCGCGCAACATCCTCGACCTGCCGTGCGGCTTCGGCCGGGTCACCCGTACGCTGCGGGCGCGCTTCCCACATGCCGCGCTCACCGTCAGCGACCTGGACCGCCCCGGCGTCGACTTCTCGGCCCGCGAGTTCGACGCGCGCGCCGCCTACTCGGTGCGCGACTTCCGCGACCTGGACCTCGGCGAAGCCTACGACCTCATCTGGGTCGGCTCGCTGATGACCCATCTGCCGGCCGCGCAGACGGAGCACCTGCTGTCGGCCCTGCGGCGGCATCTGTCGCCCGGCGGCGCCGCGCTCGTCACGCTGCAGGGGCCGAGCATCATCCCGCGCCTGCGCAGGACCGGCTACGGCCTGCCGCCGGGCGGCGCCGAAGCGGTGATCGAGGAATACGGGCGCACCGGCTTCGGCTATCGCGACTACCAGGGCGGAGAGGACGTATACGGCGTGGCGCTGACCAACGACCACTACGGGATTTCCCTCACGAACGAAGCCTGGATGGGCGCCGCGCTGGAGGGATGCGGGCTGCGGCTGCACGCCTACGAGGTGCAGGCGTGGGACGACCATCACGACATCGCCGTGGTGCGGTTCCCGGAGCCGGACGCATAGGATTGGCCGCCGCTATGCCGGGCGCCCGTGGTAAGGCTCGTCCAGGCTCACGCGCGGCGGCGAGGCCAGGGTCCATTCGTTGCGTGCCGCCAGCGACAGGTTCGGGTTATGGAACGGGTCGGCCGCGCAGACCGCCTGCCAGCGCTCCAGCATCAGCGCGACGTCGGCCGCCTCCTGTTCGTTCGCGTTCGCGTAATGGTGCCCGAACGACAGCGTCTCGTGGTGGACCAGCTCGACGCTGGCTGCCATGACCACAGAGTATCTCAGCGCCCGCACGCGCAGGCAGAAGTCGACGTCGTTGAACCCGGTCGGCAAGGCCTCGTCCAGTCCGCCGACCTGCTTGAACACGTCGCGCCGGACCAGCAGGCAGGCGCCGGTGACGACCGACAGCTCCTGGTCCAGCACGCCGCGCCACATGTAGCCGGGCTCGCCCTGCGGCAGGAAGCGGTTGACGTGCTCGGCCAGCCCGGCCAGGCCCATGATCACGCCGCCGTGCTGGGTCGTCATGTTGGGATAATAGAGCTTCGCGCCGACGATCCCCACCCCCTTGTCGGAGAACACCGCGACCATGCGGTCCAGCCAGTCGCCGTCCAGCGTGGACACGTCGTCGTTCAGGAGGCAGATGAGCGCGCCGTCGGTCAACGACGCGCCGAGGTTGCTGGCCAGCGAGTAGTTGAACGACGCCCGCCGCAGCAGCTCGACGCGCGCCGGGCCCGCGGCGCGGAGGCGTTCGGCCGCCCGGTGCTGCACCTTGTCCAGGGGGCCGTCCTGGGTCACGACGACCAGCATCTCGAAGTCGCGGTAGGTCGTGTTCGCCAGCACGTCCAGCAGGCAGCGCAGCTGGACGTCGCCGCGCAGCCGGGACGGGACGATCAGGCTCACCTTGCGTGTCGCCGGCCCGCCTCCGTGCCAGCGCAGCCGCAGCGGGAACTCCGGCGTCACCGTCGCCTGCACCCCCTGGCGGCCCAGGAACATGTCGACCACCTGCGCCAGCACGGCAGGGGGCGCCGCCTCGGCATCGGCCCGGCGGTGGGTCAGCACGCGCGGCACGCGGCGGACGCGCGCCACTTCGCCGACTGTCCGGCCGGTTGGCCCGCCGGCCGCGTGCAGCGTGAACCACACGGCGAGCCGGATGCACTCCGCCCAGTCCGGCACGGCCGCCGACGCCAGGGCCTGCCTGAGCACCGACGACCGGACCAGCCACACGCCGCGCGACAACAGGCCCGAGCACATCATGGTCAGACTGGGCTGGGGCTTGAACCACGGGTCGGCGCGGGTGCCGTCAGGCCCGATACGGTCCTCGTCCGCCAGCAGCGCATCCGCTCCCTGCCGTCCCAGCTCGTCCACCAGCAGCAGCAGGGCATGGCGCGGCAGGACCTCGCCCGCCTGCAAGACGGCGACGTACTCGCTGGCCGACGCGCTTGATATCGCCCCGGCCTCACCAGGCCTGACGACCACGAGGGCTGCCGCCGCATAGGTCTGCGCACGCACGGAGGCCAGGGTGGCTGCCAGCGCGGCCTCGTTCCTCGTCGCGCAGAACACCAGCGCCCCGACCGACGGCCGGGCGGGCAGCGCGGCCGCGATGCGCTGCAGGCGCCCCTCGCTCCAGGCGTCGAAAAACCACGTCCACAGCCTGTAGTCGCCCTTGATGCGCTGACCCTCGAAGGCGGCCGCCGCGACCCCCTTGCGCACCCGTGCGGCCCAGGACCCCGACACGCTCCGGAACGCGTCCCGGAAGGCTGTGGGGTTCTGCAGGCAGATTCCGACGGCGGCCAGGAAGGGCGGGATGGAGAGCAGCGTCAGGCCGACGGCCTCAGGCGGGTCCAGCGCGTTGTGCAGGCGCACCCTGAACTCGGTGGCGCGGTCGCCTAGAAAAAGGATGCCCAGCTTGACCCCGAGAACCTGCCTGGCGAGCGGATGGACGAGCTGGATGTCCTGCGTGCGCGCGGCGTCCTCGCAGGAAACGCGGATCGTCGCGGTCCAACCCAACGGCTGACGTCGCGCGCGGAGCACGATGAGGTGCCATCCGATGCGGTTCGTGCCCCGGAGCGAACCGAAGAACACGTCCG
>JAABUT010003379.1_pt1 | contig 13788 bp, 17 predicted proteins | sample 5559281 | NCBI WGS metagenome assembly JAABUT01 (sample SAMN10711880, study PRJNA513359) | rock metagenome | isolation source: Antarctica rocks | place: Antarctica: Victoria Land, Ricker Hills nord | collected 2016-01-04
TACATCCTTGTTTCAAGATCATAAAAAAATGCCATATCGTTGGCTTTTGTTGCCAAAGCTTCTTGTATCAGGCCCGCGGCAAATAGTAACAGAATCAGAACAGCCGTTATGCCATGCTGTTTTTAGGGCTTAAAAATGACTAAAGTAACTATTCAACATCAAAATTAAAGCTTATGGTTTATAAACCCAAAATGGGAAAAGAGGCGGAATAAATAAATTTCAAAAAAAATTTTCAAAAGTAAAAAAACACACTACATTTGCAACCCCAAGCAGGGTACCATAGCTCAGTTGGTAGAGCAAAGGACTGAAAATCCTTGTGTCGCTGGTTCGATTCCAGCTGGTACCACAAAAATAGAGTATCAACTCCTATCAAAACCCTGTAAACCTGCTTATTTACAGGGTTTTTTGTTTTTGTCCAATCCCAAAAAAACCATATTTTTTTAATATTCATGATGTCGTCAATTGTTCATTTTACTTATAAAACCGAACATTGACGTTCTTTGTAATATTTGTATAGTATTCAGTTAACCAATCCAATCATTGTCTCTTTTCATATAGTGATATGGCAGCATTAAAGATTCTGACAGGAAAAGAACAACGATAAAGAAACACTTTTAATTTTAGTGCCGTTTGCTAATTAATATGTACCTGGCCATTGATCCGCTCACCTGCAGCAACCGCTTTCTTCCTGTCTCCCAACCCTATTACATTAATATTTTGTGTTTGGTCCCCGCTTACTTTTAAATAAGGGATGTTGTCGCTTTTAATTTGCGGGTTTAATAGTAATATGTTTTTACTATCTGTCAATTCTAAGGTTGGGTTATTAATTATTGGTTCGGCAGTGGTTAATTCTGTTATCAGGCCGTTTTTAACATCATCCATAATTATAACAGGCCTGCTATCGGCGTTCCTGACTTCCAGGTTTACATTTTGAAACGAGATACCTTTTACATGGCGTATGTATAACCCGCTTGCAGGTAAAGTATTGCCGAACATGCGGTTTTCGGGATAATTTTTTTCACTTTCGGGCACTGGTTTACTGGCTTCTTCAACAGTGCCGTTACCCATATCGCTGATGCGGACATTGCTTAATTGCACGTTCTCTACATCATAACCCGGAAAGCCGGTAATGCTGCTCGTGATTTTACTGTGCCCGGTTGCCGTTATGTTGTTTAATGTTACATTACGCAAATGCCCGGGATTGGGCGACGCTGTCTCGCCTGGCCCTTTACTGCCGCGGTTACCTAATTTTATAAATATGGCGGTTTGCACATCTTCCATATAAACATTGCTGATCGTTACATTATCGGTAACCCCGCCGTCAACATTCTCTATGGCGATGCCTGCCAAAACTGTTATAGGTTGCTCAATAAATTTTAAACTCTTTTGCCAGTTCCAGATCAGGCTCTCAGATGCCTGCCTGATGGTAACATTACTGATGTTTATATTTCTGAACCCCCCCAGCGATGCTGTTCCAAACTTGATGGCGTTACAATTAGAACGTACCGTACAGTTTCTTACGGTTATGTTTTCGCAAGGCTTGTTCCTGTCGTGGCTTTTAAGGCATATACCGTCGTCGTCCGAGTCAAAAGTACAATCCTCTATTAAAACATCCTTACTGTCCATATCAATCGCATCATTATTATAAGTGGCGTGGTTGAAAACATAGATCCCTTTAAAATGCAAATTACTGCAACCTAAGTAGTTTTCCATCCAATATGCTGAGTTCTTTAAATTCACATTTTCAAGGGTGATATTTTTACAATCAACCATCAGGATCATTACCGGCCGGGTTTTGCTTTCCGCCGATTTTGAATCATCCCCCAACTGAAAGGCAGGCGATAAACCGTTTCCATTGATCGTTCCTTCACCGCTTATTTTGATATTAACCTTGCCTTCGGCAAATAAAAAAGCTTTATTGGTGCGCGAGTCGCCATTGACATTATTGGTGAATGACGACTGGTAATGAATAATGTTGTTAGGGTAATCTTTAAAAGCCGGGCTACCCATTAAAACCGCGCCATGTGTTAAATAGATATTTACATTACTTTTTAAGTAAAGGGTTCCGGAGATAAAAGTCCCGGCAGGGATAATTACGGTGCCGCCGGTTTTACTGCATTGATCTATAGCCAACTGGATAGCTTTTGTATTGATGGTTTTACCATCGGCCTTTGCGCCGTAAAACAGTATGTTGATGTCGGTGCAGAAAGCTGTTAAGGAAAACAAAGTCAACATAGCTATAAATAATAAGCGCAAATAAATGATTGATTTCATTGGAAACATAGAGGTTAAAATATGCAAGCGAATGTAATTCTATTTTTATTTATGGCTACTACTATTTATAAAGTGTTATTGGCCTATCAAAAAGGAAAAGTGACTTGCAATATAAAAAAACAAGGTTACTCATTAAATAAATCCCTTTATATCAACGCACAACCTTTTGTTGGATTAAAATCTGATTATAAAGTATTATGATTGTTAAAACTAACAGGTTCAAAAATATCCAAACATTTTGTTGTAAATTGATTTAGCACCTTTTGCAAACTTAGGTTTGAAAGCAAAGAAACTTCCTGGTTTTGAAGTAGTTTTTTTAATGCCCTGCCGGTGTAAATTGCGCAAAAAGGTTCAGCATAATTGCGGTTTTGGTAAACGTAAAAGTCATAAATTGGTTCATCGGCATAAGTTCTTATTAAACGGTCAAGCGTTTCAGCTTGCATATCAATCATGTCGCAAGCCAACAACAGTAAATCCTTTTCGGGATATTGGAAATGAATACTTATTAAACCAGCCAGCGGTCCATTTATTTCAACACAATCAACAACTAATTGCTCATTGCTGAACAAAGACTTGTATTTTTCTATTTGTGATGAATTGACAGAAACATAAAAAGGCAAACAGACAGCACTCAATTTTTCGCCCATAAACCCTGCCCAGCAAGTATTATTGATGGGGATAAGCCCTTTATCGGTACCCATGCGCTGGCTTTTGCCGCCACACATTACAACACCTGCAAGCTTTGCCACGGGTTGTTTATTGATAAAAAAATGGCTCGTCAATTAGTATAAACTCGTTTTAAAATGCACTTAAATTTAGACGAATATAATTTATTGCCTTAAACTTTGTTCCCGAAGGGATGTATTTTAATTTCTTCCCGGATATTTTCAAACCTTGTTTGCTTTCTTTCTTTTCAATGCTTCTTTTATCACCTTAAAAACATCAAGTTGATAACAACTGATGGTCAATAGTTAAACAAATTTATAGCGATAAAAGAAGCATTGCCTGTTTTTCTTCCATCAATTTAAACAAGCTTTAAAATTCAAATATCCCATGAGAAATTATTTTTTTCTTTACAAATACTTCTTTTACCTTCATAAACTTATTTCATCGGTATTTTTCCCTTTCCAAACCATCATCATACGGTTAAAATTGTTAAATTTTCAATCTAAAAAATTTTATGTCCAGTACATCTGTCACGCCGGTTACCATTATTAAAGTTGATGAAGGTTCCAGCAGCATCACAGAGGATTTTTTAGCAGCAGAAGAACCGCTGGAAATCCGGTTGGGTTATGGTTCTGCCCGGCATCGCCAGCAAAAAAGTATATCGGTTACCATGCGCACGCCAGGCAATGATTTTGAATTGGCTGTCGGGTTTTTGTTTACGGAAGGAATTATAGAAAATATTGCACAAGTGGCTGCCATTAAACATTGCGATGGTTTGCACGAAAATGTAGTGCGGGTAGAACTGATCAATGACCTGGAATTGGATATGGGCAAGCTGGAACGTAACTTTTACACCACTTCCAGTTGCGGTGTTTGTGGAAAATCGTCAATTGATGCGGTAAAAACAGTATGCCGTTTGCCGGGGGCAATTCAGGATCAGCTTCTGTTTTCTGCTGAATTGATTTACCGTTTGCCAGATCTGCTTCGTCAAAATCAAACGATATTTAACAATACAGGCGGGTTGCATGGCTGTGCACTTTTTGACAACAGTGGAAATTTACTGCTTGCACGCGAAGATGTTGGCCGCCACAACGCGCTGGACAAACTGATCGGGGCAACACTTTGGCAGGCTTTGTTTCCGTTGAACAAATATCTTTTGTTGTTAAGTGGACGTGCAAGTTTCGAATTGATCCAAAAAGCATATATGGCCGGAATAAAAATTGTGGCGGCGGTAGGGGCACCTTCAAGTTTGGCCGTACAAATGGCTTCTGATGCTGGTATTACGCTTATTGGTTTTTTGCGGGGAGAAAAATTTAATATTTATTCTGGTGAACAAAGGATAAGCCTGGCAGGTTATGAAACAGTAGTTTAAAGGCATCTTTAAAAACCCAATTTTATTTATCTTGTTTACGGCGGAATTAAGGTTAGGTAGGTTAGCAGGGTTTTGAAATCCCAACAGACTGTAAATATTCTTTCAATTATAAATGCTTCTTTTATCGGCATAAAATAAATAATTTCAATTGATAAAAGGAGATTCATCCTAACGTCTGAGTATCAAAATTTTAGGTGGGGGAAAAACTTTAATGTTCAAAAAAAATGAAACCCCGACGGGCCATAGTTTAAAAACAGAAATGAACAAGGCCAGGAAGGCTTACCGCCATTAAAAGCAAATGATTTGATGAAAATACGTATCAAAGGCAATTCAGTACGCCTTCGCCTTTCCCGGTCAGAAGTAGATTTGTTGGGGAAAGAAGGTTATCTGGAAGAAAGTACCGAATTTGCGGACAGTACTTTTTTTTATGCGGTACAGAGATTGCATGAAGGAAAAATGCTCGATGCTGCTTTTACCGATAAAAAACTGACTGTGTTCGTTCCGTTAAACATAATGCAGGAGTGGACGAATACCGACATTGTAGGTTTCAGCCATCATTTACCCGTAGGGGAAAACAAAACCTTGTTCCTGCTGATCGAAAAAGATTTTAAATGTACGGATAGCGAGGAAACCGAAGACCAGTCAGACTATTACGAAAACCCCGTTAAAACCTGTTGATGATGAGTAAAGAATTAGGGCAGTCGGCTGCCGAAAACCCTGAAAAATTTATAGGTTTAAAATTAGGGCATCCGGCTGATGTTGCCGCTGGTGTCCGTGCAGTTATTGTTTCTGCCGAACACGTTTTCGGGCAGATGCCGGTATCGCGCGGCATAAAAGCCCTTTTTAAGCTGAACCAGAAATTAGGTTACGATTGCCCGAGTTGTGCCTGGCCCGATCCTGACGATGACCGTTCTTCCATTGCCGAATATTGCGAAAACGGTGCTAAAGCAGTTGCGGAAGAAGCAACCACAAAAAGTTTAAAACCAGATTTTTTTGCAAAGAATTCTGTGGTAAATCTGGCTAAACAGGATGATTATGACATTGGCAAAAATGGACGTGTAGCTCAGCCAATGTACCTGCCGGAAGGTGCTACGCATTATCAGCCAATCACCTGGGAGGATGCGTTTAAAAAAATAGCGTCACATTTAAATCGTCTGGAAAATCCGAACGAAGCTGTTTTTTATACTTCCGGCCGCACCAGTAACGAGGCGGCTTACATTTATCAGCTATTTACCAAAGAATACGGAACCAATAATTTGCCGGATTGCTCGAACATGTGTCATGAATCAACCAGTTTTGCTTTGGCGCAAAACCTGGGAATTGGCAAAGGATCGGTAAAGCTGGAAGATTTTTATGAAGCCCAAGTGATCATTATCCTCGGTCAAAATCCTGGTACCAATCATCCGCGGATGCTTACCGCCTTACAAAAAGGAAGGGCCAACGGTGCAAAAATTGTTTCTGTAAATCCGCTTCACGAAGCAGGGCTTCTTGGTTTTAGCAACCCGCAAAAGTTTAAAGGTGTAATGGGCATCAATACTAAACTTACCGACATCTTTTTACAGGTGAAAATCAATGGTGACCTGGCCCTGATAAAAGCCATAGAAATGCTGTTGCTGGAAGCAGAAGAACAAAAACCAGGTACTGTTTTTGACCATGATTTTATCCGCGACAATACTGCCGGTTATTTGGATTTTATTTCGCTGGTGAAAAAACATGAACTGGATTATCTATTGGATGTTTGCGGTATTTCTATAGATCAGGTTAGGGAAGTGGTTGATCTTTTAAAGAAAAAAAATAAAATCATCGTATGCTGGGCCATGGGTATCACTCAGCACAAAAACGCAGTGGACACCATTAATGAGCTGGTCAATCTTTTGCTGCTTAAAGGAAGCATTGGCAAACCAGGCGCAGGAACCTGCCCAACGAGAGGCCACAGCAATGTGCAGGGCGACCGCACAATGGGCATCTTTGATAAACCCCACGAAGCTTTGCTGGATCAGATTAAAAAAATACACGGCTTTGAACCGCCACGCGAGCACGGTTTTGATGTGGTTAACTCCATTCATGCCATGAACGAGGGAAAAGCCAAAGTATTTTTTGCGATGGGCGGAAATTTTTTATCGGCAACACCAGACACCACTTATACGGCAGAAGGATTAAGGAAATGTGATCTTACCGTTCATGTTTCCACCAAATTGAACCGAAGTCATTTGGTACATGGCAAAGAAGCGCTTATTCTGCCTTGTCTTGGCCGCACAGATTTAGATGTGCATGATGGCATTACGCAATTCGTGTCTAGCGAAAACTCTATGGGCGTAGTACAAATGTCGAAAGGGGTTTTAAAACCTATTTCTGATGATTTGCTAAGCGAACCGGTGATTGTTTGCCGTATGGCCAAAGCTACGTTGGGCAGCCGTTCTAAAGTAAATTGGGATCAATATGAAAAAAACTACGATTATATCCGCGACGACGTGGAGCGGGTGATTAATGGTTTTGAAGATTATAATAAAAAAGTACGCATAAAAGGTGGATTTTACCTGCCCAATGGCACACGTACAAGGGAATGGGATACGCCAAACGGTAAAGCCAACTTCAATGTTACTGAACTTGTTGTTGAGCCGGTTGCAGAAGATGAATTGCTGATGATGACCATCCGCAGCCATGATCAGTTCAATACTACTATTTATGGTTTGGACGACCGTTATCGAGGGGTTTACAATGAACGTCGGGTAATTTTTATGAATCCGGCAGACATACTACGCTTTGGTTTTGAAGTTGGGGAAGTGGTTGACCTGTATAATAACTATGGAGGCAAAGAACGGGAAGCACGTGGATTCATTATTGTTTCCTATGATATTCCCGAACGTTGCGTTGCCACTTATTATCCTGAAACCAATGTTTTGGTCCCTATCAATTGTGTAGCCGATAAAAGCAACCAGCCCACTTCAAAATCAGTACTTTTGAAACTTAGAAAAAGTGCGTTGTTTAATACATCCGTTAAGGCTTGAGTTTGAGGTTTAAATTAAAAAAGAGGCTGTCTCGAAAGTAATACTTGAGGCAGCCTCTTTTTTATAATATTTAAACTATAAATATTTATCAATTACACCGGCTCATCTTTTTTGTGAAATAATATTATCAAAAACCATATTCAACCCATTTATATTTTCTTCAATTTCAACTTCTAAGCTTTCAATTTCAAATTTATTGCCAGATGACTTTTGCAATTCAGACAATTGCATTGTCTTTTTAACAAGTTCTGATTTTAGATTACGATATATGTTATAGTTAGTTATATCAGCCATAATAAGTAATTACGTAAAAATGATAATCTAGGTTTTTAAAACTACGTAAGTTAAGTTTTACATTGATTAAAAAACATTTTAAGCAAAAAATAAATAATTAATGTATTAGAACGTGTATATTTTTACTATAAGCTTTAACAAGTGGTGATTAATACTTTATTATGGACGAAGTTTTTTTAGAGATCATGCCTGCAAATTTTACTGTAGCTGATTTTGAAAAGCATCAATTGCCAATCCCTAATGACCATACTGAAATTAGTGATTTTAAATTGACTTTTTTTACTGAAGATGATTATTACAAGTATTTTGCTGATTTAGAAAAAGAAAGCAATACTTTTCTTTCTCAATATTGGATGATGAAATCCCAGGATTTGATTGATAAAAATATTTTCATCATCAAAATTTTAACCGTTTTAGCTGTTGAAAAATTAAAAAAACACAAGTATCCTGAATAATTTGACAGTGCTCCGGATGATTAATTTAGATAACGATAACATTAGGATTTAAAAGGTTTTTTGAGGTTGATAAATTGTGTTTGTATATTTTATGCCGATAAAAGAAGCATTAGGTTACAATATCGTTTTAAGGACCTGCCATACATTTCCTGCTATGATTTCGTAACCTTTAGCATTTGGGTGAATGCCATCCGGCAGGTTTAACAAACGGTTGCCTGCCACCCCGTTTAATAAAAAAGGGACAAAACCCATATTGTTTTTATCGGCCAGCTGCCTGAAGATCATTCTGAAATCTTTTAAGATATGTCCGGTTAAAAAAGAAGGGAGTTCCATCCCCAATAAAAGCATGATTACTTCGGGATGTTTGATCTTAACAAAATCTATAATAAATTGTAAGTTGTTCATTGTTTCCTGAACTGTAATACCGCGTAAAACATCGTTGATGCCAAGCTCCAGTACAAAAACATCTACCTGCTGATCGGGCAAAGTTACGACCCTGTTTTTACCGCCGGCAGAAGTTTCGCCGCTTTGCCCGGCATTAACAACAAGATATGGAAGTTGTTGCGAGTTGATTTTTTGTTGGACAAGGGCCGGAAAAGCCTGGTTTTTTGCCACTCCGTAGCCGGCAGTAAGGCTATCGCCAAAAAATAAAATCTGTTTTGAATGTTTGGAATGATTTGAATAGTAAAGATCCTCTTCTGACATAAAGTTTAATAACAATCGTGTTAACAAAAAAAGTGCATCTAAAAGAAGCACTTTATATCAAGGGCATCTCTAAAAACCCTCCTCTTCCTCTCCAATGGAGAGGAATTAAAGGTGAGGCCAAACAATAATACGGGTTTTTAGAGATGCCCTTTATATCAATTTAATATCAGGCTTTTACTCTTCCAGCCCACGGCCGGTTTTGTGTTGCAGCTCATCAATTTTTTTTGATGCTTCAGCTTTATTCAAAGTCTCGTCCACTTCTTCGCCAGCCTGGTCAGACAAGGTTTTTAAATAAGAATGCTGTGCGCCTGTCATTGGTTCGCTGCCCGTTGTCCAGGTGTCCGGATCTTTTACTGTATTGGTATTGTCTGTTGAGTGGGCACTGTTTTCAGATGTGCTGTTTTTATCCTGATCTGCCAGATCAGCTTTTTTGGGTGAATTCATTTTGGTTTTTATTGGTTGTAAGTACATCAACCCAAAACAAAAATGATTGTTTTAAATGGCATTAAAAAAGCTAAAAAAATTAGTTGTCCAGCATTTTGATAAACGTGCCCAGCTTCTCTTTCATTTTGCGGCGGTCAACAATAAAATCGAGAAAGCCATGCTCTAAAACAAATTCCGCTGTTTGAAACCCTTTTGGCAGGTCTTTTTTAATCGTTTCTTTAATCACGCGTGGCCCGGCAAAACCGATCAGAGCGCCCGGTTCTGATACATTGATATCGCCCAGCATGGCAAAAGAAGCAGTAACGCCGCCGGTTGTAGGATCGGTCAATAAAGAGATATAAGGCAATTTGGCTTGGGCAAGTAAAGCAAGTTTTGCCGATGTTTTTGCCATTTGCATTAAAGAATAAGCAGCTTCCATCATCCGTGCGCCGCCGGATTTTGAGATCATCAGGAACGGCATCCGGTGTTCAATACAATAATCAATACTGCGCGAAATTTTCTCACCCACCACAGAGCCCATGGAACCGCCGATAAAAGTAAAATCCATACAGGCAATCACCACATCATGCCCTTCAATTTTTCCATAAGCTGCACGTATGGCATCTTTTAAACCTGTTTTATTTTTACTTTCTTCCAACCGTTCGGTGTATTTTTTGGTATCGGCAAAATTTAAAGGATCGCCGGAAATCAAATCAGGAAAAAGCTCTGTAAATTCATTGTTGTCGAAAAGAATAGAAAAATATTCTTTTGACCCTATTCGGATATGATAATTACAATAATGGCAAACATATTGGTTTTCAACCTGCTCAGAGTAATGTAACGGCTTTTTACAGTTTGGGCATTTGTTCCAGATACCATCAGGAGCTTCTTTTTTCTCTTGTGTGGTTGTAATAATCCCTTTTTCTTCCCTTTTGAACCAAGCCATTTAAAATACTGTTTTTAAAAACACAAATAAACGAAAAAACTGTGGTGGTTTATGCTGAATAAAATATTGATACACAATTTATAGTCCCGTTTAAATTTGCCCTTAAAATCTCTTTGTCAGGTTAGGGCTTGTGGCAATGCTTCTTTTATCCTGCCAAATATTGTATTCGCCCCAAAATAAAATACAATGGCTACTGATTTTATGGCATAAAAGAGGTATGTAATAGTTTAATTTACATTACATCTGTTAAATTTTAAATTTTATTGCATACAAACGTATTTTCCTTAACTTCGATACTTAAAAAAAGAATAGCACAATTATTATGGATCTTAAAAATTTTAAAGGTGTACTGTACGGCGACCAGGTACAGCAATTGTTTGAATTGGCCAAAGAGCACCAGTTTGCTTTGCCTGCTGTTAACGTGGTAAATACCAACACGATCAACGCCGTTATGGAAACTGCGAAAGCTGTAAATTCTCCGGTCATTATTCAGCTTTCTAACGGCGGTGCACAGTTTTATGCCGGTAAATCATTGAACAATGATCAATATCAGGCTTGTATTTTAGGTGCTGTTTCTGCTGCAAAACATGTTCATTTACTGGCTGAGCAATACGGTATCCCCGTTATTTTGCATACAGACCATGCAGCTAAAAAATTATTGCCTTGGATTGATGGTTTGCTTACCCACGGCGAACGTTATTTCGAAGAGCACAACAAACCCTTGTTCACGTCGCACATGTTGGATTTGTCTGAAGAGCCAATCGAAGAAAACATAGAAATTTCCGCAAAATATTTAGAAAGGATGTCTAAAATAGGCATGACGATTGAAATAGAATTGGGTGTAACGGGCGGGGAAGAAGACGGCGTGGACAACTCGAAAGTAGATAGTTCCAGATTATATACCCAGCCGGAAGATGTGGCTTATGCTTATGAACATTTGAGCAAAGTGAGCAACCGTTTTACCATTGCCGCTGCTTTTGGAAATGTTCATGGCGTTTACAAACCCGGAAACGTAAAATTGCAGCCGGTAATCCTGCACAATTCACAGGAATATGTAAAGCAACATTTCAACCTGCCGGAAGAAAAACCGGTTAATTTTGTTTTTCATGGCGGATCCGGTTCTTCACAAGAAGAAATTAGGGAAGCCATTTCTTACGGAGCCATTAAAATGAATTTGGACACCGATATGCAATGGGCTTTTTGGGAAGGTGTTTTAAATTATTACCATGCAAACGAAGGTTTTCTGCAAACACAAATCGGCAGCCCGGGCAAAGAAGATGCACCTAACAAAAAATATTACGATCCGAGGGTTTGGCTGCGCAAAGGGGAAGAAAACTTTGTTAAACGCCTTACCGTTGCCTTTGATGATCTTAACTGCATCAACGTAAACGAAAAACTGTAAACTATTATTTACCATAAAAAGAAACGCCGTTGTGATAAAGCAAGGGCGTTTCTTTGTTACAAACCGATTAATCCCTAATTTATGCCACAGCACATTAATTTGTTTGAACGTTTTGCCAACTGGGCAACTAAAACTACCGGAAGTGCAACTGCATTCATCATCGCATTGGTTATCATCATCATTTGGGGAATAACCGGGCCGGTATTCAAATATTCGGAAGTTTGGCAACTGGTAATCAATACCGGAACGACCATCGTTACTTTTTTGATGGTTTTCCTCATTCAAAAATCACAGAATAAAGATTCAAAAGCAGTACATTTAAAGTTAAACGAGTTGCTTGCGGCCAATAAATACGCCAGTAACCGGATGGTAAGTATTGAAGATCTGTCTGAAAAGGAACTGGATGAGTTACATCAATATTATTGTACACTGACTGAACTGGCCAAAAAAGACAATGATATCCATCAATCACATTCTATTGATGCAGCAAATAAAAATCATTCCGTTAAAATAAACAGCCATAAAGAAGCGCTGTCATCAAAAGGAACCAAATGAATATTATCGAAGTAAATAAAGTGACTGAACCCGGAGTGTTGAACAAGGTTTTTGCTATCCGCAAAGAAGTATTTGTACATGAGCAAAATTGCCCGCCGGAATTGGAGTGGGAACACGAAGATGAATCAGTGCATTTTTTGGCAAAAGTAAACGGCGAACCTGCCGGGGCCGCACGTTGGAGAAAAACCAATAACGGATATAAATTAGAACGTTTTGCGGTATTAAAAAAATTTAGAGGTTCGGGTGTTGGGCAGGCGTTGGTTAAAGCTGTTTTGGAAGATCTGCCGAAAGATGCCCGGCATGTTTATTTGCATGCACAAGTTCAGGCTGTTGCTTTGTATGAAAAATTTAAGTTTGAAAAAGAAGGGCCGGAGTTTGAAGAAGCCGGCATCAGGCATTATAAAATGGTCCTTCAACCCAAAAGATAAATCCGGTCATCTTTAAAACCTGTATAATTTGCTTGGCCTCATTTTTTCCTTGCTATAAATCTAAAGTACCCTAAGTAACAAGAAAGAGTAAAACTAAAAAGCACCGGTTCTTCAAGTCCATTTCTTCGGGAGAAGGATTTAGGATGAGGAAACAGCATTAAACAAGTAATTAAACTGTTATTTGAATTTTTAAAGTTGAATTGTTGTAATATGCTTAAAAATCATAGTTTGAAAATTAGGCTATGATTGTAAAAGACAATAAGCTGGTTTATTTTAATCATAAATCCTGGATTTGGTACGGATAATTTATAAACCTTAACCGAAAGGCTGAATGCTTTGGTTTCTTTGAACATGTTATCTTATTTTTCAAAGTGGTTGATCTAATCCGTCCGGGTATCATCGGAAGCAACAGGACGGTGCTGCCAATGATTTTCCTACCCGTCATAAGCTTTTTTCAAAGTCTGAATATCAATTTTGTCCATTTGCATCATGGCCTGCATCACTCTTTTTGATTTCTCCGGATCCTTGTCTTGTAACATCTTAGGTAAAGCATCAGGAACAATTTGCCACGACAATCCAAACTTGTCTTTCAGCCAGGCGCATCTTCCTTTTTGCCCGCCTTCCGAAAGTTTTTCCCAATAGTAATCCACTTCTTCCTGTGTTTCACAATCCACCATAAAGGAAACAGCTTCATTAAATTTGAATTGCGGGCCGCCGTTCAGCGCAATGAATTCCTGTCCGCACAGTTGAAAGCTTGCAACCATCGCGGTGCCTTTTGGCCCAGGGCCTGTCCCATCGTTAAGAACAGTGGCTTCTGCTTCCTGATTTTTAAAAATAGAAGTATAAAAATTACGGGCTTCTTCGGCATTGCCATCAAACCACAGGAAGGGTGTGATCTTTTGTTTTTTGGTATTCATAGAATTGCTTATTAAAATGATTTATTAATTTGATCAAACATATTGTCCAACTTAATTAAATTGATGGGTATCTCTAAAAACCCGTATTATTTGTTTGGCCTCACCTTTAATTCAAAAAAATAGAAAATCATTGCCACGCAATCGCTTTGCACTTTGTTTATTATAACTTCTGCAAAACACATAAAACATTACGCATGACACCTGCAACGGCAGCAGGATTTACTGGACTTGCAACAAAAAAATGGACAATCGGTTAAGCGGCAATAATTTGTTTATTTAGTAGTTGTTTTTCAAAGTCCTGTGGTGACAAATATCCCAGTGCAGAATGCAATCTTTTACGGTT
>JAABUT010003380.1_pt1 | contig 13788 bp, 13 predicted proteins | sample 5559281 | NCBI WGS metagenome assembly JAABUT01 (sample SAMN10711880, study PRJNA513359) | rock metagenome | isolation source: Antarctica rocks | place: Antarctica: Victoria Land, Ricker Hills nord | collected 2016-01-04
TTTGGCACCTCGATGTCGGCTCGTCACATCCTGGGGCTGGAGTAGGTCCCAAGGGTTGGGCTGTTCGCCCATTAAAGTGGCACGCGAGCTGGGTTTAGAACGTCGTGAGACAGTTCGGTCCCTATCCTCCGCGCGCGCAGGAGACTTGAGAAGGGCTGTCCCTAGTACGAGAGGACCGGGACGGACGAACCTCTGGTGTGCCAGTTGTTCTGCCAAGAGCACGGCTGGTTGGCTACGTTCGGAAGGGATAACCGCTGAAAGCATCTAAGCGGGAAGCTCGCTTCAAGATGAGGTCTCCCACAGGGTCAACCTGGTAAGGCCCCCGCACAGACCAGCGGGTTGATAGGCCGGATGTGGAAGAGCGGCAACGCTCGGAGCTGACCGGTACTAATAGGCCGAGGGCTTGACCACACCATTTCGATGGTCCGACGTCTCGTCGGGAGTGCTACGCGTCCACTGTGCGGTTCTGGAGTGACGGCCTTCAGGCCGGCAAACTCCATAGCGTTTCGGCGGCCATGGCAAGAGGGAAACGCCCGGTCCCATTCCGAACCCGGAAGCTAAGCCTCTTAGCGCCGATGGTACTGCGCGGGGGACTGCGTGGGAGAGTAGGACGCCGCCGGACATCTTTGCTCCACCAGACGAGGGCCATTCCATGCGGGATGGCCCTCGTCGGCGTTCAGGCGGCCCGCGCCCATTCGTCACCCACCGCGCGAGGAGGAGACCGTGCCCCAGAAGGACCGGCCGCGGCGCGCCCAGGCAGCTGCCCCGGTCACTTCCGCTGCCGCCCGCGGCCAGCGTCGGGGCGTGTCGCGAGCGGCGCCCGGGGCGCGCCAGTCCGCCGCGGGTGCCGCTCCCGTCCCGGGCAGCGGCAACCTGGCGCGGTCGCCGGGCATGGAGCGGCATGAGCGGCCGACTGCGCGCGGGGGGCGCGTCGAGGGGCGGGCCGGTCCGGTCAAGGGCCGGGCTGGTCCGGTCAAGGGCCGGGCTGACCGTGGGACGGAACCACCGCGCGGGCAAGGCGATCCCGCAGCACCAGCCGCGGCCGCCCCCCAGGGGGTGGGCCCGCGGGGGGCGAGCTCGCCCGTTGCGAGCTCGCCCGTTGCGGGTTCACGCGGTGCTCCGTCGCGCGGTTCCGGCGCCCGGAGTCCGGGCGGGCCGCCGGCCGCAGCCCGGCGGACGGAGGGCGGGGCCGGCAGTTCCGCCGGTGCCCGTTCCGCATCCCGTTCGGCAACCGGCGCCCCGGCCGGCGGCGCCTTGCGGGCCGGATCGCGGCACACGGGGGCCGGCCGTTCCGAGGCGAAGGCGGAGCCCCCGAGCACCGGTGTCCGCTCGGTCGCAGGACGGCCGGCGTCGCGCGGCGCTGCCCCGTCGGTCGGGCGCCCCCCTCGGCCGTCGAGGCGGGAGGACGCCCGCCGCACGGGCCCAGGCACCACCAGCACAACAAGCACAACCAGCACCACCAGCACAACAAGCACCACGGGCACCAGGCCAGCACCACAGGTGGGGGAGCGGCCGGCCCACGCGCGGCGGGTCCAGGGCGCGCCGCCGCCGCCGCGCCGCCCGGACACATGGCAACGGGTCTCCCGTCGCGCCGCCGCGGTGGCGGCCGTTCTCCCCACCGACGTCACGGCCGACGATCTCGACCCAGCGGTGCGACGTGAGCTCCGGCTACTGCCCCCTGTCACCGCCGATGTGGTCGCGCGCCACCTCGTCGTCGCGGGCAACCTCCTCGACTCCGACGACACGGCGGGCGCGCTGCGTCATGCCCGCGCCGCCAAGGCGCTGGCCGGACGCCTCGGCGTGGTTCGGGAGTCGGCGGGGGTGGCGGCGTACCGGGCTGGTGAATACGCCGAGGCGCTCGCCGACCTGCGGGCCGCCAGGCGCCTCACCGGCAGCCCGGAAGCCCTGCCGCTGATCGCCGATTGCGAGCGGGGCCTGGGCCGACCTGACCGTGCGCTGGCCGTCGTCAAAGACCCGGCGGCGGCTCGCCTGCCCGTGGCTGTGCGCGTAGAACTCGCCATCGTCGCCAGCGGTGCCCGTCGTGACCTCGGTCAGGGCGACGCCGCCGTGCTCGCGCTGCGCGGAGCGGAGCTCGACGCCGACAACGTCCAGCCTTGGACGGTTCGGCTGTGGTACGCCTACGCCGAGGCGCTGCTCGCGGCGGGACGCCGCCAGGACGCGCAGGACTGGTTCGCCGCAGCCGCGTCCGTGGACGAAGCCGAAGACACCGATGCCGGTGCGCGGGCGGCCGCGCTTGACGGTCGGCCCACCGGCTGACGGACCGGAGCCAAGGGCGGCACAGGCTGGGGGGCCCGTCAGGCAGCGTGCGGTCGCAGGACCAGGCCGGACCGGGGCTTCGGCGTGAAGAGCGTCGATTTGCGCGGCATGCGCTCACCGGCGGCCGCGACCGCCAGGACCGCGCCGACCGGAGTGGGGTTCAGCAGCAGGGCGGTGCCTCCCGCGGTGCTGGCTGCCGCCAGCGCCTCCTGCGGGCTGTGCGCGAAGCCGACGGTGTTCTCCTCGTCTGCAAGGCCCCAGAGCACGCCCACGAGATAGCGGTGCGCCGTGGTGACGTCGAGCCCACGCCAGGCGGGGGAGCGGTCATCGGGCAGCGCGGCGGTGAGCCGGTCGGCATCCGGGGAGCTGAGCAGGTGCGCGGCGACACCATCGCTGAGCACGAAGGCCGTTCCCTCCGCGCCGGCCGCCGCCAGCGCTTCCATCGTCGCGCCCACCGCCGCGTCGGCATCGCCGGCGCGCTCGAGGTCCGGCAACCGCGCGGACCGCATGCCGGTCGCGGCGGCGGCGACGGCCTCCGCGAGCGGCAAGCCCGGCAGCACCCGGTGGATCGCGTGCACCTGCGGACCGAAGGCGGTCGCGTCCACCAGCAGCGTCAGCCCGTGGTCCCAACCGCCGGGCCCGTCGCCGGCGGCGTGCCGCTCCGCCTGGTGCCGGCGGTAGGTGGCATAGCGGTGGTGCCCGTCGGCGATGACCGCACGCCGGGGCAGCAGGTCAGCCGCCACGCCTGCCAGCGTGGCCGGATCGGCGACCGCCCACACCCGGTGCCTCGTCCCGTCACCGGTCGTTGCCTCGGCGACCAGCGGGAAGCCCTCCGGGGCCGCCACCAACTCGCTCGCCGCGCCGCCGCCGCCGTCGTACACGAGGAAGATCGGCTCGAGGTCGGTCCGCGTGGCGGTGAGCAGGGCGAGGCGGTCCGCGATCGGGCCGGCCATCGTGTTCTCGTGGGGCAGGACGATGCCGGCGTCGTCCTCGACGAGGGCCAGGGCACCGAGCAGGCCGCGCTGGACGTGGCCGCCGGGCTCGGCCTCCTCATAGACATAGAGCGCGGCTGCGCTGTCGCGGGTCAGCGCCCCCTCGCGCTCCCAGGCAGAAAGGACGGCGGCCGCCGCGGCGTACCTGCTGCCCGGACGGCCGTCGGTGTCTCGGGGCAGCGTCAGCCGAACCGCGTTGTGCGGGTCCTGGGCGACCAGGGCGAGGCGCTCCTGCTCGTCGATGACGTCGTAGGGCGGGGCGAGGCGCGAGGCCAGCGCTGCCCCTGTCGCGGCGGGGCGCAACGCGCGGAACGGCGCCAGCACGAGGCCGGCTGGGGTCGGCGCAGCGGTGGGAGGCACGCCGGGAGAGTAGGGCGGCCGGCAGGTGAGCAGGAACCGACTGTGCGCGCGTGGGCTGGTGACGTCGGCGGCCTGCGGGGCACTGCCGAACCGTTGGCAACGGCGTACGACGTCGCCCTGCTCGACCTCGACGGCGTGATCTACGTCGGAGCCGAGGCCGTGCCGCACGCCGCGCAGAGCTTGGCGACGGCGCGGGAGCTGGGCCAGCGGTCGGCCTTCGTGACGAACAACGCGCTGCGCACCCCCGACGTCGTCGCCGGACAGCTGCGGGACCTCGGTGTCCCGGCCGAGGCGGTCGACGTCGTCACCAGTGCGCAGGCCGCCGCGAGCGTGCTGTCGGCCCGCCTGCCCGTCGGCAGCCGCGTGCTGCTCGTGGGCGGCGAAGGGCTCCGGGTGGCTCTGCATGACCGCGGGCTGGTGCCGGTGTCGAGCGCCGACGACGACCCCGTTGCCGTGGTGACGGGGCACGACCCACAGATGACGTGGGCGCGGCTGGCGGAGGCTGCCCTCGCGCTCGGCCGTGGGGCCACCTGGATCGCCAGCAACACCGACGCGAACATCCCCAGCCGGCGCGGCCGCCTGCCCGGTGCCGGGTCGGTGGTCGCCCTGCTGAGCACCGCCACCGGGCGGTGCCCGGACGAGGTCGCCGGCAAGCCGCACCCGGCCCTGCACCGCGAATCGGTCGAGCGCACCGGAGCGAGGCGCCCCCTCGTCGTCGGCGACCGGCTCGACACCGACATCGAGGGGGCGCACGCCGGCGGCGCGGCGAGCCTGCTCGTGCTGACCGGCGTGACCGACCCGGGCGACCTGCTGGCGGCGCCCCCGCGGCAGCGGCCCACGCACGTGGCCGCCGACTTGCGCGGCCTGCTGATGCGCCATCCCTGGCCGGACATCAACGCCGCAGCATCCGACGGCGCGGCAGCATCCGACGGCGCCGCAGCGTCCGTCGGCACGGCGCACGCCAGCCGGGACGGACAACGGCTGCTGGTGGCGGGCGAGGACGCCCTCGACCGCCTGCGCGCGGCCTGCGTGCTGGCCTGGGGTGCCGCCGACGCGGGGCGCCCCTGCACCGAGGTGTCCGGGCTGTGACCCCGCCCGGGGGGGTCGGAGACGCTAGAGCAGCGCGCGCAACTTGAGCAGGTCCCGCACGCTCGCGTCGATCTTGACCCGGCCGGTGGCGAGGGCCGAGCCGAACCCTAGGTTCCCCTCCGTCAGCGCGACCAGGTCGTCGCTGCCGACCGTGAGCCGCACCTGGGCGTCCGGACGGCCGGCCCCGGCCACGAGCCGGTGCAGGCCCGCGAGCCCCTCGTCGCACAGGCGCGCCTGCCAGACCGTCGCGAGGTCCGTGACCGTGCAGGAGATCGTGCGGTCGAGCGTGTGCCTGCGCCGGGTGCGGTCGTCGACGTCGGCCAGCCGCTCCGACAGCCGCTCGAGGGCCTCCTCGCAGTCCTCGACGCTCGCCACCCTGCCACCAGCTCCTCGACGTCGGGCTCTCGTGCCGCCCCAGGTGGGCCTCGCGAACGCTATCGCGGCGGCCCGGCGTAGCGTCCCGCCCGTGACCGACGTGCCCGGCCCGCCGCCGGAGTCGGCGCGCCCACCAGCCCTCGATCAGGCCCGCCAGGCACTCCTGGCGGCGCGCGCCCTGCCCGCGGAGGAACAGGTGGGCGCCCTCGACGAGATCCACCGGCTGCTGCAGACGGCGCTCGCGACGGCCGGGCAGGCCACCGCCGCACCGAAGGAGTGACATGGCCCGTCGCGCTCGGCTCGACGCCGAGCTGGTCCGGCGCGGGCTGGCCGCCAGCCGCGAACGGGCGCAGGGGCTCGTGAGTGCTGGGCTCGTCAGCGTGGCGGGGCGCCCGGCGACAAAGTCGGCGACCGCCGTCGCGCCCGACGAACCCGTGACAGTGCGCGCGGATCCCACCGGTCCGGCGTACGCCTCCCGGGGCGCACACAAGCTGGCGCACGCGCTGCACACCTTCGCGCTCGATCTCACCGGCCGCCGCGCGCTGGACGCCGGCGCGAGCACGGGGGGGTTCACCGATGTGCTGCTGCGCGCCGGGGTGGCCCACGTCGTGGCCGCCGACGTGGGCTACGGCCAGCTCGCGTGGGCCTTGCGGACCGACCCCCGCGTCACGGTGCTCGACCGCACCAACGTGCGCTTCCTCACCGAGCTGCCCGGTGGGCCGGTCGACGTCGTGACCGCTGACCTGTCCTTCATCCCCCTCGGCCTGGTCCTGCCTGCTCTCGCCGCGGTAAGCACCCCGGCGGCGGACCTGGTGGTGCTGGTCAAGCCGCAGTTCGAGGTCGGCCGGGCCGCCCTCGGCGATGGGGGAGTGGTCCGCGATCCCAGCGCCCGCGCGGCGGCGGTGCTGCGGGTCGCAGCCCAGGCCGCGGCACTTGGTCTCGGCGGCGCCGGCGTGACGGCGAGCCCGCTCCCGGGGCCGGCCGGCAACGTCGAATACCTGCTGTGGCTGCGCCGGGACGCCGGCCCCCTGCGGCCCGAGGCCGTCGAACGCGCGGTCAGTGCGGGGCCGTCGTGAGGCGGCGCCGGTGATCCGCCGCGAGGTCCTCGTCGTCGCCCACACCGGGCGGGGACGCACCCGCGAGACCGCGCAACGCGCCGTGACACAACTCGCGGCCGCCGGCTTGGAGGTCCGCGTGCTGCCCGACGAGGAGGAGGCGCTGGGTGGCCCACACGTGCACGTCGTCGACGCGGCGCACGCCGCCGCCGGTGCCGAGCTGGCCCTCGTGCTGGGCGGCGACGGGACGCTGCTGCGGGCAGCGGAGCTGGCTCGCGGCACGGGTACGCCGCTGCTCGGCGTCAACCTCGGCCACGTCGGATTCCTCGCCGAGGCGGAGCCCGACGCGATCGACGGGGTCTGCGACAGCCTGCTCGACGGGGCGTGGGAGGTCGAGGAACGCGGCACGGTCGACGTCACCGTCACCGTCACCGGCACGGTGGTGCACGCGACGTGGGCCCTCAACGAGGCGAGCGTCGAAAAGACTGCGCGCATGGTGGAGTGCGCCGTCGGGGTCGACGGTCGCCCCCTCGTCAGCTTCGCGGCCGACGGCGTGATCGTGGCCACCGCCACCGGCTCGACGGCCTACGCCTTCAGCGCCGGCGGCCCCGTGGTGTGGCCCGACGTCGCCGCCCTGCTCGTCGTACCGCTGAACGCGCATGCGCTCTTCGCCCGCCCGCTGGTGGTCTCGCCCGCCTCCACGGTGGCGATCGAGGTGCTGCCAGGGGAGTCGGCCGCGGTGCTGTCCTGCGACGGTCGGCGCACCGTGCCGGTGCCGGCGCGGGCCCGGGTCGAGGTCACCGGCGGGTCGGAGCCGGTGCGCCTCGCGCGCATCCTGGACACCCCGTTCACCGACCGGTTGGTGCGCAAGTTCGGGCTGCCGGTGGAGGGGTGGAGGGGTACGGCGCTCTGAGCCGCGACCCCAGTGCCGGGCGAGCCGCGCCTTGCGCTGACGGTGCCCGGACCTACGCTGCACGGGTGCTCGAGGAGATGCGCATCCGCTCCCTCGGCGTCATCGCCGACGCGGTCCTCGACCTACATCCCGGCTTCACGGTCGTCACGGGCGAGACCGGAGCCGGCAAGACGATGGTGGTGCAGAGCCTGACGTTGCTGGCTGGTGGGCGCGCGGACAGCGGGCTCGTCCGGCCGGGGGAGCCGCGCGCCGTCGTCGAGGGGCGGCTGCGTGGTCTCGACCCGCCCGCGGTGGACCGGGCGCTGGCGGCCGGCGCCGAGCTCGACGACGACGGTGGCCTGCTGGTCAGCCGTGCGGTGACCGCCGAGGGGCGTTCGCGGGCCTACGTCGGGGGGGCGGCCGTGCCCGTGGGCGTCCTGGCCGCCGTCGTCGGCGATGCCGTGACGGTGCACGGCCAGCATGACCAGCAGCGGCTGCTCCGCCCGACCGAGCAGCGCGCGGCGCTCGACCGCTCAGGGGGAGCGGTGCTGGCCGAGGTCGCCGGCACCTACACCGCGCTGTGGCAGCGGTGGCGAGCGGCCGACGAGCAGCTGCGCGAGCTCACCACCAGGGCGCGCGAGCGCGGGCAAGAGGCGGAGGTCCTGCGGCTCGGGCTGGAGCGGGTGGCCGCTGTCGAGGCCCAGCCGGGGGAGGACCAAGCCCTCGCCCGGGAGGCCGAGCGCCTGCGCAACGCGGGGGACCTGCGCGCGGCCGCCGCGGGGGCACACGCGGCCCTGGCCGGCGACCCCCTGGCCGAGGGTGACTCCCCGGACGTGCAGGTGCTCCTCGCCGGCGCGCGCCGGGCGCTCGGCACCGCCGCCGCGCACGACCAGGAGCTCGAGGGGCTCGGGCGCCGGGTCGCGGAGCTCGCCTATCTCGCCGCGGACGCCGCGGCCGACCTCTCGGCCTACGCCGCGTCCATTGAGGACGACCCCCTGCGGCTCGCGGCGGTCGAGGAGCGGCGGGCAGCGCTGTCGGCGTTGGCCAGGTCCTATGGCCCGGGGCTCGACGACGTCGCTGCGTGGGCCCAGGCGGCTGCCGTCCGGCTCGCGGAGCTCGACGGCGACGACGACCGCCGCGACGACCTCGTGGTCGAGGTCGAGGCGCTGGCCGGCGGCCTCGGGGCCGCGGCCGTCGCCCTGCGCGCCGCGCGCGTCGCCGCCGCGACCGTGCTCGCCGAGGCTGTCGGTGTCGAGCTCGCGGCGCTGGCGATGCCGCACGCGCGGGTCACCGTCACGGTGACGCCGACGGCGCCGGGCCCCGACGGTGCCGACGACGTGGAGCTGCTGCTCGCCCCCCACCCCGGCGCCCCGGCCCGCCCCCTGGCCCGCGGCGCCAGCGGTGGTGAGCTGAGCCGCGTGATGCTGGCGCTCGAGGTCGTCTGCCTCGGCCCCGACTCCGCCGGCACGCTGGTCTTCGACGAGGTCGACGCGGGGGTCGGTGGGCGCGCGGCCGTCGAGGTCGGGCGGCGGCTGGCACGGCTCGCCAGCGGCCACCAGGTCGTCTGCGTCACCCACCTGCCGCAGGTAGCCGCCTTCGCCGACCGGCACCTCCGGGTCGTCAAGAGTGACGACGGGACCGTGACCGAGAGCGGCGTCGAGCTCCTTGGCGATGTCGACCGCGTGCGCGAGCTGTCGCGCATGCTCGCCGGGCTCGACGACAGCGAACTGGCGCGGGGTCACGCCGAGGAACTGCTGGCGGCAGCCGCGGAGGCACGCCGAGGCTGAGGTCCGCCCGAGGTCCGGCCGAGGGCCGCCCACGGGTATGCCCGCCCGCGTGTCGCTGCCGACGATGGTGGCCCAGCGGAGCACTCTCGGAGGATGCGCGTCCTGATCGCCCGCCGCCGGTCCCGACCGGACGAGCCCGGCGTCATCGGCCTCGCCCGGGTGGACCGCAGCACCGCCGCGCTGGCGGGCCGGCTGCGGGCCGGCGAAGTCGCCGTGCTGGACCACCTCGACCTCGACCGGGCGAGCGCCGAGCGGCTGCTCGACCGTGGCGTCGCAGCCGTCGTCAACTGCGCGCCGAGTCTGTCGGGGCGCCACCCGGCGCTCGGCGCCGCCCTGCTCGTGGACGCCGGGGTGCCGCTGCTCGACGGCGTCGGCGCCGCCGTCCTCGGCAGCGTCCGCGACGGGCAGCGCGTGCGTCTCGACCTCGATGCCGGGCTCCTCTGGCTCGACGACGACCTGCTCGCCAGCGGCACGGTGCAGACCTGCGCGTCCCTGGGCGTGGCGCAGGAGACCTCCCGCCACGAGCTCGCCCGATGCCTCGACACCCTGGTCGCCGACGCCGCTGACCTGCTCGAGCGCGAGTCCGGTCTGCTGCTCGACGGCCCCGCCGAGGTGCCTTCCGCGCTCGCCTCCGGACGCCCGGCCCTGCTCCTGTCCGCCGACCCGCGGGCCGGCACCGATCTCGCCCGGCTCCGCCGTTGGTGCCGCGCCGTGCGCCCTGTCGTCGTGGCGGTCGGCGGGGGGGCCGGAGCCGCCGCGGAGGCAGGGCTCATGGTGGACGTGCTCGTCGGCGACCTCGACGGCGTGCCGGAGCGGGACCTGCACGCCGCCGGCGAGGTCGTCGCGTCCACGACGGCTGCGGTGGCGCGGGCGGAGGCGGCTGGCAGGCCGGTGCTGCACCTGCCCAGCGCGCTGCCGCCCCTGGCGCTCGCGCTCGCGGTCGTGGCCGGCGGTGCCGCGCCCGTCGTCGTCGCGGCGGGGCTCCCCGGCGGTCTCGACGAACTCCTCGACGGTGGTCGTGGTGAGGCGGCCGCCTCGGTGCTCGCGAGGCTGCGCCTGCAGGGCCGGCTCGTCGACGCGGACGCTGTCGTCGCGCTGCACGCCGCCGGCGGATTGCGCACCGGGCGAGGCGGGAGCACAACGCTGGCCGCCCTGCTCGTCGTCCTCGCCGCGGTCGTAGCCGCGCTCGCCGTGCTCGTCGTCTCCGCACCCGGCCAGGCGCTCGTGCACCGGCTCGCGCCGGGGCTGGCGCTGCCGTGACGGCGACCCGGTGAGCGCCCGGCCGGGGCCCAGCCTGCGCGCGCACGTCGCCTCCCTCGTCGCGGTCTTCCTCGCCCTCGCGATCGGCGTCCTCGTGGGTGGGGAGGTGTTGCACGCGACGGTCGTGCACGACCTGCGCACGCAGGCCGGCGTCGCCCACGACGACGCAGCCGATGCGCGTCGGACGGCCGAGGCGGACCGCGCCGCGCGCCGCCGGGCCGAGTCGTTCAGCGCCGCCGCCGGCCCGCGGCTGCTGGCCGGCGCCCTGACCGGGGCCACGGTGCTGCTCGTCAGCATCCCCGGCACAGCCGCCGACGACCGCAACCGGCTGGCGGCGGGGCTGCGCACGGCAGGCGCGTCGCTGGTGGGTGACGTGCGGCTCGGTCCGGTCGCGACCGACCCCGATGCCTCCGCCCTGCTCACCGACGTCGCCTCCCGGCTCCGGCCGGCGACCGTGACCGTGCACACCGAGCCCGGGCAGCAGCTGGCGGACGTGGTCGCCGCCGCGAGCACCACCGGCGGGGCCACGGGGGGTACGTCGGGCGACGGCGCCCGGCTCGTGCCGACCTTGCGAGGCGCGCGGCTGCTCGAACCGGGCAGCCGCGTCGACTCCCGCGCCGACCTCGTCGTGCTGCTCGTCCCCGGCGGCGTGGCCCGCGGGAGCCAGACCGCCCTGCTGCTCGACCTCGCCCGGTCTTGCTCCGCCCGCGCCGCTGCCGTCATCGTCGCCGGGCCCGCCGGCTCCGCCGCCGCCGGCGGGGTCCTCGCGGCCCTGCGCCGGGACCCCCTGCAGACCAGCGTCAGCAGCGCGGACGGCATCGACACCGCCGAGGGGCCGACCGTGGCCACCCTCGCGCTGGCCGAACGGCGCGGCGGCCGCACCGGCCACTACGGCACCGGGCCCGGAGCGACCGCGGTCCTTCCGCCGACCCCGACGCCCCGGGCGACGGCGCCGGCCGGCGCCGTACCCTCCGGCTCCGCCACGCCGCCGGCCACTGTCGTCGGCGGCGCGCCCCCGCCGTAGGATCGAGTTCCGTGGACGACCTCGGGCTCCGCCCGGTCGACACCCCACGGAGAGGCTGACCTCGTGGTCGAGACCCGGGCGGGCGACCAGCGCCCCGGCGAGCCGCGGCGGGGCCGCGGGCACGTCACCACCCACGTGTTCGTCACCGGCGGCGTCGCCTCGAGCCTCGGGAAGGGCCTGACCGCCTCGAGCCTCGGGCGGCTGCTCACCGCGCGCGGCCTGCGGGTGACGATGCAGAAGCTCGACCCTTATCTCAATGTCGACCCCGGCACCATGAACCCCTTCCAGCACGGCGAGGTCTTCGTCACCGACGACGGCGCGGAGACCGACCTCGACGTCGGGCACTACGAGCGCTTCCTCGACCGGTCGCTGTCGGCCAGTGCCAACGTGACCACCGGGCAGGTCTACAGCGCGGTGATCGCCCGGGAACGCCGCGGGGAATACCTCGGGGACACGGTGCAGGTCGTCCCGCACATCACCGACGAGATCAAGGCCCGCATCTTCGCGATGGCCACCGGCGATGGGGACGCCGAGGTCATCGACGTCGTCATCACCGAGGTCGGCGGCACAGTCGGCGACATCGAGTCACTGCCCTATCTCGAGGCCATCCGCCAGGTCCGCCAGGACGTGGGCCGGGACAACTGCTTCTTCCTGCACGTCAGCCTGGTGCCCTACCTCGCCCCGAGCGGCGAGCTCAAGACCAAGCCCACCCAGCACTCCGTCGCCCAACTGCGCAACATCGGCATCCAGCCGGACGCGATCGTCTGCCGCAGCGACCGGGAGCTTCCCGAGTCGCTCAAGCGCAAGATCGCGCTGTCCTGCGACGTCGACACCGACGCGGTCGCCGCGTGCCCGGACGCCCCGTCGATCTATGACATCCCCCGGGTGCTGCACGCCGAAGGGCTCGACGCCTACGTCGTCCGCCGCCTCGGCCTGCCCTTCCGCGACGTGGATTGGCGCGATTGGGACGAGCTGCTCCGCCGGGTGCACTCGCCCGAGCACACGGTCACCATCGCCGTGGTCGGCAAGTACGTCGACCTGCCGGATGCCTATCTCTCCGTGACCGAGGCGTTGCGGGCCGGGGGCTTCTCCCAGGACGCGCGCGTCGACCTGCGGTGGGTGCCGAGCGACGAGTGCTCCTCGCCCGAGGCCACGGTGCGGGCGCTCGACGGCGTCGACGGCGTGCTGGTCCCCGGCGGGTTCGGTGTGCGGGGGATCGAGGGGAAGATCGCCGCGCTGAAGTGGGCGCGTGAGACGAGGGTGCCCGCGCTCGGGATCTGCCTCGGCCTGCAGTGCATGGTCATCGAAGCCGCGCGTGGGTTGGCGGGGCTCGAGGACGCCAACTCCCTGGAGTTCGACCCCGACACGCAGCATCCCGTCGTGGCGACCATGGCCGACCAGGTCGACATCGTCGCGGGAGAGGGTGATCTGGGCGGCACGATGCGGCTGGGCCTCTATCCCACGGCGCTGCTTCCGGGGTCGCTCGCGGCGCGGCTCTACGGCGACACCGCTCGCGGCGGCCGGGTGGACGAACGGCACCGGCACCGCTACGAGGTCGCCAACGCCTACCGCGACCGGCTCACCGCCGGCGGGTTGGTCTTCTCGGGGCTGTCGCCGGACGGCGCGCTGGTCGAGGTGGCCGAGCTCCCGCGCAGCGCCCACCCGTTCTACATCGGCACGCAGGCCCATCCCGAGTTCCGATCCCGGCCGACGAGGGCGCACCCGCTGTTCGCCGGCCTGGTGGCGGCCGCCCGCGTGCACCACGAGCACCGCGTCGGCCGCCTCCCGCTCGACCTGAGCCCGACGCCGGTCGCGCCGGTCGCGGTGCCGAGCGCGCCGGCGGCACAGACGCCCGCCGCCGGCTCGACGGCCCCGCCCGTCGTACCGGCCCCCGCGCTCAGCCGGTGATCGACCAGCACGCCAGCCCCGGCCCCGGCGAAGCTGGTGACTACGCCGTCCTCGGCAGTCGCGCCGTGCACGCCGGACACGTCTTCGACGTGGTCGTCGATCGGGTGCGGATGCCGTCGGGAGACGTCCGCGAGCGCGACGTGGTGCGCCACCCCGGGGCGGTCGGCGTGGTCGCCCTCGACGCGGCCGGGCAGGTGCTGCTGATCCGCCAATACCGGCACGCCGTCGGCCGGCACCTCCTCGAGCTCCCGGCCGGCGTCCTCGACGTCGACGGGGAACCCGGCTCCCGCGCGGCGGCCCGGGAGCTCGCGGAAGAGGTCGGGTTGGTGGCATCGCGCTGGGATCTCCTCGTCGAGGCCTACTCCTCCTCGGGGATGAGCGACGAGGCGGTCCGTGTCTTCCTGGCGCGCGACGTCGCCGCGGCCGCCGACACCGGTTACGAGCGCGTCGACGAGGAGGCCGAGATCTCCCCCCGCTGGGTCCCGCTCGACGAGGCCGTCTCGATGGTCCAGAGGGGCGAGGTCACGAACGCGCTCTGCGTGATGGGACTGCTTGCCGCCGCGCGCGCACGCGACGGTGGCTGGACCGGGTTGCGGCCCGTCACCACTCGCTGGGAAGGGCGCCCGACGCACACCGGGTGACGGATCGCCGCGCCTCCCTAGGTGACTGGTGTGAAGCGGCCCGTTCTGTTGATCCGGTGACGAAGGACGGCCGGCTCAGGGGGCTCACGGGTGTTCAGAGCGGGCGGCCGCGTCCGGACCTGGGGGCT
>JAABUT010003381.1_pt1 | contig 13788 bp, 13 predicted proteins | sample 5559281 | NCBI WGS metagenome assembly JAABUT01 (sample SAMN10711880, study PRJNA513359) | rock metagenome | isolation source: Antarctica rocks | place: Antarctica: Victoria Land, Ricker Hills nord | collected 2016-01-04
CAGCGTGTCGTTCATCGGTCGCTCCTCCACGAATGGTCGGTCTCAGCAACCCCATTCTCGGCTTGCGCGCCGATGAACGCCAACTAGCAATCAGGGTAGGAGACTGACCATGCAGATCATATTGACATCACCGGCAACGGCACGAGAGGAGGGGTGAGATGGCAGGTATCGTGCTGGTCGCCGCATTCGTGAGCGTCTACAGCGGCATGTTCCTCACCTGCGTCTTCATGGCCTGCGTGGCGGAGCGCGAATGCTATCCCCTCACCGCCCCGGTCGCACACCCGGCGCGGCAGCGGCAAACCGCCCCCCCGGTCGGCCTCGTTTTCACCGTGACAGGTACGCCGCGTGCGTTCGTCCCGCACGTCGCACATTGAGGAGGTTCCCATGTCGGCACAGCGACCGATGTACGCACTCATCGCCGGTTTGACCCTCAGCTCCGCCCTCGCAGCGGCAATGGTATTCGCGGTCCGCAATCTCGCGCCCCGCTATGCCATGGTCGCCGAGGCGCTCATCCCCGCACTCCTCGTCATGGTCTTCGCCGGTTGCGTGATTGTCATGGTGTTCGGGGGACGTGGGGCACCGCGTCGCGATGACGGACGGCAGTTGAACAATCCAAGCGGCACCCACGCGACGTAGTAGTGATCGGTAACAGGGAATATCAACTGTTGATATTCTCACAGATAGTCGAACTGGAGTAAGTTGATGACATCACGCTGGAAACTCTTCGTTGTCATGCTGGGTATGATGGCGCTCGCGGTCAGCACCCTCACCACGGTCGCTGCAGCGGATGGCCCGGACTTCACCAAGTTCGGCTACACGGTCGCCAAGACGATGGATGTCACCCCCGATCAGACAGTGACGATCACCGACGGTGACCAGTCCGTCCTCATCAAGCCCGGCACGTTCGATAACCCCGTCACCTTCGAATTGCTGACAAGTCAGCCGAGCGCGTGGAAGGACGCGGTGAAGGACCGCACCGTCCGCGCGGCGTTCGCCTTCCGCATCACCGATAAGACGACGAAGGCGATCCTCGCAGGCTCGAAGATTCCGGTTGTCTACAGCTACAGCGGCAAGGACGCGCAGAGCACGGACACGATCTTCAACACGACACCCTCCACGCCTCCCGTAGCCTCCCAGAACCCGATCCCCACGACCTTCACGGACAGCAAGGTGACCCACCCCTTCAACATCGCGGTCGTCGGTTGGATCGTCGTCTCCGCGCCCACGAGCGCCGCCGCCGGTAGCCCCGCTGCGGCCGCTCCGTCTGCGGCAGCGCCGGTCGCGACGGGCACGGGCGGCGGCACGACCGCCTCCGCGCCGACGACGCTCCCCAAGACGGGCGTCGAGCGTTCGACGGGACCGGCCCCGCTGCCGCTCGTCGCACTCGGCGGTGGCGCGCTGCTGCTCGTCGGTGGCCTGTTCGTGATGCGCCGACGCACCGCGTCCTCGCGGGCCTGAGCGTCGCCACATAGGGGGAAGGGCGGCATCTGCGCTGCCCTTCCCCTGTCCTTCGCCCGCACCTGATGGGCGGAACCCGCGATCAAGCGACCGTACCAATCGTGAGGCGACACACCGCGTGGCGTGTTGTCCACCCATGCGACTGATCGTCTCCGATCGGCGGCAAAGGAAGCGTACCGGATGAGTTCTCCCCATGCCCGTTCCTATTCGTCACTGCACACCGTCTCGCGTCGTCAGATGCTGCAGGGGGCGGCTGCCCTCGCCGCGACGCTGATCGCCACCGCCTGTGGTGGCGCGGAGAAGGCCGTGACGCAGACCGCCGGCGCACAAATCGCCACGAAACCCGCTGCTGCCGCCTCAGTAACGAGCGGGACCGCTGCCGCAGGCTCACCGGGCGGGACCGCCCCCGCCCCGACACTCCCCGCCAATGCGACACCGAACGCGCTCGCTGCCGCCCCATCGCCCGGTGCGACGCCCACCGCCGGCCCGGTGATCGGCAGCGCGGCAGCGCTTCCCTCGCCCGGCCCCGCCGAACTGGCCGCCTTCAACAAGGATCCGGAAATGAAAGTGCTGGACGCCGTGGATTGGGAGGCGTCCACCACCGCGCTCCAGCCATTCACCACGCCCACCAAGTCGTTCTTCGTCCGCTCCCACTACCCCTTCCCGACCGTCAAACAGGAAGAATGGAAACTGACGATTGCCGGCCTCGTGGACAAGGAGGTGACGCTCACCTACGACCAGTTAACGAAGATGCCGTCAAAGAAACTGACGGCGTGGATCGAGTGCGCGGGTGATGGTCGGGGCCGCTTCAAGCCGATGGCGAGCGGCGGGCAGTGGCAGATCGGTGCCGTCTCGAACGCCGAGTGGGTCGGCGTGCCGCTCAACGACGTGCTCGCGATGGCGGGGCCGAAGAGCGGCGCGGTGGACATTGTCTGCGGCGGCGCGGGGAACAGCCAGTGGGCGCGCGGCCTGTCGCTCGCCAAGGCGAAGGACCCGGACACGATGCTCGTCTGGCAGATGAACGGCGAGCCGCTGCGCGTCGAGCAGGGTTTCCCGGTGCGTCTGCTCGTACCCGGCTACCCCGGCGTTGCGCAGGTCAAGTGGATCACGAACATCACCCTGATCGACAAGCCGTACGACGGCTACTTCAACACGACGCTCTACACCTTCATCACCGCCGACGGCAAGAATCTCGGCCAACTGACGACGATGCCGGTGAAGTCCATCATCACCTCGCTCGCACCGAACGCGGGCGTCAAGAGCGGCATGCAGACGGTCTCCGGCAAGGCATGGAGCGGCACCGGCGGCGGCATCACCAAGGTCGAGGTCTCGGCGGACGGCGGTAAGACGTGGAACGCGGCGAAGATCGCGCAGCAGGCGGGGCAGTGGAGTTGGTACGCCTTCGAGTACGCCTGGGACGCGAAGGACGGCAGTGCGACGCTAACCTCGCGCGCGACGGACGCGAAGGGCAACGTCCAGCCGGAGATCCCGCCGTTCAACAAAAACGGCTACCAGTACAACGGCTGGTGGATGGTGCCGGTGACGGTCGGCGCCCAGGCCGCAGCGGCGAGCACCGCCGTTCCCGCTCCTGCGGGCGCCACAACCGTAGCGAACGCGCCCGCGACGGGCGGCAATGCCGTGAATGTTAACTTGAAGGACTTCGCGATCGCGCTGGACAAGTCAAGCGTGTCGGCGGGCAGTGTGACATTCACGATCAAGAACGATGGACCCTCGCCGCACAACCTCGCCTTCCCGGACCTGAAGAAGGTGAGCGAGACGATTGATACCGGAGCGACGACGAAGCTGACGGTGGATCTGAAGACGGGGACGTACGCCTACATCTGCGATGTGGCGGGGCACGAGCAACTCGGCATGAAGGGCACCCTCACCGTTAAGTGATGCAGCGCCGAACGTGCGTATACGCGGCTTGTCTCTGCGGAGGGCGTCGAGCGATAGCAGATCGTCTCGGTGCACCCCCGCTTCTGTGATCGCTACCCAAAGATCGGCGTTGTCCCCTGATTGATGATGACGCGGGCATTATACGCGCCCGCGCCCGCCGCGTCCCCCTGCACGATCAGCGCGTCGCCCGCCTTGATGTCAGTAATCGCGCCCGGTTGCAGCGTGCGGATCGTCGTGCTCCCGCTCGTGGCGGCGGTGATCGTCGCGCCATCGAAGCCTTGCAGCGTGACCGTCGCGCCATCGATCTTCGTGATCCGTCCCACCGGCCCCGACGAGTTGCCGGGCGATGCCGCACCCGGTGCACCACCCGTCGCCCCACTGGGGATGAGGCCCGTCGGGGGCGTCGCGCCGACGCTGATGATCGACTTGGCGGCGTACGTGCCGTCGCTCCCTTTATCGCCCTGCACGGTGGCGAAGTCACCCGCCTTCAGTTCCTTCACCGTGCCCGTCGCGAATGTCTGCACCACGGTCGTCGCGGTCGTATTTACCGTCACGTTCGCGTTGTTGGCGCCCTGGAGGATGATTACCCCATTGTCGATCTTCGTCGCCTTGCCCGTGACGCCGCCCTGATTCCGCTGACCGCCCGCGTTCCCGGCGACCGCGCTGCCACTACCTGCCTGACCCGTCGCGTTACCCTGCCCACCGAACCCGCCCGCGCCCGGCGCGCCCCCCGCTGAGACCGCGCGCGTCGGGAAGGCGCCCCGGTCGGCGGACGCCGCGTTGCTCCCGGCGTTCACGCCACGGTTGTAGCCATAGAACCACGTCCCGATCACCGCCACGACGACGATGACGACGCCAACAATAGCAAGCCCACGCCGACGCATGCTTCCCTACCCTCTCTCGCTGTCTGTCACTCGTATCGCGGTGCGCCAACCCGCGTGAGCCGGGGCACCCGCCGCGCATGATCGACGCCGAAAACCAAAACGGTAACGGTCGCGAACGCGACGGCTAAGGGTAGCATGTTTTGCCCGAAGAATATGGTGAGAACAGTACATAGTTGCGCGGTGATCGGGTGGCGAGCATGGCGCATTGGTTGGCAGCGTTCATCGTCTTCACCAGCGGCAAGGTTCGTGCGAGTGAGATGAGCGGATGTGTCCACCGATAGAGAAAGGAACGCAGCATGACCGAAACGAAACAGCAAGCCGCCACGCGGGAGAAACTCGTCCATGGGTTGCAGGAGGACCTCGCGCGCGAGTACAAGGCGATCATCCAGTACGTCATCTTCAGTCAGAAACTCGACGGCGCGCGCTACATGGACATCGCGAGCGAGTTGGAGACGCACGCCCATGAGGAACTGGACCACGCGATCGCGGTGGCGCGACAGTTGGATTACTACGGAGCGTACCCCGTCCACGAACCCAAACCGGTGCAGGTATCGGAGGAGAACGAGGACATGCTCTGGTTCGACCTGCAGGCCGAGGATGAGACGGTGGCCAACTACCGCGTGCGAATTCGGCAGGCGCAGGAACTGGAGGAGTACGCGCTCGCGGAGGTGCTGCAAGGGATCGTGCAGCAGGAGCAGGACCACCAGATCGAGTTGGCGAGCGCACTGGGCGTCGTGCCGGACCCGCGACAGCGCGCGGGACAGGGGCCGGGCAGCAAAAAGTCATCCTGACCGCAGCCGAATACTCGGTGATTGGCGCGATGCGCCGTTGATGATGGCGAGGGGAAACCCGTTGCAAGGGGCGACACACAAAGCGGTGCCCGCCCCCTTGTGGTGCGGACGCCTGTTTTGCGGGGGATTGGGAATATGTCACCCCGTGTCTGTTGTTGCCAATGATGGCGAAACATTTCGTACATAGTTGATGGTTGGAGGTCACGATGACAACGATGATCCACGAAGGCGTCCGCTTCGGGGAGCGCTCGCCCGATTGGCGCCTGCCGCGCCTCGATGGCGGCGAACTCGGTCCGGCATCGCTCCGGGGCACGAAGACGCTCTACTTCTTCTGGGCGAGTTGGTGACGCTGCCGGGAGCAACTGCCCGGGTGGCAGCAATTCGTCGAGCGCAACGCCGACAAGGACTTCCAGTTCGTCTCCGTCGCGGTGGATACGCAGGGCGTGGAAGCCGCACGCCCATGGGCGGAGCGGGCAGGGGCGACCTTTCCGACCGTCGTCGATCGCGACAACGCCCTCGCGGCGATCTACGACTACAAACTGATTCCCAACGGCATCTTCCTCGATGAGCGGGGGATCATCCGGTACCGTAAGTTTGGCGGTTTCAATGTCGAGAACGCGGCGGATGTCGCGGCGGTCCAGCGGCTGATCGATGGCGAGGTCGAGCAGATCGAATTCGACGCGAAGGACGCACCGTATCATCTCGGCGAGACCGAACGCGCGCTCGTGGACACCCGGATGCGACTCGGCGCGGAACTCTTCGCGCGCGGGGTGCGAGACGGGGCGGTCGCGGAATGGACACAGGCGCTGCATCTCGACCCAGAGAATCTGACGATCCGCAAGCAAATTTGGATGGCGAAGTACCCGGAGAAGTTCCACCCGACGATCGATTTCGACTGGCAAAAAGGGCAACTCGCCCGCGAGCGCGAAGACGAGATGGCGCAAGGGATCTGCGGCCCGGATGGCTGCCCGTTGCCACAGCGGATGTAACGGTCGCACCTGCTCATTCCCCTGACGGATGCGCTGCCCGTCTTCGGGCAGCGCACCGAATCGGCTTCCCTTTCCTCTATCAGGGTATACGTGTTCTCGCCATGCTGGGGAGAGAGAAGCCAGAAGCCAGAAGCCGGAGGGGAGAAGGCCGGAAGCACGATACCAACTATTTGTGCTATTGCATGGGCTTCTCACTCCCATCTTCTGGCTTCCGGCTTTCGGCTTCCGGCTTCTAAAGAGTCTCCTCAGTCCTGAGACAAGCGAGCACATCCCCGTGGAGAGCAGTATCCCGCGCGGAGATAATGCCGCCGCGCACGCGCTCGTGCCGACGAAGGAAGTGATGGGTGTGCCCGAAGAGATCGGTGAGCGCCCCACCCGCCTCCCGGACGATGAGGTCGGTGGCGCAGAGGTCCCACGGGTAGCCGCCGGCGTTGAGGCCGTTCGCGATCCAGCCGATGTATGCGTCGAACATCGTGTCGAGCACCTGCGGTCGGAAGCCGAAGTTCGGGCCGGTGTGCGTCAGGCGGGCCGGGTCGCCCATCCAGCGTGGCGGTCCGGTCGTCAGAGTGCGGAAGGAGCCGGGCGTCACGCCGATGCGCGCCGACGCGAACGGGACGGTGGGGAAGTGGAGCGGCATCGTCGCACCGCCGCGCGTGATCGTTGCGCCCTCGCCCGCGACTGCGGCATACAGTTCGTCCGTCGCCGGGTGGTAGATCGCGCCGACGCGCGGGCGACCCGCCACTTCGAGCGCGACCATCACGGCGAATGTCGGCTCCCGCCGCACGAAGTTGGCGGTGCCGTCGAGTGGGTCGATGATCCAGCAGCGCGGGGCGTCGTCGATCGCCGCGTCCGGGGCAACCTCCTCCGAGAGGCTCGCGTCGTCGGGGAAGGCGGCGCGCAGACGCTCCATCAGGATGGTGTTCGCGGCGAGATCGGCGTCCGTGACGGGGCTTTCGTCCACCTTTGTATACACTTTCGCGCCGTTGACGAAGTGGTGCATGATTGCCGCGCCCGCCTCCCGAACCGCCCTGGCGAGCACGGCAGATTCCCGCTCATACTTGTACTTGTCTGCCATCATCGCACCGCCTCGTTCATCACATCGATCACGCTGATCTCCTCGTGGTATCGCCATTGCCGCTGCTCCGGACACAGGGTGGACATCATCGTAGCAGCATCCCACCGTACCGACGACCCGATGAACGCCGTACCGCATCAGGGCTGTCCGAAGGGCCAGTGGGTAAACCCGCCTTTTGTCCGGTGCGGTGCGGGCGCGCGGCTCGCATACTACGAACAGGTCCGGCGGGGCGGTTCGCGGAACCGTTCCGATGCCGGGAACGTCAGGAAGGACATGGCGCGGGTACCCGAACATCGTCAACGCCGTCTCGTACTTCGATCCCCGCTACTGCGGCGACGGTCGCGTCTCCATCGTGCCGGACAAGGACGGCAACCTGATTAACGTCTGCAAGACGACAGGTGCCCGCATCTTCCCCGTCTATGGTGGCTATCCCTACGGCTATCAATACTACCGGTAACGCCTGACCGCGCACACGCACATCACCCAGCCGACACCCCTTCCCGCACGAGTGGGAATGGGCATTTTTGCGCGCCTTTGCGAACGTACGACAGCGCACCCATAACATCGGTGCTGGTCTATACGTTGACTATAATGTAATGTATGACTTCGGGACTGTAATCTCCGATTCAGGGGACGACGCCAGAGAGGCGGCGGCGAGTATGCTGGACAAGAACCATTTTCAGGTGGGCGCTGCGCCCATCGCCGACGCGCTTTTTCTGCTTGAACCGGACGGCGACAGCTTCCGTTGCGCGCACGTTGACGCCGCATACACCATATTGACCGGCTTCGCCCCATCGGAGGTGACCGGCAAGCGGCTGAGTGACTTCCTCCCCACTGAGCAGGGCGCGCTGCTGGCGCGGAAGTGCCATGAGGCGGTCGCGGCGTGCGCCTCCGTCAGTTACGAGGAGCGTGTCAGCACACCCGAGCGCGAGGTGACGGTGATCACTCGCCTGATCCCGCAGATGGACGCGGACGGTGCGTGCACCCGGCTGATCGGCACGATGACGGACATCACCGAGCGTCGGCACGCCGCGCACGTCGTGCAGGAGACGGCGGAGCAGTACCGCCTCCTGTTCGAGGGCAACCCGAACCCGATGTGGGTCTACGACCGCGAAACCCTGCGCTTTCTCGCCGTCAACGACGCCGCGATCGCGCATTACGGCTACCGTAGCGACGAATTCCTCCAGATGACCCTCCGGGATATTCGCCCTACGGAGGATGTCGATCTCCTCCTGGGCCAGATCACCCAGCGTGCGCAAGGCCGCGCCGTGAGCGAGTGGCGGCACCGCAAGCAGGACGGCACGATCATCTTCGTGGAAACGTTCTCCAACGGCCTCTTCTTCGGCGGCAAGCAGGCGCGGCTTGTGCTCGTCAACGACGTGACGGAACGCAAGCGGACGGAGGATGCGCTTCGGGTATCCGAGTTGCGCTACCGCTCACTCACCCAGTCCGCGAATGATGCGATTATCACGACGGATAGCAGCGGCGCCATCATCTTCTGGAATACCGCCGCGCAGGTGATCTTCGGGTACGGAGAAGCGGACATTCTCGGCGCATCGCTCACCGAATTGATGCCGACGCGATACCGTGAACCACATATGCGGGGAGTTGCGCGCGTGAACGCCGGTGGCGAGTCGCCTGTAATTGGCCAGACCGTCGAGCTGCACGGGCTGCGGCGAGACGGCAGCGAGTTCCCGCTGGAACTCTCCCTCGGCACGTGGCAATCGCACGATGGCGTCTTCTATAGCGCCATCGTCCGGGACATCACCGAACGCAAGCAGGCGGAGGCGGACCTTCACGCCGCGAAGGAGACGGCGGACACGGCGAACCGCGCCAAGAGCCAGTTCCTCGCGAACATGAGCCATGAGATTCGCACGCCGATGAACGGCGTGATCGGCATGACCGGCCTGCTCCTTGACACCCCGCTCACAGCGGAGCAGCGGGAATACGCGGAGACGATCCGCACGAGCGGCGACGCCCTCCTGACGATCATCAACGACATCCTCGACTTCTCCAAGATCGAGTCCGGCAACCTCGACCTCGAGGAGCAGCCCTTCGACCTGCGCGTCTGCGTGGAGGACGCGCTGGACCTGCTCGCCTCCCGCGCCGCCGAGAAGGGTCTCGATCTCGCGTACCTGATCGACGACGGCGTGCCGAGCACGCTCGTGGGCGACGTGACGCGCCTGCGGCAGGTGCTCGTCAACCTCGTCGGCAACGCGATCAAGTTCACCGAAACGGGCGAAGTCGTCGTCTCCGTCGCCGCCGGTGCAGCGGCAAACACGCGGCATGAGGTGCGGTTCGCCGTGCGAGACACGGGTATCGGCATCCCGCCGGACCGGATGGATCGGCTCTTCAAGTCCTTCAGCCAGGTGGACGCATCGACGACGCGCACTCACGGCGGCACCGGCCTCGGCCTCGCGATCAGCAAGCGCCTGTCGGAGATGATGGGCGGGGTGATGTGGGTCGAGAGCGCACCGGGCGAAGGCTCCACCTTCTCCTTCACCATCGTCGCCGCCTCCATGCCGACGCAGACGCGCATCTGGCAGCGGAGCGCGCAGCCGTCGCTCACGGGGCGGCGCATCCTGATCGTGGACGACAACGAGACGAACCGGCGCATCCTCACGCTACAAGCGCAGAACTGGGGGATGCGGGCGCGGAGCGCGGCGAACGGCGCGGAGGCGCTCGAATGGGTTGAGCGGGGCGATCCCTTCGACGTGGCGATCCTCGACATGCAAATGCCCAATATGGACGGCATCGCGCTCGCCACCGCGATCCGCGCCCACCGCGACGCGCGCGCCCTGCCCCTCGTGATGCTCACCTCGATGGGCCGACGGGAGCAGGGCGATCAGGCGACGGCGGTGGCATTCGCGGCCTTCCTCTCCAAGCCCATTAAGCAGTCGCAACTGCACGATGTGCTGATGGGCATCTTCGACACGATGCCGCGCAAGAGCGCCCCGGCCGTCGCGCCGCAGCAACTCGACCCACACCTCGCGGCGCGCATGCCCCTGCGCATCCTCGTCGCCGAGGACAACATGGTGAACCAGAAACTCGCCGTGCAGCTGCTCGGCAAGATGGGCTACCGGCCCGATGTCGCGGGGAACGGACTGGAGGCGATCCAGGCGCTGGAACGGCAGCCGTACGACGTGATCCTGATGGACGTGCAGATGCCGGAGATGGACGGGTTGGAGGCGACCCGACGCATCTGCCAACGGTGGCCGCGCGCCGACCGCCCCGCGATCATCGCAATGACCGCCGACGCGATGCAGGGCGACCGCGAGAAATGCATTGACGCGGGGATGGACGATTACGTCACGAAGCCTGTGCAGATCGCGGCGCTCGTCGGGGCGCTCACACGGGCCGCGCGAACCGGCGCGGGCATGGACACGCCGACGGTCGCTCCACTGGACTCAGGGGACGCGACTGCGGCCACTCTCGACGCCGCAGTCTTCAACGACATACGCTCCATGGTTGGCGACGATGGCCTCGGCGGGCTGATCGAATGCTTCCTCGATGACGCGCCCCATTTGCTGAACGCGATGCGCGCCGCTCTGGCAGGGAACGATGCGCCCGCGCTCCAGATGGCGGCGCACACGATGAAATCGACGAGCGCCCTCTTCGGCGCGACCGCGCTCGCCGCCCTTTGCGAGACATTGGAGCGCGCGAGTGCCGTGGACACGCCCGGCGACGCGCAGGAACAGATTGCCCGAATCGAGCGCGCCTACGCGGATGTCTCCCGCGCAATGCAACGGCTAATCACAGCAAACAGCAGCGGGTTGATCGCGACGGCGTAGCACAAACGCAGGGGCTACCACCCCCCCGCCATGATGCGCGTTTACTTCTTGATCTGCCAGTACGCGATATTCCAGGTCGTCCAATCCCACGGGGTCGGGTTCGTGTTGATGAGATCGGCACGACGGCCGTTGACCGACGCGCGATCCACCACCGGGATATCGACGTTGTTGCCGACGATGAAATCGTTCATCTGCACCTGCAACTGCGCCCGCTTCTCGGGGTTCCGCTCGGCGCGCAACTGATCGAGCATCGCGTCGAACTTCGAGTCGCTGAAACGGTCATAGTTCGTGCTCTGCCAGTTGTTCGCCTTCTGCGCGATCGCCTTCGTGGAGTAATCCGCGAACCAGACCTCGGCGTCCGGCAGGAGCGGCCCCTTTGTCCAGAGTTGCAGGTCCCGCTCGAAGCGCGCGCCCGCGTCCGGGTTGGTCGGCGCGCCGAAGAAGACGCCGGCGTCCACGTTCCTGAGGTCCATCTCGATGCCCGCCTGCGTGAACGCCTGCTTGATGATCTGCTCCGTCCGCTCGCGCACCGGGTTGCCGGCGGTCGTCGTGAAGACGACCTTCAGGCGCACGCCGTTCTTCGCGCGGACGCCATCGCTCCCCTTCTTCCAGCCCGCGTCATCGAGGATCTGGCTCGCCTTCGCCACATCGAAGCCGCACGTCGTGTTCTTCGAGTTCGTCTGCGGCGGCACGCTCGGCAGCACGTTGCACGTCGGCCTGCCCGCCGGGCCGTAGAGCGTCTTCGCGATGTTGTCGCGGTCGATCAGCCACGCGACCGCCTCGCGCACCTTCGGGTCCGTCAGGAAGGGGTGCAGCGCTTTGACGGAGGATTTCTCGCCGTCCACCTCCTTGTTCGGGTCCGTGAAATTCACTTGAATCTTCTCGACGCCGAAGCCGAAGGTCGCGTCGAGCGCCTGCCCGGCGTCCGTCACCTGCTTGAGGATATCGGGCACGACCTGGAGGTTCCACGCCCAGTCCGCCTGCCCCGCGACGAGCGCCTTGGCTGCGGTCGATGCGTCGCCGCCGCCTTTCCAGTCCACGGCGTCGTAGAACGGCGCGGTCGCCTCGCGGTAGTTCTCGTTGATGACGAACTGCACAGTATCGCCGGGGGTGAAGGACTTCACCTTGAATGGCCCGGTGCCCACCGGCGCGGTGTTAATTGGGCAGCTCTTTGGATCGGTGCATTGCGCGATCTGCGCCTTCTGCAGGAGGGCGGTGATGCCGGAGAGGTACCACGTCGCGGTCGGCTGCTTGAAGGTGATTGCGATGGTCGTCGCGTCCGGCGTATCGACGCTGGCGATGGCGCTGTAGGAGGAGACCGTCGTCGCGCCATTCTCCGGCTTCATCACGTACTGCCACGTCGCCCGGAAATCCTCGGACGTGACGGGTGTGCCGTCGGACCACTTCAAGCCCGGCCGCAACTTCCACGTCACGTGCGTGCCATCCGCCGCCAGTTGGCCGTTGGCGGCGGAGGGGATCTCCGCCGCGAGTAGGGGCACATCGGGCGTGGCGGCGTTGCCGGAGATGATCGCCAGCGGCTCCTCAACAACGCGCGACACCTCGGAGTTATTGCCGCCCTGTGAGAGGTGGATGTTGAGCAGCGTCGGCGCTTGCCACGCGAGCACGCGGAGTGTCCCGCCGCCGCCGCGCTTCGTCGGCGCAGTGCCGCGCGCGGCGGCGACCGGCGCAGCAGCCGCCTCCGCTGTCCGGCTGACCGCCACGTTCGCCGCGCTCGGAGAACCCGCGACGGCCGTGTTCACGGTTGTCGCGGGTGCGAGCGCTGCCGTTGTTGGCACGGGACTGTTCGTCGCCGTCGCGCCCCCGCCGCACGCCGCGAGCAGCAGCGGCAGGGCGCACAGCGCCACCATGCCCGTTCGCAATCGCCCTCGTTCGCGTCCCCGCAACCTTCGCATTCGGCCCCACATTCGTTCGCTCCGCTACCCCATTGGCGAGTAAGCACAATCATAATCACAACGTGTGCTTTTCGCACGCTTTTCTGACGATGTAGTGTGGGGCGTATGCGTTCTACATTCCGGGATACCATGACGATGCGCGCGCGGCGCGATATACTATTCTTAGGCGATGGGGCGACACAACTGGCGGGCAGCATGCCGGGCGAAGTGTTGTTGCAATCCGTGCGTCATCATCGTATGAGGAAAGCGCGGCGCAACGGCGCACCGCGTATGCATAAAGCGGAGGAGCAGAGACGCTATGCCAGTGATCCGATTCAAGCGGGAGCATCTCTCGGTCGACGTGCAGGACGGGGCGAATCTCCGGCAAGTCGCGCTCGACAATGGCATCGAGGTCTATCAAGGCGTGGACAAGGTCGCGAACTGTCGCGGGCGGGGCCTCTGCGGCACCTGCCGGATGGAGGTCTCGCCGGAGCGCGCGGCATCCCCGCGCACCAAGGCGGAACTGCGGCAGATCAAGTTCGGGCGGGATCGCCTCTCGTGTCAGACGCAGATTCATGACGACTGCATCGTGACGACGAAGATCCAGCCGCCGGAGCACGACCGCGTCATCCGGCGCACCCGCGTCGTCACGCAGGGATAGGGACCATTTGACCTCCTTCACCCGGTATGCCTTCCACGCATCTACGACGCTCGCGCGGGAGGCGTTCGCTCGTCTCCCCGACGACACACAGACGCACGCCCGCGCGGCGGCGACGGAAGGAGTCGCGGCGCTCCGCTCGCTCGCCGATGGCGCGTCCGACGCGACCGAGCGCGTCATCGACCGAATCACCGCGCTGATCAGCAAGCGGTAAGCGCAAATGCGTTCCACTCCCTCGTGGATATATACTTTCCGTTGATACTGCCAGATCATCGCATTGATGAGCCACGACGGGTGCAAGGCTGACCTCCGGACATAACTCGATTTTCCCGGTGGTGGCGGGCTTTAGCC